>SMVA01079911.1_pt1 | contig 10433 bp, 11 predicted proteins | sample 2456451 | NCBI WGS metagenome assembly SMVA01 (sample SAMN11095933, study PRJNA526329) | marine sediment metagenome | biome: Marine sediment; feature: Surficial sediment; material: Deep marine sediment; isolation source: Hadal surficial sediment | place: Pacific Ocean | collected 2014-05 | depth...
CCAATCATTGCCCACGCCATATCTCCCGGGCTTGCTGCCCTTCTTAATAAGAACTTCATTGCCAAATCCTTTTGGCGGGTATTGATTATCAATGGCGGAAATGGGACGACGGGCGCGTCGGAAGTTCGCTTTAAGAACAAAGGTAGTTCAAAACCCGGTAGTTCTTTAGGGTCTGGTGGAACTCATGGCAATGCATTTGATGATGATACCTCAACGAACTGGACAATTACTGGAGAATTTGGAGAATATATTGGGTTAGAATTTTCTTCATTAACGGATATTGATGAAATTGAAATCATATCATTATTTAATAACAATTCAAATACGTTATTGGATTATGAAGTTCAATTTTCAGACGATGGAATAGTTTGGACAACACTTTGGTCTTCTTTTGGAAATCCTGTTCCTACTTCCAATGGGCAGATAAGGCCATCTTTTCGTCCACTGGCGGCGGTAGACGGGGCTGCAATTGTGCATCAGCGCGCATATGTCATACTCGGTGCTGCTGGTGGTGGGGCGATGATAAATACTCAGCGCGCATATGCCATACTCGGTGCTGCTGGTGATGGGGCGATGATAAATCATACAAGGGCGTATGCAGTTTTAGGGGTGACGACAGAAGCCTCTGTAAACGCAATTAAAGTCTATGCAATATATGACGCAGGGAGTTGAATAATGACTATTGTATTTGCAACAAATGATTTGGCAGATTTTCCGGGAGCCATCGAGGTAACGACGGCAGGTAAGTTTCGCGCAGATTACGTTTCTGAAGCTTTTATAGTATGTAATGGAGATGATTTTACTGTAATAACTTCGTCTTGGTCAAATTTCCCAGAAGTAAGTGGAGATATAACATGGATACATTTCCAATATAGTAAATTCCGGGTCATTGTAGATAGCGTTTCTGTAGATGGTGAAACACTGTTTGCTGCATATGATTCTTCTGGAAATAAAATGTTTCATTTTGATCTTTCGAATGGTAAAGTTCAAATGTTTCTTGATGGTGTTCTAAAGTCCAGTTTTACTGATCCAATTAAACTAGATTTAGTCTCGATAGACATGAAATTTGATACAACTGGAGCTAATACGGTTGTTGATTATTATGTTAATTCTGCACTTATTGCCCGTATAACTGCTGCATCTACTTCTGGTAATCCTATAGCGTTACATTGGCGTTCTTTTGACCACGTGGATTTTAGTTCTGTTACAAATGAACACGTGTCTGAATTTATTGTTGCAGATGAAGATACACGAAATATGGGATTATCACTTCTAACGCCGACGTCTGCTGGAAACCACACCGGATGGAATGGAGATTATGTTGAACTTGGAGATAATGATCTTGGGACTGGCGCTGTAGCTGGCTCCACAGGACTTAAACTGTCTTCAGTTATGTCAGCGTATGCAGGACCAGCGACGTCCGGATTGCGCGCGCTTGTTGTGAACAACAAAGGGTCAACGCGAGGGAGTGTGGGAGATATTCGTAATTTCTTACGGATGTCAGCGACGGATTATAACGGTGCGGCTATGGGTGTTACTGAAACCATTAAAACATATGTAACGGTGTTTGATACGAATCCAGACACCTCAGACGTGTGGGCAAGTTCTGACTTTTCTGGTGTTGAAGTTGGTGTCGAGAGTTTGGCCTGATGACTATTGTATTCGCATCAAATGATATCAATGCTTTTCCTTCAGCACTTATAAATACAGTAGCATCAAAACGGAGAACCGCATATGTATCTGAAGCTTTCGAAGTTGCTAATGGATCAGAACAAGGGGATTTTTGGCCACCAAATTCCGTTAGAACAAATTTTCCTGAAGTAAGCGGTAATGTAACGTGGATACACTTTCAAGGCACAAAAGTGACAGCGGAGTCCACATCGTCTGCTGCAGACGGGCGTGCTATTGGGGAATTTTTTGATTCTTTGGGAGCCCGTATATGTTTTATAGACGTTAACAATGGTTTATGGATTTTGAATGTAGATGGGAATGCTTCGGCGGGTTTTACTGGTCCTATGGGAGCAAACACTTTACGCGCTATAGATATAAAAATTGACACTACTGGATCAAACACTGTTTTTGAGTTGTATTCTGATCAGGTTTTGATAAAATCTCATACAGCAGCGTCATCGCTAGGAAATCCGGTGTCCATATTTTGGGTAATGCGTGATTTGGTTGGTTTTGCCCAAGAGACACATTTCGTTATATCAGAATTTATTGTTGCAGATGAAGATACGCGCGATTTTGGTTTATCAGACATGACGCCTGACGCGACGGGTAATCACACAGCGTGGTCAGGCGACCACGTTGAGACTGGTGCCACCGATCTTGGGCGGCTCGCGCATGTTACAACCACTGGACAAAAACTTTCATCTGGTTTATCATCTTTCGCTGGTCCTGCGTCATCAGCACTTAAAGCGTTGGTAGTGACTAATTACGCATCGGTGCGTGGGGGCACGGTTGGAGACATTCGAAACTTCCTTCGGATTAACTCAACCGACTATGATGGTGTGGCTTTTGGTGTGGGTGAAGCGGTGCAGCCTTTTATCAACGTGTTCTTAACGAATCCGGATACTGCATCAGATTGGGATACAACTGATTTTTCTGGTGTTGAGATTGGAATTGAAAGCCTAGCATAAAACACTTGACGCGGGCATAGTTCAGTGGTAGAACAACACCTTGCCAAGGTGTAGGTCGTGAGTTCGAATCTCACTGTCCGCTCCAAATACAGGCCCGTAGCTCAACGGTAGAGCATGCGACCGATAATCGTAGTATGGAAGTTCGACTCTTCCCGGGCCTACCAAAACCGACGAGAACTCATGCTTATCACATTCAACGCAGAGCCGCCTATTGAGACCCCGGTCATCCTGCCAAAGGATTGGGCGGTGCCAAACGTTGGCTGGCGTGATGCCCCTATCGAGCACGTGTATGAGCAGACCTCAACGTTTGTTCAAGGCGTGCTGGATCAGGTCCCATTGATAGGGGAGCACAAGCACGTGCTGGTTACGTTGAAGCTGCAGCAGTTGGAAGCCAACAGCTTCACCGATAGCAGATCGTGGCACTGTGATGGCTGGGGGAAAAAACAATCACCAGACGCACAAGGCCGACCAGAGTATAATCACCTGTTCATTCTCGGTGGGGCTCCGGTTGAATTCATGGCTGACCCGATCAGGCTCCGTTGGATGCGTGGGTATTCAACCAAACGCTTCTGGGGACAGTTAGCTGATTATCAGACCTTGGCAGCACGTCCTGTGCGCTTGGGGGTGTTCAACACCTACGATTGCTTTGATCTAAAGAGAGGCGTGAAAACACGAAATGCTTTGACTCGTCTGTTGATTCGTGTTACTGAAACAGACAAGATATCAGCGAATGTGAATCCGGTAGAACCGGATCGGAAAGAAGATTAAGCGGGATTGGTGGAATTGGTAGACACGCTAGATTTAGGTTCTAGTGCTTCGGCGTGAGGGTTCGAGTCCCTTGTCCCGCACCAAACACAACTTGGAGATATAGAAGAATGTCACAGCTTGAGCTTATGGGTATGGGACTAGGTATCGCTGCAGCCGGGGGCGCGGCGATTTTTGCCGTTGTCCGCATTTTCTTTCAGCCGAAGATGGACCCACGGGTTGCAGAGCTTGCACAACTGGCATACGAATACGCGGCGGAGGTTCTTGGGGTCGAAGCCAAAGGCTCACCACCGCCCGTGGTTCTCGTAAAAGCCCCTTGGGACAAGCGGGGCACGATTTACACAATCGGTCTCTATTCTCGGCGTCTGCACCTGCCCCTTATCGGATACGCGTGGGAGCGGATTCAAGTCGTGGCGGACGCTTCCTACATTTTTAGAAACCTTACACACGAAATGGCACACGCTTTGCGTGCACGTGCGTGGAAGAAGGTGACGGAGAAAGAGGCAGAGATGGTCGAAGCCAAAGCGCTCAAATATCGTTTGACTGACACACAAATTACTGCCTTACTCGAAGAGTTTTAATCTCTGGGGGTCTGGCGGAAAGGTAGACGCACCGGGTTTAAGTGTCACGTCCTCACACCATTTATTGGAAAAATTTTTAGGAAAAGGATATGTCATTCATTGCCCACGCTATATCTCCCGGTCTTACGTTTGTTGGTGGGGACTTTGATCCGCCCTTCTTTGAAACCGTTGTGCTTTCGTCGTTCACTGACACGATCACGAAGACCACACGAGCGGACGGAAAAAAAGTTAAACAGAACCGGATCGGGGTAGTTATAACCAGCCTGACCTATACCGGGACGGTAACGGGGGGGAAGGTGCAATTCACCGATGACGGTGGTGCTACATGGAAGACGGCGGCGACGGACTACTCTCGCACCTATTTTGACCAAGATGGTCAGGTTCTACCGGGCACTGCGGATGGCATTCCGATCCTGATTAACACTGTGCCTGCCTTCGTCTCTTTCGAGATACACGGTATGGGGCTCCTTGTTCCGACAATGGTGCGAGCAGCCGATATGACGGTAAGCACATCGCATGTGAATCAAATTGCTGGTATGAGTCGCGCTGCAGAAGCCCATGACGGCTTCCGTATAATACTCACGGGGACCAGTGTAGATGTAACCGGTGGCACCATGTATGTAGGATATTTCGACTGATGGCAAAAAAATCAAAACTTATCCAAGTCATTGACCTATCTGCGGACGCAGGTCCGTGGGACATAATCGATCTTGGGGAATATTCAGAAATTTATATTTGTTCATTTGACCAAGAATCTACAATTAATGATGAAGTTCTCGTGCAGTTTTCATCAAATAACGGAGCTAGTTTCATCAACACCAATTACCGAACTGTGGCGATTTCTGACGGAGCCAATAATAGTGACAACGTTGATACTGGTGCGTTCCTTGCGGCTTGGGCGAATAAGGCAAACAACTTCTGGGGATCGATAAAGAATTTCAACGTTGCGGCACCCACGTTTATGTCTGCTGCCATGAACCAATCCGGTGGCGACCGAACCTACGTTATGGGCACGATGCAGGATAGTGCAGTGGTGATGAACGCTATCCGTATCCTCAAGACAACACAAGATTTTACTACTGGTATGGTTTACGTGTGGGGTGCTCGCGAAGTTCTCGACTTGCTCGAAGCGAGAGACTGCTCTATCGCCCCCGGCAATCAAGAATTTGACGTTTCCGGCTACAAAAAAATCAACGTTGTCGCGAATATTGGCACTAACACAAATGACACAAGGATTCGAGCACAATTTAGCACTGATGGGGGTGACACTTGGATCACTACAGGCTACCGCAATAGCTGGGTGAATGGGAATGGTGGAGGCTTAGATTTAGTCGAAAACATTTCTTCTTTTGAGATTAAAGACGGAGGATCAGGAACCAGCCACCAATGCGTTGGAGCTTTTGAGAATGTTGATGTAGCAATTGCAATGCGGTGTAGCGTGATGTTCAATCTAACGTCGATAGAACGTTTCGGGGCGGGGCTACTGCCCAAAACCAGCGCCGTAAACCGTATGAGGATTTTATCTCCTGCTGCGACTGTAAACAGCGGAACAATCTGGGTGACGGGTGTAGCATGAGTTTAGCGGAGTGTTTCTGCGGGCATAAAACGCAGGTTGGGTTTCGTTTTTTCTAGGGGGTCTGGCGGAAAGGTAGACGCGCCGGGTTTAAGTTCCGGTGTCCTCGTGGCGTGAGAGTTCGAGTCTCTCGGCCCCTACCAGAAAATTTAAGGGGGGTCTGGCGAAATTGGTAGACGCGCTGGGTTCAAGTTCCAGTCCTCCGAAAGGGGGGTGAGAGTTCGAGTCTCTCGGTCCCCACCAAATATAAGAAAACATTGACACCACGAAAAAATCCGCGTAACATCTGCTCACACAGTTTTTGGAGAAACAAAATAATGGCTATTACTGAACCGCTGGTGCTGAACCAGACTACAGACGGATCGTCCACACCTGTCGCTATTGAGCCGGGTGAATATATGGTTGCTGTCTCAGGCCCCTTTGACGGAGCCACCGTTCAAATTGATTTGAAGCTGGGAGTGATCCCCTTCGCACCGATTTCGGATGCTTCCATGTCGGCTCCCGGGGCTATCGTTATTGCGCTCCCCGCTTGTTCTGTGCGTGTCACGGTGTCAGGAGCCGGGGGAAGCACGGACGTATCCTCTGCAATAGCACGACTATCAACACACGTCCGAGGCAGCTAATATGGTTGCCCGCCCGCTTCGTAATGAGATGCCTATGCCTGTCTGGTCCTCGGCTGTGTTCAGCGCAGTGCGCACTGGACCGCGTCGGTATGTGCGTGGGTTTAACCGTCTTATTGGGCTGAAGTCTGGGACGTGGCGCTACATTCGGGTCAAGGGTAGATCAGGAGGTAACGGCGGAAAGTATGGTGTTTCTGAGGTTGTTCTTGCTGAGAAGAAAGGTGGACCGAACAAAGCGAACAAGCCAGCAAAGGCATTTGCATCTGCAGAAGATGTAGGATTTGAGGCGGCAAATGCTTTCGATGGAGATATTTCTGCAGACAACGCGTGGACAACATCATCTCAGCCGGGTCAGTGGATTGGTTATGATTTTGGTGCTCCAAAGACGATTGTTGAAGTTCGGTTGCGCGCAAGAGATGATGCCAGCTTTGCACAGATCATACAAGATTTCGATGTAGAAGGATCGAATGATCTTGTTAGTTGGGAATTGATTTGGCAGGAGAGGGGCACTGGTTCCTATACACAGGGAGAGGAAAAAGCATTTGCTGATCCTGCAACAGAAATTCCCGTTACACCAGATACTATCTCTGTTGAAGAACTGCGTGTGTATGCGATCCTTGGACGCTATCTCGATGGTGCGACACTCAACACCATGTCCCCGGCTGTTGTGTTTGGTGCGCCAGTAGGGGTAGCTGCCCTTTCTGGTATGTCTATCAACGTGATTATTGATGAGAGTTGATTCATGTCCATAATTCTTGCTACGAACAACATTGCTGATGTGGGAGGAAATCCCATCAAGGACACAACCGCTGGTCGTTTCCGTTCGACGCATGTTGGTTACGGTATCGCAACTGAGGGGACTAGCAGCCACACGCCAGTTGCTACCGCAGAGTTTAAGCACGCTCCCGTTGGGGGAGACGTGACGTGGATACACTGCAAAATCTGGCATTCCCACAACGTCGGCGCAAACAACGGAACGGGTGCTTTTTGGTGTGCTATCAGAGATGCCTCCAACGCTCTCATCTGTGATTTCGATTTGGACTTCTCACCAGATGTTCATGTTACGCTGTTCGGTGCGTCTACCGTTAATTACACACCCGCTGGCAACAGAAACCCCTACAACTCAGTAGCGACTATCGGTGATGTTGATATCAAACTGACAGTCTCGGTGGCTACCCTTACGGTGGAGGTATATATAGATGGCGGAGAGTATCCCTACTTCAATCTGACGGTGGCGAATAATGGTAAAACCGCCCCCGTGTTTGAAGAATGGAGATGTTTTGATTGGTTGGACACTAACGTTACTGTTAGACAGGTCATATCTGAGTATATTGTTGCGGATGAAGACACACGGGGACTTGGCCTCACGGATAAATTCACGTTGGCGGATGGTGTGAATACTTGGACAGGTGACGTTGCTGACCTTTTCGATGAGAACGTTTCGACGGGAATGACGGCAGATGCACTTGGGAAGCGTGTAACACAGGCCGTGACAGCCTATGGAGGCCCCGGCGCATCTGTTACCCGGGCAGTGGTTATCACGGCATACGGAGATGTTGATGGTGCAGACGGAGACGTTAGGGGAGCCGCGCGCGCCAACGATCAGGATTTTTTCACCGGAAATGCTGGTCTCAAAAATGGCATTCCGGAATCGCGTTCCGTTGCTTTTGATACTAACCCAATAGACAGCAGCGCATGGTTAGAAGCCGATTTCACTGATTTCGAATTTGGCATTGAAGCCTCGTCATGATGGAGTGACTTTAGAATGACTATCCTTTTTGCCTCAAATGATCCGGCAGACTTTTCCGGAGGTTATATCAAGAATACTACGGCGGGCCGCTTTCGGGCGACGCACGTTGCTCACGCTTTTGAGTCGGGAGGGGACGCGGCTCCTACAGAGGCATTCACTCAGAACAACCCCGCAGCAGCGGGAGACATCACGTGGTATCACGTTCAGATGTGGCATAACGACAGTTGCGGAGGAAACAACGCGACCGGAAAGTTCTGGTGCACCGGTTATGATGCGGCTGGCAAGCGGATATTCACCTTCGACTGTGGTGGAACTGGCGGAGTTGCTATGCGCGTTTATGGATCATCTACAGTGTCACACATTCCAAACGGACAGAACACACCATGGCCCTCAGTTTCGACGCTTATGGATTGGGACCTGAAGGTTGATTTGAGCGGCTCTGATATTGTCGTTTCACTTTACCGGGATCAGTCCAGCACGCCGTATTTCACCGCAACGGCAACGAACAATGGCAAAACGAATCCTGTGGCGTTGGTTTGGCAGGCGTATGATTGGGAGAACAGCGGCAGCAACTGGCATCAGGTTGGGTCCGAATTCATCGTGGCGGATGAGGACACACGTGGGATGGGCCTGTCAAATCTGTTCACTTACGCAGCCGGGGCACATTCTGATTGGGTTGGTGACGCTGCTGATCTCTCCGATGAAGATGCCGAGACCGGAATGACTGTGGATACAACAGGACAGAAAGTATCTCGGGCAATAGCCACTTACGGTGGCCCAGCATCCACACTTGTTCGCGGCGTCTTCCTTCAGCTTCGGGCGGGTGTCAGCGGTGCGGTAGGTGACCTTCGCGGGCTCGCCCGTGAATCTGCTGTGGATTACGTCACGGCTGACGCAGGCGTCCCCGCCGCACGGACAACCGGAGTGCTCGTTGGCTTTGATGATGATCCGGATACAGAAACCGGGTGGGACACAGCCGACCTCACTAACTTTGAGTTTGGTGTAGAGTCTGTAGCATAACAAAGCCTAAGTGGTGGAATTGGTATACACACTGTCTTGAGAGGGCAGGGCTGTAATGGCGTGGGGGTTCGAGTCCCTCCTTGGGCACCAATAGAGCATGTCACAACGAAGGTGATGGAAAACCCTGATCCAAGTTTTTGTGACAACGCCGGGCTGGGGCGGCGAAAGTTCCTTGAACACTCCAGCACCTAGTGGAAGGTAGTTTAGCGGTAGAACTACGGACTCTGAATCCGTCAACGGTGGTTCGAATCCACCCCCTCCAGCCAAAAATTACAACCTTCGCGTTGTTCACCTACGCGAAAGTTATAACTCACATGCGTTCGTAGCTCAACTGGACTGAGCACCGCTCTCCGAAGGCGGAGGCTGTTGGTTCGAATCCAACCGGGCGCACCAATATGTTCCTTGCTATACCTGACGAATCATGGTAAACTTCTTCCTTCATATATCGGTATAGCTCAGTGGTCAGAGCAGCGGTCTCCAAAACCGCGTGTCGGGGGTTCGACTCCTCCTACCGGTGCCAAACGCCCCATTCAGCATGTTTGTCTTGACAAGCGCGTTTGACGGAAGTATACACGAACATGTATTCCCTCGTTTTAACGGAGACCCAGCCTCATGGCAGAAGAAGAATTTGTTGGTCACGCCTCATCGCTGATCACCCCTCTGGATGATTTCTACATTGTAGATGGAGACTTGGACGCACCTTTCCCAACGGTGAATGGAAAAGTTGTGATCTCTCGCGCCGTATACGTTGGAGGGTCTGGTGCTCTTGAGGTTGTGACAAAAAATGGTCGCACCGTAATCATGGTCGGGCTCGCTGCTGGTGTCTGGCACGCTATGCGCATCAGTCAAATCAATTCCGCCGGAACTGACGCTACCGATATTTTGGTCGGCTGGTAACGTAGGAGAGTGAATCGGACAGGCGTGCCGGGCACGCCTGCTAAGCGCTGCGGACCTGAAAGGGTCTGGGGTTCGAGTCCCCCGCTCTCCGCCAACTTTCCGTTTTACTCAATTCGTTGACAACACGCAGCTTTCGTGATACTTTGCACGGATATATTCATGAGGCAATGAGCCTCCCCTCCCCGCTACTTCTATTGTAAATATGGGATTTTCAAAAAATGGCTCTAGTCACAAGTAGAACTGACCTCAACCAAGGTGACGTGCTCGTCGTCGCCGCAGCCATTTTTGCTACTGGCTCCGGGGCTGATATTCGTATCCACACCTCAGCATCAAATAACCTCCCCGCGCTTGCCGTGTTGGAGTTTTTCGAGGTGCGCGAACACTCACTCACCCAGAACAACGGATTGTATCAGGTTTCAGCTATCAACACGTCCACGGATGACTACGAGTGTGACAAGGTCACTGGTGCTGCGCCTGCGGTCTCTGGTGCAGAGGAAATCACAGTGCTCGGTGCAACCGGTGCTTCCTCTGAGAAGTCCATTCACTACGACACCCCAACCAAGACGATCTATGCGCTTGAGCAGGGCA
>SMVA01250986.1_pt1 | contig 10431 bp, 9 predicted proteins | sample 2456451 | NCBI WGS metagenome assembly SMVA01 (sample SAMN11095933, study PRJNA526329) | marine sediment metagenome | biome: Marine sediment; feature: Surficial sediment; material: Deep marine sediment; isolation source: Hadal surficial sediment | place: Pacific Ocean | collected 2014-05 | depth 0-1...
CGCGATCGCAGAGCAGCAGAAGGCGGAGGCCGAAGAAACGCGCAAGGCCGCCGACCAGGACGCTGCCGAGCTCGAGGGACGGCGAGCCGAGCTGGACCGGATATCCGCCGACCAGAAGGTCGCCTCTGACAAGCTGGCACAGCGCATCGTTGACATGGAGGCCGCCGAACAGGAAGAGGCCGACCGCGCTCGCGACGAGAAGCTCGACGACGCTGACGGTGACGAGGAAGAGGAAGGTAAGCCCCAAGTCGACGATGACGACGACGACGAAGACACGCCCGAAGTCGCCGATGACGACAAAGGCTCGGCAGGGGGGCGGACCCGCTACGAGCGCAAGTCAGCCAAGTTGCCCAGCATGGGCGAGGACGCCTCAAAGGTGGTTGGCTCTCTCGAAGGCTTCAGGAAGAGCCTTCGGGGGGCCTGACAGCCGAGATGCGCATAGTCGTCACCCGCAGACCACCGGGGGACGCTCTCGACATGCTCCGTTCCGCAGGCCAGGTTTGGGTGTGGAAGGAGGACACACCCATCCCCCGCGACGTGCTCGAGGAGCAGGCGCCGCGGGCCAATGCGCTGTACACGATGCTCAACGATCGTATCGATCGCCCCTTGATCGATACCGCCAAACGCCTGGTCGTCATCTCCAACATGGCGGTCGGTGTCGACAACATCGACCTCGTGGTCTGTCGCGAACGGGGCATCCCCGTCGGACACACACCGGACGTCCTCACCGAGACCACGGCCGACACCGCCTTCGGTCTGATGCTCGCCGCCGCTCGGCGGTTCCGGGGCGGTCTCGAGTATGTGAGGCGGGGAAAATGGGATGAGTGGGAGCCCAGGCTGTTGTTGGGCCATGACGTGTACGGCAGCACGCTCGGCCTCATCGGCTTTGGGCGGGTCGGCAGGGCGGTGGCACGGAGGGCGACTGGATTCCGCATGAGTGTGCTCTACGCCGCTCGCCATCGTCAGGCACTGGCTGAAGCGGATCTTGGGGCACACTACGTCACGCTTCCCGAGCTGCTTCGCGAGTCAGATCATGTCATCGTTGCGGTGCCGCTGACCGAGGAAACGAGGGGGATGATCGACGCTGCGGCACTGCGAGCGATGAAGCACACGGCAACCCTCGTCAACATCGCACGCGGGCCGATCGTTGACAGCGAAGCGCTGATCGTTGCCCTGCGTACCGGCGAGATCGCCGCAGCCGGCATCGATGTCATTGATCCAGAGCCTCCTCCACCCGATCACACGCTGCTCCATCTCGAGAATTGCTTCGTGATCCCGCATCTCGGCTCCTCGACGGAACGGACCAGGGCCGCGATGGCCGAGCTGGCGGCCGAGAACGTGATCGCAGGCCTTCGCGGAGAGCCTCTACCCGCCGAGGTCCCGCCACCGAGCTCAGGCGGGGTGGGCAACCGTCGCTCGCTCGCCGGCTAGCGCCTCGATCTCGTCGGGATCGACGGGCACGCCGCGTGTCAGGTTCTCCACGCCGTTGTTGGTGACGAGCATGTCGTCCTCGATGCGAACACCGATGCCCAGGAACTGCTCAGGCACCTGGTGCGATACAGCGGCTGCCGCCTCTTTGCGCTCGGCGATGATGCGCTTGGCTTCGGCCGCACCCTCGAGATAGGCGAGGTCTCGCTCTTCGTCGGCGTCGAACGGCTCGTTGTGCAGCTCAATCGTGGCTTTGTCTCTTGCAACGTAGATGCCGGGCTCAACCGTGAACGCCATCCCAGGCTCGAGAGGACGGCCCTTGCCCTCGACCCGGTACGCCCCGGCATCGTGGACGTCCATGCCGAGCCAGTGGCCGGTGCCGTGGAAATAGAACTGGCGATACCACCCGTAGGCGATGGCGTCGTCTACGGGGCCTGGCAGCAAGGCGAGATCAACCATCCCTTCGGTAAGGGTCCCGACCGCGATGTCATGCATCTCGGAATACAGCAGCCCCGGCTTGCAGGCATCGATCACCGCTTCCTGGGCGGCCAGGACGAGGTCGTAGATGGCCCGCTGCGGGGGTGTGAATGTGCCGTTGACCGGGAAGGTGCGGGTGACGTCGGCGGAGAGGTGACCGATCTCGGCGGCAGCGTCGACGAGGAGCAGATCCCCGTCCTCCATCTCACGATCGTTCTCCGTGTAGTGAAGGATGCAAGCATTATTGCCCGAGGCCACGATCGAGGGGTAGGCCTCGCGTACCGCCCCATGCGACCGGAAGGTGAATTCCATTGCAGTCTGCACGTCATGTTCGGACAAACCCGGCGTGGCGAAGCGGATTGCTTCTGCATGGCCTTCAGCCGATACCCGGCACGCCTCGCGCAACGCGGCGATCTCGTCGTTGCTTTTGATCAGCCGCATCTCGCTGAGGACGGCGGCGGCGTTGCGGATAGCGGTGGGGACCGTGTCACCGGTGCGGAGGTGGTAGCCGCGCGCCTTGCGGGCCGCGGTGAGCACTTTGTCGTCAATGGATCCGCCGACGTTGTACCAGAGGGCCTCTCTTCCCCGGAATCGGTCGCGCAGCACCTTGGCTAGTTCGTCAATGGGATAGGCGGCGTCGGCGCCGTAGTCGGAGATGGCTCCGTCGACGCCTGCCCGCAGCCCGTTCCATGCCTCCATTTCCAGATCCCTGGGCCGCACGAACAGTACGTACGGGTCCGGGTGGGTCGGGTCGAAAAGCGCCACTGCGTCTGGCTCAGGAAACCCGGTAAGGAAGAAGAAATCGGACGACTGGCGAAACGGGTGGTGAACATCGTCGTTCCTGGCGGTCTCGTTGCCGCCGGGCACGACGGCGATGTCGTGCCCGATGCGGTCCATGAACTCCTGGCGACGCTGACTGAAGCGATCCATAGGCCGGAGTCTCCAGGGGATTCGTGGCAATCGCAAGTCGCCGGCTGGCACCGAGACTCGCTTGTGGGGCTTGCTGTATCGGCCGGCTCGGTATCGTGACCGGTGATGGCGACCGACTTTGAAGCGATCGCGTCCGAACAATTCGGGATCATCGCCAATGCTCACCCGCTGCCCGGATACTCCGATAGCAACGCGCGCCTGAAAGCTGAGGACGGCCGCAGCTACACGCTGAAGGTGAGTCCGGCTGGTACCGATCCCGAAGTCCTCGATCTGCAAAACCGGGTGTTGGAGACCCTCGGCACCGTGCGCCGCTTGCGTGTGCCCGAGCCGATAGCGGCGCTGAGTGGCGAGATGGTCGTCGGATTGGCGGACGGCTCACTGGCCAGGGTGCTCACCTGGGTACCGGGGAGGACCTTCTCAGCCGCGGGTAGGCCGCCCTCAGCGGTGGCGTCGATCGGACGCACAGCCGGAGGGATCGTCGCCGCACTGGCCGACATGGAGCATCCCGCCGCAGACCGGCGTACGGAGTGGGATCTGCGTCGCGCCGGTGACGTCATTTCCCAATACACCCCTGCGGTTGGCGATCGGCGACGAAGGACGATCCTGGACCTTGTGTCGCAGCGAATCGAGGCCGTCGACATGGATGAGCTTCCTCAGCAGGTGATCCACAACGATCTCAGCGACGACAACGTGCTGGTCGAGAACGGAGAGGTGGTCGGCGTCATCGACGTCGGAGACACGGTGCGCTCGATACGCATCGGCGAGGCCGCCATCGCGGCGGCGTACGCGATGCTCGATCAGGATGATCCGGTGTCGGTGGCGGTCTCGTTGCTGCACGGGTTCACCGAGGTCGTGGCGGTGACGGACGAAGAAGCACATGCCCTGATGGATCTCATCTCCGCTCGGCTGGCAACCTCGGTGGTGATGTCGGCGCATCACGGCGCCGCCAACCCGCACCACGTGGTCTCGGAGGCGGCGGCGTGGGATCTCCTCGAGCGGCTTGCCGCAGCAGACCGGTCGACGATGGCAACCGAGCTGGCCACGGCGGCCGGATACGAATAGGCGGCGGATCCCTCCCAGCTGGTCGCACCGTGCCGCCGCCGGCTCGGCCGGTCGCTGTTACTCAGCTTCGACACGCCACCGTTCCGACGCCACCCAACCCTTCACCGCCATCGATTGGTGGGTCGGCCGCGCTCCGGTCAGATCTGACCGGTGTCGATCGCCCCAGCATCCTGCTCGCGGTACGCCGGGTCGTCGTACCGGCCGGGATGGAACGCTGGTGCATAGTCGGGGAGGGCGGATCCGGTTGCATACGCCGCGGCAAGCTCCCCCGCAGCCGACGCCGCCATCACGCCGTAGCCGGAGAGGGCTCCACACACATACGAGCCGGTTGGCCCAGCCGGTCCGATCAGCGGCAGATTGTCTGTGGTCTTGGTGTAGTAGCCGCCGTCGACGACGGACTGCGGTGGGTCCTCGAGGTAGGCGGCGATTGCGGGGACCATCGTTGCCAGGCCGCGCAGCACGGTGTCGGCGTACAACCCATCGGTCGGCAGCGGCCACACCGGCTCCCGCACGTCCCGGTGGTACTCCCACAGCCCGAGCACCCATTGTGAGTCGACTCCGCCCTCCGGCCGACAGTGGCATCCTGCCGGCATCTCTCCCAGCAGGTCGGTGCGGCCCTCTTCGACGCACAACCTGCGTTCCTCGTCGCTCAGGTTGAGCCGCTGCGGGTCGGTCCAGATGAGCATCGGGGCGTCCCGTGGGATCGCCCCAAGGGAGTCTCTGAAGGCCAGCTTCAAGTGCACCTCGTTGTGCATCGGCAGGTCGACACCGGTCATTGCGGCGACACCTTGGGCCATGGGCCCTGCGGCGTTGATGAAGACCCCGGTGGCGATACGGGTCCCGTTGTCAAGGCGCACACCGGTGACTCGATCCTTGTCCACATCCACTTCGACGATCCGGCTGCGGCGCAGAGCGAGTCCCCGCTCTCTGGCCCGATCCAGCATCCAGGCTCCGAGCTGTTGGGCGCTGAACCAACCGGCCCTGCGGACATGGGTCGCACCCCGGGCCGCGCCGGTGAGGTACGGGAAATGCTCGGTCAACGGTTCCGAAGCTGCGAACACATCGGCACCGTCGGGATGGGTCGCCCATCCTTCAGGCTCTGCCGCCACGTACGACGGGTCATCGCTCGATCCTGTGTGGACACGAACCGACCCGGCTCCGGCGTCTGAGATCTGAGCGGCTGCGGTCACCAGCTGAGCCGTACCCCCGCCGGTGACGTAGAGGTAGCCGCGCCGGCCCAGATTGAAGGCGTTGCCACTCTCATCGGACAGGTTTTCGAGAAGATCGATCGACCGACCCATGAACGACACCATCGACGGGTCCGGCCACCAGTTCCGGTAGCACTCGGTGGACTTGTCGCTGGTGAGGGTCAGAGGAGGGCGCGGGTCGCACAGAACCAGGTCGCTCATCCCCTCATGGACCGCCAGGAAGTAGGCGGTGCTGACACCAGCTATGCCTGCACCACAAATAACCGCGTCGGCCGTAGCCGTTGGTGCCATTCTCAGAGCGTACCGGTTGCCGGCCCGGGTTCCGGGCCCGGGGGTTCAGCAGTTGAGCCGGCAGATGGCTTCGTGGTCAGGCCTCGAGTTCGAGCCGCATCATCGGTTTGTGCGGCGCCCTCCGTTGCACCTCTTGGAACCCGAGTCGCTCAAAGGTCGAGGCCACCCCGGTATAGATCGACATTGGCGCCTCATCGCGGGTCGTTTCCCATGGGTAGCCCTCGAGCGCAGTCGCGCCATGATCGGCGGCAAACGACATTGCCGCCTTGATGAGGGTTTCGGTGAGACCGCGCCTGCGGTGTTCCTTGCGGACCACAAAACAAGGCAACGACCACACTCCCTCGATGTCGAGGTCGGTCTTGAAGTGGGTCGATCGCTCGAGTCCTGGCAGGGTGGATCGTGCCACCACCCGGCACCAGGCAACCGGCTCGCCATCGTCGTAGGCAACCAGCCCTGGCGGAGGGCCGACCGCTACCAGATCGAGCATGCCCGACTTGTTCGGAGCGGTGCTACCGCCCCTGCAGTTCTCCCGCCACTCGGCGGTCGTGCGCGTCGTCCAGTACATACACCAGCAGCCACCGATGCCACCCTCGCCGAGAACGGCACCCAGGTCGTCGAAGCGAGCTGGGGTCAGTGCCTCCACCGTGAAACCGTCGATTTCCATCAGTTCACCGGCCCAACACTCCTTGGAGGCGGCTGGTACTCCAATCGGGTGCTCGATCGTACCGAACCTCCAGCCGGTGGTGAGTGGGTGGTACCTCAACCTCCGAAGTCGGCGAGCACGTCGAGGTTCTCGTACTTCGGCTCGCCGTCGATGAGCTTGCTGAGTCTCTGTGACCACTCTTCGGTCTCGCGTCGGTCGTTGTTGGCTTCCGCCGACTCCCAGGAGTCGAAGTCCGCCTGGAGCACGTAGCGCCCTGGCTTGTCCCGGAACCGGAGCAGACGGCCCCCGAGGAAACCGGGCGCGTCGGTCGAGCCGTCATTCTCCCATTCCTCTACGAGCGACTTCACCGCCTCCTCGTCGGATGCATAGAAAACGATGTGTTGGGTGAACTGCATTGGCGCCTCCTGCTCTCTCGTGGCCCAACGTCACCCTACGCCGTGCCCGGGGGTGGTGTCATACTCATCGCTATTGGACGTTCCTCAGGAAGGAGCCAGGTTATGGATGACGCGAGGCCGCTGACGGACCGACCGGTTGTCGGAACTCCCTCCGTGTCGTATGGCGATGTCTACGTGGCAGGGTCAGAGCCGCTTCCCGAAGGAGAGATGCGGGTGACGATCATCGGAAGCGGGGACCCTTGGCCGCGCAAGTCCCAGGCGTCAGGATCTCTCGTGATCGAGGTCGGCAACCCGGAACGGGACTTCTTCCTCTTCGACATCGGTTCGGGTGCGCTGATGAACTTCACCGGACTGCACCTCCCAGTAACGGGTACTTCAAAGGTATTCCTGTCGCACCTTCACGCCGATCACATCGGTGACATGCCCGGCCTGCTCGGAAGCCTCGCCAAGATAGGTCGAATAGACCCGGTGGAGATCTGGGGCGGCGGGTCCGACGAGCCTGAACTGGGCCTGGCCGCGTTCGTTGACCACATGACGAAAGCATTGGCGTGGGATACCCGCTCCTTCCGCGGCCTGAAGGCCACAAGTGGCACTGCGGCGATCCCACACGAATTGCCATATGACCGCCCCGACACGGTGTATCAACGCAATGGGGTGACGATTTCCAGCTTCCCGGTGATCCACGCCCTCAACGGTGCAGTGGGCTACAAGATCGAGTACGCGGGATTGAAAGTGGTGTTCTCCGGTGACACGCGTCCATGTCGGTACGTAGTCGAAGCAGCTCAGGGCGCAGATCTGCTGATCCACGAGTGCTTCCAGTCGCCTCGTGTCGCTGCCCGGGCGATGGGCCTTGACGAGGCCGTTGTTGCCAAGCTTCTCAAGGCTGCACACACCGTCCCTGATCAAGCGGGCAAGGTCTTCGCCATGGCTGAGCCGCGGATGGCGGCGCTTTGGCACCTCGACCTACGGCCTGGAGTGGACGCAGTGTTCGAAGACATCTCCGCTCACTATTCAGGTTCCGTCGTCGCTTCTCAGGACCTCACCGTCTACAACATCACCCCAGAGGCGGTGGTTGCGCGCCAAGCCCAACTCGATCCCGCTGCGCCGGTCATCCATGGACCTAGCGAGCTGGAACCGCACCTGGACGAACCCAACCCTGCCCCTTCGTGGTGGGCCAACGCCTTGCTCGACATGTAGGCACCCGATCCACGGTTCGAGCGAAACGAGCGCCCCGACCAGGAGACCGTCGCAAAACGCGGTGGATGTCAGCCCATTCGGGCCTGTGGGTTGATTCATCAATCGTGACGATGACGAGTGAACGCGGCTTCGACACGCTGTCATCAGGGCAGAGTCGCTGGGTCCATGGATGGTTCTGCATGTGCCGTTATCGTGAGCTGCTGTTGGCGGAGTTGGTGGTGGTCGGGACAGCGCAACGACGATCCAGGTCGAGGGATCCGAGCGGCAGGTGAGGGGAAGGGCGTAGGGCCATGCATTTCCGACGCAGTGTGACGAGGTCCGTTGTCGTAGTGACTGCCCTGATGGCGGGATTTTTGCTCGTGACGATCGTCACCGGCTCGGCACGGGCCATTGACTCAAACCAGGTCGAATTCTGGTGTGAGACCGGTATCAAGGTCGAACCGGTTGGCACCGCGTCGTTTACGGTGCCGCCGCCTCCGGCCGGGTCCAGCTGGACACTCCTGGTATTGAAATCGGGGACGGACAACGAGGAGTTCCCGAATCCGATCCCAGGCCAGTCATATACGCCGAGCAACGGGCGTGATGTGTCACACGCCATTCTCTGCTCCCAGCCCATTCCCCCTCCGACTACGTCTTCGACGACGACGTCTTCGACGACGACGACGGTTCCGACGACGACGACGGTTCCGACGACGACGACGATTCCTACGACTACTTCTTCGACGACGACGCCTCCGAGCACGCTGTCACCGACGACCGAGCCGCCGGGAAGTAACACCACGGAACCTCCTCCGGAGGGAGGGGTCAGTGCGGGGGGCGGCATCGTCGCGCTCATCGCGATCGGCAGGGAACCGGCGCTCGTGTGGTTGACCGCCGGCGCCCTGGCGTTGCTCGTCGGCGCCACCCTGTTCGCATGGAGGAGGGCCTCGGGCCGGGAGTGATACCGACCTGCTCAGGCTGAGAATCGAGCCTTGGCTCGTCGGCAATGAGAGGCTTCAGTGACCGATGTCGTGGTCGCCCACCTCGGCGAGCCCGCTCTCGTAGGCGAAGACCACGGCCTGGGCACGGTCGCGCAAACCGAGCTTGGTGAGAATGCTCGACACGTGTGATTTCACCGTGGCGGCTCCGATAAAGAGCTCCTCGGCGATCTCGGTGTTGCTGGATCCACGCGCGATCGCAGCCAGTACCTCGCGCTCCCGGTCGGTGAGACGTTCCAAGCGGCCCGACACCGCGGTATCGACGGCGAGGCGCTCGGCGAACTGGCCGATGAGGCGCCTCGTGATCGAGGGAGAAAGCAGTGCTCCTCCGTCGGCCACCGTGCGCACGGCAGTGACGAGTTCCTCGGGTGGGATGTCCTTGAGCACGAAGCCGCTGGCCCCGGCGCGCAGTGCCTTGTAGACGTACTCGTCGGGGTCGAACGTCGTCAAGATCAACACCCGCACCGGCCAGTCGGCTTCCTCGACGATTCGGGAAGTCGCCTCCAGGCCGTCCATCTCAGGCATCCGGATATCCATGAGGATCACATCCGGGCGAAGCGTTCGGGCCGCCTCGATCGCCTCCAGGCCGGTTCCGGCCTCGGCTACGACCTCGATATCGTCCTGGTGACCAAGGACCATGGCTAACCCGCCACGTACCAATGCCTGATCGTCGACGACGGCGACACGAATGCTCATACCGGCTCCTCGCCGATGGGCAGGTAGGCAACCACCTGAAAACCCCCACCCGGATACGGGCCCGTATCGAGGCTCCCACCCAACATCAGTGCCCGCTCGCGCATGCCGACTATCCCGTGACCCGACCCGGGGAGGATGGTGCCACCGTGCCCGGTATCGACCACCTCGATGGCGACCCCATCGTTGTCGGTGCTGACCCGCACCTCGGTCCGGGCGCCGGGTCCGGCGTGCTTGAGCACATTGGTGAGTGCCTCTTGGACGATGCGGTAAACGGACAGATCCACGCGGGCCGGCAGGTCAGTCGGTAATTCGTCAATCTCAAGTGAGACGTCCAACCCTGCCCCGCCGAGATGTTCGACGAGCCGTGGAACATCTGCGATTCCGGGCTGGGGACCGAGCCCGCCGACCTCGGCTTCTGGCCGCAACACACCGAGCAGGTGGCGCAGCTCACCAAGCGCCTGTCGTCCCTCATGTTCCACCGCTTCCATCGCCTGGCGGGCACCCTCCGGATCGTCGGCAGCAATCGTCTTGGCGGCCCCCGCTTGCACCGTCATCAAGCTCACCCGGTGGGCAACTACGTCGTGCAACTCACGTGCGATACGGGTTCGTTCCTCGGCCACAGCTTGGTGGGCTCCGGCCGCGTGTTCTCGTTCGAGGTGCGCAGCACGCTCTTGGAGGACGGTCAGGTACTCGCCACGAATCCGAATACGTCTGCCGATGTACCACACCAGGAAGAGGCCGACCGCGATTTCCGATGCTGGCTGCCCATTGGCGAGGCCGCCGATCCCACCCAGAGCGACAGCGGTACCCACTCCCAGGTAGCTCCATCGGTCGTTGGTGGCGTAGCGGCCAACGCTATACAGCGAAATCACCACACCAAGCAGGGGAACGTCCAAGTAGCCGAGTCCCATCAAGAGGGCCGATGCGACCATAACCACCCCCAGCACGACCAGAGGCTGGTACCTGCGCCAGTACAGGGCGCCGCTGGCCACCGCGGGAATGATGTAGGCAGCGATCGGGAAGTCGCCGAGCGCGCGAATGGAGAGTTGGTTGGGGTCCTCGAAGACCACGAACACAGTCTCCAGGTACATGACGATGGCGAGGAC
>SMVA01302341.1_pt1 | contig 10431 bp, 8 predicted proteins | sample 2456451 | NCBI WGS metagenome assembly SMVA01 (sample SAMN11095933, study PRJNA526329) | marine sediment metagenome | biome: Marine sediment; feature: Surficial sediment; material: Deep marine sediment; isolation source: Hadal surficial sediment | place: Pacific Ocean | collected 2014-05 | depth 0-1...
CGGATCAATCTCTAGACCGCTCTTGTAGCTGAGATCATCTCGTCTTCGGCGCGCGCCAGAGCGCCTGCGTCGCGGCCTTAGGTCACGAGCCTTCGGTCACGCCCTTGGGTCATGACCTTCGGTCACGCCCTTGGGTCATGACCTTCGGTCACGCCCTTGGGTCATGACCTTCGGTCATGACGGGATCGATCCGGAACACTTCCCTGTTCCACGGCGACTGCGCAGCACGCGCCCGACCGAGTCACGGCTTCGCGCTGCTGCGATCAGACTGCAGGGTCGCGCTGTCGGCGTTGATTCCGCAGGTCCGCGTGGGCGCGGTCGCCGGTGTCTGGAGACCTCTGTGCCCTCGATCGAACTTTCGGGCGTTCATTTCGCCCACAGTGATACTGCGCCCCTGCTCGTCAACGCGAGCCTCTCCCTGCGACCCGGCTGGACGGGCGTCGTCGGTGCCAACGGCGCCGGCAAGACGACGCTGCTGCAACTGCTGGCGCGACAACTCCGGCCCGAAGTGGGCGAGCTTGTCTGCCGTCCCACATCAATGGAGGTGCGCCTGTGCGCCCAGCGCGTCGAGCACCTCGAGCCCGACGTCCGCGCCTTCGCGGCCTGCGATTCCGGCCCAGCGCACCGCACACGGGGTTGGCTCGACCTCGATCCCTCAACCCTGGAGCGCTGGGAGACCCTCTCTCCGGGCGAGCGCAAGCGCTGGCAGGTGGGGGCGGCGCTCGCCGCCGAACCCGGAGCCCTGTTGTTGGACGAACCCACCAACCACCTGGACGTCGGCGCGCGCGAAGGACTGCTGCAGGCGCTCGATTGCTTCCGCGGTATCGGCGTCGTCGTGTCGCACGACCGAAGCGTGCTGAACCGGTTGGCGTCCCACATCGTGCGCGTCCGGGCCGGTGAGCTGGAGCTCTACCGGGGCGACTACGACACCGCTTGCACAAGCTGGGAAGCGCTCGAACGCGAGCGGCGCAATGCGCGAGACAAGCTGCGCCGGGAGCGCGGTCGCCAACAGAAGCGTCTCGCGGACAACCGCCGCAAGCGCGCCCAGGCGGAGAGCCGAATGCGCACGAGCAAGCACATGAAGAGTCACAAGGACAGCTCTGCACGCCTTCAGTTCAAGGCCAAGCGCAGGCGTTCCGCCGAGGTGTCGCTCGGGCGAGAGATCGGCAAGCTGCGGCGCCAGATCGATCGCATCGACGACGCCGCGGCTGCCTACGCGTGCGACAAGACCGTAGGCACGGCGATTTTCGTGGACTACACCCCCGCCCCGATGCGCCGCCTGCTGCGGCTCGAGACACCCCTGCTCGAGGCGGGCGATCCCGCGGCCGCCACGCGGAAGGTCCTGGCGCGCGATATCGACATCTACCTCGAGCGCGACAGTCGAGTCCATCTTTCCGGCCCAAACGGCAGCGGCAAGACCACCCTGCTCCGCGAGCTGGTTGCGTCGGCGACGATCCCACGCGAGCGCTTGCTGTGGCTAGAGCAGGAGATGTCGGAAGAGCGCGGACGCGAACTTCTCGCTGACGTGCGGCGGCTCGACCCTCGCACGCGCGGGCGGCTGCTCAACGTGGTGGCGGCGCTGGGCCTGGATCCGGATCTGCTGCTGGCCTCCGAGCTGCCCTCACCCGGTGAGGCGCGCAAGCTCGCGCTGGCCAGAGGGCTTGCACACGGCGTCTGGCTGCTGATCCTCGATGAGCCGACGAACCACCTCGACCTGCCCTCGATCGAACGGCTCGAGGAGGCGCTGGAGTGCTATCCCGGAGCCCTGATTCTGGTGAGTCACGACGAGCACTTTGCCAGCCGGCTCACGACCGCACGCTGGGAGTTGGGAGATGGCACGCTGCGCTAGGGCGCGCTCACGAGCTCGCAGTAGAGGTGCAGGTCAAGTCGCCAGGGAAAGCGTCGATACGAGCGGGTATGCGAATCCTCGCTCCCATCCTGATCCTCCTTCTGTCCGCTTCACTGGGCTGCCCCATCATGGACGAGCTCAACAAGGCCAACGCAAAGATGGACGAGATCGTGAAGGTGAAACCCAAGAAGGAAGCGGAAGCCGAAGCCGGCGCGAAGGTGGACCCGCTCCAGCTCTCGAAGGACTGGTGGAATTCGGCGAGATCGCTGAACTCCAAGAGTGTGAGCCCTTCAATCGTCAACTGCCGCCTCGGCGGGCGCAGCCAGTTCATGACGCGCGACGAATGTCTCAACCGCGGCGGCGATCCGGGGAACGTTTCGGGCTGAACCGCGGGGCGCTGTATACTGCGACATCTCCTGCTCCTTCGAGTGAACTCCAGGCGATGACCGCGCGCTTCCCCTTCGACCTCCTCGTGCCGGCCGGCTGTTTGCTCGCGCTGATGCTGGCACTCTCGTGCCAACTGACCTCAACCCGCACTCACGAGGCCACGTCCCGCATGTCCAACATGGCTTCCCGCCTCGCGGCCACAGCCATGCCCCCGCTGGCCAAGAGACGCCACCACGAAGTCGCCTCGCCCCACGGAACCCGAGTGGACGAGTACTACTGGTTGCGAGACGACACGCGGCAGGACCCCGAGATGCTCGCGTATCTGGCGGCGGAGAACGCCTACAAGGACACCGTGCTGGCACCGGTGAAGGACCTGGAAGAGCGGCTCTTCGAGGAGATCGTGGGAAGGATCAAGCAGGACGACGAGACCGTCCCCTACCGCTACCGCGGCTTCTACTACTACAGCCGCGTGGAAAAGGGCAAGGAGTATCCGATCCACGCCCGGCGCGCGGGCTCGCTCGAGGCCGCGGAGGAAATCCTGCTGGACGTGAACCAGTTGGCCGAAGGCCACGGCTTCTACAGCGTGGCGGGAAGCGAAGTGAGCCCCGATGGAACGCTGTTGCTCTACGCCGAGGACACCGCGGGCCGGCGCCAATACACGCTGCGAATCAAGCATCTCGCTCGCGGAGAACTCCTGGAAGACCAGATCCCCAACACGAGTTCCACTGCCGTCTGGGCCGATGACAACCGCAGCCTGTTCTACATCGAGAAGGATCCGGTCACGCTCCTCGGCACTCGCGTGAAGAAGCACGTGTTGGGTACGGATCCAGCGCTGGATCCGGTGGTCTACGAAGAGAGTGACCACAGCTTCTATCTCGGGCTCGAACGAAGCGCGGACGACCGCTACATCGTGATCGAACTGCACAGCACCCTGTCTTCCGAGCTGCGCTACCTGGCAGCCGACGATCCCGCTGGGAGCTTCCGCGTACTGGTCCCGCGCCAACCCGATCTGGAGTACGACGCGGATCACATCGGCGACCGCTGGATCATCCGCACGAACCACCAGGCCAAGAACTTCCGCATCGTGGAGCTTCTCGATGACACGCTCGACGGCAAGCGCGACGAAGGCGCGCTAGACGATTCTGAGACGACCCCCTGGCGCGAGATCGTGCCCCACGCCGAAAGCGTCTTGATCGAGAGCTTTCAGGTGTTCGACGACTACCTCGTGATCGGCGAGCGCAGCGGCGGTCTGGAACGGCTGCAGATCCGCCCCTGGACGGGCGGCGAGCCGCAGGTTCTCGAGTTCGACGAGGCGGCCTACTCGACCTGGATCGGTGTCAACGCGGAGACCCAGACCTCCTGGCTCCGCTACGGCTACACATCCATGACCACCCCGGTCTCCACCTGGGAGATCAACATGAAGACGGGAGAGAGGCGGCGACTCAAACAGAAGGAAGTTCCCGGCTTTGATCCCGAAGACTATGCCACCGAGCGGCTATGGGCCCCCGCGCGCGACGGAACCCGCGTGCCCGTGTCGGTCGTCTATAAGAAGGGCCTGAAGAGAGACGGCACGGCTCCGCTCTATCAGTACGGCTATGGCTCCTACGGCAGTTCTCTCGACCCAGGATTTTGGTCGGGACACGTCAGCCTGCTGGAGCGGGGCTTCGTCTTCGCCCTGGCCCACATTCGCGGCGGCGAAGAGATGGGCCGCGCGTGGTACGACGACGGCAAGCTGCTGAACAAGAAGAACAGCTTCCGCGATTTCATCGACGTCACCGAGTTCTTGCTGCAGCAGGGCTACGGCTCGCGCTCGAAGGTGGTGGCAAACGGCGGCAGCGCGGGTGGACTGCTCATGGGAGCGGTGCTGAACATGCGTCCGGAGCTATACCGCGTGGTCGTGGCGGACGTGCCCTTCGTGGACGTAGTCACCACGATGCTGGACGAGTCGATTCCGCTGACCACCAATGAGTTCGATGAGTGGGGAAACCCCAAGACCAAGCCGTTCTACGACTACATGCTGTCGTACTCGCCCTACGACAACGTCAGCGCCCAGGACTACCCGGCCATGCTGGTGACCACAGGCCTGTGGGACAGCCAGGTTCAGTACTACGAGCCGGCCAAGTGGGTCGCTCGGCTGCGCGCGAGGAAGACCGACCGCAACGCCCTGCTGTTCCATATCAACATGGAGGCGGGCCACGGCGGAGCGTCGGGGCGCTTCCGCAGCCAGCGGGAGCTGGCGCTACAGTTCGCCTTCGTCCTCCAGCAGCTTGCGCTGACACAGTAATCGCTTTCTAGCGCCTGGGCTCGAGCCCGCGCAGGATCTTCACCGCGCTCTCGACGCCCAGTCGCGGGCTGGTGAGAACCGGTGCGGCGATGTCGCCAAGTTCCGCCACGGCGGCCGCCATGCTCCCTTGGGCGCACACAACGACGTCCACTTCGGCTGCCAGCTGAGAGACTGCATCTGCGACGAGCTGGTTGTGACCCTCGCGATCGCCAGCTTCGAGCCGCGCGAAGGCGTCCACGATCAACAAAGACTGGAGCTGTACGTGCTTGCCGAGGCGGGCAGCGGTCGCCTCGATGAGGCGCTGGGTCGGAGCCAGTGTACTCCCGAGCGTGGCGGCGACCCCGATGCGATCGCCCGTCTCGCAGGCCACCCGCGCCATCGCCTCGTCCACCTTCACCACCGGTATCTTCACGAGCTTCGCCGCGGCGTCCGCAACCTCTCCCACGGACGAGCACTGGCTGAAGATGAGAGCCGCGCCGGACTTTTCCGCCACCAGGAAGAGATCGCACATCCGGCTGCGCACCGCGTCCGTCACGCAGCCGGCTTCCATCACCTCCGGCAACAGGCTGTCATCGACGATGTGGCGCACGCATACGTCGGGGGCGACGTCGTGAAACAGCTGAGTCAAGCTCTCTACGGCGAGCAAGCTCGTGTGGACGATCGCGATGTGAGGCGCCTGGCCCGGCTCCTGCGCCATAGTTTGAAACCTCCGCGGACACGGGGGGCTCGAGGTCTGTCGATCGAGACCCCGCGCCCGATCACGCTGCACCCGCAGCGCGAGGGTGTCGCAGGATCCATGGCCGAGCAAGAGGCGGAACAGAGGAGCGGCGGAGCGGCGCAAGAAATGGCATGAAGTGTCCGCTCGAGTCTGCGAGGCTTCTCGGCCATGCCCGCGTCGAACTCTCGTCTCGCGTTCGCGGCCGCCGCCGCTCTCTACCTGACGCTGTCCACCGCGACAGGACTGTGGTGGGAATGGGAACACGACGAGGGAGTGACCTGGTCGCAAACCTTCGGAATGCCAGCCATTGCCTCGGCCGATCAGGACAGCCCCATCGAGCAGGCGTACCGGCGCATCAATGGGCAGACCAATCGCACCTCCCTCGGAGTGCTGAGTGCTCTCGGCACGGGCGGTGGCATGCATCCACCGGCCTACTATTTGCTGTTCCACCAGTGGGCGGATTGGTTCGGCACACAGCGCCTCACGGTGCGGCTGCCGATCTACCTCAGCGGCCTCCTGTCGCTGCTGGCGATCAGAGGCGTGGCGAGGCGTCTCCTTTGCCAGCGGGCCGGAACCTGGGCGATGTTCCTGCTGGCCGCCTCGCCGTGGTTCGTGGGCTTCTCGAACCTTTCGCGGCCCTACGCGCTCGCGCTGTGTGCAGCGCTGGTCTCGACCAACACCTTCTTGATGGCCCTCGAGTCGGGAAAGCTTCGCTGGCGACTCGCCTTCGTCTCAGCCTCACTGCTCGGGCTCTACACCATCTATCCCTACGTCTACATACTGGGTTGGCAGCTCGCAACCTGGTTCGTCTGCGCATCCGGATGGGGCCAGCCACTGCCGGAACGACAGAACACAGAGGCCGAGACGAGCCGTACCTCAGGCGGCGCGAACTGGAGTGAGTTCTTCGCCCTGGTCTCTGTGACCCTTCTCATTGCACTGTGTTTCGCTCCGTGGCTGCCCCAGCTGCTGGCGCACCTGGAAGTAACAGCGGGCCGGACATGGTATTTCAGCGGCACACTCCCCTGGGCCGACGTACCCGAACGCAGTTGGTGGCTGCTCCGGAGCTTCGTGCTAGGGGAGGCCCTGCGCGCCTTCGGAGCGACCGGGCTGCGGTCCGCCTGTGCGGTGCTGATCACGATCACCGCGGGCCTGGGCGCGTACTCTCTGCTGTGGCGCCCGCGAACCGCAGCGCCGATTCCAGCGGGCCCGCGCGCGGCCTGGGCGTGCATGCTGCTCGTCCCGCTGGCGATGGCCCTTGCCGACCAGTTGCGAGATACGCACACACTCTTCCTCACGCGGCAGAGCTTCGCGCTGTTCCCGCTGTTGCTGCTCTGCACGGTGCGTGTCCTCACCCGCCACCGAATCCAGTGGCTGGGTACGCTCGGACTGGCCTGTTGGCTGGCGCTTCTCGCAGGCTCGACAATCTCCAACGTGTACACGCGCGCTCGCACGGCCACAGCAGTGGAGACGGTCGCCAAAATTCTCAAACGCTCGGACCGCTCGACCACCCGCCTGATCCTGTCGGGCCCCGTTCCCGGTTTCGTCATTCCGCTTCTCCTGACACTGCGGGACGAAGGAGTTCGAGAACTTCGCGTCCAGTACGCCAGCGGGGAAGAGCTCTACCAACTGGTCGAGAGCGCGATCCGCGATGAAGAGCACACCGCCGCGCTGCGACTCGTGAACTTCGCCGGGCGGTACCGAACAGAAGACCGCTGGAGTGACCGGCTGCTGACTGCCGTCGAGCGCCGCGCGAGCGCCGTCGGATGGAGAGTGCGAAGCGCTAACCCGGGCCCTGCCCGCGGCATGCGCGGAGAATCTCCGCCCGCGCTGATCCTCGACTCCCTGGGAACGCCAAACCTGAACTTGCTGATCCTGACGCCGGTGGGTGCCAAAAGCTTCGATCTCTAGACATTGGCCCACCGCGGCTCCGCTCGCAGCGGCGGCAGTGTTACGCTGACCGCGTGGGATCTAGAGAGCTCGACGCCGACTCCGCTCGCCCTAGCGCACGCTGGGCCATCTTCGCGGTATTCGCTGGCTGCTTTGCGATCTCGCTCGCGCGAGAACCGGGTGCTCTGCTGCACCCCGTGCTCGAAGTGGAAGACGCTAGCCACCTGTTTGGCTTCTACTACCTGCAGCGCGACCCATCGACCCTCTTGCGCTTCTACTTCGGGCGCATATCGCTGGTGCCGAATCTGGTTGGCTACCTCGCGTTCTTCCTCCCGACCGCCGTCGTCCCGTACGTGTTTGCCCTGTTCCCCCTCTTGGTCTCGAGCGCGACCTTCGCCTGCTTTTCCGCCACCCGATTTCGATCACTCGTCTCGAGCGACGTCGCGCGCGCCTCGATCTGCCTGGTGCTAGTGGCCGCGCCGATGGGTAACGCCCTGCTCATCGGCAATACGATGTTCTCGATGTGGAGCCTGCTGCTACTTCTCGCGCTGCTGAGCTTGCCTCCCCTATCGGGCGGCCGTGCCGCACTCGTGCTCCGCGGAGCGGCGATGTCGCTCATGGCGTGCAGCCACCCGGCCTCCGTGGTGTTGCTTCCTCTTTGGATCGCATCGGCGATACGCGAGCGCTCGCGGCAGGCCCTCGTCTTCTACGCTGTACTTGTCACCGTCACCTTGGGCTATCTCAGCTGGGGAGTCCGGCCGGGCGCACTCGCAATGCCGGACCTCTTCGAAGCGCTCGGGGCAACTGCGCTTCTGGTCGTCGAGCGAGTAGCGGGGGTCGCTCTTGCCGGAGTGCAGTGGGCAAAACTTGCGAGCCGGAGCGGGCTCGGCACTGGGCTGCTGTGGAGCTCGAGCATTCTCCCGATACTCCTGCTGGTCGGCGTCGCTTCGGCGCCGCGCAAGCCGACTCGCGATCAGGTCTTTCAGCTGCTGGCGCTGGTCTACCTGATCGTCGCCTTTAGCGCGACTGTTTGGTTCGCCCGCGAGGCGGGAAGAGACGAGATCGGGAGACGCCTACAGTACTTCTGGATCCAGCGGGAGCTGTTCATTCTGCTCGTGCTGTCATCCGCTTTCCTGTGCGCCCAACTGCGTGACAGGCTGTTCTCGCCGAAGAGGCTTGCACTCATTTCGCTGCTGCTGGCCGGCTGGCTGGGCCACCTGAATTATTGGGACAGCTGGCGCTACGAGGTGCGGCGCACGGCCGGTTACCAGGTCGAGAAATTCATCGCCGACATCGTCGCGCAGGAGAAGCGCTTGGGAGACCGCTCCCAGGTCCGTTCCAGGCTAGACCGCGGCGTGTTCAGCATAACGTTCGGAGGGAAGGGCCCGCCCAGAGGCTGAGGCCGCGATCACAGTGGGGCTCCGCTGGCTGAAGCGTTTCGCGAGATGTCCCGTGCGGTCAACGGGTCTGGTTGACGCGCCAGCGATTCTTCAGGTCGGAGCACCTTGTGCGCCGCGTGTGCGGTTCCACGCCAGACAGTCGGCATAGCGGACTCCTGTTCCGCCGAAGAGGTCGAGCGCGCTTCCGAAGGTCAAGTGAACTCGACCCGCACTGAGATCTTCGACGCGCTGGAGGTCGCCGAGAGCGCTGGCTCCACCCGCGTAGGTACAGGGTATCGGGCAGCTTTCCCCCAAGAGCGCCACCAACTCCTCGTCGATCCCCTTGCACCGGCCTTCCACGTCGGCCGCGTGGACCAGGAATTCGCAACACTTCTCGGCCAGCTGCTCGAAGAGCTCGCGCCCGAGCTCGGTGCGGGTCACGGTCTGCCAGCGATTGGTGGCGACCCGCCAGCTCGAAGACCCCGCGCCTTTCGGAGTTCCCGCGTCGCGGCTCGAGCCCGTACGGCGGCAGCTGAGATCGATCACCAGCTGATCTCTGCCGACCCGCTCGCAGAGCGCATCGACCCGTTCCATCGACAGCGCGTCGTCCACGAATAGCCAGCTCGTCACGATCACCTTGGACGCGCCGCCTTCCAGCCAACCCTCGGCGCTCTCGAGGTCGATCCCCCCTCCCACCTGCAAGCCACCCGGGAAGGCCGCCAGCGCGTGCCGCGCGGCCTCCTCGTTGCCCGGGCCCAACATGATCAGGTGGCCGTCGCGAAGCTCGTCGTCGCGATAGCGCTCGGCGAACCAGGCCGCGTCTTCCGAGGCGACGAAGTTCGTATCCGGCGCCGTACCGTCGTCGCGCAGGCTTCCGCCAACGATCTGCTTGACGCTCCCCTCATGGAGGTCGATACACGGCCTGAAGACAGTCATGGGCGCGATTGTAGCGCCTCGCCGCTGCGCTCAGCGGCCCTTGAAGACCGGCGATCGCTTCTCGAGCAGCGCCTTGATGCCCTCGCGGCCGTCTTCGGTCTCAATGGTGCGCGACTGGGCGTGCGCTTCGATTCTCGCGGCGTCCCTCGGGTTCCAGTCGATGTTTCGATAGATCGATTGCTTCGCCCAGCGCACGGCGATGGGCGCCGCTCCTGCGATCTCCGCAGCCAGCTCCCGAGCCTTCTTCAACACGCCCTCGCCCTCCGCAGCGTGGTTCGCCAGACCCAACTCGGCCGCCTCCGCTCCGCTTACCAGACGCCCGGTGAGCAGCAATTCGAGCGCCTTCGGCAGCCCTACCAGCCGCGGCAGGATGTAACTCGAGGCCATTCCCGGGTGCAGCCCCAAGCGCGTGAAGTTGGCCCCGTACTTCGAGGTGATATTTGCGACGCGCATATCGCAAACGATCGCGAGCCCGAGCCCGCCGCCAATTGCATGACCCTGCATGGCGGCGATCGTCGGCACCTCGATGTCGAGGATCTGCAGGAAGGGCTGGTACATCCCGTAGGAGCGCTCGTTCGGCAGCACGAACTCGCCGTCGTCGCCCCCTCGCTGCACACCGGCCTTGAAGTCTGCGCCCGCGCAGAAGCTGCGGCCGCGCCCCGTGATGATGACGCAGCGCAGCTCGCGATCCGCCTTCACCTGCGCAACGGCTTCGTTCAGCCCCTGGAACACGTCTTCCGTCATGCTGTTGCGGTTGTCGGGCCGGTTCAGAGTGATCTCGGCAACGTGATCCCTGACTGCGTAGAGAACCGCCGGTTCTGCCATGATGGATCCTTCCTCGGAGTGGTTCGCGGCTAGATTCGGCTCTTCAAGAACTCGAGGGTGCGCTCGCCGGCGCCCTCCTCGATCGGCATGATGGCAGCGTTGAAGTCCGTCAGGCCGATATCGCGCAACCGATCGAGCGCTGCGCCGACCTCGGCTTCATCGCCCG
>SMVA01028199.1_pt1 | contig 10430 bp, 9 predicted proteins | sample 2456451 | NCBI WGS metagenome assembly SMVA01 (sample SAMN11095933, study PRJNA526329) | marine sediment metagenome | biome: Marine sediment; feature: Surficial sediment; material: Deep marine sediment; isolation source: Hadal surficial sediment | place: Pacific Ocean | collected 2014-05 | depth 0-1...
GTCCCTTGCAACTGGCAAACCAATCGCCTCGCAACCTGGAGCAACCGAAAACATCCCAAATTTGAATACAATGGCGCTCTGATTGACCCGCTGATGATAATGGCAGCCATTAAGATCTGCTCTGGACAGAACCGGGGTAATTCGATTTCCACACGAGCGACAACACATCCAGCCCTCAACACGATCTGTCGTTTCAACCCACTCGTGGTCCAAACCGACCTCGGAACCCGAAAAATTAGATCGATCAAGCATAACCGACGACCCATTAGCACCAGATTCAAACCATAGCAATTATAACTGCATCTTGACGATCAGGTTGCCAGCGGACCGGTCGCCGGAGAGAATGCCCTTTTTTCGTCGAGTCCCTCATGAAAGCAGCCCTGACACTCATCGGATGTCTCATCGCCTTTGCAATACCGGCACAGGACGTCAGCAGCGACGACCTGGCCGCAGAGCGCGAACGGTTCAAACAGGCCTACCACGCGCTGACAAGCGGACGGCGGACCCAGGCCGCAAAACTTATCGCGGGGCTCGAAAATTATCCGCTATATATCTACTTCCGCTATTACGAGTTAAACCGCGTGTTATACAAAAAGTCTAAGCGCGAAGTTCGGGATTTTCTCTCGGCCTACGACGAGTCATTCCTGGCCGCACGACTGCGCAAGGACTGGCTGAGATTCCTAAATCGGGCGCAACGATGGGACGATTTTCTGCATGATTACCGGCCGCAATCGAGCACCAAACTCAAATGCGCGCAGCTCAACGCGCGCATCAAATCAGGCGCGCTGGAAGGGGTACTCGGCGATACCCGCGCGTTGTGGCTGGTTGGAAAATCGCAGCCCGACGAATGCGACCCGGCCTTCGAATATCTCAAAGCGAGCGAGGTGATGAACGATCAACTCGTGTGGCAACGGATCCGACTCGCATTGGAAAACAATAAAGTCGGGCTCGCTCGCTACCTCTCAGATATGTTGACAACGACCCAGCTGCGCGAGGCTGCTGAGCACTGGCGCGCGGTACACGCCAGTCCGCTTGCCGCGCTGAAAAAATCCTATTTCGCTCAAGACAGTCTCTTGGTACGCGAAATCGTCGTGCACGGCATTGCGCGGATCGCGCGCAGAAACGTCGACCTAGCGGACCAAAGCTGGGGGGAATACGCGCTGCGCTATCAATTCAGCGCCACCGATCACGGCCGAGTGCGGCGCATACTCGGGATCGCGGCGGCGCGTACGGACCATGCCGACCATATCCAGTACCTCGATCTCGTGCCCGCGCCCTACGTCGACGATCGCGTGGAAAATTACCGCATTAGATTGGCCATCAAAGCCAATGCGTGGGAAGACCTCGTGCGCTGGACCGACCATGCGCCGGTCGGCGGATCGGACATCTTGCGTTGGCGCTACTGGCGCGCCCGCGCGCTACAGAACCTGCAACGCAACGACGAAGCGCATGTCATTTTTCAAGAATTGGCCAAGCACCGAGACTACCACGGATTCCTGAGCGCCGACCATCTTAAACTCCCCTATCAAATGAACGATCACCCGATTGTTGTGACTGCGGTCGAAATTGCCGAAATCATGGCGCGCCCGGGGATCCTTAGGGCCCGCGAGCTATATCGTCTCGATATGCCCTTTAAGGCCCGGCAAGAATGGCGGCACGAGGTCCGACATTTAAGCTCCCGCCAGTTGGAGGTCGCGGCGCATATAGCGCACTCCTGGGGCTGGTATGACCGCGCCATTTTCGCGCTCGGAACAGCCAAATCTTACGACGATTTGACGATCCGATTTCCACTACGCCATGTTCAACTAGTACAGCGCTATGCGCACAAACGCGGGCTCGATCCGGCGGTGATATACAGTATTATTCGCACCGAAAGCGCCTTTATGGCGGACGCTAGATCGCCGGCCGGCGCGCTCGGGCTGATGCAAATCATGCCCGCTACCGGCCGCGAAACGGCGCGCCGCATTGGCGCCAAACTGGCAAGCGCGCGTTCGCTGCTCGACCCAACCAAAAACGTGACGATTGGGAGCGCCTATCTGAAACAGATGATCGACCGCTTTGGCGGTAGTTTTGCGATGGCGGCAGCCGCCTATAATGCCGGGCCGCATCGGGTGCGAGCGTGGCGACCGAAGTCCGGTTGCGTGCCGGCCGATATCTGGATAGATACAATACCGTTCACTGAAACACGTCGCTACGTTCGTCGTGCGTCGTTTTACACAGCGGTGTATCAATGGCGGCTAAATGAGCAAATCGAACCCTTGGCGACCCGCCTCACCGGTATCGGCGCCCCGGGCACCAAACAGCAGTGTTAATACTATGCGAATCGAATCTATAGGAATTTTTGGCGGCACCGGCTTTGTCGGTACCACGCTGGCTAATGCGCTGGTAGCACAAGGAATGTGCCTGCGGATCTTTACCCGGTCACGTAATCACGCGCGCCATTTATGGCCGCTGCCAAATACCCAAATCATCGAGATGGATGTACACGATGCATCGAACATCACCGCCCAGCTCGAGCATTGCGATGCGGTCATAAACCTCGCGGGGATCCTCAATGAGAAACGAGACGATGGTGCTGAATTTCGTCGTGTACATACCAATTTGACTCGGTCGATCGTTACAGCATGCTTAAATACGGGCGTACGGCGTTACCTTCACATGAGCGCGATCAACGCCGATCCATTGGGACCCAGTTATTATCTTCGCACCAAAGGCGATGCGGAAAACATCGCAATGGCCGCGCATGATGAGGGGCTGCCGACGACGGTATTCCGACCGTCGGTTATGTTTGGTCCGAACGACGACTTTTTCAACCGCTTCGCGCAACTCCTGAGATTTTCGCCCGGGGTCTTTCCGCTCGCTTGCGCGCGCGCCAAGTTCCAGCCGGTCTTTGTTGGTGATGTCGCCAAGGCGTTTGTCTGTGCACTGACAAATCGCTCAACATTTGGCCTACGCTACGACCTCGGCGGCCCCGAAGTAAAGACCTTGCTGGAGATCGTGCGCTACACCGCCAGGTTGATTAAAAGTAAGACGATCGCCGTTTCCGTCGGCCCAGTCCTATCAAAAATTCAGGCCAACATCTTCGAATACGTTCCCGGCAAACCCTTTTCGCGCGACAATCTACGCTCCGCCAGCCAACATAGCATTTGTCGCGGCGAAAATGGGCTGGTTCAACTGGGGATCGACCCCACGTCCATCGACGAAGTCGTACCCACTTATCTCGGCGATAAATTTGAACGCATGCGTTATTACAAGTTCCGCTCAAACGCACGGCGCACGCCATAACGGCGTCGACTGGGCTCACAGCACCGATCTTAATGCAGATATACAAAGTCGGCGGCTGCATCCGCGATCGCTTGCTGCAGCGAGAAATCAAAGACCGCGATTGGGTCGTCGTGGGATCGAGTCCGCGCGAGATGGAAGCACTCGGCTATCGAGCGGTTGGTAAGGATTTTCCCGTATTTCTCCACCCGGATACCCACGAGCAATACGCACTGGCGAGAACCGAACGCAAAACCGGGCCCGGGTATCGTGGCTTCAACGTTGATTCATCGTCGACCGTTACCCTCGAGCAAGATCTGTCGCGTCGCGACCTGACGATCAATGCGCTGGCCGAAGCCGAAGATGGGACCATAATCGATCCCTACAACGGCCGGAACGATCTGCGCGACGGCGTGCTGCGCCACGTGAGTCCCGCGTTCGTCGAAGATCCGCTGCGCATACTTCGCGTCGCAAGATTTGCCGCGCGCTTTGATTTCGACGTCGCGCCTGAAACCAATCGCTTGATGCAAACTATGGCGACAAGCGGTGAATTATTGACATTGGCGCCAGAACGGGTGTGGAGCGAGCTGGAACGCGCACTGGGTGAACCGCATCCCGATCTTTTTATTCGCACATTGCGTGGGTGCGACGCACTCGCAGTTTTGTTCCCGGCGATAGACCGATTGTTTGGTGTTCCACAACCGGAAAAATACCATCCCGAGATCGACACCGGTACGCACATCTGCCTCGCCGTGAAACAGGCCGCGCGGCGTGGCGCCAGCGCCCCGGTCAGGTTCGCCGTGTTGGTACACGATTTGGGTAAGGGCATGACAGATCCTGCGCTGTACCCGGCGCATTTTGGGCACGAAGAACGCGGCGTGGATTTGGTCCGGGCGTTTTGTGACCGTTTTCGCGTGCCTAAAGCGCATCGGAGTGTCGCGCTGGCCGTGACCCGTTATCATCTCCAAGTCCATCGCGCTGAGTCACTTAGACCGGCGAAGCTACTTACCCTTCTGTCGAACCTCGATGCATTGCGCCGTCCGCAACGATTTGACGAGATCCTCCTTGCATGTGAAATAGATGCAACCGGGCGGGACGGCAAAGCGCAAGCGCCCTACCCGGCCGCAGACTACCTGCGACGCGCCCAGACGATAATCCGCGCGGTGGAAACCGGCAAACTAACCCGCCAAGGTTTGCACGGCCAGACTTTGGGCGTTGCGCTCGACAGCGCGCGTGTTGCAGCGCTGCGATTCGCATTGTTCACTTAAGCGCCGGATTAAATGGCTCGATAGGTGATCGCGTCTTGATCGTCGATCGCGGAGGGCTGACCGAGCACGATCTTACCCGATCCAATAAGGGTAAATGAATCCCGTTTCAAATCGTGGCGAACCTGTTCGGGATCGGAAAAGATAACCGTTCCATTGGTAGAGTTATCGGTTATCGTGCAACGACCACGGCTGAATTGGGCACTCAGATGCTGCCTCGATGCCAGATCGTGGCGCACGATCAAATCGTTGCTCGAGCCGCGCCCGATAGCAATCACCGGTCGCTCTGAATTCAAGGTGACGCTTTGATTGCGAGAGGAGAAGGTCATGCCGCTGTTTTTATGCGTATTGAGTGTCGGGATCTCGCCCGAATACGCCGTTACGCTCTCGACATCCCAGATAATCTCGTGGATCTCGACGTGTTCAAGCGAAATGAAATTCCAGGTTTCGTCGTCAACGTAGCGCGACACCGCCTGGTAGATCCGCGGCAAAACGTCGATCAAGGCCGAGGTGCCGAGCGTCTGCTCGGGTTTGGCGTTGTTCGCCGCCCAGTGGGCGATTTTTGCCGTCTCACTCATCAGGTCATCGCTATGCCCCGCTACCGGTCCGTAGTGCAGGCCGATCCGCATGTGGAGCTTTTGGTCGTCGGGATCGGTCGCGAACGCCTCCTCCATATTCGCATGAATTTCGCACGCTGCCGCCGCTGCATCGCCCGGATCCGCAAATATGCTTATGATCTCGTCACCCAACTCGGCCACGGTATTACCACTGTGATCGGCGGTAGACTGTTTCGCTAGCGTCAGACACTTGGCAATGATGCGTTGCGCCTCAAGGTCACCCAGGGACTCATACAACGCCACGCTGCCGACCACATCGGCGAACATGAAAACTTGGAATTTCTCCGTCAGACTCATCTCGGAATAGCGAAGAAATACCACCTTTTTAGAAGGTTGCAGCAGAATCTACATATTAATTATGTAGTGTAGATGATAACCGATTAATTTTGTGGGATATTTTCTCAGCGCTGACCACCGCGATGGCCGACGGATCAAGTCATGGAATGCGCTTGGTATGAACAACTCATTTAAACCTTGTCGCCCCAAAGTTCTTCCAAGCGCTTATCGCGACCACAATTGAATCGATAAAATTTATAGCGCAAGGGGTTCTTTTTGTAGTAATCCTGATGGTATTCTTCGGCCGGATAAAACGTACCGGCGCGCACGATTGCCGTTACGATCGGTGCGGCAAATGGTTTATTGAGCTGCAGTGTGGCCTTTGAGGCCTCGGCGAGACGTCTTTGGTCGTCCCCGTGGTAAAAAATTCCGGTACGATATTGATTCCCGCCGTCGCAGAACTGCCGGTCCACCGTGGTCGGATCGACGTTGCGCCAATACACTTTAAGTAACGTGTCATAGGACACCCGTTTGGGATCGTAGGCGACCTGTATGGCCTCGGCGTGACCCGTCTGCCCAGCCGAGACTTCTTTATAGGTTGGATGGTCTTTAGCGCCTCCGATATAGCCCGCCGTCGTTGATAAAACGCCATCGAGCCTATCGTACGGCGGCTCCATACACCAGAAACATCCCCCGGCAAACGTCGCCACTGCGGATCCTTCGTTGGGCGCGCCCGCGTCCTCGGCGTGACTCCAAAATGCAGCGGCGCTCAGGAGAACCGCCAACAGAAACAATCTCATCAAAACGCTCCTCATCGCTTATTCGCTACGGTTGTTCATCTGCCCGTATACGACCGCTGTGGTCGGGCTAAGTTGCACCATCGACGAGCGATTTATTAGCGCCGAACGCATTACAGAGCAGCCTCGTTATGCACTTAGGATCGTCGTTGGTGCTATAGATATAGCGCTAACAGCAGCGCACCCAGCATAAGGCGATACAAAACAAAGGGCACCATCCCAAGTCGGTCAAGCATTTTCATAAACAACGCAATGCACCCAAAGGCACTAAGGGCGGCACCCGCTACGACGATCGTTAACCCGGCCCAATCGATCGTTAACGGACTCTCCAACAACCCCCACATCTCGTAGCCAGTGGCTAAAAAAATGACCGGAACGGAAAGTAGAAACGAAAAACGAGCGGCTGCCGTACGCGTCAAGCCCAGTGCGAGGCCCGCGCTGATCGTGATCCCTGAGCGGGAGGTGCCTGGGATCAGTGCCAAAGTTTGGGCACAGCCGACCATTGCGATATCTGACCAGCGCAAGCTCGAGGTCTCCCGAACCCGGCGACCAATGGTGTCGGCGAACAACAGCACAATACCAAACACGATCGTTGTAGTCGCAATGATCACTGGATGGCGCAAGTGCTGCGCTATAAAATCGTGCGTCAACAATCCGATAATGCCTACCGGGATCGTCCCCCACAGCACCGCCCACGCCATTCGGCTATGGACATTGATCGGCGCGCCGACCAGATTTTTGCACCAATGGGTCAACATATCGCGCAGCTCGAGGTGAAAATAGGTCACCACCGCGATGAGCGTTCCACCATGAGCGGCGACATCATAGACCAGTCCGAGATCGGGCCAGCCGGTTAAATGCGGGAGCAATATTAAATGACCGGAACTCGAGATCGGCAAGAACTCCGTGATCCCCTGGAGCACGGCGATAGTGACTAAGTGTGTGAGTAACAAAATCGAATGCCAGAAATTTGCATCAGTTTAATGCCGCCCAAACAGTCCAAATCCAGGCAAGGCATGGTTGCACAAACTGTATTTTTTAAGATCCCGCATTATCAGATAGTACTTTTGGTTCGCTCATTCACGCACTGCTGCGGGCAGGAATTTCGGATTAGAGTCGATGCCGATCGTCGCGGCGTTGAAACCCGCGCAGCGACCCTTTGTAATCCTTCCCCAGAGCCATAACCTTGAACCGTGCCCCCATCTCCGTTGGTAACGTGAGAATTTTTATTTCATGCGCGATCCGCTGCCGTAACAATTCGTCGGCGCTCCTCGCGCCACGCTCAGCATCGTCAAGTAATCCACACGAAAGCAAAAAGCTCGACTGCTCTGTGAAGCCGAGCACCCGAAGATTACTGGTATCGGCCGCCTCGGCAACGCAAGTAAAATCGACCGACGCGGTGATATCTTGAATTCCAGGCAACCAGAACGGATCGTCGTGTACGCGGTGACGAAAGTGGCACATCAGCGTGCCAGAATTTCGCAGCGGATGATAATACTCCGCCTGAGGAAAACCGTAATCAATGATCAACGCAACCGCATGATCCATTAGGCGCGCGAGGTCGGCGATCCACGGTACGATGCCAATATTAAACTCCGATACATAGTCCGTAGCGGACGCAATGATGTCTTGCGCCATCAGGCCGCGCACTTTGTCCTTCAGCCCACCATCGGCGGCCACATCTATCCAGGTAAAGCGATCGATCATGGCTTGCACGCGACGTTCATAGATCCGTCCCGCATTGGTCTTGAAAATCTTTACTGGGATCGCATCGAGAATCTCATTGGCTAAAATCACGCCATTCATCGAGGCCTCGGGCAAATGATTGATCCATTCGACCCGATCCAAATGCGCTGCGGCATGTTTGCCTAGCGTGTGCCGTTGGCGCTCACGCAGTTCCGGGCTCAGTTCGATAATAACGTAACGATCAGGTAGCGAATCGAAGCACGCCAACGCCGTCAATACGCTCGCCGCGAGACGCCCACTTCCGGCCCCAAACTCCACCACGTTGCCGCCGGTCGCTTCCAGAACTTCGCGACACTGGCGCGCAATACACCGACCAAACATCGGCGATAGCTCCGGCGCGGTAATAAAATCGCCGTCACGGCCAAATTTTACCGCGCCGGCAAGGTAATAGCCCAAGCCGGGTTCATACAACGACATCCGCATAAAATCGTCGAATCCAATATGCCCACCGGCGTGTGCGATGACGTTCCGAATGCGTTCTACGAGCTCGTTGGAGACAGCTAAGGCGCTCGCGGACGGTTCGGGTAGTTGACTCGGGTGTAGCATTGTAAGGTTATCGCGGCCGATTATGCGACGAAGTATCAAATAATTCAGTGCCTTAGAAACCGCGCTTGGACACGGCAAAGCAGGGTAAACTCGGGGTGTAGTACGAAGTGGCAAAGATCGTGGTCACGTTAAACGGCTAATGTGAATATTGACTATTTTCCTTGATGTGCGGTGCTGAACGGGTGGTTGCCGATCGAGCTAGGGATTCCGGGATCATTGTACTTGTGATCGAATTCGGGCGATAAATTAAGACACAACGATGGACAAAACTGCTCTAATCACTGGCGCCGCGCATCGCATCGGCGCGCAAATTGTACGCACTCTGCACGCGGCCGGATACCGGGTCGCGGTGCATTACAACACGAGCCGTGTACAAGCTGAAAAACTTAGCGCAGAGCTCAACGCCCAACGCCCGGCATCGGCCATCGCCATACCCGGCGATTTAACCACGTCAGATTTTGCCTCTAAGCTGGTCGCGGTTGTCTCAGGAAAATGGGGCCGCCTGGATGTCTTGATCAACAATGCTGCGCTTTATCAACCATCGGACCCCGACAGCGCCGACTGCGCGCAATGGGATACGATCATCGCGACGAATTTGCGCGCGCCTTATTTGCTGAGTACCGCCGCTCTACCTTGGCTGCGCAGAAGCACCGGTGTGATTATCAACCTAACCGACATCTATGCCTTACGGCCGCAATTCGGTTACGCCGCGTACTGTGCGTCGAAGGCCGGTTTGGTCGGACTGACCAAGGCAATGGCGCTCGATTTAGCCCCACAGGTTCGCGTCAATGGCATTGCTCCAGGACCAATATTGTGGGCGACCGATGATAATCCGAAACACCGCGCAGCGGTCATTGAGAAAACGCCGCTCGGACGTCTCGGTACCACCACCGACATTGCCGCGGCCGTACGCTATCTCGCCGACGCACCTTACGTCACAGGACAGATCCTTGAAGTTGACGGCGGGCGTTCGATCGTTATCTAGAAGCGGTCTTGCCCTTGTGAGGAGCGCCGTAGTCCAATTGGCGCCTAACGCTAAAAAGGGACCGGACGAATCGCGGGCTAGTTGGAAACCGACGAAAAATTCATCATCGGCGAACCCAAATTCCAGCGCTTCTCTTGCTCGTCGTACCACCAGAATTGTTCGTCGCGGAGCGATAAGGCGACGCCAGTATCGATATTGTAAAAATCGACATAAGCAGTGATCTTGGCCTCAAAATCAGTATCGGAGAAAATTTGGTCGGCAATCGTATAGCTGCTCACCTTATAGCGACTCATGGCCTTGAAATCGGGCAACATGGGCGAATCATCACGCGCCTTGAGGTATTGCGCCGCCTGATCGTAGTGCCCCCAACGCATAAGCTTGCGATAAATATTGACGACTGAATTCAATTGCGTCAGCCGTTCTCGTTTTTGAAACGTTTTTATCGGGTTGCAAGCCGCAAGTGCCATTACAACAAGGACCAATCCAACCGCTAACAGAGCAGAATTTTTCATTGCCAATTTGAATGCTGTGTATGCAGCTGCATAGTGACGTCAAATCACGATCGCGGCAAGATCTCTGGCTATCATCGACGCCAGCCTGGCGAACGTGTGTAGAAAATCCCCATGGCCGATCCATAGCATCGTGCCATCGCGGCATTTGTGCATCCATTCATAGCAGATGGGGGCGGTAGAGCGAACCGCGTAGCCGTAGCCGATAACCACAATACATTGGCGACAACACCCACAAAAAGGGATCCACGTTTAAGCAGAAAATTTTATTTTCCTGGTTTGCTTGGTGATCGCCGCAACGGTTTACAGGGTACCCGGTACTTTGTGTTCGACGATTACGCGCGGCGATTTAGGGTCGAAATGGGCAAAGTCAAACCGATCGGACACATCCCGCAATATCGGCTCCTTGTCGCTGAAATCAGCCCATA
>SMVA01244024.1_pt1 | contig 10430 bp, 6 predicted proteins | sample 2456451 | NCBI WGS metagenome assembly SMVA01 (sample SAMN11095933, study PRJNA526329) | marine sediment metagenome | biome: Marine sediment; feature: Surficial sediment; material: Deep marine sediment; isolation source: Hadal surficial sediment | place: Pacific Ocean | collected 2014-05 | depth 0-1...
CGAGAACGGCGCCGCCTACTGTGATCCGCGCGGGCGGCGAGTCGGGAAAGAATTCGGAATAGGCCTCGTTCATTTCTCTGAATGTCGTCATGTCTGCCAAGTAGATACTGACCTTGACGACGTCACGGAGTTCCGCGCCGGCCGCCTGAAGAATGGTCTCGATATTTCGCAGGGTCTGTGCGGTTTGCGGTCCGGTCCCGCCGGTTGCAAGTTCGAAAGCGTCGCCTAGCGTGCCGAGTGTTCCCGAAACGAAGATCAGGTCACCTGCCAGTGTGGCATGGGAAAATTGCGGTAGGCGACCGAGTCCTTCCACGACGATGGGACGGTTGGGCGTCGAGTTCACTGGGCTTTCCTTGATGCCTTCATTACTTGCTTGGATGGCGAATCCGATTTCGGGCGATGCGATAGAATCGATCTCGAAAATCTAGCGCATCGGCGCGGTGCCGCGAGCGCGATAACATGGCCGGCCAGCATGAAGGAGGGCCGGATGCGTTTGTTGCTGAAAATACTCGGTGGATTGGTCGTATTGGGCGCCATTCTTTTGGCCGTTGCGCTCATCCCGGCTCACTTACAGATTCGAAGCGTAGAGCCCGATCTGCCGGATGCCGCCGCCCTCCGCGCGCTTCTCCTGATCGAGAACGGCCCGATCAGCCTACGTTATGTCGAGACCTCGAGCCAACGATTGCCGCAGGGCGAGCTGGGACACATGGTTTTTCTCGTCGAATGGGCGAACGGCAATCTCTTCATGGTCGACGCGGGGATGGATCGCGAAGCGGCGATCGAATTCGGCGAATTGATGGAGTCGGTGTTGGGCGCCGAGAAAGCGGTTTCGCATGGCACGATCGCCGAGCTCATCGGGGGAGATGTAATGCGGGTGATGGGCGTAGGATATACCCATCTGCATATCGACCATTCGCAGGGAACGATTCCCTTCTGTGAAGCGAGAGGGCCAGGGGCATCGGTATTCCAGACGCTCTGGCAATCGGAACTACACAACTTCAATACCGACGAAGGCGCCGCAATCGTGAGTGAATCGTGTCTCGAGGCCGGGACGCTCAATCATGGCGCGGTACGAATGATCGACGGATTCCCCGGGTTGGGGTTGGTCGCGCTGGGCGGTCACACACCCGGTTCGACGCTCTTTGTGGTTGCCGCCAAAGGTCGACTCTGGTTGCTGTCGGGCGATATCTCGAACACCAAGGCCGATCTGTTGAGCGACACGGGCAAGGGTTTCTTGTATAGCTACCTGATCGTGCCCGAGCATACCGGGCGGAGTCGAGTGCTTCGAAACTGGCTGGGCGGTCTCGACGGCGACGAGGACATGACGGTGATCGTGTCGCACGATCTTGCGGATATCGCGGCCAGTGGAATGACGGAGTACAGCCGGTAGCGGGATGTGCTCGCCCGCGTCGCTGGCGTCGAGGCTCGTGTTCGAGTGATCTGCCGGGCGGAGGAGTTTTCATGTTCATCAAAGCCAAGAGGTTCTCGATGGCCGAGCTCGATGAATTCCGCTCGCTTCAGAAGATCTGTTTTGGGATCCAGACGGAACTCGCGAGCGAACTCCGGGAGGGGATCACCGAGAAGGAAGTCGCCTCCGAGCTGTTCAAGCGATACCGGAAGGCGGGGGCCGGAAATTTCTTTCATCTTCCGGTCGCACTCTTTGGCGAGCGAACAGGCCTTCCAGGAAAGTGGGGGATCGGAAAGTTCTTCCCGCGCGACGTTGCGCTGAAAGTCGGCGACGCGGTGATCCTCGATGGGGCACCGCTCTTCAAGGGGTTCATGCTCGACACGAGTCATAGCTTTGCCTTCGGTCCGAACCCAAAACATGATGAAATGATGCGGTCGCTCCTGATTCAACGCACGAAGATTCATGATGCCGTCAATCGAAGGGTTTCGTTTCTCGAGATTGCGCAAGCCGTCGCCGACGATTGTGATGCGTTGGGCTACGAAGGAGTTCACGAGAAGCATCCGGGGGAAGTGCTCGGACACCGCGCGGTCCGGGTTCGTGGGCCCCAGGGCTGGCGTCTTCGTGGCTCCGACGGCGTTTCGCTGAGTTGGTTCTTGATGAAAACCGCCCAGGCGCGCCACATGCCCAAACAAAGTCCACTCTGGAATCGCAGCGCGACGAGTGACCATGCGCCGACGGATGGGCTGTGGCTGGTCGAACCCCATTTCGCAAACGATGAATTCGGTGCGAAATGGGAGGAGATTCTGGTAATCGAAAAGGGGCGCGCGCGTTGGCTCCAGGACGACCCCCCGCACGTCCAGAAGTGGGCCGCCTGAGAGGCCGCGGGGTCGCGCGATCAGTCCCAGGTCTTGAGAACGGGAAGCACTTCCTTCGCGAAGAGGCGCATACTCTTTTCCGCTTCTTCGTAGGAGATTCCGCCGAATCGAAATGCGGTGGATTGTTCGAAACTTCCGAGCGCTTTTCGACGGTCTTCGAGTCGCGCGAGAATCTGGTCGGGTGTGCCGTATGCGTTCGCCCGCATGAAACCCTTCAAAAAGCCGCTCTCGCCCATCGCCCGCATCACGACCGCGTTCTGGCCGTAGCCCTCATAGCCAGCCGTGGTGGTGAAATGGTCTCCCATGAGTTCGTAGTGGTCGAGCAATGAAGCGAGATAGGTTCCGAGGTATCGGGTCGCGAGTTCTTCGCCCCGGTCGGCATTCTCGTCGCAATAGATGAAGTCGCAAGTCAGGATCGGCGGAGCGGGCGATCCGTTTTGCGCCTCGAAGAGCTCTCGATAGCGTTCGATGCTTGGCAGTCGGGAGTCCCACGCGCGTTCGGCGAACATGATCATCCGCGCGCCGATCCGTGCGGCGATTTCGACCGAATCAGGCGAATTGGCGACCGCATAGGTTCGGCCCTTGAAGGTTCGCGTCGGACGAGGACGGAGTTCCGTGCGCGACTGTGGGTAGAAGGGTCCCGATCCCTCGATGAACCCCGTCTCGAGTGCGTCGAGGATCATCGGGGCGGCCTCGTCGAAGCGACCGCGTGACTCGTCCATCTCGATCTCCCGAAACGGTTCGTACTCGCGACGCGACAAGCCTCGACCCATGCCGAAGCGGACGCGCCCACCCGACATTTCGTCGAGCAGCAAGATCTTTTCGGCGACTCGCAAGGGCTCGTTCCAGGGCAAGATCACCGCCGCGGTTCCGAGGTCGATGGTGCTGGTTCGGGCGGCTAGATAGCTCAGGAATTGAGTGTTGTCGGGGCAGAACGAATAGTCACTGAAATGATGTTCGACCGGCCAGATGACATCGTATCCGAGTTCCTCGGCGAGTACGCAGAGGCGGATTTCTTCCGAATAGATCTGCGAGTCGGTGGCGTTCGAACCGAACGCAGAGAAGATGACTTGAATGCCGACGTCCATTCTTTCCCTCCGAGTGGCTGGGCCCAGAGTCTACCCCTATTCGACGGGCGCTCGCATGTCGAGTGGGCCTCATCGCGAGAGGCGTCCGTTCTCGAGCCAATCGGCCAGTTCGGGCTCGAGTCGGCGTTTCATCGCAGACCGGTAGAGCGCCAACTCCTCGTCGCCCAGGATGCCTCGCCACTGATTGGCGGTGCCTTTGTGAAAAAAGCCCTGATGGCTGTTCCACATGTCCTTGTCGGCCTCGGGGACCAACATTCCAGCGTTGCTCTTCATCTTTTCGAACGTCGCGGCTTCGATCAAAACAGGCCATAGCGACTCTTCGATTTCGATTCCGAGGATCACCGAAAGCCGACGCATCTCCCCTTTGAGATCCTGCAACAAATCGTTGTAGTGGAGAAGGTGAATGTTAGGCAAGTGTCGGAATGTCCAGAAGGTCTTCGCATGGTGCAGTATGCAGGGGGCCCCCGGAGGTCGGTCGGGTCTCCAGGGAAGTCCGTCATCCGACATCCACAGCTGGAAATTTTTGCGAAATTCTTCTGGCGTCGTCGGGCCCGAGCTCGATTTCGGCGGAGAAGGAGGGTCGGTCGGGCCGTCGTCGCCCGCCGCCTGGCGCATTGCTTCGAGCATGCGTTCGAGGAATTCGGGATTCATGTTTTTGTGATGGTTGTCCATCGACATGAAGGCGTCGCGCGGATCCCGTCCGACACAAAGATACGTCGCCTCTGGGTAGTAGGGCAGTCCGTCGAGAGGCGTGTGAGTCTTGATGAAGCGACGATGGGTCTGTGCCTCGAGCTGTGCCAGAACCGGCTCGATGGGGGTGGCATCCATGTCGAGCCACGGAGACAGCGCCGTCAGCGGCTCATCGAATTCGGGTCTCTTGAAGATCAGCAGGGCGCACAACATCTGCGTCCAGGTAGTTCCCGATTTCGGTGGGGTACTGATGATGATGTCCCCCTTGCGAAACTCGAAATTGTCCCATCGCGCGCTGTCCACCAAGAAGTTCTTGTAGTGCTGCGTTCGTTCGGGGTTCGGGTTCAGAGTCATCGCTTGATCTCCGCGCGGTCCAACAGAAGCGCGAAGTGTATCACTCGATCAACCATGGCGGCCGTGCTGCAGTGCGTGTTTGTTCCCGACTGTGCTCAAAACGTCACGCGGCACGAACACGATGCGATTCATGCTCATGAAAGCGGCAATCCGGAAGTCGAAACCGTCTGAGCGGGCGTTTCGGATCGCTGCCAGGCTGGCACGCATATTGTAGTGGGAAGGGGAGAATTGCTTTGCGGGAAGGAAATATGACGGATCGAAGCGGGGACTACGCGGACGCCGCGACACGGAAGCGGCTGGTCGTCGTTGGGAACGGAATGATCGGCCATCGATTCTGTGAACGACTCATCGAATTGGGTGCCGTGGGTCGATTCGAGATCATCGTCCTGGGAGAAGAAACTCGCGCGGCGTACGACCGGGTTCATTTGAGTGAGTTCTTTGCGGGTCGCGGCGCCGAAGAACTTTCGTTGACCTCGCGCGATTGGTACGCCGAGCGGGGTCTCGAACTTCGCTTGGGCCAGCCGGTTGCCCGGATCGATCGCGAGCGCCGCGAGGTCGTGACCGTCGGAGGCGTCGCCCTCCCCTACGACGTTCTGGTTCTGGCCAGTGGCTCGAGCCCCTTCATCCTGCCGATTCCCGGCGTCGATCTGGATGGGGTGTTTCTCTATCGGACCATCGACGACTTGGCCGCTATTCAAGCGTGGGCGCGCAGGTCGAAGCGTGCGGCTGTCATCGGAGGCGGACTGCTCGGCCTCGAAGCCGCCAAGGCCCTCCTTGACCTCGGGCTCGAGGCGCATGTCATCGAGTTCGCGGACCGATTGATGCCCCGGCAGCTCGATCTGGCCGCTTCGGCGATGATGAGAACTTCGATCGAGAAGCTCGGCGTGGAATTCCATCTGGGTGTGGCCAGCGAGGCGATCGTCGGAGAACACGAGGTCGAGGCACTTCGGTTGACGGATCGACCCGATCTTCCGGTTGACATGGTGATTCTCTCCGCCGGGATTCGGCCACGAGACGAACTGGCTCGCGAAGCGGGCCTCGATCTGGCGGAGCGAGGTGGAATCGAGGTCAAGGACACGCTCGAAACGAGCGATCCGAATATTTTCGCGATCGGCGAGTGCGCGGTCCATCGAGGCATTCACTATGGGCTCGTCGCGCCGGGCTATGAGATGGCGGACGTACTCGCACGCCGCATGACCGGGGCAGACGCGGTCTTTCGGGGGGCAGACCTCTCGGCAAGACTGAAGTTGCTTGGCATCGATGTGGCCAGCTTTGGCGACTGCTTCGCAGATCTCGAGCATCCGGAGGACACGCGTTCCCTCGTCTTCGAAGATCGAGCCGAAGGGGTCTATCAGAAGCTCGTTTTCGACGCGAAGGTCGAGCGATTGCTAGGCGGCATTCTCGTTGGCGGCGTCAGACCCTACTAACGACTCCAATCGCTTGCCCGGAGTGGGGCGGCCGTTCCGGAACATCCTCGCGAACTTCTATTCGGGTCTGGCAATAGCGGCGCTTCGACAAGCGCCGTTGACCTTCCCGATGAAACCCAGATCTGCTCGTGCAACGACGTGTCGAAGGGCGATCTCGTTTGCGCGATCGCCGAACAGGGGCTGACGACCCTCGCCGAAATCAAGATCGCGACGAAGGCGGCTTCGGGATGCGGAGGTTGTCAGCCCGCGGTCGTCCAGATCCTGGAGGCCGAACTCGCGAAGAGTGGGCACGCGGTCGTGCCTCATCTCTGTGAACACTTCCGCCATACGCGCAAAGAATTGTATTGGATCGTCAAGCTCGGTCGGATCGAGAGTTTTGATGCGTTGTTGGACAGCCACGGCAGGGGTGACGGTTGCGAGGTTTGTCGACCGGCGGTGGCCTCGATTCTGGCATCAACCTGGAACGAGCTGATCGTGGAACACGACACGATCCAGGATACGAACGATCGGTTCCTGGCGAATATCCAACGCGGCGGAACCTATTCTGTGATCCCGCGGATTCCCGGCGGCGAGATCACGCCCGAGAAATTGATCGTACTCGGCGAAGTGGCCAAGAAATACGACCTCTATTGCAAGATCACGGGGGGGCAACGAATCGATCTGCTTGGCGCTCGGGTCGATCAGTTGCCACAGATTTGGCAGGAGTTGGTCGCGGCCGGATTCGAGAGCGGGCATGCGTACGGGAAGTCGATGCGCACCGTGAAAAGCTGTGTCGGAACCAATTGGTGTCGTTATGGCGTTCAGGACTCGACGGCTTTCGCGATTCGAATCGAGCAGCGTTACCGAGGAATCCGCTCTCCCCACAAACTCAAGTCGGCGGTCTCGGGCTGTATTCGGGAATGCGCCGAGGCGCAGAACAAGGATTTCGGAATCATCGCGACTGAAAAAGGCTGGAACGTCTATCTATGCGGGAATGGCGGAAGCAATCCGCGCCATGGCGATCTCTTTGCGACGGATCTTTCGGAGGACGAGGTCATTCGCGTTCTGGATCGCTTCCTGATGTTCTATATCCAGACGGCCAAGCCGCTCCAGCGTACCGCTCGCTGGTTCGAGGAGTTCGAGGGTGGCCTGGAAGCCCTGAAGGCCGTCCTCCTCGACGACTCTCTCGGAATTTGCGACCAGCTCGAAAGCGATATGCAGTCGCTCGTCGACCGCTATCAATGCGAGTGGAAGGCCGTGGTCGAGACGCCGGGGCTGATCGCAAAGTTTCGTCACTTCGCGGGGAATCGGGAGTCGGACGAGGGGATCGAATTCATCCGCGAGCGCGGCCAGAAGAGGCCCGTCGATTGGGACGTCGCGGATTCCGTCGCGTCGCCGGACGACCTTCCGGTGGAGGCGACGTGGAGTTGGCATCGATTGGCCCGCGTCGATGACTTTCCGAAGGATGGAGGAGCGGCCATTCGCTACGGAAAGAGCCAGATCGCGATCTACAATTTTACCCGTCGCGGCGAATGGTATGCGACGCAAGCGGTCTGCCCCCATCAAAAGGACAGTGTCCTGGCGCGGGGACTATTGGGCGACCAAATGGGCGAGCCCAAGGTTGCCTGTCCGCTCCACAAGAAGACTTTCTCGCTCGTGTCGGGAAAAGGCTTGAGCGACCCGAACTACGCGATTCGGACCTATCCGGTCGAAATTCGTGGAGACGAGGTCTGGGTCAAGCTCCCACCCCGTGAATCGTTCGCGTCGCCGCGTGTCTGTTCGGAGTCCAAATGAGTTTGGCCTTCTTCGACGACTCGGCCGCCGTGCCGAGTCTGCTCGATCTCTTGTTGGCGGAGCAGCGATCGCTGCCCGCCGTCGAGACCTTCGCCCGCCGACATCTTGCCGGCGAGTCATCGCCCTCTTCGAAAGTCTACGAGCAAACGATTCCGCTCGATCGTCCGCTACAACCGGGACAACAACTGGCCTTCCAGGTGGACCTCGATGCGTGCACGGGTTGTAAGGCGTGTGTCACGGCTTGCCATTCGATGAACGGTCTCGCGGCCGAGGAAACCTGGCGTGAAGTCGGTCTCGTCGTGGGTCGCGACGGGTCCGATAGCGTCCAACAGACCGTCACGACGACCTGCCATCATTGCGAAGATCCCGCCTGTCTCGCGGGATGCCCCGTTCAAGCCTACGAAAAGGATGTCGTAACGGGAATCGTTCGTCATTTGGACGACCAATGTATCGGTTGTCAATATTGCGTCCTCAAATGCCCTTATGACGTTCCGAAATACAGCGAGGAATTGAAGATCGTTCGCAAATGTGACATGTGCACGGGTCGGCTCGCCGTCGGCGAGTCGCCAGCCTGTGTGCAGGGCTGCCCAAATGGTGCGATCACGATCGAGATCGTGGACCCGATCGGTGTCGGTGCGACGCCAGAACTCCTCTCGGGTCTGAATGGATTCGTGCCCGATTCCGCCTACACACGACCGACGACCCGTTATGTCTCGGCGCGAGGAGCGGCTTCTCTGCGCCCAGCCGATCTCGATCGCGTCGAGCCCGCCCAGGCGCACGATCCGCTGGCCGCCATGCTCGTTTTGCTTCAGATGTCGGTCGGGACCCTCGCGGTGGGGTGCTTCGTGTGGACCTTTGGGACGCTGCCGGTGTTCGCGCAGTCTATGGCCCTGTCGTTTTCTGCGCTGACCGCCGTACTCGGCCTCTGTGCGGCCACCCTCCATCTCGGTCGACCCCTCTACGCGTTCAGGGCGTTCTTGGGTTGGCGAACGTCGTGGATGAGTCGGGAGATCATCGTCGTCGGCGTCTATGTCCCGGCCATCGTTATGGCGGCAATCACAGCGGTCGTGACGGGATCGATCGAGACGATTTCGATCCTTCTGCCCCTGGCGCTCGCCGTCGGCGCGCTCGCCACCGTGTGCTCGATGATGATCTACGTCGACACCCATCGCCGTGCCTGGGCACTTTCGCGAACCGTGCCGCTCTTTTCCGGAACCCTGCTCGGGCTCGGTTCTCTGGTCGTGGCGGTTGCCGTCGCTTGCGACGCATGGGTCGAAGGGCAGGCCAGCGAAATCGGCACGCCCGCTCTTCTTCTCGCCGGGATGTCGGTTCTATTGCTGAAGCTCGGGCTGGAAGCCTGGCAGCTCGCGAAGCCCAAGGCATACGCCGACGTGGCGCTTGCGCGGGGCGTTCGATTGATGCGCGGTCCATTGCTTCGTCGCGTCGCCGTGCGCTTCGCCTTTGCACTCGGTGGTCTTCTCTTTGGGTGCTTCAGCTGGGTTCTCTCGGGCACACAGGAGTTGGGCATCGCATTCGTCTTCGCGCTCGCAACCCTCCTGCTCTTTGCGTCGGGGGAGTTCGTCGAGCGGCATCTCTATTTCACGGCTGAGGCCAGTCCCGCGATGCCGGGTCGCTGAGGAAGACGACGTGAGTCCGCGATCGAAACGGGTTTCCAGCGGGCTGTCCCGCGCCGCCGCCGAGTTGTTGCGACAACAGGACGGACCGCTCACAAGCGAGCTGTTGCGCGCGCCCGGGCGTTTCGGCCTTGGTCAGGTACCGGCCCGATTCGTGCCGGACGCAACCGTTCGGCTCGTTTGCGGCTACTGCGCCACGGGATGCTCCTTGACGGCCCACATGAAAGACGGTCAAGCAGTCAACCTTTCGCCGGATCGCGAATATCCGGTCAATCGAGGCATGGCCTGTCCGAAGGGTTGGGAAGCGTTGGCGCCGCTCGACGCGAAGGATCGTGCGACCCGGCCGCTTTTGCGAAATTCGACGGGCGAACTCGAACCGGTTGGCTGGGATGTGGCGATGCGAGAGTTTGTCGCTCGTTTCCGCGCAGTGGCCGAAGAGCACGGGCCCGAGGCGATGGCGTTTCTCAGCACGGGTCAGATTCCAACGGAGGAGATGGTCTTTCTCGGCGCGCTCACGAAATTCGGCATGGGGATGATCCACGGCGATGGAAACACGCGTCAGTGTATGGCGACGGCCGTCGTTGCCTACCAGGAGGCCTTCGGTTTCGACGCGCCGCCCTATAGCTACGCGGATTTCGAAGAGTCCGATGTCATCATCCTGGTGGGCTCGAATCTGTGTATCGCCCATCCCATTCTTTGGGAACGAATCTGTCGGAATCCCCACCGGCCCGAGATCGTCGTCGTCGATCCCCGAAAGACCGAGACGGCGATGGCGGCGACTCAGCACTACGCGATCCGGCCGAAATCCGATCTCCTCTTCCTGTACGCGATTGCCAACGAGATCATTCGATGCGGCGGAATCGATCGAGATTACATCGACGCGCACACCGAGGGTTTCGAAGCGCTTCGTCGCTTCCTCGAACCCTTCACTCCGGCCTCTGTTGCTCCGGATGTGGGCGTTGCGACTTCCGAAATTCGCCGACTGGCTCGAACGATCATGCGCGGAAAGCGGGTTTCGTTCTGGTGGACGATGGGCGTGAACCAGGGACACGAAGCGGTTCGCACGGCACAGGCGTTGATCAATCTGGCGCTGATGACGGGAAATATCGGCCGCCCTGGGACCGGTGCGAATTCGATCACGGGTCAATGCAACGCCATGGGGTCTCGGCTCTTCAGCAACA
>SMVA01075237.1_pt1 | contig 10429 bp, 4 predicted proteins | sample 2456451 | NCBI WGS metagenome assembly SMVA01 (sample SAMN11095933, study PRJNA526329) | marine sediment metagenome | biome: Marine sediment; feature: Surficial sediment; material: Deep marine sediment; isolation source: Hadal surficial sediment | place: Pacific Ocean | collected 2014-05 | depth 0-1...
ACCAGCGCTGAAGACCAACCCCGCCTCGCTCGAGAGCCTCGCCATGCTGGCCACGGCGCACTATTTGTGCGGCGACCACGCCGCCTTCGAGCAAGCGCGGGATCGCGCCTTGCAGATCAACCCGCGGTACGCCGACCTGTACAACACCCTGGCCGACCTCTTGGTGCGGAATCGGCACTATGCCCAGGCCGTCGACTTCGCCCGCGAGGCCACCATCATCGACCCGCAGTCCTGGCGCGGCTACAGCATCCTGGGCATCAATCAGCTGCGCATTGGCGACATCGAGGGCGGCCGCGTCAGCCTCGAAGCCTCGTTCGCCGGCGATCCGTCCAACCCCTGGGTGAAGAACACCCTCGATCTCATCGACACCTTCCCCGATTACGACGAAACCAGCACCTCGCACTTCGACCTCATGATGGAGCGCCCCGAGGCGGGGCTGTTGTCCTTGTACCTGGGCCCGCTCGCCGAGGAAGCCTACGACTACTTCGAGGCGCGCTATGGGTACTCGCCGCCGACCCCCATTCGCATCGAGGTGTATCCGAGCCACCCCGATTTCTCCGTGCGCACGGTGGGCGTGAAGGGGCTCGGCGCCCTGGGTGTTTCCTTCGGGCCGGTCATCGCCATCGATTCCCCCTCGGCACGGCCGCGGGGAGAGTTCAACTGGGGCTCAACCCTATGGCACGAGATCGCTCACACCTTCACGCTGGGCACCACCGACTTCCGCATCCCGCGCTGGTTTTCGGAGGGCCTGTCGGTATACGAGGAGCGCCGGGCGCGTCCCAGCTGGGGTGACGACACTAGCCCCAGCTTCCTCATGGCGCACCAGCGCGGTGCGTTGCTGCCGGTGAGCCGCATCACCGCCGGCTTCGTGCGTCCCAGCTACCCGGAGCAGGTAATCCACGCCTACTACCAGGCCTCGTTGGTGTGCGAGCTCATCGAGCGCGACTGGGGCTTCGACGCCCTACTCGGCCTGCTCGACGGCTACAAGCGCGGTCTGTCGACGGCGGAAGCCTTCGAAGAGGTTCTCGGTATCGATGCGGAGGGCTTCGACGAGGCCTTCAACGACTACGTTGATGAGACCTTCGCCGTACCGCTGGCCGCCTTGGCCGCGGAAAACGAGCCTGAGGAAGGTGCAGCCGAAGGCGCCCGGCGCGCCGGGGTGCCGGCGCAGTCCCTGCGCCAGGCGGCATTACAAAACCCCGGAGCTTTTCGCGACCAGCTCGCCTACGGCGTCGCGCTGCTCGACGACGAGCGCTACGACGAAGCAGTGCCTTTCCTGGAGGCCGCCAAGAACCTGTTCCCGGGCTACGCGGAGGCCAACAGCCCCTACTGGTACCTGGCGGTGGCAGCGCGACAGAGCGGCGACCTGGTGCGGGCCGCCGCGGAGCTCGAGGCCCTCACCGCCATCAACGAGAAGCTGTACGTGGCCAACGCCGATCTCGCCACCCTTTATGAGGAGCTCGGCGAGCTCGACCAGGCGGCCGCGGCGCTGGAGCGGCTCATCTACATCTATCCCCTCGACATTCCCATGCACCAGAAGCTCGCCGAGCTCTACGGCAGGGTCGGCAAACACGCGCTGGCCATTCGGGAGCGCCATGCGGTGGTGGCTCGGGCGCCGGTAGACATGGCCGAGGCTTTCTACCTGCTGGCCAGGGCCGAACACGACGGAAACGACCTCGACGCCGCCCGGCGCAGCGTGCTCGGCGCGCTGGAGATCGCCCCCGGTTACCCGGCCGCCCAGGATCTGCTGCTCACCATCGTCGGTGGCCGGAGGGACTCGCCATGAGGAAACCGATCGCGGGCTTGGCAGCGGCAAGCGTGCTGGCGCTCGGCGTGGCGCTGGCCGCGACCTCGCTGGCTCCGCCTGCCGAACCAGGTGCAGAGTCAGCGACAAGTTCAGCGCCAGGGACAGGGGTAGATTCAGCGACAAATTCAGAGGCCGGTTCAAGGGCGAATTCAGGGGCCAATTCAGGGGCAGGTTCAGGGGCAGGTTCAGGGGCAGTACAGCGGCCCAGGGGCTTCGGCCGCTTCGGCGGCTACCGCAGCATCGGTTCCTCCACCAACCTGCCGATCAGCAACATACCCTACGACGGCAAGTTCACCTTCCTGCGGCTGCGCTTCGACGAGGCGTACTCCTCACCGAGTGGTCGCTACGAGTTCGGCGTCGACCAGGGCTGGAACCATGATTACCCGCGCGCCGAATACAACCTCTCGCTGATGCTCGACGAGCTCACCGTCATCCCCATCACCATCGATTATCGCGGCGGCAACATCTTCTCGTTCACCGACCCGGAGCTGTTCGACTACCCCTTCGTGTACATCAGCGAGCCGGGCTACTGGGTGCCGTCGGACGAGGAGATCGAGAACCTCGGCGAGTACCTGCTCAAGGGCGGCTTCATCATGGTGGACGACATGGAGGGAGATGACACCGAAGCCTTCCATCGCATCATGCAGGAGGCCATTCCCGGCACCGAGTTCGTCATCCTCGATACCACCCACCCCATCTTCAATTGCTTCTTCGAGATCACCCAGGAAGACATCTTCAATCAGTATTACCGCTCGCGGTACGGCGACCCGGTGATCTACGGCGTCTACGAGGACAACGATCCCGGCAACAGGTTGCTCGTGGTGATCAATCACAACTTGGACATCGGCGAATCCTGGGAGGTCGCCAACACCGGGTACATCCCGGCGGAGCAGGCCAATAACTCCTACAAGATCGGCATGAACTACATCATCTGCTCGATGCTGCACTGAGCCTTGCACTCGATTCCCGCGACAAACCCGAGGACCTTACATGGACAATGAACAAGAAACCGACCCCGAAGAATTCGCCGCGACTGCGGAGCCCATGCCCACACCGGCAGAGGCGGCGCGGGCCGCTGTGCAGGAGGCTCCCAGCCCGGCGCCGGTGGTGCTGCCGGACAGCGAAGGCGCCGACCTGCCCTCTCAGGACATTGCCCTGGCCCAGCGCCTCAAGAGCGGTTACGAGCAGGTCACCACCGAGATCAGCAAGGTCATCATTGGCCAGCACGAGGTCGTCGAGCAGGTTCTGCTGACCTTGCTGGTGGGCGGCAACAGCATCATCACCGGCGTTCCCGGGCTGGCCAAGACGCTGCTGGTGCAGACGCTGGCAGACGTTCTCGACCTCGAGTACTCGCGCATCCAATTCACCCCCGACCTGATGCCCGCCGACATCACCGGCACCGAGGTGCTCCAGCAAAACCCCGAGACCGGCAGGCGCAACCTGGAGTTCGTCCGCGGCCCGGTGTTCACCAACATCCTGCTCGCCGACGAGATCAACCGAACGCCTCCCAAGACGCAGTCGGCGCTGCTCGAAGCCATGCAGGAGCACCAAGTCACCGTGCAAGGCGAAACCTACAAGCTGGCGGAGCCCTTTCTGGTGTTGGCAACGCAGAACCCCATCGAGCTCGAGGGCACCTACCCCCTGCCCGAGGCGCAGCTCGACCGCTTCATGTACAACATCATCATCGAGCATCCGCCGGTCGACGAAGAGCGTCAGGTGGTGCGCGAGACCACCAGGCTAAAGGACGTCACCTTCGAGCCCACTCTCACCGGCCCGGACATCGTCGCCTTCCAGAAGCTGGTGCGCCGCGTGCCGGTGTCGGAAGTGGTGCTGGACTACACCGTCGACCTGGTGCGCAAGACCCGTCCGGACACCCCCGACGCCCCCGCGTTCATCAAGGAGTGGATCGAGTACGGTGCTTCGGTGCGCGCCGCGCAATACCTGATCCTCGGCGCCAAGGCGCGCGCCTTGCTCGAGGGGCGTTACTTCGTGCGCTTCCAGGACATTCGCTCGCTGGCGCCACCGGTGCTGCGACACCGGATCCTGACCAACTTCCACGCCGAATCGGAGCGCATCACCACCGACCAGATAATCGAACAACTGCTCGAGGCCGTCGCCGTACCGGCGTCACAGATGTAACGGTGTGCAGATTGCCGCCGCCACACCGTCTCTTACCATGAGGCGCGCGGCGACGGTGACCAGGGACAAGACGACATGGCAGCCAACGTAACGGGGCAGATGAAAAGGGGGGCCCGCTTTCTCGATCCCGAGATTCTCGCCCGCATCGACCGCCTCGACCTGCTCGCCCGCACCGTGGTGGAAGGCTTCATCAACGGCCTGCACCGCTCCCCCTACCTGGGCTTTTCCATGGACTTCGCAGAGCACCGCGAATACATGCCGGGCGACGACGTACGGCGCATCGACTGGAAGGTGTTCGCCCGCTCCGATCGTTTCTACGTCAAGGAGTTTGAAGCCGAGTCGAATGCCAACTTCATGACGGTCATCGACGTGTCGCGCTCGATGGACTTCGGCACCGGCCCCCTCACCAAGCTCGACTACGCCCGCTTCCTGGCCGCCTGCCTGACCTACTTCGCCAACAAACAGCGCGACCGGGTTTCCTTCGCTTCGTTCGACAACGACATCGTCGACTACGTGCCGCCCTCAGCGAAGCACCTCGACACCATCCTTCATGTCATCGACAACATCGAGGTCGGCGGGCGCAGCGACTACCTCAAGCCGTTGCTCAAGATCGCCGAGGCCGCCAAGCGCCGCGGCATCATCGTACTGGTGTCGGACTTCTACGAGGAGCCCCGAGCGGTCGTCGACGCGGTCAACAAGCTGCGCTTCCGGGGCCACGACGTCATCGTGTACCAGGTGCTGGACCGTGCCGAGATCGAGTTCGACTTCGACGAGTCGGGCACCTACGAAGACATGGAGACCGGCGCCTCGGTGCCGGTGGTCCCCGGACGCATGCGCGAGCAGTACAAGCAAATGATGGCCGAGCACCTCGAAGAGATCAGCAGCCTGATGATCAAGAACCAGATCGACTATGGCCTGGTGCGCACCGACCAACCGCTGGACGAGGCGCTGTTCCGCTACCTGCTGCAGCGTCAACGGATGGGGAGGGTTCGCTGATGGGCCTGGCGTTCCTCGCACCCTTGTTCTTCGCCGGCCTGGTGGCGCTTGCCATCCCGGTGCTGGTGCACCTGACCTATCGGCAGAAGGCCAACGTCATTCTGTTCCCCTCGCTGATGTTCGTGCAGAAGGTGCCGTTCAAATCGATGCGGCGGCACAAGATCCGCCACTGGCTCCTCTTCCTGCTGCGCTGCGCCGCCCTGATCCTGCTCGCGCTCGCCTTCAGCCGGCCCTTCTTCGACCAGGCGAGCCTGGCCGCGACGCTCTCGTCGGCAAGCCGCGAGGTGGTGATCCTGGTCGACAACAGCAACAGCATGGCCTACGGCGATCGCTGGGAGCGCGCCCAGCGCGCCGCGCGAGAGACCATCAACGGGCTCTCCGCCTCGGATCGTGCCTCGCTGGTGTTCTTTTCGGACGCCGCGCAGCTTGCCGTTCGATCAACCGCCGAGCCCTCGGTGTTGCTCGGCACCCTGAATGCGGTTCGCCCCACCCAGCGCGGCACGCGCTATGCCCCGGCGGTGGGCATCGCCCAGCAACTGCTGTCCGAATCCGGCCTCCCGGTCAAGGAAGTGGTGTTGATCACCGACTACCAGCGCTCCGGCTTTGACCCCGACCAGCCGGTGCAGTTGCCCGAAGGGACCCATCTCATCGGCGTCGATGTCGCCCAGGAAGGCAGCGCCAACCTGTCCATCGCCACCCTGCTGCTGCAGCGCGAGGCCAGCGGGGACGGCGAGCAGCTTATCGTCAACGCGCGTCTGGTCAATCAGGGAGAGACGGCGGTGGAGGGCGTCGAGGTGACGCTGCTGGTGGGGGACGAGGCGGTGGAGACGCGTACCGTCACGCTGGAGCCCAACTCCGCCACTACGGTGCAGTTCCAGCCCCGCCGGCTCGGTAATGACGCGGTACGCGGCACCGTGCTCGCCGGCAGCGACGATCTGCCGGGAGACAACAACTTCTACTTCATGATCAACGCCGGCGAGACCCTCGATGTTCTGCTGCTGGAGAACTCCAACGCGAACGCTACCGACAGCTTCTTTTTCGAGCACGCGCTGTCGGTCGGCACGCGGCCGGCGTTCCGCTCCCACCGCAAGCCCGTTTCGCAACTGCAGGCGAGCGACCTGGCCGGCGTCGACGTCGTCGTGCTCAACGACGCCCCCTTCCCCTCCGGCGCCGTCGGCTCCGCCCTGCGCGCCTACGTCGAGGCCGGCGGTGGCCTGGTAGTCGCCCTCGGCGAGTTGGTCGGGCCCGGCGACTGGCAAGGCGGCGACGCCGCGGTGCTGGTGCCGCCTTTCGCCGTCAACCCGGTCGACCGCAACGCCGCGTTCGGCGGCTCCATTGCCAGCTACGATCGCAACCACTCGGTGTTCGAAGTCTTCCGCACCCCCCGCAGCGGCGACTTCACCGCGGCCAACTTCTACCGTTATTGGAGCCTAGAGCCGGCCGCAGGAGACCTCGTAATCGCCGGTTTCGACGACGGCACCCCCGCCCTCCTCGGCCGCGCCGTCGGGTCCGGGCGCGTACTGGTGTGGCCCACCTCTCTGGATCGGTTCTGGAACGACCTGGTCACCCAACCCGTGTTCGTGCCGTTCATCCACCGTGTCACCCAGTACGCCGCCGGTTATCAACAAGCCGAGGCGTGGCAAACGGTGGGCGGCAGCGTGCGCCTGGCGACCCTGAAGGACGTGCAGCTTCCCGACGGCACCCCGGTCACGGCAACCGCCCCCGACGGCAGCACCACCGAACTGGTAGCCGCCACCCTGGCGCTGGGTCCCGCCGACCCCGCCGGGGCGACGGACCGCCTGCGCCTGGATGACCCGGGCTTCTACACCCTGGTGTGGAGCGACGGCGACGGCGACCAGCAACTGGAGGTCGCCGCCAACCTGGATCGCGCCGAGTCCGACCTCTCCAAGATCGACCCCGAGGAGCTCGCCGCGGCACTCAGCTATCGCGCCGGCGCCACCGGCGCCCTCGATCTGTCCCGCCAGGTCACCGCGGAAGACCGCGAGGCCAGCCAGTCGTGGTGGTGGTACCTGCTGGTGCTGCTCTTTATCGTCCTGTCCGTGGAGACGGCGCTCTCCAATCGTCTTTCCCCCTCGGCGGCAACCGGTGGCGCGTAATATGGTTATGGGTAGAATACGAAAGAACATCCGCAGAGTGCTTCTGTTCGCTTTGGAGTTCTCCTCGATGTCCCCGCTGGAGCCAAAACCGTGAACACCTTCGAACGACTGGATCACAAGAAGCTCAACAAGGCCGTACGCCGGGTGCGAAACCGCTGGCGCTTGCGGGTAGCACTGCGCGGCGTCGGGATCACACTGATCGCCGGCTTGCTGGCGTTGATGGCTCTCTCGTGGGGCCTCGACACGTTGCGGTATCGCCCCTGGGCTCTGTTCGCCTTCAGTGCGGCGGCCTACGCGGGCCTGCTGGCGATGATCCTGCGCTTCATCGTCTTGCCGCTGTCCGCCCGCGTTTCCGACGATCGCGTCGCGCTCTACATCGGCGAGCAGGCTCCGGGCCTGCGCGCCGAGCTCATCAGCGCCGTGGAGATGGCCGACTTCGAGAACAGCGGGGACCCCAACACCACGTCACCCGAGTTCGCCCGCGAGGTCGTACAGCAGGCGGTCTACCACCTGCACGAGATCGATTACGGCCGCCGCGTCGAGCGCGGCAAACTGAAGCGTTTCTCCACCTTGCTGGCCTCGGCTGTCGCCTTCGCCATGCTGATGGGGATCCTGAGCCCCGCCTTCTTGCGCACCGGGGCGCCGCTGCTGTTCATGCCCTGGGCCCGCTCCGCGTTTGCCAACCCTTATGCCATCGACGTTCTCCCCGGTGACGTGCAGATTGCCCGGGGCGCCGACCAGACGGTCACCGCCAAGCTGGTGGGTTTCGACTCCGATCGCATCGAGATCGCCCTGCGCTCCGCCGGCGGCGACTGGGAACGCTGGCCGATGACCATCGACGAGGTCAGCGACGAGTACTTCTTCATGGTCTTCGACGTGGGCTCCGACACCGAGTATTTCGTCGAATCGGCCGGCGTACGGTCCAACGTGTACGGCATCGAGGTGGTCGACCTGCCCTACGTCGACACCATGCAGCACGAATACCGCTTCCCCGCCTACAGCGGCCTCGAGCCCCTCACCGTCGAGGACGGCGGCGACATCGCGGTGCTTCTGGGCACCGAGGTGCGGGTGCGCATTACGCCGACCGTTGAGGTCCCCGGGGGCCGCCTGGCGATTTCTTGGGACGACCCCGAGTCGGGCGAAGAAGACGTAGCCGTGGATCTTTCCGTTGCAGCGGACGGCGTGCTGACCGGCGCTTTCGAAATTAGCGGTACGGGCTCGTACCGTGTCGAGCTGGCGGGATTCGGCGGCGCTATGGCGGCGGCATCCCCCGACTACTTCATCGACGCCCTCAACGATCAACCGCCGCTCGTTGCCTTCGAGACGCCGGGACGCGATACCACCGTGAGCCCGCTCGCCGAGGCCTATGTCGAGGTGATCGCCGAGGACGACTTCGGCATCACCGGCCTCGAGTTGATCTACTCGATCAATGGGGGTGAGGAGGTGTCCATACCGCTGTTCCGGCCCAACACCGGTGATGCTCTGAGGACCGAGGTGACCGCCGGCCACACCTTCTACTTCGAAGAAGAGGAGCTCGAGCCCGGGGACTTCATCTCCTACTACGCTCGCGGCTACGATCGGCAAGACGGGAGCGCCGGCCAAGTTACCACCACCGATATCTACTTCATGGAGGTTCGCCCGCTGGATCGCACTTTCCGCCAATCACAACAGGGTGGTGGCGGCGGTGGTGGCGGCGCCCAAGGGCAGCAGGACACCGCCTTCGCCCGGCGCCAGCGCCAGATCGTCTCGGCGACCTTCCGCCTCCTCCGTGACCGCAGCAAGATCGAAAAAACCCAGTACGAAAGCGACCTCGGTACCCTTGCGGTCAACCAGAACCGCCTGCGGGAGCAGGTCGAGCTGATGCTGGGTCGAACGTCGCAGCGCGGCGCCGCCATGCCGGGCTCGGACTTCGCCAAGATGGCCGAGTATCTGCGCAACGCCATAAGCGAGATGGTGCCGGCCGAAGAAGAGCTCGGCCGCATGGACGCCGAGGCCGCGCTGCCGCCCGAGCAGCGCGCCCTGCAGCACCTCCAACGCGCCGAAGCATTGATGCGCGACGTACAAGTGAGCTTCCAGCAGGGCGGCGGCGGTGGCGGCGGCGGCCAGCAAGATTCGATCAACGAAGACCTCGCCGACCTGCTCGCTTTGGAGATGGAAAAGCTCCGCAACCAGTACGAGCAGGTGCAGCGCGGCGCGCAGCAGCAAGCCGACCAGGAGGTCGACGAAGCGCTGCAGCGTCTCGAAGAGCTGGCGCGCCGCCAGCAGAAGGAAAACGAACGCCAGCGCCGCCTCGCCGGCCTGCCGCAGAATCAGCAAGGTGCCGGCGGCGGGGGCAACCAGCGACAACTGGCCGACGAAGCCGAGGAGCTGGCGCGACAGCTCCAACGCCTGGCGCGCCAGAACCAGGAGCCGCGCATGGAGGAGCTCTCACGGCGTCTTCAGGAAGCGGCCGACTCCATGCGCCGCGCCGCTGCCTCCAACAACGACCGCGCCTTGGCCGAGGGCCTGAGCGCCCTCAACAACCTGCAGCGGGCCCGCAACGACCTTCAGGGCGAGCGTAGCCAGCGCTTGCAGCGCGACCTCGAGGATGTCCAAAACCGCGTCGACAAACTGCAGCAGGACCAGGAGACCATCGCCGAGGACGTGCAGCAAATCGGCGCCGACGCCGCCCGCGGCGGCGACCGCCAGCGCCTCATACAGCAGATGGAGCGCGTCCTGGAGCGCAAGGACGAGCTCGCCGCCGAGATCGCCAGCCTCGAGGATCAGGTGGAGACCATGGCCCGCGAATCACGCCGCGAAGAGCGCGAGGCGGCGCGCAAGCTGCAGGAGACCTCCAACTGGATGCGCGACTCCAAGCTCGCCGATAAGGTGCTCTACTCCAAGGCTGTCGCCCAGCAGCGCTTGGGCCCCTACGCCGAACAGTTCGAGGAGCAAATCACCAACGATCTCGAGCGTCTCGGGGAGATGATCGACGAAGCACAGGAGCTCGTCGAGGGGCCGCGGGAGAGCGACCTCACCAGTTCGCTGGAAGACACCCGCGACCTCATTCGCGGCCTCGAATCACTCGCTGAGCGCTACGCCCAGGGTGCCGAGCGGCAGCGACAGAGTCAACAAGGCCAGGGCCAGCAGGGGGAGCAAAGCCAGGGCGAACAGGGCCAGCAAGGGGAGCAAGGCCAAGGCGAGCAGGGTCAGCAGGGCCAAGGCGAGCAGGGCCAACAGGGTCAGCAAGGCCAAGGCCAACAGGGTGAGGGTCAACAAGGCCAACAAGGCCAAGGACAGCGGGGTCAACAGGGCGGCAACCGCAACCAGGGTGGTCGCCTCGGCGACCGGCGCGGCGGGAACAACAGCTTCGGCGGCGGCGGCAACTGGG
>SMVA01249182.1_pt1 | contig 10427 bp, 6 predicted proteins | sample 2456451 | NCBI WGS metagenome assembly SMVA01 (sample SAMN11095933, study PRJNA526329) | marine sediment metagenome | biome: Marine sediment; feature: Surficial sediment; material: Deep marine sediment; isolation source: Hadal surficial sediment | place: Pacific Ocean | collected 2014-05 | depth 0-1...
CGCCAGGCCGAGACGATGGCATGCGCAGCCCCGGCCACCCCGGGCGAGTAGCGCAGCTCTCGCCTGGCCATGTCCAAGCCGCGACGGGCGTCTCTCATCAGTGTCACCACGAGCTCGTCGGGCTGCGCCTTGTCTTTTCCCATAGGCCCCTGACCGGACAATAGTGGCGCGAGGCGTCCGGCGCACTGCGCCCGGACGGGGCGTCCGGACGCGCGCGCGCTCGCGTCAGCGCGCTCGCGGAGGCGTCAACTCCGCTGGATCGAGATCGGAGGTGGCGATCAGCACCAGCGTGCCAAGCGAGCCGGACTCGACACCCGAGCCCACTCGCCGCCCGGAATCCGGCGCCAACTCCGAGCCTGCGAGCGGCGCGATGTCGCCGGGCGCTTCTCGAATTCGACGCCGCCGTCCGACGCCCTCGACGAGTAGCGGGCCCGAGGGGCTGAAGACGACTCCCTTCACGCGCACGACCTGCTGGGGCAGGGCCTGCAGCCAGCGCTCCAGCTCCTGGCGCTGGGTGGCGGCCGCAACCTCGACGTTCACGACGTGGTGATGTTCGTGCGCGACGTGGCTGGGTGCAGGCGCGGCCCGCGGGCCCCTTCGCCGAGCCGGCGCCAGCCAGTCAGGGGGTAGCCGACCCCGGTCGGCCAGCACGGAGGGAGTGCCGGGCGCGAGCTCGGCCAGGTAGTCGCGGGCGGCCCGCGCGCCGTCGGCCGCTACCAGATCCCGCTTGGTCAGCACCAGCAGATCCGCAGCGAGAAGTTGTCGCTCCACGGTGTCTCCGGACCAGCGGTCTCGCGCGCGTTCGACGCCCTGATCGAGGTCGAAGCAGACCAGGATGCTGTCCAGCACGAAGCCCTGGGTGCCGGTGAAGGGCGCAACTCGCGCGGGGTCCGCCACCCCGGACAACTCGACCAGCACGTGGTCCGGAGGATCCGGTCGTTCTCGCAAGCTCTCGAAGGCCAGAGCAAACCCGTCCACCAGGCTGCAACACACACAGCCATCGGTGAGTTCGATCGTGTCGCCGTCACGCCGGGCGATCAGTGCTGCATCCACGTTGATCGCGCCGATGTCATTGACCAGCACCGCATAGCGGCGGTCTGCGCTCGCGAGCAACTCGTTGAGCAGTGTCGTCTTGCCGCTCCCGAGGTAGCCACCCAAGAGTGTGACGGGTGCGCGCCGGCCGCCCCAAAGCTCCGACATCGAAAGCTCAGCCGGCCGCGGCGGTGGGGACGCCACCCAAGACGGTCCCCCGTACGGCAATGTCGCGCAGTTCGCCGGGTTCCAGCGAGAGGGGATCCCGCTCCAGCGCGACCATGTCCGCCCGCTTGCCAGCTTCGAGCGTACCGATCTCGTGATCCATGTGGAGCTGGTGTGCGGCGTCGACGGTGACCGCGCGCAGCGCCTGCCAGACCGAGATGCGCTCCTCGGGACCCAGCGTGCGATCCTTCGGTGTGAGGCGATTCGCGGCGCACCACGCGGTGTGGAGCGAGCCGAGCGGAGTGATGGACGCGTCGCTGTGAAGCGAGAAGCGCACGCCCTCCCTCAGTGCCGTCGCGCAGGCGTTCATGCGCGCGGCGCGATCGGGCCCGAGGGTGATTTCATGGTGCTGGTCGCCCCAATACCAGATGTGGTTGCTGAAGATGTTGGCATTCATCCCGAGCGCAGCCATCCGGCGATACTGCGACGCGGTCGTGAGCTGGCAGTGCTGCACGGTGTGGCGGTGATCGGGCCAGGGGTTCGCTCTCAGAATCGGCTCGAGGGTCTCCAGGAAGAGGTCCACTGCCTGATCGCCGTTGCAGTGGACGTGTACCGTGATGCCCGCCTTGTGGAGCGCAGCGAGATTTTCGCGGAAGACTTCGGGCGCCATCAGCCAGATTCCGTTTGGCTGTCCTCCCAGGTATCCGGGCGGGTTGAGGCGGGCCGTGAAGCCCTGGATCGAGCCGTCGAGGATCATCTTGACGTGGCCGAGCCGAAACTTCTCGCTGCTGCGCTTTCGCAACTCGAGCGCGCGCTCCGCCTTGTCTTCGGGAGTCGCCCGCGAGGTATCGAAGCCGGGGTTGTAAAAGGCCGATACGCGAACCGGGAAGTCTTCCGCAGCGACGGCGCGCGCCCACTTCTCGACCACGGCGTCGTCGCCGAGCGGCAGGGTGCCGAGTTCCGTCATGGTGGTGATGCCCGCCCAGCGCGCCTCCTGGCCCATTCGAACAATCGACTCATCCGACTGCATGGAGCGCATGAAGGTGATGAAGGCCGTGCGGGCAAGCGACATGGCGGCGGGTTCCTGCAGCTCGCCCAGCGGGCGACCGTCGGCGCCGCGAGGCAGTCCCTCGACTTCGGCTCCATCGGCGAAGCCCTCGCGTTCCATCAACGCCGTATTCACGGTCGCGAGGTGGCCGCTCGCGTGGAAGATGAAGATCGGTCGCGTGCGCGAGACGCGATCCAGATGGTGGGCCGCCAGCCGTTCGTCCGCGCCGTCGTCGCCACTGCGGTCGTTGCCACCGAAGTAGATCGGGTCGAAGCCCCACACGATCAGCTGTTCGTCTGGATCGGACATCGCAGCATCGAGTTTGCGCAAGCGCTCCAGCAGCTGGCGGGTGCTGGTGCAGCCCGGTCGAATCTCGCCGTCTGGCCCGCGCCGGTCGAAGTAGCCCACGTACTCGTAGGCCCACACACCGCCTGCGAGCACATGGGAGTGGGCCTCGACGAATCCCGGAAGCAGTACGTCGTCGGCGAAGCGATCGTCTCGCTCGGCGGGTCCCCAGGCCGCGAGAGATTGGACGCTGCCCACACCCAGTATCCGACCGCCGCGAACCAAGACGGCCTCGGCGACGGGAAAGGCCGGGTCCAAGGTGACCACGCGGCGAGCGCGGAAGAGCGTGGTCGCTTCGCTGACCGACATCAGATCGCCTCCTCACTCCATTCTAGGCGCGCCGCGCGCTGCGCGCCGGGCCTCGGCCGAAGGGCTCGGCCCACGCCGCCCGGGGATCCCTCGCGCCGTGCTAGGGCACGGCGACTCGCGTCGCCCGGAGGCGCCGCAGCTCGGCCACGACCTTCTTGTGAAGCTCGCGATCCAGCTGGTAGTGACTGTGGCACCAGACCGACACAATCGCGCAGCCGGCGACCACCGGCCCATAGAAGACTCCGAGGCGAAACAGCAGGTCCGGGGCGATTTCGCTCGCCGTGACCCCCGCGCCCACTTGCCATCCGATGAGGTCGAGACCGATGCCCGCGAGCATGGTCCCCACCCCACTCGAGGCCTTGCCCGAAAAGGCCACTGCGCCGAAGAAGATGCCTTCCTGTCGCCGACCCGAGCGGAGTTCGTGTTCATCGACGACGTCCGCCATCATCGAACCAAAGCTCACCAGGGCCTGCACGACGATCATGCCCTGCATGAATTTGAGGACGGCTAGCGAGGGGACGAGCCATTGGCTGCCATTTTCGGGGAAGCTCTCCGCCAGGCGCAGAATGACCGGCAGGAACTGCAGCGCCGCCCAGCCGGCGGTGCCGAAGATCAGCGCGGGTCGCTTGTCCCAACGCGCGTGCATCAAACGCGTGAGGGGAGCCCCGGCAATCAGCCCAACCGGTGCGGCAAGCAGAAGGAGCTGGATCTGCCGTCCCTCTAGCGCCCAGAAATACTCGCTCATGTAGAGATCGAGGGCGTTGTTGACTCCTACCATCACATAGATGATCAGGACGCCGGCGAACAGCCAACGGAAGTGAGGGCTCGAGAAGGCGTCTCGAACTTCGCGCAGCAGCCGACGCGCGAGACTGCCGGGCACAGGGGCCGATGCCAGCGGCAGATAGCGGACTTCCTTCTGGGTCCCGACGGCCGAGATGAGGATCGTCAGCGTCATCAGCACGCCGAGAAGGATGGCAAAGGGAGGGTAGTTGGCGGCTTCCTGACGGCCGCCCCGGTCGTCGGCCAGGTAGTAGCCGAAGCTGAGATACACCACGCTGAGCAGGCCGAGAACGCCGAAGACCTGACGCCAGGCCACGATCGACGTGCGCTCCTCGAAGTCCTCCGTCAATTCCGCGCCGAGGGCGAGGTGGGGAACGTGGTAGAGGGTCATCGCTCCGCGGGTCAGCACGGAGAACACCAGCAACCAGGCGAAGAGCCCCCACTCGGAGAGGTCGGGTGGGGAGAAGAGGCCGTAGAACGCGAGTGCCAGGGGAAGGGCCGAGGCGTACATGAAGGGATGGCGTCGACCCCACTTCGAGCGCCAACCGTCCGACAAGGACCCCGCGATTGGATCCGTCACGGCGTCAAAGAGCAGCGCCACCCCGAGCGCCACACCGCACAGGGTCCCCGAGACTTCCAGCACCTGGTTGTAGTAGAAGAGAGCGAAGATGTTGAAGGCGGTGTTCTTGAGGCCTTCGGCGAATTGCCCTATTCCGTAGGTGAGCTTGCTGCTAAAGGGTATCTTTCCGTCGCGCACCGCGGCCTCGAGGGGTACCCGCCCGAGTGGTCTCGGCGGTGGACTTGGGACTTTCGCCCGCGGGCGAAGGGTACCAGGGCTACCTCCCCCCTGCAGAGGTCCCAGCGGACCCTCTGCTCGCATCCAAGCCGCGGCCGGAGCTCCTGGACGGAGTCCACGGCACGATCGCACTACACCCGCACCCAGGACAAGGATCCCATGACCCTGCAAGACGGCGGAAGCGCCGACTCCAAGAAATTCGACACCTCGAGACTGCAAGAGCAAGACAACTACTTCGTACACCCCTGGGAGAGCATGCAGACGCTCGGGAAGAACGAGCGCACCATCATCACTCGGGCCGACGGGATCTACGTCTACGACAGCGACGGCAACAAGCTGATCGACGGACCCGCCGGAATGTGGTGTGTCAACGTCGGACACGGCAGACGCGAGATCGCGGAGGCCATGGCGAAGCAGGCGATCGAGATGCCCTACGTCTCGCCCTTCTCCATGGGAGCCCAACCCTCGGGCGTACTGGCCGAAAAACTCGCCGAGCTGGCACCCGGCGACCTGAACCACGTCTTCTTCACCACCGGCGGCTCTACCGCGGTGGATTCGGCGCTGCGATTCGTCGGGTTCTACAACAACTTCCTGGGTCGACCGGAGAAGAAACAGATCATCGGACGCGCGGACGGCTTTCACGGCAGCACCTACCTCTCGGCTTCGGTCTCGGGCAAGAGTCGCGACAAGGACTTTCTGGACCAGGAACAGGGCTTCATCCACCTACTCGCGTCACCCAATCCCTTTCGCCGACCGGAGGGCATGACCCCGGAAGAATTCCGCGACGCGCGCGTGAAGGAGCTCGAAGACAAGATCCTCGAACTCGGCCCCGAGCGGGTAGGCGCTTTCATCGCGGAACCCATCCTGGCATCGGGCGGGGTCGTGGTCCCACCCCCGGGCTATCAGAAGGCTTGTCTCGAGGTGTGTCGCCGGCACGACGTGCTCTACATATCCGACGAGGTCGTCACCGCCTTCGGGCGCTTGGGCCATATGTTCGCCTCGGAGCCGGTCTTCGACATCGTCCCGGACATGATCACCTGCGCCAAGGGGTTGACCTCGGGATACGTTCCGCTCGGCGCCTTGCTGATCTCAGACCGTTTGCTCGAGCAGCTTCGCGGCGATGAGGACCACTCCGCGTACTTCTCGAACGGCTTCACCTACTCGGGACATCCCGTCTCGTGTGCGGCCGCGATCGAGAACATCGACATCATCGAGCGCGAGAACCTGCTCGAACACGCACGCGACGTGGGGCCGTACTTCCAGGCGCAACTCCGTACACTCGAAGATCTGCCCCTGGTCGCAGAGGTCCGCGGCCTCGGACTGATGGCTTGCATCGAGTGCGCCATCCCCGGCAAGGAGTCGCTCGAACTCGACTACGCCATCGGCGCCCGCGTCGACAAGCACTGTCAGCGACTCGGCCTGGTCGTCCGCCCGCTCTACCACATGTGCGTGATGTCACCGCCGATCGTCATTACGCGTTCACAGATCGACGACATGGTGGCGATCCTGCGAAGCGGCATCGAGCGAGCCGCGGAAGATCTCAAGCGCGAGGGGCTATGGGAGTAGCGTCGACGCGACGCCACGCTCAGCGGATGTGCTCTTCCACAGTCACTCGCAGCCAGTCACCGATGTCCGGGTGCTCCAGCAAGCCGGCAGATTTGAGCCTCTCCGCGCCGATGCGGTGAACTTCTTCGGGTGACACCGATTGGAGGGCACGGCGGGCGTCCTCGGTGGCCTCGCCCGAATCCAGCGCGCGCACGATTTCCTTGACCGCGGGAATCGCCGACGGCGTGCCCGACAGCTCCCCGACATCCAGCCCGACCAGGATCGGGACGGCGAGCGGATTGGTTGCGATCTCACCGCAGATCGTCGCCGGAATGCCGGCGCGCGCAGCGGCCCGGACGCTGGCATCGATGAGGATCAGGACCGCTGGATGGAGCGGATCGTAGAGGTGGGCAACGCGTTCGTTGCCGCGATCGACCGCCAGCGTGTACTGCGTCAGATCGTTGGTCCCGATGCTGAAGAAGTCGCACTCGGCCGCGAGCTTGTCCGCCATCAGAGCGGCGGACGGCACCTCGATCATCACACCCAGGGGAATCTTCTCGTCGAAGTCGACACCCTGGGCCGTGAGTTGCTCCTTGGCGCGGTCCAGCAGGCGGCGTGTGGCGCGCAGCTCCCCAATGGCCGAAATCATCGGGATGAGCAGCCGGACGTTGCCGTGCGCGCTGGCCCGCAGAATCGCGCGCAGCTGGGCCATGAAGGCTCGTTCGTTCTCCAGCGTGAGCCGGATCGAGCGACAGCCCAGCTGCGGGTTTTCCTCATCTTCGAGACCGATGTTTGGGATGCCTTTGTCGCCGCCCAGATCCAGCGTGCGAATCGTCACGGAACGCGGCGAGATCCAGGAGCAGACCCGCTCGTACAATTGGTCCTGCTCTTCCTCGCTCGGGAAGCCGCGGTGTGCGAGCGCCAGCAGCTCCGTGCGAAACAGTCCGATCCCCTCGGCGCCGTGCTTCTCCACCAGGCGCAAGTCGTTGATCAACCCGACGTTCGCACTCAGCACGATCCGGCGGCCGTCGCGAGTCTCGGCGGGGCGCTCGCGCAGGGCGTCGAGATGTTCGGCCGCCACCTCGTGACGATGCTGCGCGCGCCGGTACTCGGCGATCACCCCCTCGTCCGGCGACAAGTAGATGCGGCCGGTGGCGCCGTCGACGATGGCCGTTTCGCCCTGGCGGGCTTCCCTCAGAATGCCCGCTGCACCGGTCACCGCCGGCACCTCGAGACTGCGCGCAAAGATCGCGCCGTGCGACGTGGCTCCGCCGTGCTCGGCGAGGAAGCCCCCCACCTTGTCCATGGGGAGCCGCTCGAAGAGACCTGGCACGATCTGATCCACCACGACCAGCGCGCCGTCCTCCATCGTATCCACCTGCTGGCGGACACCGAGGAGCTTCTCCGCCACCCGTTGTCCGACGTCCTGGACGTCTGCGCCGCGCTCGCGAAAGTAGGGGTCCTCGATGCGCTCGAAGGTTGTGCGATAGGCGTCGAGCACATGGCGCAGTGCGGCGAGGGCGTTGCCCTCTCGCGCGACTGCCTGATCCAGGGCCTGGATGAATCCCTTGTCCTCCAGAATCTGCACTTGCGTGTGGAAGACCGCGGCGAACTCCGGACCGAAGCGATCGCCCATCACGTCGCGCAGCTCGTCGATCTCGCGGCGGGCATCGGCGATCGCGCGGCGCAGATCGCTCGCCTCCTCCTCCGGGTTCTCGCTGGGTTCGTACTCGGCACTTTCGAGCACCACCGGGTTGCGGAGCCGATGCACGGGCCCGATGGCAACACCGCGCGCGGCCGGGATGCCGCGCAGTTCCACATTCCACTCGTCGCGATCATCCCGCTGATTCGCAACGCTGACCCCGGAGTCGCGGATGGCGTTGAGGGCGCGGCTCCGGTCCTCGTCGCTGCGACCCACCAGGTCGAGCAGCTGGGCGTTCACCACGACCGGCGCGAGCAACTGCGCGCAGGTCTGGAGCAAATCCGTGTCGTGCCCATCGAAGCCACGCGACTCCCGGCTCTGGATCACGAGCACGCCGATCGTCCCGCCCTGCACCACGAGAGGCGCCGCAACGAGTGATTCGAATTGCTCTTCGCCCGTCTCCGGAAAGTACTCGTAGGCGGGATCGCCGCTCGCGTGCTCGATCGCAATCGCCTCGCCGCGCTCGGCCACCAAACCGACCAGCCCCTGGCCGAAGGCCAAGCGCACGCGGCCGACCGAGCTCGCATCCAGGCCGATTGTCGAACGCAGGGTCAGGTGCACGAGATCGGCGTCCGTCAGATAGACACTGCAGACGTCGGCGTCCAGCCGCTTGGCGACCAGATCCGTGACGTTCGCCAGCGTCTCCTCGAGGTCGTGAGACCGGGAGACGATCTCAGCGACGTCGGCCAGGACTGAGATACGGTCGGGAATGGTGACCTCCGCGAAGCCGTCACACCGCTCCCTCGGTCACCTGACTCTAGCGAGAATTTCGCCCGGATGTCCGAGCCCTTCGCAGCGAGGCGCCAGAACGACATCGCCCCGCCGCGCCCAGCTGAAACAACTGGGTGCGGCGGGGCGATGTGGCGTCGGCGCAGGCCGAAGGACCTTGCCAGGCCAGCAATCGCTTTATCGCTCCTGCTAGCCCTGCGCGGTCGCGCGACCGCTCCTAGGTCATGCTCCTAGTGATGCGCGTGAAGATCGATCCGGGTCCTGGAAGGGAACACCAGATCCTTGTCCTCGAACCTCAGGCCGAGCGCTAGCAGGATCTTCCGCTTGGTGTCCATCCGGCAGTTCATGCCCTTCTCAACGCTGTGGATCGTGCGAAGCGCAACCTTCGCTTTCCGGGCCAGTTGAGCCTGCGTCATGAGTTTGTTCTCTCGAAGCTCGCGCACCCGGTTTCCCTGGGCCACTTCGTTGGCCATCTCTCCCATCGATCACACTCCCTGCTTCCGATACTCCAGGAATCACTCCTAGAGTTGCCTTACTGAGTCGCTCCAATTTTCGGCCGAACAGGGGATTTCTTGAGAGAAAGTGGTGATTGGGGGACATCCATCGCCGGCTCAATGTCGCGCGGGGAAGACGCGAACAAGCGCAGTAACTGCGCCGGGATTGCGCCGCTGGGCGCACCCGCAGGAACCCTCAGCGAACCTCAAGTAGGGGTCGGCAACCGGCAACTCGAGGCCGCCGCCAGGATTTCCCGAGAGCCGCTGCCAGCCTCGGTTTGCAGGCTCGACCCCGAGAGTCCATTCCGCCGCAGGTTGAGCCCGGGTTGGCCGATACAGTGCGGGCGAAATGGCTGCCGGCAGCGGCCCAGGCGGGCTGTGCACGCCCTCGATCGGGCGCTCGTGCGATCCGCGGCGGCCGGCCCGTTCTGGAGGGTTTTTGCGAAGCAAGGCAATCCGAATCGCCTTGGCTGTCGGCCTGCTCCTCGGCACGGCCGCCGCGGGCTTTCTGCTCTCCTCCTATCTCGGGCAGGATCTGGTCCGGCGCGAGGCGGAGAAGCAGCTGACGCGAATTCTGCGGGGCTCCGCCACGATCGGATCCGCTCGCCTGGTCGTCGGTGATGGCCTGTGGCTGAAGGGCAGGCAGGTGGCCGCCTATCCGGCGGAGTCGGGAGAGTACGAGGGCCTTCCTGTCCTCACAGCCGAACGCGTCGCCGCCCGACTGGATGTGCTGGCACTGCTGAGGGGAAGGCTGCGCCTGACGGCGCTCGAGATCGATGGCCTGCAGCTGCGGCTCGAACGCTTCGTCGACGGCAGCTGGAGTCTCCCGCCCCTCCAGGCGCTGCTCACGCGCGACCTTGCCGGCGAGCCCGCTGACCTCGAACGAAAGCTCGCGATTCTGAACGCAGCCGAGGCCGTCACACGCGCCTTGCTCACGCGCCCGCTAGCGGCCGAGCGCGTCCAGCTCCACTACGCGACCGTGACCTTGCTGGATCACAAAGCCGGGACTCCGGGGGGCGAGCCGGTCACGCTGCATCTACGCCGGATCGAAGCCCGGCTCGAGCACGATTGGCTGACGAGCAAGGCCGATCTCCTCTTGCGGGGCCAGCTGACGGATTCTGTCGGCCGGCGGAGTGACATCGAGGTATCCGGCCGGCGCGGCGACGGTCCGAGCCTCACGCTCGCCGCCACCGATCTGCCCCTCTCCATGCTGGCTCCGTACCTGGCTGCGCTTGGACCGCAGGCGGCGGCGGACGGAACGCTGAGCGGCGTGGTGGTCTATCGAACGCCACTCGCAAAACACAGTGTGGTGGAACTGGACTGGCGCATCCGCAACCTGGACGTGTCGATCCCGCTGAGTGAGGAGCCGCTGCACATCGAAAGCTCTCAATTCCGGCTGCGGAGTCGCATCGAACTCCATCCCGGCCGCTTGCGTTTGGTCGAACTGGAACTCGCGGGCCTCGACGGCGCCGGAAGGCTAAC
>SMVA01002628.1_pt1 | contig 10421 bp, 7 predicted proteins | sample 2456451 | NCBI WGS metagenome assembly SMVA01 (sample SAMN11095933, study PRJNA526329) | marine sediment metagenome | biome: Marine sediment; feature: Surficial sediment; material: Deep marine sediment; isolation source: Hadal surficial sediment | place: Pacific Ocean | collected 2014-05 | depth 0-1...
ATGACACGTGTTCGCGGTCGCGGTAAGGAAGTTCGCAAGTTCGTGACGGCGAATATCGAGCAGCACCCGAACGATATCGCTAAGGTCACGGCGGATAAGTTTGGCATTACCCGCCAAGCGGTCGGCCGACATTTGAAAAACATGGTGTCTGAGGGCGGACTGATGTGCGATGGCACGACGCGCGCACGGACCTACAAACTACGCCCGTTGCAGACGCTTGACCGCGAAGTGCCGATCGACGCTTCACTGTCAGAAAGCGACGCGTGGCTGACAATTATTTTGCCTGCTCTGGAGAGTTCGCTGCCGGAAAATGTCGTTGATCTCTGGCACTACGGCTTCACCGAAATTTTCAATAATGCCATCGACCACGCGGAGGGGCGGATAGCGCAAATTCACTTTGAACGGACTGCGGTATCCACAACGCTATTGCTGCATGATGATGGCGTGGGTATCTTCCAGAAAATTCAGGGTGCGTTAGGCCTTGCGGATGAGCGCCATGCGGTGCTGGAACTGTTCAAGGGTAAGTTTACGACTGATCCGGACAATCACACGGGTGAGGGGATTTTCTTCACCTCGCGAATGTTCGACGAGTTTATTATCTGGTCGGGCGATACTTTTTTCTCACATGACGAACCGACCAATCAGGACTGGGCACACCGGTCGACGAAGCCTGCCGAGAAGGGCACTACCGTATTGTTGAGTCTCAGCAATCACACATCAAAGACGATGACGCGGGTGTTCAACAGGTTCCGGTCCGAAGGTGAAGAATACGGGTTTACCAAAACCATTGTGCCGGTGAAGATGACTGAGTACGGTGACGACAAGCTCGTGTCGCGCTCGCAAGCGAAACGACTGATGGCACGATTCGACCGCTTTAAAACCGTGGTGCTCGACTTCAAAGGTGTCAGTTCCATCGGCAGGAGTTTCGCCGATGAAGTATTCCGCGTGTATATCAATCAGCACCCCGAGATAATGATTACGTCGATGAATGAAAATTCAGCCGTTAAGCGGATGATCGCGTATGTGACAGCACTGAACGATGAGCCCAAGTGACTAAGGGTCCGCGCCCAAATAAGTTTACGTTTATGGGCGTCGAGGCGCGCGACTGGCAAGGCGCGAGGAAGGCGAATAGCTGGCTATTTAACGCACGAGCAACGGCGCCAGGTGGGATGGATCGGGCTACAGAAAGGTGAAGTTATTTTGGCGTGAGCCCTAAGCACTACATTTGTTTATAGCGTAACCCGACCCGGACCATTGCCCTTTAAGTGTGCCCATAAGTAACGATTAGCGAGGAATACACGATTGAACTACGAATACCTTCAAGTCAGCGCAGATGAGCACATCACTAGGGTAATTTTGAATCGCCCGAAAGTTCTGAACGCGATCAACCAGCAGATGCACGACGAATTGCAGCACGCCTTCGATCGGTTTGCCGCTGACGACGATCAGTATATCTGTGTGATTTCCGGCGCGGGAGAACGCGCCTTTTCTGCGGGCAGTGATCTGAAGGCGATCGCTAAAGCGGGCAAACCAAACGTGTATCCACGCAGCGGATATGCGGGCCTGATCGAACGGTTCGATCTCGCCAAGCCGTTGATCGCCGCGGTCGACGGCGTCGCCGTCGGTGGTGGCTTCGAACTGGCGCTGGCCTGCGACATCATTATCGCGACGCGGCGCTCACGCTTCGGTCTGCCCGAGCCCCTCGTCGGGGCAGTGGCGTTAGGTGGCGGCATGCATCGGCTGGCCCGGCAGATCGGGCTCAAACAGGCGATGGGTCTCATTCTTACCGGCGATATCATTGATGCGGACCAAGCGAATCGCATGGGACTCGTGACCGAACTGGTCGATCATGGGGCACTCGATAGCACGGTAAATGCCTGGTGCGAGCGGATCCTGCGCTGCGCGCCGCTGGCCACGCAAGCCTCCAAACAAACCGTCATGCGGGGGCTTGACGAGTCCAGCCTGGAACAAGCGATGCTTAGCCAACAAACCTATCCGGCGTTCAAGAGTTGTTATAACTCGGCAGATCGCCAAGAGGGTGCACGTGCGTTTGCCGAAAAACGGGCGCCCCGATGGAGTGGCGAATAGTAAACATAGATGCGAGCAGATGAGGGTCTAATCTGCAAAGTTTCATCTGACCCCACTCCTTATTTCCCATTTGGACTCAGCCCAATTCTTTGGCAATCAAAGCCCCTATACCTGCCGCGTAAAATTGAACTTTTTCCGGTGGTAAATACCACAGGGGCGGGGTCGGGCACATGGAATCGGCGACGTCCCACAGGGGCTCAAGTTTTTCCCGCACGGTATCTTGGTCGCCGACGACGACGAAGGTTTTGACCATTTCATCGGGTACCGCGTCGAGCGGAGGTACGGCACTGCCAGTTTCCGCCATGAGCGCCTGGCAGGCTTGTGCCTCTTTGGCGTAGCCATGCGCGGCAAAGAACGATTCATATTGGGCCATGGCGGCGTAAAAGGCGACCGTCGCACGGCCGTCATTAATCGCGTCACGCTCATTATTGTTGACCGCGACCCACGGCCAAAGATTGACTTCGATATCGCGACGCACGCGTCCTGCGGCTTGTAGGGCGTCTTCGATTGCGGATTTTGTTTGATTGATCGTCCACTCCACTGACCACATGGGATGACCAATGACGCCATCACCGATTTCGGCGCCGGTGCGGGTAAGCTTTTCGCGCAATGCCGCAATCCAGATGGGAATGCGATCGCGAACCGGCGCTTCGATCGGTTTCAAAGCCTTGAAATCAGCCGAGTAGTAGGCTCCAGCGTAGGGCTGTAAACCCTTATGCGCGCCATCCACGATATGCCGCACGGCCGCCACCGTATCGCGCAAATGGGTCACCGGTTTGTATTCGGGCGCTCCGAATACACCCGTTGACCAGGCCGCGACGCTGGTGCCCAGACCTAAGGTGAAGCGTCCGCCACTCATGCGGTCCAGATCGATGGCGGCCATGGCGGTTTCGAATGGACTGCGGGCGGCGGCAATGGCGATACCGGTCGCGATCTTGAGCCGTTTGGTCGCAGCGGCGGCTAACGCCAAAGGTAGAAAAGGGGGGCCGTAGACTTGAATAGCAAACAATCCCTCGTAGCCCATCGCCTCGTAGCGCTGCGCAATGCCGACCATGGCGTCGGCTTCCATGACGGGCAACACGCCCCAAAACTTCCGGTCCTCGCCGATCGCATTTTTACCAGTCATAGCTCTTCCTCCGATTTATAACAGCCCATAAACGCGCGCCGCGGTATCGTGATACAGCGCCGCTTTGTCATCTGCAGAATAGCCGGCGGTGATGCGCTTAAAAGCGTTCCAGAGCACGGCGTAAGAGCAGCTTGCTTTATCGACCGGAAAATTGCTCTCGAACATGCAGCGCTGCGGTCCGAACTGTTCGATCATATGATCGTAGTACGCGCCATTCATTGCCACGAGTTCCTCCGAGCTGGCCGGACGCTCGGCTTTGTGAAAACCGAAACCATTAATGGGCATCGCTAGGCCGCCCAGCTTGGCGACGACATTGTCGCACTGCGCAAGTTCGGCCACGGCGTCCTTCCAGTAGCCGAAGATGGCTTTTTGCTTTCCCACATACGGCCCGATGCCGAGTGGGCCGCCGAAATGGTCGAAGACAATGGTTTGCTCCGGCACCGCCCTGGCGAGAAAGACCAGCTCGGGTATCTGCGGATGATAAAGCCAGGCATCGAAGGTCAGCCCGCGTTTGGTTAGCTCTTTGATGCCTTTGCGGAAGGTGGTGTCGAGCAGCAGATTTTGCTTCGGCAAGGTATGTGAAATACGCACCGCGTCGCTCGCATCCCAAGCGGTCGCGTGGCGGATACCGACGAAGCGCGGGCTCGCCGCGCGGTGGGCATCGAGTATCTCGCCGACGGCCTCGCCGAGGTTAAGGTCAGCAAAGCCAACGTTCGCTGCACACACGCGGATCGGGCCATAGTCTCCGCTTTCGCTCATCACCGCGATACGCTCAACGAATTCTGTTTCGCCGACGGGCTTTAATGCTTCGGCTCCGTCGGCTCGATACATCGAGCCGCATTCCATGTACACCGTTTGCACCACGTTGTGTCCCGATCCCAGATCGGCGACCACGTCTTCGAGCATATAACGGTTATTCGGGTGATCCCACAGATGGTGGTGGGGATCGCAAATCTTGAGTTCGGGCTCAAGAATGTCTTCTTTAACTTGGGCCAGCCATTCGGGACTAGTCATAGACATTGAGTGAGTTCCTTTAATCGTTTCGATTGTGGCCGGTCGCTTGGTCGGGCTTTGCAGGGTTCCATTACGATGTCATTCTGCGCCGAGCGCGATCACGGAAGCGTATGAATCAACAATGTTCCCGTCGGTCGGCGCCAAGGTGTTCAGCAGTAGCATTTCGTCCAGCACGCCGGCGTAAGACGCCAGTCGTTGACGACATTCTGCCGGCGTTCCCGCGATCACGAGACGGTCGATGCACTCATCAGGAATGGCTGCGACCGATGCCTCGAGATCCCCCGCCGGCATAAGTTTAAGCAGTGCGTCGGCGACGGCGCCAAAGCCCTGCTCGCGCATGGTGTACGCGTAATAAGGATGCGGCAGCGGCGCATAGAAATGGCATATGGCCTCGCGTGCGGCACGGCGCGCGCGTTCGCGGTCGGGATCGACGGCGATAACGCCTACGGCTTTCCATTTAAGCGATGCGGGATCGCGATCAATGTCGCTCGCGGCGGCCGCAGCCAGCGGTTTCACGACCTCGCGCAGATAATCGGCCGATAAGGTCGCGCCCGCGGCGATCCCATCAGCGACCTGAGCCGCAACCCGCATCATGCGGGGGAAGACCGCGGCGAGATAAACCGGATACGGGTCGTCGCCAGGGTCGACGGTCGGCGTCCAATCCATGTGATGGATCTTGCCCGCAAATTTGAGCCGCTCGCCCGCGCGTGTGCGTGCCATTCGCTGTAATAGCGTGACGTACTCACGCATCTTGGTCAGCACCCTTTTGTGACCAGTGCCTTGCCACTGTTCGTTGATGGTTCGATTGCCCCCGCCAACCCCAAGCTCTAGCCGATGGCCACTAAATTCGTTGAAATCGATCGCCGACATGCCGGCCAATAAGGGACTACGCCCATACGCGTTCAGCACATAAGGGCCGAGCCGAATCGACGTCGTTGCCGCCGCCATGGCCGTCAATGGGACCCAGCCGCTGCGCCAGGCCTCAGCCATATAGAGTGAGGAAATGCCGCCGGTTTCGGCCTGTTTGGCCACAACAGTTAGGTCGCGGACAGTCATGTCGCCGCCGGTGAAAATGATGCCGAGATCCATGCTTACGTTGCTCCGATCCGTGCCCGATTATGCTATGAGCACGGGGTTGACCTATTAAGTTGAACGACGAGTCACTATACGACAATGGTCGCAAATCTCGGCGGTAATCGAAACCCCAGTGCTGCCATGATTAATCTGGCCGCGTGCTAGGATAAGTCCGCCGTGTCGGCCTGCTAATTGAGTATGGGAAACAAACGTATGCGAATCGGTCTGTGTGTTAGGGGTTTCACTCGGATTATCGAATTATTGACCGAAGCGCTGCCGAACGACGACATCTTCGAGTGCGATCATACGGAAGTGATCGACATCGCCAAAGACACCGACGTCTTCATTCCCACCGTTGCACCGATCCCGGCGGCGGCATTTGCCGCGCCGCGGCTCAAGCTGGTACAGCAATACGGCGTTGGGCTCGATAGCGTGGACATCCCTGCTGCGACCCGTGCGGGTGTACTTGTGGCCAACATCCCCAGCGTCGGCACGGGTAACGCGGAGTCCGTCGCCGAGTTCGCCATCGCCCATATGCTGATGCTATCGCGCCATATTCCGAGCGCGTTTGAGCGCTTCGCCGAAAAGAGGGTGGGATCGCCGCTCGGGCGTTGTCTATGGCAGAGCACGATCGTCATACTCGGTTACGGGGGCATTGGCGAGGAGATCGCGCGCCGGCTTGCCGGTTTCGGTGTGCGCATCATCGCGGTGTCGCGACATGGGCCCGATGGGATGCGGGTGCGCGATCCGTCGGTCCATATCGACCTGCATCTCAGTGCCGACGCACTCGGCGATGCCGTTGCCGAAGCCGATTTCCTCATCGTCGCCGCCCCCGCGACGCCGGAAAATATCGGTCTGGTCGATGCATCGGTATTTGCGCGGATCAAGCCCGGCGCCTACATCGTAAACATTGCGCGTGGCCCGGTGATTGACTATGACGCCCTGCTCGCAGCGCTGCGCAACGGGCGGGTCGCCGGTGCCGGGCTCGACGTCTTCTGGCACGAACCCTTTGATCCCGATGATCCGCTGTGCGCCGAAAACGTGATCGCCACGCCGCACATAGGGGGTGTGACGGAGCGTAGCCTGGTGGGCATCGGGCAGGCCGTTGCGGCGAATGTCGAGCGCGTACGCCGAGGCGAAATGCCGACGTGTTGTGCCAACCCTGAAGCCGGGTTGGCGCGGCTTCAAAGTCGATGAGGGCGGCGCAAAGTTCGGGGAGACGGTAATACTGCATGCCGAGAGATTGTCGACCATGGGCGAAAAACCATGCTTGAATTGAGACCAATCTGTGAGAATTGTGCCTGTGAATTGCCGCCGGCGTCGACAGCGGCAAGAATTTGCTCCTACGAATGTACGTTCTGTGCGAAATGTGTCGAGACGATCCTCGGTAACATTTGTCCTAACTGCGGTGGCAACTTCGTGCCGCGACCGTTCCGACCGGCACAAAATTGGCAAAATGATAATTTTCTTGGCGCTCACCCGGCAGTTACCGACATTAAGCATCGTCCGGTCGATGTCGAAAATCATCGAATGCTCATCGCTCGCCTCGCCCCTATTGATCCCGATAAACGGTAAGGCGGGCGAAACATGGCGATGATCGGTTTTATCGGCACAGGCACCATCGGTGGGCCGATGGCGTCGAAGTTACTTGAGCACGGCCACTCGATGTTGGTGTTCGACATTGATAAGAAGGCAACGCAGGTGCATGTCAATCACGGTGCACGGGCGGCCGCCAACGTCGCCGAAGTGGCGCAGCTATGCGCAACTGTTTTCCTTTCCCTACCGGGTCCAACGCAAATCGAAGACGTTGTGTTGGGCGACGCTGGACTCATCAATAATGGCGAATCGCTGACAACGATAATTGACCTGTCGACGAATTCACTAGCCCTCAATCGGCGGATTGCCGAGTTTGCGCAGAGCAAAAACGTGCACTATCTGGATGCCCCCGTATCCGGTGGCAAGCTTGCCGCTCGCGACGGCACCTTGTCCGTGATGGTTGGTGGTGACGAGGTCGCATTCAATGGAGTACGTCCACTAATCGAATGCTTCGGCGAACACATTTTCTACATGGGACTACCTGGGTCCGGCACGCTCACCAAGCTCGTCAACAATCAGATCTTTCTATGCGCGAGCGTGTTGATCCAAGAAGGCTTTGTGCTGGGGGCGAAGGCCGGGATCGATCCGAGCGCATTGCTTAAGGTGCTTAAGGCGAGTTCCGCCGGCGCGCTGTTGGCGCGTGCCCCCCTGGTACTGTCGCGTCAGTTTAACCTCGATGTATTCGCATTATCGATTGCGGCGAAAGACGTCGCTGTTGCCTTGGAGTCGGCATCCGCCGTCGGCGCATCGATGCCAATGACCGAGGCGGCCCACGGTGTCTATGTCGAAGCGCTTGAGCAGGGTCTCGGTAATGAGGATTTTTTCGCGACCGTGAAAGTTTTGGAAGCGGCCGCGGGGGTGGAACTCCCGCCATTGCACAAGCCAAAAAAATCCTAATAGGCAAGGTGTAATTATCGACCATTATGATATGGGCGATTCGAGAAAATAGGCTTAACCACGGAGGACACAAAGAACACGGAGATACAATATTCTTTAAAGATCGAAAATTTCTATTTTTTTCTTCCCGTGCCCTTCGTGTTCTCCGTGGTTAATGAATCCGTCCTGCCAAGGCCACAAGCGGTACAATATTTGCGATCAGTGACTTAGCACAGTGAATATTCCAGTAGTCGACCTATCCGATGATCGCAGCTTTGCGAACGGCTTCCCGCACGACACCTTTACTTGGCTACGCGCGCACGATCCGGTCCATTGGCACGAACCCACTGCCGTGACGCCCGACGGCGAGGGCTTTTGGGTCGTTAGCCGCTATCAGGATGTCAATACCATCATTATGGATCCGAAGACATATTCCTCTGATAAGGCCGGCGGCCGTGCGGGTGGTGGGACCGCGATCAAGGACGAGATCAGTGCGGGCAAGGTGCTTAATCAAACCGACGATCCGCATCACCGGCGTCTGCGCGAACTCGTCAACAAGGGTTTTACGGTTAAGGCCGTTGCCGCGCTTGAGCACGAACTGCGGCTTCGCGCGAAACGTTTAATTGCCGACGTCGAGCTCGGCGAAACATTCAATTTTGCGCAGCGGATCGCGCGCGAAATACCAACTCAGGCGATTTGCATTTTACTCGGTGTCGCCCAAGAGGATCGGTTTGAACTTTGCGATTGGATCGATCGCGGCATCGCTGCCACGTCCGTTCACGTTATCGCGCCAGCGTATTTGCGCAAGCTACATCGCTACGCGGAACGTTTGATCGATGAAAAGCGCGCCCATCCGACCGATGATATCTTTTCGGCAATCGTTCACGCTCAATTTGCCGTCGATGGTTCGACCTTAAGCGATTTCGAACTGCGGTCATTTTTCGCACTATTATTTCCGGCCGGTGCGGAAACGACCACGCGCGCGATCAGCGGCGGCATGCTCGCGTTTCTCGAACATCCCCAGCAGTGGCAGCGCTTGAGGTCCGATCCGACATTGATAAAAACCACGGTCGAAGAAATCGTGCGCTGGGTTACCCCGTCACTCTACAAGCGCCGTACTGCAACCCGTGATGTGCAGCTCAATGGCAAGACGATTCATACGGGCGATAAAGTGACTGTGTGGGAAATGTCAGCCAATCGAGATGACCGGGTATTTGAGCGCCCCTTCGATTTTGATATCACGCGGACCCCGAATAAGCACCTGGGGTTCGGCGCGGGCGTACATTTCTGCCTGGGTGCGGCGCTTGCGCGGCTGGAGCTGACTATCGTCTTCGAAGCGCTACTCGGGCGCGGTCTCGAGTTTGAGCTGGTTGCTAAGCCCGTATGGTTGCCCAACAACCGCCTGTTTGGCCTTGCAACACTGCCGGTAAAGGTCGCTCGAATCGACTGACGACGCTCAGGGCAAACCATTGCACGGCTATACTATGATCAATTGAAGAGGTGACCCTATGCCGAATACGCAACGCGTTGCGCCGCCGGGTGCGACGATACCGGTCGATCAATATGATGCCATTGTCATCGGTGCGGGCATTTCCGGGTTGTATCTAATTTACCGATTGCGCAAGCTGGGGCTCTCTATAAGGGTCTTCGAGGCGGGTAGCGGCGTGGGTGGCACTTGGTACTGGAACCGCTATCCGGGGGCGCGTTTCGACTCGGAGAGTTACAGCTACGGGTATTCATTTTCCGATGAGCTATTGCAGGAATGGGAATGGAGCGAGCACTTTGCCGCCCAACCAGAAACGCTGCGTTACCTCGAACACGTGGCGGACAAATTCGACCTGCGCCGCGACATCCAATTCAATACCAAGGTCATCGCGGCGAACTATGACGAGGTGAAAAAATGCTGGGAGGTTGAAATGGAAGAGGGCATGGGTGCGCGTGCGCAATTCCTGATCACTGCGATCGGCATCCTGTCCGCGCCTTACATACCCGACTTCGACGGGATAGATAGCTTTGCGGGTGACGCTTGGCATACGGCGGCGTGGCCGCACGAACCAGTGGATTTCAGCAACAAGCGGGTTGGCGTGATTGGAACCGGTGCCACCGCCGTCCAGCTGATCACCGAGGTGGCCAAGAATGTCGGTCATCTCACCGTATTCCAGCGTACGCCAAATTACTGCAAGCCATTGCGCAACGGTCCGATCGATGCGCACAGGCAAGCCGAAATCAAAGCGAGCTATCCGGACATATTCAAGAGGTGTCGCGAGACCTTTGGCGCCTTCATTCATGGATTCGACGAGCGTTCCGCCCTTGATGTTCCAGCTGAGGAACGCAACGCCATGTTCGAAGCACTATGGTCGCAACCCGGATTCGGCTTCTGGTTGGGTAACTTCAGCGACATACTAGCCAACGAGGAAGCCAATGCTTTAGTGACTGAATTCGTTCGCACCAAGATCCGCGAACAAGTCACGGACCCGATCGTCGCGGAGATGCTGGTGCCAAAAAACCATGGTTTCGGCACGCGACGGGTGCCGTTGGAGAGCGGCTACTACGAGGCTTATAACCGGGACAATGTTCTTTTAGTCGATGTCCGGGCCGCACCAATCGAGCGAATTACGCCGACCGGTATCAAGACCTGCGCTGCCGA
>SMVA01010627.1_pt1 | contig 10421 bp, 10 predicted proteins | sample 2456451 | NCBI WGS metagenome assembly SMVA01 (sample SAMN11095933, study PRJNA526329) | marine sediment metagenome | biome: Marine sediment; feature: Surficial sediment; material: Deep marine sediment; isolation source: Hadal surficial sediment | place: Pacific Ocean | collected 2014-05 | depth...
GCACTTTTTCCGTAATAGCGGCGTCACCGATTTTTGCTCCTGCACCAGGAGTAGGCGTTTTAGGCGAAATCGGCATACCGTACATCCTTTACATAAGCTCCGTACTCGAACGCTGGTGTATTATCTATCCAATCACATTCCGCGCGCAGGTACTTCCTTGCGCTAAAAAAAATTACAGCCTTAGAAGCACTTATTGGCGTAATAAGAGTCTCTTTGGACTTCACAGGGCGGTATTTTTAGGTACAATACGCGGTCTTCTGGCTTCCGGTCAGTGGCATACTGTTGCCTAAAGGCATATAGAGGTTATTTATGGTTTCAATTCGGTTGGCTCGCGGCGGTTCCAAGAAGCGTCCCTTCTATCACGTGGTCGTGAGCGACAGTCGCAGTCCCAGGGACGGTCGCTATATTGAGCGCCTTGGGTTCTTCAATCCTCAGGCCCGTGGGCAGGAAGAACGACTTCGGCTCGATAACGAACGCATCGATTACTGGATTTCAAAAGGGGCTCAGCCTAGTGAACGTGTATCCAGCTTGATCAAGGGTGCGCGTAAAGCGGCTTAAAGCCGTCGTATTTCCTTATGCGTAAGCACGGGGAGGAATCTATTTGTGTTGGGTACATAATCGGTGCTCATGGAGTAAAGGGTTGGGTCAGGATTTTTTCCGACACTAGCCCGCGTGAAAACATATTGAATTACAGCCCGTGGAAGATACAAACGGGTGATCAGATCGAGACCGTCGAGGTTAGCGGCCGACTTCAGGGGAAGAATGTCGTGGTGAAGCTAGCTGGGGTCGAAGATCGAGAGCAGGCTTCCGAACTGGTCGGAAGTAAAATTTACATATTGGCTAAACAGTTACCGAAACTGGATGATGGCGAGTATTACTGGTCAGAGCTGATTGGGCTGGAAGTCGAATCACTAGAGGCCGAGCCACTGGGGTCTATCGAAACCATGATGGAAACCGGTGCTAACGACGTCATGGTATTGAAAGGCGACAGGGAAAGGCTAATACCGTTTGTGATGGATGATGTAGTCAGAAAAGTCGATCTGGCGAATAATCGGGTGGTAGTTGACTGGAAGCCTGATTACTAAAATGCTACGTATCGACGTAATTACGCTGTTTCCTGAACTGGTTGAACAGGTGATAAGCTGCGGGGTCGTAGGCAGGGCCGCTAAACAGAATTTACTCCAGCTCAATTGCTGGAATCCACGGGATTATACCCTGGACCGCCATCGCACTGTCGATGATCGGCCCTACGGTGGTGGCCCCGGAATGCTGATGAAGGTTCAACCATTGCAAGATGCAATTCAGGCGGTGCGTCAGCAAAATAAGTTAGGTCGGTTGATATATCTCAGCCCACAAGGGATACCGCTAAAACAGGCTATGTTGGCTCAGCAGCTTGACCAGGGGTCCGTGATATTACTATGCGGCCGCTACGAAGGGATTGACCAGCGTTTGATTCAGCAAAAAGTGGATCAGGAATGGTCGATCGGTGACTATGTCATTAGCGGTGGAGAACTCGCGGCGATGGTCTGTATCGACGCAATGGCGAGGTTGATACCCGGTGCCCTGGGGCACGAACAATCGGCACAACAGGACTCGTTTAGTGCAGGATTACTGGATTGCCCACACTATACGCGACCGGAAGAATATCAGGGTATGAAAGTGCCCGAAGTATTGATGAATGGAAATCACCAGGAGATTCAGGACTGGCGTGATCAACAGTCATTGGGTAGGACATGGAAACGGCGTCCGGATCTAATGGACCAAATCGATCTGGATGAGCGTCAGCAGTTTTTGCTGAACGAATATAAAGACGAGTTCAATCGAACTGGTTAGCAGGATTAAATGGCTGTCGAATGACAGGCAAGAATATTTAGAGGAAGTAACATGAGCAATATAATTGCACAATTAGACGCAGAGCAACTCAAGACCGATATTCCAGATTTTTCACCCGGTGATACCGTCGTGGTTCAGGTGCGGGTTAAAGAAGGTACGCGTGAGCGTTTACAGGCCTATGAGGGAGTCGTAATCGCAAAACGTAACCGTGGTATTAACTCCGCATTTACCGTACGCAAGATTTCTCACGGTGAAGGTGTCGAGCGCGTTTTCCAGACGCATAGTCCAGTAGTAGCTGAAATCAAGGTAAAACGCCGGGGCAAGGTACGTCGCGCGAAGCTGTATTACCTGCGTGGCCTGACTGGAAAGGCGGCCAGAATCAGGGAAAAGCTATAATATTCATGTTCTGATAGATCGAACGGGTAATATTAAAGGCGTGGGTGCAATAGCAACACGCCTTTTTTATGGATTAATTAACAACTCCCCAGGTCCGGCATTTCCAATCTTAGTTTTTTTCGCGCAAGCGAGAATCTCGATACCGGGGAGTGACATTATAAAGATTTCGACTCGGAGGTCGGCAAGACGAACAACACGGGGCCGAATGATAGATTCTAGGTTTATAGGCTAATTGAAGCTCCTTTCTGGACTAGACATGTTAAATCGAAAATCCTTTTATTTATTATTTTCGTTATTACTCGGTGCTATAACCACCGCGACGGCAAATGAACGACTCGAAGTATTAAAAAATATATCAGCTGCCGGTGCGCCTGTGTTGACTCTAAAGATGCTTGATCAGGCGCAGCCCAAGATCGATATTGATTTATACGAATGGATTCTGTGGGAGCAGGAAAGGTATTCGATATTATCTAAATGGCAACAATGGAACGAATTACTGGTGCGCATAGAGAGTTTGCCGGCCGATTTGCCCGAGCAGTTTCGAAATCAGGCTACAACCTATAAGATTAGTGCCTACCTGGAAATCGGCCAAATTGATACTGCGCGAACTATTTTGCGCGATCAGTTATGGCAATCAGGTGTGGAGGAAGTTGCCGAATACCAGGCCTGGCGTCACCAAATTATTATCAGTTACCTTAATGATGATCGAATAGACGATGCGCGTATAGCGATGGTGCGCTTCGATCAGGATTTCGATATAGAAGATGAAGCCTGGCTGCTGTTGCGTGCCAGCGTATTGATCCAGGTTGGCCGATTTGAAGAGGCAATACAGATATTGCAGGGTCGCGATAGCTGGCAAGCACTGTCAATTCGGCTGTATGCAAAATTTTGGGCTCAGCAAATTACCGCCAGGGAATTGTGGTCCCTGGTCAGGAAGAAAGCCAGCGAGAGTGAGCTGGAAGGACCCGAGTTAGCCACACTCTGGGCACTGGGTCATTACGCAACTCAGCATTTGTCTGCCGTCGATCGTGTGGTAGCGCTCGAACAATTATTCAAGGTGGGCTCAATTTCGCCCCTTGAACAGTTTCAGTTAAACCCAGATCAATTATGGCGTGCCTATATCGAATATGCCGAACTGGTGGGGAATCGGGCCGAGTTGCTGGTAGGCGATGATGCGAAGTGGCTCGATCTCGCTCAAAAAACAAGTGCTGTCACGCCGATCAAAGCCAGGTCACTACTGGCGTTAATCATGTTAAAAAGTGCTGATTCGGTAATAGTCGATAAGGCCGCCGAGACTTATCTGACGACATTTGGCGAAATTGACGCGGCAGAGCGCAATTTACTTGGCCAGCTATTCAGCCACAGCAAAGTCTATGCTAAAGCCGATCGTATACCCACAGTTATCAGATACCAACTGGTCGATCTGGCGTTGGTAAAAGCCGATATTGACGAAGCTACCCGCCTGATGTCGGGCATGCATACCTACCCTGAAGGTACCAACCGATTTAACTGGCAATTACGCCAGGCCCGGGTATTGATCCTGGGTGGTCGTTACGAAGAGGGTAACCAGATTTTGCAAACCCTGGTAACGGAGTACCAGCAACCCAATGCTGAAGATACCGATCGCATACTACAGGTTCTGTTTGACATGCAGACCGTCAATTTGCACGAACAGGCAATACGGCATTTCAACCAGTTATTACGGATACCTATCGAAACCAAACAGCATCGGGAAATCCTGTTCTGGATCGCTGATTCCTATAAGGCGTTGCAAAAATATGACCAGGCGGCACTGCTATACTTACAATCGGCGTTGCTACCTGGTCCTTTGTCGATGGATCCCTGGGGTCAAACAGCAAGATATAACGCTGCGGAAAACCTGTTAAAATCCGGGCTCGTCGATGATGCAAGAAGAGTCTACTCCGAACTGCTCAGGGTCACAAAAGTGCCGGCCAGACGTGCAATGCTGAAGCACAATATTCAGCAGCTATGGTTAAACCAGAATATCCGATAGTCGTCACTACTCAACTCACTCCTGAAATCCACCAGCTCTACGTTCAAAAATGGTCATTGGCACGTGCCAATTCACATTTTTTGCCTTGATCTGACGCATTTCAGGGGCAATCTGAGTAGTGACTTTCAGTCTTACTACTCGGCTTTACCACAAAAATTTTTTAGAACTGGCAGCTTGGTGTCGATGCTGACAGTTCCTGTTCCTCTTCGGTCATTTCGGCTCCGATATGTTCGAAAAGCGGGGTACTCAGATAACGCTCGGCCGTATCGGGCAGCATCGCCAGTATATTGGTACCTTGCTCCGCAGATTCAGCAACTTCCAATGCCGCGGCTAAGGTGCCACCAGCACTAATACCGACAAATATCCCTTCTTTTAGAGCCAGGTTTCGAGCGCATTCAAGCGCTCGTGGAGCAGCCACAGTAACCAGCTTAATATCGCCATCGGAAGCCATCGCATCATCGGTTAACTTGGGGATAAAATCTGGAGTCCAGCCCTGCATCGGATGGGGGCTGAAGCTAGGGTGGCTCTCGGCAGGTGAGCCATCTTCGTTTCGTTTTTGCTCGACGCCGCTGCCCAGTAGGCTAGCCACTTCGGGTTCACATAAGATTACTTTGGTGTCTGGGCTGGACTCTTTCAGTACTCGCGCAACACCCTTTAAAGTGCCGCCTGTGCCATAACCGGTGACCCAGTAATCCAGTTTTATCCCTTCAAAGGCGGCTAGTATCTCGGGAGCGGTGGTCTTGGAGTGAATATTCGCATTCGATTCATTTTCAAATTGACGGGTTAAAAACCAGCCATTTTTATCAGCCAGTTCTTTTGCTTTTTGTACCATGCCGCTGCCTTTTAAAGGCGCAGGTGTTAATACCACTTTGACACCCATGAAACGCATTAATTTGCGCCGTTCAACACTAAAACTTTCAGCCATGGTAACGACTAGCGGATAGCCTTTCTGCGCACATACCATGGCCAGGCCGATGCCCGTATTGCCGCTGGTCGCTTCTATTACCGTTTGCCCGGGTTTCAGTTCACCACTTTTTTCAGCGTCTTCTATAATCCCCAGTGCAAGGCGATCCTTGACCGAACCCATCGGGTTAAAGGCTTCAATTTTTACGTACAGGTTAATTCCCGCAGGTGCCAGTTTGTTAATTTTTACGACGGGAGTGTTGCCAATGGTGCCTAGTATGTTCTCGTGTATGTTCACTTTATTCTCCGATCTTATTTATATTGAACTTCAGTGCGGCTGACTCACCAGTATCGGTTCTAAGTTTCAGCTCCTGTAGCCAGTAAAGCGGAATTCCCTTTCCAGGTAAAGTGAAATGTAGTACCCCGTGTACCGGCTTCGCTACGGATTTGCACCGTGCCACCGTGGAGCTCGACTTCCTTCTTGACCAGTGCCAACCCCATACCGCTACCCTCTACTTCATCACGTGGCTTGAGCGTCTGGAACATGGTGAATACGCGTTCGTGAAACTCGGGTTCTATGCCGGCGCCGTCATCGGATACCGAAAATTCATAGATGTCGTTTTTACCATACAGGTATTTAATATTTCTCCCCTCGATGAAACCGCCTTTGGTCATGGCCTGCTTGAATCCCATAGCATTGCTCATGTAACCGGTCCATACCGATAAGCCTACGGTGAAAACCTGTTCATTGGCTTCAACAAGACTTGCTGGCATGGAACCGGCTAAAATTCCACAATACAAAGTTAGCAGGCTGAAAAGTGTCATTTTTGAGATCATTGCTTAACATTCCTGAAATCAGTTGACCAAGTAATGAAAGAGTTTAGAAGGGATTGAAGTTTTTTCTCAGGGAATTGTGGTTTAAATTAGGGATAAAATAGATCGCTAATAACTTGAATCCGACCTTCCTATCCTCATATAAAGCCAGATAAAACCAGCCATCATCCCAGGAGAAACTTAGAAATGACTGTTAGTGCTAATGCAGAGACTCGTGGCTTCGAAACCGAAGTAACCCAGCTACTGGATTTAATGATTCACTCGCTGTATTCCAATAAGGATATTTTTTTACGTGAACTGATTTCCAATGGTTCGGATGCCTGCGATAGATTGCGCTTCACCGCAGTCTCGGACGCCAGCCTTTACGAAAAAGATATCGAGTTAAAGATCAAAGTAAGTTACGACAAGGAAAATCGTACTTTAACGGTTAGTGACAATGGCATCGGCATGAACCGGGACGAAGTAATCGATAATATTGGCACCATAGCCAAATCAGGGACCCAATCATTTCTCGCCTCGATTACTGGAGATCAAAAAAATGATGCTAATTTGATCGGTCAGTTCGGGGTTGGGTTTTATTCGTCGTTTATTGTAGCCGATGAAGTCATTCTGAGATCTCGGAAGGCAGGTGAATCGGCGGATAATGGGGTCGAGTGGATATCGAAAGGCAAAGGCGATTATGAAATCAAGTCGATCGAAAAAGCCAGTCGCGGTACCGAAGTTATCCTGCACCTACGCGAAGGCGAAGATGAATTTCTGAACGACTGGAAATTGCGCTCGATCATCACTTCGTATTCCGATCACATCGATTTTCCGGTGGTGATGAATAAAACCGTCGCGCCCCAGGAAGAAGACGGCGAAACAGTGATTGAGGAAGAGACCGTGAACCAGGCATCGGCCCTGTGGAGGCGTGCCAAGTCAGATATTAAGAAGAAAGAATATAAAGAATTTTACAAGCACGTGGCCCATGATTATGAAGATCCGATCGAATGGAGTCATAATCGTGTCGAAGGCACTACCGAATATATTTCCCTGTTGTACCTCCCTGCGCGAGCACCTTTCGATCTGTACGACCGCGAGTCACGTCACGGTATCAAGCTTTATGTGCAGCGCGTTTTTATCATGGAAGACGCGGAACAATTGATGCCGAAATACCTGCGTTTTGTACGCGGCCTGATCGACTCCAATGATTTACCTTTGAATATTTCGCGCGAAATTCTACAGGGTAATAAATTAGTCGATAATATCCGTAGCGGTTCGGTGAAAAAAGTTCTAAGCATGCTGGAAAAAATTGCCAAAAAAGATCCTGAAAAATACCAAAAATTCTGGACTGAATTTGGCAGAGTGCTGAAGGAAGGTCCAGCTGAAGACGTTGAGAATCGCGATAGAATAGCCAAGTTGCTACGTTTTGCTACGACCCATACCGATGAAGAAGCGCAAACTAGCTCGTTAGATGATTACATTGGTCGAATGCAGGAAGGTCAGGACAAAATTTATTATGTCGCTGCCGATTCGCATTCCGCAGCAAAAAATAGTCCACACCTGGAGATATTCAGGAAGAAGGGTATCGAGGTGCTATTGTTATCCGATCGAGTAGACGAATGGCTCACCTCGCACCTGATGGAATTTGAAGGCAAGAAGATCCAGTCAATAGCTAAAGGTGAGTTAGACCTGGACGACGAATCCGCCGAAAAGAAGTTGGAGAAAAAGGCCAGGGCTTCAGAGAAACTGATCAAACGACTTAAGACAGCACTCGAAGACAGGGTCGAAGACGTACGTGTGACTAACCGCCTGACTGATTCGCCAGCCTGCATCGTTCTTAACGAGCACGATATGGCGATGCACATGCAGCGAATCCTCAAGGACGCAGGGCATGCGATGCCGGGTTCGAAGCCGATATTGGAGATTAATCCTGATCATCCAATTGTTAAGAAACTCGCTATCGAAAAATCTAAGAAGAAGTTTGCCGACTGGTCTGATATATTATTCGATCAGGCAGTATTGGCCGAAGGGGGGCAATTAGAAGACCCAGCCAGTTTTGTCGCTAAATTGAATAAAATGCTGGTGTCCATTGCAAAATAGCACGACGATTCGAAAATACATTCGCCACCCATCCGACGTACCGATTACGGTAGAACTGGAGTGGGTAGGGGAGGATAGCGATGAAGGGGAAGATGAGACATTGACCAATGTCAGTCTTGGCGGTCTCGCATTCATTTCCAGTCATGCTCTGGAGCTACTGCAAAAAGTTAAAGTCTGTATTCCGATTCTTGAAAGTGATAATTACCTGACAGGGACTGTGGTTTGGTGCGATAAAACCAAAAATGGTTATGAAATTGGGCTTGAATTCGAAGGTAAAAAGGAAGCCTTTCGCTTGCGTATGATCGAGCAAATATGCCATATTGAACATTATCGAAAGGAGGTCGAACGTGTCGAAGGACGTGAGCTGACCACCCAGGAAGCAGCCCGCGAGTGGATTTCACGTTATGCCGGTGATTTTCCGGCTTTATAATATAAATTTTGCTTGGTAGGCCACTAGCAACTTGTCGAAAGTGTCTTCGGTTGCGGTTATTGGAGCTGGTCTCGCCGGTTTAACCTGTGCGACTGCACTAAAGGGACTGATACCCAGCGTCAAGGTTTTCGAAAAAAGTATTTTCCCGGGGGGTCGAATTTCCCGATTTAGAGCCGGGGAATACGAATTCAATCATGGTGCACAATACTTTACTGTAAACAATCCGTTATTCTGGAATATAGTTTCTGCCTGGCAGAGCGAAGGCATCGTGCGGCCGTGGGATGGCTGGATTGTCGAGCTAGAGAAAGGCCAGGTGAGCAATAGTGATATGGCAACACAGGCGTTTGTGGGATACCCGCGAATGCAGATAGTGGCTGAAAATCTAGCACAAAACTGTGATTTAACCGTTTCGTGCAATATTTCCGAGTTGGAAAAGCAAAGCGATGGTGGTTGGCGAATATTTAACGAACGTGGTGATTACCTCGGCGCCTTCGATATTGTCATTATTTCCACTACTGCTAACGAGGTCTCGAACTTGTGCCGCGGAGTTCCAAGCATCAGCGTTTTGGCAGACCGGGTTGACATGACTGTGTGCTGGAGTGGCATGTTCGCGTTCGAGCCCAGGTTAGATCTGCCTTTTGACGCCGCCCATGTGCTGAATTCGCCTTTGTCATGGATTTCACGCTATCAACTAGCCGGGCAGCAAGATAAATTTGATTGTTGGGTTCTACACGCATCGCCGGAATGGTCGCAACTATATGCGGCCAGTTATAGAGGAAGGGTGATGCATGCACTGCTACAGTCTTTTTGGGAAGCGGTTGATTTGCCCGAAATGAAGGCTGTTTCGTCGTCGGTTCATTGCTGGAAACATGCGGTACCGATTAATCCGATAAATGAAGATTCTTTATTTGACGAAACTGAAGCAATTGGTGCTTGTGGCGACTGGTGTACCGCGCCTAGAATAGAGGGGGCCGTACTCAGCGGGTTTTCTATGGCCGACAGGGTGATGAAATATATACATAAGCTAGACGCGTGATAAATTCAATCCCGCCAGTAAATTGAAACTGTGAACGATGGATGATTCCTTAAAAAAATATATTCGACGGGATCGCCTTAAGCCTATTTGCGATATTAATAGCAATGACCGGGATCATTTGTTTGATCATGCTTCGGTCAGACAGCTCGACCCGAATACCCTGGCCAACGCACGAAACAACACCTTAACCTATCTTCTGGAAGGTGAGGTTTCGCTGTATTCGTGTGGATTCGAAGTTGAAAAATTCACCCATAACGATGAGCGCGCCCTTTCACCCCTGTTTAATTGGGCCTTGGACGAAGATTCGGCGTTGACTACCAGTCACGGCGCGGTGCTAGATATTGATCGGGAGTTATTCGATGGGCTGTATTCTCAACAGCAGGCTGCTTCTATAGAAACCAGCGAGATGACTCTCGAAGAGGAAGAGAGCACCTTATTTGAGCATCTGCTGAAGGCATTTCAACAAAATCGACTTCAGTTGCCAGCGCTGCCAGAAGCTGCATTAAAGATTCGCCAGGTAATCAATTCCTCTGACATAGGCACTAAGGAGATTATCCAGATAGTGCAGACCGCCCCGGTTTTGCATTTTATCGACGAGCATCCGGGATTGATAAAAAAGCCGGAAGCGTTGGAAAAAAGCATGTCGAATTTGCGTCTGCCAATTGGCAGGTTGTTATTTAAGCAGTGGGAATTTGATAGCGATTTTTTACAGGTTGTTGAGCAGGCGGAAAACTGGACTCGGGATACCGGCGAACCGGCCGACTATGTCGATATCGTTATCGCTGCACGACTTTTATACCTACACCGTACGGGGCGGCTAGACGAAAACCTGGTGCTCGATCTGTTACCAGTGATCAAAAAACTTGATTTACTCAATATAGACGATAGTGGCC
>SMVA01200283.1_pt1 | contig 10420 bp, 7 predicted proteins | sample 2456451 | NCBI WGS metagenome assembly SMVA01 (sample SAMN11095933, study PRJNA526329) | marine sediment metagenome | biome: Marine sediment; feature: Surficial sediment; material: Deep marine sediment; isolation source: Hadal surficial sediment | place: Pacific Ocean | collected 2014-05 | depth 0-1...
ACATGCCGGGCTATCGCAAGCTCGCCACGCGACTGCACCCCTGGCTGATGAGCCGGTTTCTCGGCAAGCGAATCACCGAGAGCACCAACGGATTCCGGGCCTTCAAGCTCAGCCTGCTCGACGATCCGCGGATCGACCTCGACCAGCGTTGGCTCGACCACTACGGCATGGAGGTCTACCTGCTCTTCAAGGCGATCAAACTCGGTTACCGGCACGTGGAGGTGCCGGTCACGAAGATTTACCCGCCGCGTGCGGTGGGCAACACGAAAATGAAACCCGTCACCGGCTGGTGGAGCATTCTTCGGCCGGTGTGCCTTCTGGGCTGCGGCCTGCGCCACTAGCTCCCTCTTACTCCGGGAGAGGGTTGGGGTGATGGAACCAAGGACTTGATGGAAACAACGAAATGGAAGCTGCAACCGTGACCACATTCAATTGCATCGGAGCGGGCCGGTGGGGACCGAATCTCATTCGGTCGATCCTCAATCTCCCCGGTGCCGACGTCCACTACGCCTGCGATCTCAGCCCGGAGCGGCTCGCCGTCGTCGCCCAGCGCGTCCCCGGTATCGAGACCACCACCGACATCGATCGCGCCATAGAAGACCCGTCCGCCGACGCGATCATCATCGCCACGCCGGTCTATACCCATTACGAACTCGCCCTCAAAGCCCTCCGCGCCGGCAAGGACGTACTGGTCGAAAAGCCGATCTGTCGTTCGCTCTCTCGCTGCGAGGAGCTGATCAACCTCGCCGAAACGAAGGGCCTGATCCTCGCTGTCGGCCATGTGTTCCTCTTCAACGCGGGCATCCGCAAGGTGCGCGAATACATCGCCTCGGGTGAGCTTGGCGCGATCCAGCACATCCATGCCGTCCGCACCAACCTGGGCCCGGTTCGCGAGGACGTGAACGCACTTTGGGATCTCGCCTCCCACGACCTGAGCGTGTTCGACTACTGGCTCGACGCCACGCCGGAGTCGGTCATCGCCACCGGTCAGCAGTGTCTCGGCAAGGAAGTCGAGGACGTCGTGCTGGCCAACTTCCGCTATCCGAAGAACGTGCTGGCCTCGACCTACGTCAGTTGGCTCAACCCGCGCAAGGTGCGCGAAATCACCGTGGTCGGCGATAAGAAAATGGCCGTGTGGAACGACATGGACGTGCTCGAACCGGTCCGCCTCTACGACAAGTCCATCGGCCTCGAGGACCACACCGAATACGCCGACACCCTCGGCGCGTTTCAGGCGACCATTCGCGACGGCGACGTGCTGATTCCCAAGGTCGGATCCTCCGAGCCGCTTCGCGAGCAGTGCGCTCACTTCCTCGACTGCGTCCGCACGCGACGCACTCCGATCAACAACGCCCGCGCCGCCATGGACGTCGTTCGCTCGCTCGTCGCCGCAGACGCGTCCATGGCCGACCACGGGAAAGCCGTCCAGGTCGATCCCACCCACCGCGTGCTGAGTCTGGTGTAGCCCGAGCACCGCGGTCTCTTCCCTGCTCAGGCGTGGGCATGAAGCGCGGGACGGCTTGCGCTGAGGAACTCGATCGGCGCGTCGGTATTGCCCTTGATGCACAGGTCCGCCAGGGCGGCGCCGATGACGGGGGCGAACTTGAATCCGTGCCCACTGAAGCCCGCGGCGAAAAACACGTTTTCGTGATGGGGGTGCCGATCAACGATGAAGTGCTCGTCCGGTGTCATGGTGTACATGCACACCCCGTGGCTGATCACCTCGTGCGTCACGCCCGGCAGGAATCGGTCGATCAGCGAGTGCAGACGAGGCAAGTCGTCTTCGTGCAGGGTGCGGTCGAGCGATGACGGGTTGGTGACTCGTTGGCGACCGATGTGCTCGCCGATCTTCATGCCACGATCGTCGAGCACCGGAAAACCGTAGAAAAAGCCGTCACCCAGGTCGTACCCGAACACCGGGGCGCCCTGGTCGAGGCGATGGGCCGGATTGTCCGATCGGAACCAAACCACGACCACGCGCCGCACGTCGAGCGGGATCCGCATCTCGCTCAACAACTGCCCGGCCCAAGGTCCGGCGCAGATGATCAGCTTCTCGGCCAAATACGTGCCCCGGTCCGTTACGATCCGCACACCGTTTGCATCGGCTTCCCACGTTTCCACCTCTTCACCCAGCCGCACGTACGCCCCGAGCGCGCTCGCCCGTTCCACGTGCGCCCGCACGCATTCCTCCACGCGCAGGAACCCCGCATCCGGCTCGAAAACGACTTCCATGTCATTCGCGGCGCGAAGCCCCGGAAAGCGCCCGTCGAGGTCGGCGTGGTCGACGGTCTCCACACGCACTGCATGCGCCCTCGCCGCCTCGCGCACGCCCCGAATCACAGCATCTTCCGGCCGGCCGGCGAGGAACAGGCCAGAGCGGTGGAGGAGCGCCTCGCCCGTCTCATCCGCAAGCGCCGCCCACATCACGTGGCTGCGATCGACCAGCGGCACATAGTCGGGATGCTCGAAATAGGCCCGTCGCATGATCCGCGTCCGACCGTGCGAACTGCCCCGATCGTGTCCGATCTCGAATTGCTCGATGCCCATGACGGACGCCCCGCGCTTGGCGAGGTGATAGAGCGCCGCGCCGCCCATGCCGCCGAGCCCGATCACGATGACATCGTAGGGTCGCATTGCGGATCGACTCCCGGGCGGGCGTAGCGATCCAGCGGCTACGCCCGAGATGCTCTTGGAAGGATCCCTCGCCGATCGGCCGCTACCTGGCGCGCCACGCCCGGGGTGATGCGCGCTGCGGGTGGAGCTCGCGCAGGCGGTGGGGACGGACTACGGACCGTCTACCAGCGAGTGTCCGCCGACCTCGATATCATCGATGAGGGGCTTCATGCCGCCCGCGCTCGCGGTGGCGATGGCCACGCGCACGTCCGATGTGCCGTTCACGAACCTGCAGGGGAAGACGAAGACAATGTCGGTCCCGCTGTCTCCCGACGCTGGCTCGAAGTTGAATTGGAAGATGACCTCGGCGAGGGAACCCTTGTCGGCGATGACTCGCTCGGCCCATTGGCGGATTTGCTCCGGCGAGGTCGCGCCAGCGGCCCGCTCGGTCATGGTGGAGTCGATTAACTCCTGCAGGTCGGTGTCCGAGGCGCCCCGCGATTTGAGCACCCGCTCCACCGTCTTTGTCACCTCGAGGGTACTGCGGATGGCCGTCACGACGATTGTGATCACCAACACGCAGCCCGCGCCTGTCAGGAGCGAAATCGGGATGGCCGCGATGGCCAGCCCTCGGCCTCGCCTGCGACCGCCGGAGGTCGAGGAGATGCCCATGATGCCCGCGATGATCCCCACCAGCGAAGAAACGACGGGAATGCAGATCAGCAGCGACGATACGAAGCCAATGATCGCGCTCTTGCTCCAGGGTGGGGGTCCGACGGCGATTTGTGCGAAATTGTCGTCGCGTGGGCCCGGTTCAGCGTGGGGGTCCATGGGCGGGGGCGGGGGCATGGTGGACATCGTCCAAGTGCTCCGATGGTGAATCATCGAGTTTGACGCTGGAGGGGCACCATACGACTCGCCCCGGGGATCGTCAACGCCGCCGAGCCGCGATCCGAAGGGTCCAACCGTGGGGGCAGCGGTGACCCGGGGGGGTGGAGAATGTCGCGTCCTGTCTGAGAAGCCTTGACGGGACATTTGCTCCACATCTATGATGCCTGTGCCGGGACGGTGTGGCGCTGCGGTTGCGCTTTACTTCTTCTATGGCGGCTCAGTCGTCGATTCCGCTGCGCCACAGCCTGGTGGTAAATGAGAATGACGTTGCACGCGAAATCGATCCTTGACTTGGTTCGTCACACCTCATGGGGCCGCGCGGAGGTGGTGGATTCCACTTTTCGCTGCGGGATCGTGGCGGTTGGGTCGCGTATCCCTACGTGCGTTTCCCCTGAACCAACGGAGTAACGGAGTATCACCATGATGGATTCGAACCGAATCATGACCGGCCGGCGCTTGCTGGGTTCCTTCGCGATGCTCGTCATCGTGGCTGTGGTCGCTTGTTCGTCTGTGCCGCCGGCGATTTTCATTCAGGGTCAGCCCACGTCGGCCAACGAGCTACCGACTCTCTCCATCACCGAGCCCATCGACAACCTTACCGTCAGCCGCGGTCAACGCTTCGTGATCCGCTGGACCGACACCGACGGCGACTCGAACGCCGGCATCAACTTCTCGCTCGTGCATAGCACCACCAATGTGCAGACCCTCCTCGTCGAGGGAATCGCCGAGAACGATCTCGAGGGGCCGGACTCCTTCACTGTCGCCACTTCCCTGATCGCGGAAGGCGACTACTTCATCCTCGGGACGATCGATGATGGCGTGAACCTGCCGGTCAATGAGTTCGCCATCGTGGGGGGCTCGGGCAACACTCGGGTTGTGCTTAAAGTCACCAAAGCGGGCGAGGGCCCGCCCACGGTGCCTCCCATCGTCGAGGTGACCGAGCCCGCGTTCAACTTGAGCGTGGCGCAAGACGACGTGCTTCTGATTTCGGTTCAGCCCGACCTATTCGATCCGACCAAACCCTTCGATCCCGACAGCCAAGTCAAGCTGTGGATCGTGCTCGATTTCGACGACGACCCACTCAACGACGATCCCGCGAATCCGAAGGTGGACGAATCCGGCCTGCCGCTCGACGTCATCGTCCTGGAAGAGGTCGACCTGCTTGCGGGCGAGTTCGCGCCCCGATCGATTACCCAGGTCATCGACCTGGCACGCATTCCTCCCCGCCCCGCGGGTGAGCCGTACCGGATCCGCGCGACGCTCGACGATCAGAACAACCCACGGGTGCATAAGTACGCGCCAGGCACGATTAACGTCGTGCAGCTCGCCTCGGGCATCGTGGACTTGGGTGAGGCAGGTAAGACGGTGTCCGGTGCCCGCTTCTATGGGTTCAATCCCGGTGCGAACGTGGGTTCGAGCATGAGCACGATCTCGGACTTCGATGGGGATGGTGTCTCGGACTTCATGCTGGTGGCGCAGTTCGGCAACCCCCGCAACTTCGGTCCGGTGGGTGAGGCGTATCTGATCTACGGTCTTGATGGCCGTCGATTCGGTGGAGCGATCGCGGTCAACTCGGTGTCCGACGTCATCGACGGCGTGATTTTCGAGGGGCCTCCGATCCGCCGCGAACCAAGTGTGCACGGGGACGAGCGGGCGATCACAGGTACGCCCGCATCACTCGGAATCAGCGACGTGAGCTGGATCGAGGATTTGGGCAGCGATGGTCGCCCGGAAATCCTGGTCGGGTTGCCCCTGGTATATGGTGCCATAGACACGACGGACTTCGACCCCGATGACGCGAACGTGCCCCCGAGTGGATCAACGACCACGATCTCGATGACCATCCGCCGAGGAGAGGTCGGCATCGACACGGACGGGGACTTCATCGCCGATGAAATAGACAACGACTACCAGGCGGTCTTCGACACCACCATCAGGGACGACAGACCGGATGAGCCGGCAGGTGACGGGGACATCCGTTGGCTGCGAGACGAGGACGGTGACGTTCCTGCTATCGAGTGGGGGTTGCTCAAGTTTGTGGATGTTCTCGATCAGATCCCCGACGACCAGTTCGCCATTGACCTGTCCAGCGTTCGAGCGTTTCTCGAGCTGGTGACCTCCGATCCCGGTGTGTCGGGTGTGTTGTGGCGATCGCTTTCGGATTTCAACGAGCAGACGACCTACAACAGCTACGCACAGTTCCCGGGTCCTCCGACCCTGGGAATCGACTACGACAGTGCGGGGAACCGCGGCTTCGGCGCCGGCCTGGGCAGCATCAACACCGAGTTGCTCGGGGTGCTGACCACGGTAGACGTCACCGAAGTCGTCCGGCAGTTGATCCTCGGCGTGCTTCCTGCCGAATCGCGGAACGAAATCCGTTTCATCATCGTGCCCGGGACGAACAACGGAGAAGACCAGACCAAAGTCATATCGAGTGAGTTGACCTTTGGCCCGACGGCATTTCGCCCGACGCTGAGGATCGGTTATGATCGTGTCATCAGCATAGGCACCGTGGGCTGCTACCCGGACGACATCGCCAACAATCGCACCGACGAGGCCACCAGCGATGGCACACTGAACGACGCTCAGTTCTACGCCGGCGGCATGGCCGTGGTGGTCCACAGCAGCATGCGGGACAACCGTCCGCGTGTGCGGATCAACGGCTTACCCGACCCTCGGTTGCACAATACGTCGATCGCTCTTGAACTGGTGGGCCAGCGAGCGGGATTCCTCTTGGACAGCGAGGACATCAACAGGGAGCGGCCCGAAGTGTTCGCCCGCGCGGACAATGTGGGCATCGACCCAGCCGATCGGGATGGAATCGACGCGAACCCCGATCGAATCCCGGGGGCGCGCTTTGTTGCTGGCCCCTACGACCACGTGGACGCCGGTCGGCTCCGACAACCCCCACGCGCGGGGCGGTTCGGGACCAGCGTTGCTGCGATCGGCGACCTGAACAACGACGGCGTCAGCGAAATCGTCATCTCCGCGCCAAGAAACGAGCGACACCTGGTGACGCTCCTGGAGAATTTTGGTGAGCGTGGCACGCACCGCCAGTCCACCCGGTTTCGCGGTAGCATCACCATCATTCCGGGCGCCAATTACAACAACGACGAACGCTGGGGAGACTTCGGAGGCGCTTCAGCCACAACGATGCTCCCCAGGCTAGACAACAGTTCGGGGCGCTGCCTCGGCACACCTCAGCGGCGGCTTTTGAGCATTGCCCCGGACATTATCGAGGTGTTCGCGGAGGCGCTCGACGACGAGCTCGGTGACGGACAGTCTGCAGGCGACTTCAACCTTGACGGGATAGCGGACATTCTCTGCGGGGCGCCCCTGAACAATCGCGACGGCGAGGACGACGCCGAGACAATCACGCGCGACACCGGAGCGACCTACGTCCTTTACGGGCGGAGTGTGCTCAACGACTTCGATCTCAAGAACGCCGATGACCCCATTCTCAGGACGCCCATGCTTCGCATCCGCGGCGTCCTCCCCGGTGACCGGATCGGCTGGAGGCAGTCCAAAGGGCTGGACGTCAACGGCGATCGAATCGACGACGTGTTCATTTCGTCCCCGCATGCCGATTTCGGCGGAATCCTCCGCGAAGAATGTGGCGTAGACTTCAACGGGGACGGCGTGTTCGACGAGAACGATCTCGATAGCACTCGCTTCACCAGCTGCCAGTTCACCACCGGCAGCTTCGTCTTCAGCGATGATCCCTGCAAGGCCTTCGACTACGACTACGATAGCGACATCGACGACGACGATCGGGCGGTTTTCGATCGGCTGGTTAACGGTGATTCCGATGCGTGCGAGAACCTGGTGGACAACGGATTTGCGGCCATCATCTTCGGTGGCGTGTTCACGGACGGCGACCGCGACATCAACCAGATCGCCACCAGCGACCTGGTGGGCGTGCGGTTCTTCGGCAGTGAGGCGGGGCATCGCGCGGGCTTCGATGTCAGTTCCGCCGGCGACTTCAACCAGGACGGATTCGGCGACATCCTCATTGCAGTCCCCGGCGAAGTCCGCCGCGACAGCGCCGGCCGGGAGCGCCTCGGCGTGGTCTACCTCGTGTTCGGTGGCACGCACCTGGAGAACACGACCTGGAACCTCAGTGTGGTCGGCTCGCCCGAACTGCCCGGGATGGTCATCCTCAGCCCGTACCTCAAGGGTCGCCCCAACGAAGCCCCGCCCGAGAGCGTGGCCCTGATCGGCGACATCAACAACGATGGCTTCGGCGACATCTGCATCGGGCTTCCCAAGGCCGACTTCATCGACCTGAGCTTCCCGCAGGGTGCCGAGGCGCCCAACGACCCCTCCGTCGGGCGCCGCCGCGACGCGGGCGACGCATACATTATCTACGGCAACAACTTCGGATCCAACCGGGCCGTGCCCTAGATCGCTACGGGCCGACGTGCCATTCGTAAACTGCCTTCCTTACCGCGGCCCCGGGGAGAGAATCCTCGGGGCCGCGTTCTTTCCTGAGGCACAGTGGATGCAGCGGCTGCGGAGTGCGGCCTGTCGGGTTGGTTTTGCGTAGATGTTGGCAGCGGTGCGCTTCAAACTGTGCGTCACTGCCTCCCACTGGTCGCCATCCTTCTTGACACAGGCTGATCGTAACTCGCCGAGCACACCGTCGCTCGCTTGCGTTGGGGACTCGTGTGAAGCCGCTGCGCTTCGATTGACAATGCTTTACGCTTCCGTCTTGCTGGCGAGGAAGCCGCGGACCAGATCGACCAGGGCGGCGCGGTCGATGGGTTTGGAAATGAAGTCGTCGGTGCCGCACTCCGCCGCCCGTTCGACGTCGCCGGTTTCGTTCAGTGCGGTCACCATGATGACGGTGATGTCGCGGGTTTCCGGATTGGACTTGATCCGCTTGCAGACCTCGAAGCCGGACATCTTGGGCATCATGATGTCGAGCAGAACCAGATCGACGCGATCGCTCTCGATGCGATCAAGGGCCTCGATGCCGTTGGGTGCAGTGAGTACACGCGCTTCGGGGAGATCCTCCATGTAGACCTCCAGCAACTCGAGGTTCTGAGCATTGTCGTCCACGATGAGGACTGTCTTCTTCGCGTCTTGATCCTGCTTGCCGTTCGCCATGGAGACCTCCTTCGAATTCGCCCGCCCGCCATCTCGACCGCGCGGGAGGGCACGCGGTGCCGCCCGGCCACTGCGGATCGCGCGCTATCATACCCCGACCGAACGGAATCGCCCAGCCGAAGCCGGTGACGCAGCCGCGCACCGACTTGGGCATGATTCGCCCCGCCTGCTCGGAGTGGAGCACCGCGCTTGATCCCGACGCGATGATGGACTAGGAAGTGCTCTGGCGCGAAGGCTGGATGGACCCGCTGGGACTCGTCTTCCCGGCCTACGAGAGGAGGACTCGACCATGACAAGAACGAGCAGACGTCTGCACCGTGCGGCAGCGTTGATCGCCACGGGGGCGATGGTACTGCAGTTCGGGGATTGCCGGCTCGATGACATCAACGTCTCATCGGCGGTCACGATCAACGGTCGCGATGCGCTGATCTCGATTATCCGTGGGGCCATTCTCACCCCGATCGATCAGTTCATCACCGACGGCATCAACGAACTCTTCGACGAGGAAGATGATTGAGTGGGCAAACCGATCGAGGCAGATTTGAAGATGGGACGATACCTCGAACATAGCGCCTTGCTCATCGCCCTGCTGATGACCACTGGGCTTCGGGCGGACACTGTGCTCACCATGGACGGCAGCGAGCTTCACGGCGTGGTAAAGGAGTTCACCGCCGGCAAGCTCGTTATAGACACGGAGTTCGCGGGCGAGATCACGATCGACGGGGCCAAGGTCAAGTCGGTCAAGACCGATCGGCGTGTGAATGTGAACCTGTCTTCGGGTGATCGGTTGGTCGGCACGATCGAATGGACCGAGGGCCCGGAAAAGCCCGTGATCAACACGGCGATGGGGCCGATTTCGATTCACGCGGGCGACATCACAGCCATGTGGGACGAAGGGGCGGAGGATCCCGCCGTCGTGGCGATTCGCACCAAGATGGAGACGGAGATCGAGGCCGCCAAGCCGCACTGGTCGGCCACGCTCGAGGCCGGTGGCGTGATGAAGGAGGGCAACACTGAGACTCTCGACGCACGAGGCCGGTTCGATGTTCGCCGGAAGACACCCGACGAGCTGCTTCACTTCTACCTCGCCGCCGATTACAGCGAGCAAGACGACCGCCGGAGCACGAACGAGTACCTCGGTGGCCTACGCTTCGAGGCGTCGATCAACGAGCGATGGTATTGGTACACCAGGATCGAACTCGAGTACGACGAGTTCGAGGATCTCGATCTTCGCAGCACGGCTGCCGCGGGCGGGGGGTACTACTGGCTAAAGAAGCCCGAGCACGAGCTCAAGACCAGCGTCGGCCCGGGATACCGTCACGAGGCCTACACCTCGGGTCTCACGACTGATTCAGCCGTCGTCGACCTCGGGCTCAACTACCGCGTCGACCTAGCCCCTTGGGTTCAATTCACCCACGACACGACCTACGCCCCCGCAGTCGAGGAGTTTGACGATTACCGCCTCCGACTCGAGAGCGCACTGCTGCTGCCCTTCGCCGGCACCGATGCGGTCAAGCTCAAACTCGGCATCAAGAGCGAGTACAACTCCCGCCCGGTCGGCGGCCTCGATCGCCTCGACAACACCTACTACGCGAACATCGTCTGGCAGATCAAGTAGGCAACGCTCGGGTACGCACAAGTCTATCGGTGCCCGCCCATCAGGGCCACGAGAAAGCCCGACACCGCCTCTCGCGTTGACAAGCCCCTACACCCTAAGTCTAATGGCCCGCCGAGGGCGATTAGCTCAGTTGGCCAGAGCACCTGCTCGACACGCAGGGGGTCACAGGTTCAAGTCCTGTATCGCCCA
>SMVA01224520.1_pt1 | contig 10416 bp, 7 predicted proteins | sample 2456451 | NCBI WGS metagenome assembly SMVA01 (sample SAMN11095933, study PRJNA526329) | marine sediment metagenome | biome: Marine sediment; feature: Surficial sediment; material: Deep marine sediment; isolation source: Hadal surficial sediment | place: Pacific Ocean | collected 2014-05 | depth 0-1...
CGGACGCAACCGCGGTATTTTGAGACGAGTTTTTCGACGTGGTGGGCAGTGCCGTGTTTGGCGATCGACATCAGGTAGTCTTCGTTCGTCGCATCGGCAATGCGGGTCATGGCGCGGACTTTTGAGTAAGACAATTCACCTTTGCGAAAGCCTTCGCTGATTAAAGGCAAGTCTTTCAGTGCGTGGGCCACTCTGACTTTCTCTCGAGCCGCGTTCATACCGATGCCGCATTGAAAGTTCAACCAATGCGCACAGGAGCAAAGACCCGGCTGGTGCCAGTAATCCTTCTCGTCGTATTCGCGGATGAGCAACAGCAAGCGGTAGGTGGCAGCGTAGATGTAGGCCGAGAGACGGGTGATCTCGGACGCCAGGCGGACGCCGTCAGGCTGGTGGAACAAGGGCTTATCGGGCCTGATTTCAACGTTGGTTTGCATGCTGTGCTCCGCAGTAATAATGCTGTATGGACGTACAGTATATTACTCTTAACACATTGAAATATAGATGAAAACCGGGCTTGTGATCGCGGGCGTGGGCCCGCTCCTACAGCTGCATTCTTGTTCTTTTTGGGCTGGTGATTATTGGTGATAAAAGGCATCTAATGACGATATCATTTGTGACTGTTTGTAAGATCCAATTCTGCCATAACATATAGGCGCATCAGTAATCGCGTGGACAACGCTATCGAAAACGACTACGACATAATCATCGCCGGCGGCGGCATGATCGGCACCTGTCTTGCATTGGCGTTGGCGCCATTGAAATTACGGGTTGCCGTAGTCGAACCGGTGCAGCGTGCTGCTGCTGAGCAGCCAAGCTTCGACGATCGGTCAACAGCATTGTCACGAAGTACGCAACGCATGTTTGAAGCGATGGGTTTGTGGCCGGAAGTCGTTGCTGCATCAACCCCCATACATCACATTCATGTATCCGACCAGGGTCGATTCGGTTTCTCGCATATCGATGCAGAAGAACAAAAAGTCGAGGCGCTGGGTTACGTCGTTATCAATCGGGTGCTCGGCGAGGTTTTGCAGAGCAGAATCGGCAAAACTGCTGAGCTCGACTGGATATCCCCGGCCCGTATCGTTGCGATTCGTCCTGACGACGATACACAGCACGTGACCGTCGAAGCCCAAGGCCAAAAAAGGGAGTTACAGTGTCGATTGCTGGTTGCTGCAGACGGTGCGAATTCATCTGTCCGGGACATGATCGGCATCAGCGCCAAAAAAATGGACTACGAGCAAATGGCTGTCGTCGGCAACCTGTTGCCGCAAAAGCCGATGAACAATACTGCCTACGAACGCTTTACTCCGGATGGACCGATGGCGATGCTGCCTGTCGCCGACGACAGAGCGGCGTTTGTCTGGACGTTGCCGCCCGACACCGCCCGAGAAGTGTTGCAGCTGTCCGACAGCGAATTTACACAAAGGCTGCGCCGGGCATTTGGTGGCCGGCTTGGCGAGTTTTCGAAGGTCGGCAAACGAACGGCGTATCCGTTGTCGTTGAGCAAAGCGAGCGGTCTCATCGCGCATCGCAGCGTGCTCGTCGGCAACGCCGCACACGGATTACATCCGGTTGCCGCCCAGGGGTTTAACCTTGGCATGCGCGACGTCGCGGCCTTGTGTGACTGTTTGTTTGACGACCTGCAGGTAAACCCGGAATTTGATCCCGGCAGCCCGATCATCCTCAACAAGTTTGCCGATTGGCGGCGGGTTGACCAGGGCAAGGTAATGCACTTTACCGACAACCTCGTGCGCCTGTTCGCAAGCCCGCGAAAGCCCGTAGCGATGCTGCGAAATATAGGCATGCTCGGTTTCGACTTTGTTCCAGGCGTGCGGCGGCTGTTCGCACGCCATACGATGGGGTTGGCAGGAACGTTGCCGCGATTGTCGCGTGGAGTCCCGCTCGAATGAAAGCCGATTTTCACATCGTCATCGCCGGTGCCGGCGTCGTTGGCCTGACGCTTGCGGCGTTGCTGTCGCGTTCGCGGCAGCATGAACACATTCGGCTGACTGTCGTAGACGCCGCGCCGCAACCGGCCTTCACTTTTGACCAGGATTTCGGGCTGCGCGTTTCGGCCATCTCTACCGGTTCTGCCGATATCCTGCAGCATGCGAATGCCTGGGCTGATGTGATTGGCGGCCGTGTGTGCGCGTATTCAGAAATGCGTGCCTGGGACTCCGGCAGCGCCGTAGAGGGTCCGGAGACCTTGTGTTTTTCGGCCAGCCGCTACGGCGTCAAGCAGCTGGGATTCATCGTGGAGAATCAACTCATTCAGCACGCCTTGTTGCAGTCGCTGGCGAGCCTCAACCAGCAGGTCGATTTCTCAACCGCAATTCGCTCGGTTAACCGCGAGGATGATCGATTCAGTGTGACCTTGTCCGATGGCCGGCTGATAAAAGCAGACTTGCTGGTTGGCGCCGATGGCGGCACATCGTTTGTTCGCAAACAGGCGGGAATAACGGTGCAAGGCTGGCAATATCAGCAGGCCGCATTCGTTACGCATTTGCATACCGAGATTCATCATCAAAATACGGCGTGGCAACGATTTCTGCGAAGCGGCCCTGTTGCCCTGTTGCCGCTTGCAGATGACAGGGTGTCGATGGTCTGGTCGACAACACCCGAGGAGGCGGCCGCAGCGATGGAATTATCCGACGATGCCCTTGGTGAGAAACTCACCGCGATCACCGACTACGTTCTCGGCGAATTAACGCCGGCCGGTCCGCGCGGCTCTTTTCCATTGCAGGCGCGACACGCCAACAAATATGTTTTGCCCGGTTTGGCTCTCATCGGCGACGCGGCGCACAGTGTGCATCCGCTGGCGGGTCAGGGCGCGAACTTAGGCCTGGCAGACGCCGCTTGCCTCGCCGACGTCATCACCGATGCAATTGAAAACGACGAAACAATCGGTGACTTTCGAGTATTGCGTCGCTATGAACGCGCACGCAGAGGCGCCAACAGGACAATGTTGCAATTTATAGACGGAATCAATCGATTGTTCGCCTACGACTCATCGCCGCTGGCGGCCATTCGGGCCACAGGGATGCGCATATTCAACAAAAGTGGCCCCATTCGTGACCACGCAGTGCGCGTCGCGCTCGGCTTGAACGACGCTTAAGCCCTTCTAGTGTAGAATTCCGGATCTGCGGGACGTCGAACTAAAAAACCAATAATATGACGAAACAATATGTGTACCTGCTTGCCGCGTTCCTGACCGCCATCGGCGTGGGAATATTCTTTTACAAGTGGCAGGAACTTGGATTTCCGCTTGCGGACAATCAGCACACTCCGGTGTGGACGATAGAAACGACTATCAAATTTGATGCCGGGCCCGGATCCATAAAAGTCAATCTGCAAATTCCAACCCTGACGCCGGGCTTTGAAATGCTGCGCGAATACAACGTGTCGAAAGGCTACGGTTTCAGTCTCAATTACGCCAGTGGCGGGCGTGAAGCACAATGGGCTGTTCGCCGCACCGCTGGCCCGCAGACTATTTATTATCGCCGCGTCGTTTATGAAGACGCAACCAACGAGCAGTCTGATACAACGCCACCGTTTCCGCCTCCTCCTGTGATTAACGAACCGCTAAAGACGGCGGTCGATGTCATCGTTACCGATGTGCGCGAGCATTCGGCCGATACAGCGTCATTTACAGCGGAACTATTGCGACGTGTGAATGATCCGTCGCCGGGTCCGAATATTGAATTGCTTTTTTCCGACGCCAGGAACTCTACGGACTTCGTCGACAGGCTGACAACGATGTTGGCGTTCGCGCGAATCCCGGCGCGCATGATCAGAGGCATAGTCTTACAGGACCAGCAACGCAGGGTCGATCCACTGCCCTGGCTCGAAGTACATGATGGCGACCGCTGGATTTACTTCAATCCGATCACTGGCGAAGAAGGATTGCCTGATCGATATTTGATCTGGTGGCGTGGCAACGAAGCGCTGGTTCGTGTCGATGGTGGGAGCAATGTCAACGTAAATTTCGCCGTGCAAAAAAACTTCGTTGACTCGGTTGTCGTTGCCGAAGAACGCGCGCAAATTGAAGGCTCGGCGCTGGTCGAGTTTTCCTTGTTCAGTTTGCCGATTCAGACGCAAGCGGTTTACAGCGTGTTGCTGATGATTCCCATCGGCGCACTCATTATGGTGTTCATGCGAAATATTGTCGGTATCGATGCGTTCGGCACGTTCATGCCAGTGCTGATCGCGTTGTCATTCCGGGAAACGCAACTGCTGTGGGGCGCGATATTGTTCACCTTGCTGGTGACGCTCGGTCTCAGTATCCGGTTTCTCCTGGAGCGGCTTCGCTTGTTGCTGGTGCCGCGCTTAAGTGCGGTGTTGATTGTTGTCGTAATGTTGATGATGGTAATTAGCGTTGTGTCACACAAGCTGGGAATTGAAACCGGGCTGTCCGTTGCGCTGTTTCCGATGGTCATTATTGCGATGACCATTGAACGCATGTCGATCGTATGGGAAGAGCGTGGGGCGGCAGACGCGATGCGCGCGGCAGCCGGCAGCCTTCTCCTGGCCGCAGTTGCCTACCTGGCGATGGGCATGCCATGGCTGGAGCACCTGATCTTTACGTTCCCGGAGTTGTTGCTGGTTGTACTTGCGATAGTGATCATGATGGGTCGCTATTCCGGATACCGACTGACCGAACTGGCGCGATTCAAGGCGCTGGCTGGCAAATAGATGTTGGTGTCGCCAAAAAGACTCAGGCGGGCGGGCGTGCTGGGCCTGAATGAACGTAATTCAGACTTCATCATGCGGCTCAATCCGCGGCATCTTTTTCCTCGCGTCGACGACAAGCTCATCACCAAAACATTGGCACTGGAGGCGGGCATGGCCGTGCCGGAGTTATATGGTGTGATCAGCAGCCAGGGCGAAGTCCGGAATTTTGCCGACATTGTCGAGTCGCGAGAGTGCTTTGTTATCAAGCCGGCGCACGGCAGTGGCGGCAACGGCATTCTTGTTATTGGTGGACGCAGCAAACGCAGTCGCTCGGCGTACAGAACGATCAGTGGCACCTTGTTAAGTGACTCGGAAATGCGTCATCACATCTCCAACATCGTGGGCGGTCAGTACAGCCTCGGCGGTAATCCGGATTCTGCAATTATCGAATATTGTGTCAAGTTCGATCCCATGTTCGCGGAGGTGAGTTATCTCGGCGTTCCGGATATTAGAGTGATCGTGTATCGCGGCTACCCGATTATGGCGATGGTGCGTTTGCCGACTCGATTGTCGGGCGGCAAAGCGAACCTGCACCAGGGTGCTGTGGGTGCAGGCGTGGATCTTGGCAGCGGCGAGACCTTACACGGCGTATTCGGCAACGATATTATCGAAGACCACCCGGACACCGGCGCCCTGATCGCCGGCCTGCGCATCCCGCAATGGGACTTTATCCTGCAATCGGCGGCACGCAGTTGCGACGTAACCGGACTCGGCTATCTTGGCGTGGATATTGTCATTGATCGCGTCCATGGCCCGTTGATACTCGAAATGAACGCGCGTCCGGGCTTGAATATTCAGATCGCAAATTGTTGCGGTTTATCGGAGCGCGTCCAGTGTATCGAAGAGCTGTATAACGAGAACGACGATGCAGTAACGCGTGCCATGATAAGCCGGCGGGAATTCTCGACCGAAGTTCAAGGCACGCTGCCGTTGAACGGTAACGGCTAAGCGTCACCGCGCAGGCGCTTCAATTCCGCCGCGAGCCACAGATTCATACGCGTTTCCAGAATTTCCAGCGGTAATGCGCCACCGCCCAGCAGTTGATCGTGGAAAGCTCGAATGTCGAAATTTTTCCCCAGCATTTGTTCCGCTTTTTTCCGCAACTCCAGAATTTTCAGCTGACCGATTTTGTACGCCAGCGCCTGCCCGGGCCATGAAATATACCGGTCGATCTCATTGATGATGTCGAGCTCTGTCTTGGCCGCATTGTCTTTAAAAAAATCTATCGCCTGCTGTCGCGTCCAGCCTTTGTAATGCATGCCTGTATCGACGACCAGGCGTACTGCGCGCCACATTTCATAAGTCAAAGCACCGAATTTGGAATACGGGTCTTTGTACAGGCCAAGATCGTAGCCGAGGCTTTCGCTATACAACCCCCATCCCTCCGTGAATGCGGTGAACCCCGAATAACGCCTGAAGGTCGGCATGTCGGGGAGTTCCATTTGCAGTGCAATCTGCAAGTGATGACCCGGCATCGCTTCGTGTACCGACAACACCTCCATTTCATAGGTCGGGCGGACGTCCGGCCTATACAGATTGACATAGTAGTAACCCGCACGACTGCCATCGGCAGCTGGACGCATGTAATAGGCCGTGGTCGTATCCGGTGCGATGCTGGCCGGAATGGCTCTCAGGCCATAGGGCATGCGCGGCAGTTTGCCGAACAGATTCACCAGTTCAGGATCGATTCGTTTGCAGATAGCCAGGTAACCGTCGAACAGCGCCTGCGGGTCGTCATAGTAGAACTGCGGGTCGGTGCGCAGGAAATGCAAAAATTCTGCGAAGTCTCCGTCGAACTCCACCTCGTCAATAACAAGCTGCATTTCGACGCGAATGCGTGCAACTTCATTCAGTCCGATGCGATGAATTTCGTCAGGGGTTTTCGAGGTCGTCGTGTACTTTCGAGTGCGATACTCGTAAAACGCTTCGCCATTGGGCAATGAAGACGCTCCAATGCTGTCCCTGCTTGCTGGCAGATAGGTTTTGCTGAAATAGCGGTTGAAATTGCGATAAGCAGGCACGATTTTCTTGTCTATGATTTCTTTTGCTGATTTCTGCAGTCTCTTCTGGTCTTCTTCGGAAAATGACTCAGGCAAATTCTCGAATGCGGAGTAGAAAGGACTCTCTTGTGCGTTCTCCACCAGTTGCGCTGCGATCTGGTCCGGGATGCGCTGCATTAAAATTTTCGGCGACACGTAGCCTTCTTTAATGCCGGCGTTGGTCAGAGCCATCGTTTGCTTTATGACCTGGTCCACCGAGCTCATGCGTGCCAGCCAGTCGTCGTAGTCCTGCACCGTTGACAATGGCAGGCTTTCGGCTGTGGAATCGAGCGACTGCACGCCGCCGCGCTGCGACATGGGCATCAGAAAGTTACGATACTTGTTAGCGTCGATGGAGCTTTGCAGTTCTCGCCGGAACAATTCGTAATTCAATCTATCCTGTTCGTCCAGGCTGTCTGATTTAATGGCACGCAGTCTCGTCAGGAACGCGCGCTCGTCCTGGAATCGCTGCTCGATGGCGCCAAGCGTTATGTCGGTCCATCGATCATTGCCGCGGCGATCGCCCAGCTGAGAGGCGAAAACAGGATATTCGTCAAGCTGCCACTCCCATGCGTCGTCCAGCAAGGTGTGAAAGTCCTCGGTCGGGCCTGCCGCAGCAGCGGTGCAGGCCAGGGCCAGTGTCAAAGTGGCGATTATCCGACGTGAATTCATGCGGCTCTCCAAGCGAGTGCGAGCGCGTATTATTGGTGTGCCCGGTCTCGCTGGCAACTGGCGGACGACTTGGCTACAATTCCGGCCACCAATTGATAGAAGATGCAGAAGAGTCCTCCCTTATACAAGGAGGCGCCGAAGGCGCAACTCGCTCGGAAACGCTCAGGCACACGGACTGCATATTCTGATTGGCTCTGGAGAGCGGCCGGAAACGGCCCACCGAAGGGGTATGCAGCGATGCTGCGTGATCTCTCAGGTAACCCGGACAGAGGGGCGGCTGACAGGCATTTTGCGGAGACCGATTTCCGGCAGATGCTTGTCAGTCGCCCCTTTTATGTTCAGGGACGAACGGGTTGCCGCGGGCGCATGGATGCGCAGGAGCGGCCTGTTTGGGAGACCTGAAGAGGTCGGAGGAATACATGGGACAAAAGACACCGCTTTACCAGCAACACGTCGATGCCGGCGCGCGCATAGTGGATTTTGGTGGCTGGGATATGCCATTGCACTATGGCTCGCAGCTTGACGAGCATCATGCGGTCCGCTCGCAAGCCGGTATGTTTGATGTATCGCATATGACCGTTGTCGACATTAGCGGTGATGATGCCAGGGAATTTCTTCGCAAGCTGCTCGCCAATGACGTTGACCGACTGACCGAGCGTGGCAAAGCGCTTTACAGTTGTATGTTGAATGACGACGGCGGTGTCGTCGATGATCTCATCGTCTATTACCTGGACGACCATCGTTATCGATTGATCGTCAACGCGGCGACCCGTGAAAAAGATCTTGCGTGGATACGCGGCCAGGTCGGCAAGCATAATCTTGCTGTGATCGAACGCGACGAGCTCGCAATGATCGCAGTGCAGGGGCCACAGGCGCGTTCACTTGCCGCCGCGGTGATTCCGGAAGAATATCGAGCGGCGGCGGAAGCGTTAAAGCCCTTTTTCGGGCTGGAGGCGGGCGACATCTTTGTGGCACGCACCGGCTATACCGGCGAGGATGGGTGGGAGATCGTCGTTCCGTCCGATGCGGTCGCAAAGCTCTGGAACGATTTCGCGGCGGCCGGCATCCGGCGCTGTGGACTGGGTGCGAGAGATACATTGCGCCTGGAGGCCGGCATGAACTTGTACGGCACCGATATGGACGGCACGATCTCGCCGCTGGAAGCAGGACTTGGCTGGACCATCGCATGGGAGCCGTCGGACCGCGGTTTCGTCGGACGGACGGCGCTGGAAGCCGTACGTGCCAATGACGATCGACAGAAATTCGTCGGTCTCTTGCTGCAAAGCAAAGGCGTCTTGCGCAACCATCAGCGCGTTGTTGTAGAAGGCCTGGCAGACGGTGAAATTACCAGCGGTGGTTTCTCACCAACCATGCAGCGTTCCATTGCCATGGCACGGGTACCCGCCGGCGATTATTCCGAGGCAAAGGTCGAGGTTCGCGGCCGGCTGCTCGATGTCAGTATTGTAAAAATACCCTTTGTTCGAAACGGTCAGGTGCTGACCGAAATCTGATTAGTTTGATCCTCAAAAATAGCGGAGAAAAATAATGAGCGAATTACCAGGCGATCTGGAATACACGAAAGACCATGAATGGTTGCGCAAAGAAGAAGACGGTAGCGTAACCGTTGGCATTACCGACTACGCACAAGCAGCGCTTGGCGACCTGGTGTATGTCGAATTGCCCGAAGTGGAGCAGGAGCTTGAAGTTGGCGGAGACATGGCCGTGGTGGAATCCGTGAAGGCCGCTTCTGATGTCTATGCGCCGGTATCCGGTGTGGTTCTGGCCATAAACGAAGAATTGGCTGATGACTCGGAGAAGATAAACGCAGACCCGTATGGCGACGGCTGGATTGTGCGCATACAACCAGGCGACGACGGTGTTGGCGAATTGATGACGCCTGATGAATACCAGATATTTCTCGACGAGCTCGAAGACTGACGCCGGACGCAAACAACCCAAGTAGAAATCATGCCCTTTATTCCACATACAAAAGACGACGTACAATCGATGCTCAAAGCGATTGGTGCTGACAGCATTGACGACCTGTTCGATGAAATCCCCGATGACTTGCTGATCTCGGAGCTAAACGGAGTGCCGGACGCGCTCAGCGAAATGGAAATTGTCCGGCTCATGCATGCGCGCGCTGCAAAAGACGGCGCACCGTTGTGTTTTATCGGCGCCGGCGCTTATGAGCACCATATTCCGGCCGTTGTCTGGGACATCGCAACGCGAGGCGAGTATTACAGCGCGTATACACCGTATCAGGCAGAGGCAAGCCAGGGAACGCTGCAAACGATTTACGAATACCAGACGATGATCACGAGTCTGACCGGCATGTACGCCAGCAACGCATCGTTGTATGACGGCGCGTCCGGATTGGCGGAAGCCACCCTGATGGCTGTGCGAGGGAATCGGGCCAGCCAGTCAAAACGCGTGCTACTGGCGTCCGGTGTGAACGCAACCTATCAATCCGTCGCAGAAAGCATAACCGGCAACCAGCAACTGACATTTGATCGCCTGCCGCTGGCGATCGAAAATGGCACGACCGACACTGCGGGTCTTGCGGAGCATGGTGATCCATTCGTTGCGTTGGTTATTCAGCAACCGTCGTTTTTTGGAACCCTGGAAGACATCGATGCGCTGACGGACTGGGCGCACGCAAAAGGCGCACTCGTCATTGCCCTCGTCAACCCGACATCGCTGGCAGTGCTCAAGGCACCGCGCGACTGGGGCGAGAACGGTGCTGACATCGTATGTGGCGAGGGTCAGCCGCTGGGTGTGCCGCTGTCATCCGGCGGACCGTATTTCGGATTCATGGCGTGTACACAAAAACTGATACGGCAAATGCCCGGGCGTATCGTTGGCCGCACAACGGATCTGGACGGCCAGCCTGGTTTCACGTTGACCTTGCAGGCACGCGAGCAGCACATACGGCGGTCGAAGGCGACCTCGAATATTTGCACAAACCAGGGTC
>SMVA01224962.1_pt1 | contig 10416 bp, 8 predicted proteins | sample 2456451 | NCBI WGS metagenome assembly SMVA01 (sample SAMN11095933, study PRJNA526329) | marine sediment metagenome | biome: Marine sediment; feature: Surficial sediment; material: Deep marine sediment; isolation source: Hadal surficial sediment | place: Pacific Ocean | collected 2014-05 | depth 0-1...
CGTGCTCGTGGACGGCCGCCCCGTTCCCGCCGGGCTCTTCGACCTTGGCCTGTACCTGTACCACAACTCGCACCGGCTCATCGAGAAGGCAAGTGCGCCCTACTTCTACCTGCCAAAGCTCGAGGGCCATCTCGAGGCCCGACTCTGGAACGAGGTCTTCCTGTTCGCACAGGAGAGGCTGGGAATCAACCGAGGCACCATCAAGGCGACCGTCCTCATCGAGACGCTGCCCGCGGCGTTCGAGATGGAGGAGATTCTCTACGAGCTTCGGGAACATTCCGCCGGCCTCAACTGCGGCCGATGGGACTACATCTTCAGCTTCATGAAGACCTTCCGCAACCGCCAGCGTTGCGTGCTCCCGGATCGAGACCAGCTGACGATGACCCAGCCGTTCCTGGCCGCCTACACGCAACTGCTCATTCGCACGTGCCATCGCCGCGGTGTACACGCGATGGGCGGGATGGCGGCGCAGATCCCGGTCAAGGGCGACCCCATGGCCAACCAGGCCGCGCTCGCCAAGGTACGGGCGGACAAGCTCCGTGAGGTGACCGACGGTCACGACGGCACATGGGTGGCGCACCCGGCGCTGGTCCCGGTGGCACGCGAGGTCTTCGACGCCCACATGCCCGAGTCGAACCAGCTGCATCGTCATCGTGACGATGTCGAGGTCACGGCGGCGGACCTGTTCCGCATGCCCGAGGGCACACGCACCGAGCGGGGTCTGCGGCACAATATACGTGTCGCCGTGGCCTACCTCGACGCGTGGCTCCGCGGACACGGCTGTGTGCCGTTGTACGACCTGATGGAAGACGCGGCCACCGCCGAGATCTCGCGGACGCAGGTCTGGCAGTGGGTCCGTCACAAGGCGGTTCTTGACGATGGCCGTGTCGTGACCGCCCAACTCGTCGTTGATGCGTTGGATATAGAGGTGGCGGCATTGGAGAACGCGCGGGCCGGCCGCCCCGACGCCACCTCACGGCTGCCCGAGGCACGCGCGCTGTTCGAACAGCTCGTGTTCACGGCGGACTGCCGTGACTTCCTCACCCTTGACGGCTACGAACAACTGATCGCGCTTACCGGCACCCTCGACGGCTGGGACCGCCAGCGGCCGACCGGCGACGGTGGTGGAGCCGCCGTCTCGACGCGTTGGTCGGGCATCATTCGTCCCTACCAGTGGTCGGATGTCGAAGCCCTGCGTGGCACCGTACAGGTACGGCACACATTGGCCGAGATCGGATCGCGTCGCTTGTGGGAACTGCTCGCCTCGGACGAGCACGTCGCCGCCCTGGGCGCCATGACCGGCAACCAGGCGATGCAGCAGGTCCGGGCGGGTCTGAAGGCGATCTATGTAAGCGGCTGGCAGGTTGCAGCCGACAGCAACGCGGCCGGACAGATGTACCCGGATCAGAGCCTGTACCCGTGCGACAGTGTGCCGAGACTTGTTCGAAACATCAATCGGACGCTGCAGCGGGCGGACATGATTGACCACGCCGACGGCCAGAACGACCGACAGTGGTTCGCGCCGATCGTCGCCGATGCCGAGGCCGGCTTCGGCGGGCCCCTCAACGCGTTCGAGCTGATGAAGGCGATGATCGAGTCGGGCGCCGCCGGCGTGCACTTCGAGGACCAGCTCTCATCTGCCAAGAAGTGCGGGCACCTGGGCGGAAAAGTGCTGGTTCCCACACGCCAGTTCATCCGGACGCTCATTGCCGCGCGGCTCGCAGCGGACGTTCTCGACGTGCCGACGGTACTCATCGCGCGGACCGATGCGCAGGGCGCTCGGCTGCTTACATCGGATATCGACCCGGTTGACCGGCCATTCATCACCGACGGCCCGCGTACGGCCGAGGGATTCCTGCCCATCAGGCATGGCCTCGACGCCGCGATCGCCCGGGGCCTCGCCTACGCCCCGTACGCGGATGTGCTGTGGTGCGAGACCTCCACACCCGACCTCGACGACGCGAGGCGGTTCGCCGAGGCCATCCACGACGAGTACCCCGGCAAGCTGCTTGCCTACAACTGCTCGCCATCATTCAACTGGAATTCCAATCTCAGCGACCGGAAGATCGCCCGGTTCCAGAAGGAGCTTGCGGCGATGGGCTACCGGTTCCAGTTCGTGACGCTCGCCGGTTTCCACGCCTTGAACCACAGCATGTTCCGCCTCGCCCGTGGGTACCGGAAACAGGGCATGTCGGCGTATGCGAGCCTCCAGGAGTGCGAGTTCGCGGATGCCACCCACGGATACACCGCGGTGCGCCACCAGCACGAGGTCGGCACGGGCTACTTCGACGAGGTCGCGAAGCTCATCGGCGGCGGCGAGGCGTCAACGCTGGCACTGGAATCGTCGACCGAGGCCGCTCAGTTCTAAATGGGTGGCACTGCCGAGCGAGCGATAGCGAGCTCGCCAGTGGTTGGACATCCAAGACACGGGCGACGTCGCTATCGCTCCGTCGGCCGTGCCACCCAGTCTCAGAACAAGCCAGTCTCGAGCTTGGCTGCCTCCGACATCCGCTCCGCGGTCCATGGCGGCTCCCAGACCAGTTCGACGCGGCAGCTCTTGACGCCGTGGATCGCGGCGACCTTCTCCTCGACCTCGGGCGGCAATGACTCGGCGGCCGGGCACGCCGGTGTGGTCAGTGTCATCCGGACGGTTACCTCGTCATCGGCGCTGACGTCGACACCGTAGATCAGGCCCATCGCCCAGATGCTGATCGGCAGTTCCGGGTCGCGGATTGTCTTGAGGACCTCGACGACCTCCGCCTCGGTTGCCTGCGAACGGAGTTTGTCCAAGGGGTTGTCCGTGGGATTGTCCGTGGGATTGTCCGTGGGGTTGTTCATTCGGTTGTCACCACTTCGTTTTCGGCGTCGATCGCTGCCTTGAGCGTATGCCATGCCAGGGTCGCACACTTGACCCGTGCCGGATAATTCCGGACGCCGGCGAATGCTTCGAGCTTCCCGAGGGATTCGTGACCCGGCTTCGCGTCGGCCGTGACCATTTCGCGGAACCGCTCGAACAACACCGTCGCCTCGGTCATGGTCTTGCCCTTGACCGCCTCGGTCATCAGGCTTGCAGCGGCGGTCGAGATCGCGCAGCCGACGCCCTCAAAGGCAACGTCGCTGATCACCTCGCCATCGAGGGCGAGATACACCGTGACACGATCGCCACAAAGCGGGTTGTACCCCTCGGATCTGCGGCCGGCGTCGTCGAGGCGACCGTGGTTCCGCGGGCTGCGGTTGTGATCGAGTATCAGCTCCTGGTACAGGTCCGTCAGGTCGAACATCAATTGAAGACCTCTTGCACCATGGCCACCGCCGCGGCGAGCCGGTCGATCTCCGCCGGCGTGTTGTAGAGGGCCAGTGACGCGCGGACCGTCGCCGTGATGCCGAACCGCTCCATGACGGGCTGGGCACAGTGGTGGCCGGTCCGGACGGCGATACCCTCCTGATCGAGGATCGTCCCGACGTCGTGCGGGTGAACGTCACCGACGAGGAACGAAACGACAGCCGCCTTGTCTTTCGCCGTGCCGATCAGGCGGACCCCCGGGACTGCGGAAAGTGCCTGCGTTGCGTATCGCAGCAATTCGTGCTCGTGTACCCGGATGCAATCGATGCCGACCGCGTCAAGGTAGTCCACCGCAGCCCCCATACCGATGACGCCGGCGATGTTCGGTGTCCCGGCCTCGAATTTGTGAGGCACCTTGTTGAAGGTCGTCTTTTCGAAGGTGACCGACAGGATCATCTCGCCGCCACCCTGGTAGGGTTCCATGGCGTCCAGCAGATCGTGGCGTCCGTACAGGGCGCCGATCCCGGTCGGGCCGAACATCTTGTGCCCGGTGATGGCATAGAAGTCGCAACCGATCGCGGCGACGTCGATCGGCAGGTGCGGCGCCGCCTGGGCACCATCGACCAGCACGGGAACACCTTGCCGGTGCGCCATTTCCACGAGGTCGCGGACCGGGTTGATCGTGCCCAGCGCGTTGGAGATATGTGTGACTGCGGCCATCCGGGTACGCGGCCCAAGCAGCTTCTCGAACTCGTCGACGCACAGAACGCCCGCGTCGGTGATCGGGGCGACCCGCAGAACCGCGCCGGTCTGCTCGCAGAGGATCTGCCACGGCACGATGTTGGAGTGATGCTCCATCGTCGTGATCAGGATCTCGTCGCCCTTGGTGAGCTTCGGGCGCGCGTATGCCTGGGCAACGAGGTTGATTGCTTCCGTCGCGCTGCGGACAAAGACGATTTCTTCCGGCCGCGTTGCGCCAAGGAACCGCTGCACCTTGCCGCGTGCTCGCTCATAGGCCTCGGTGGCCTCGATACTGAGCCTGTGCACGCCCCGGTGGATGTTCGCGTTGCTGGTTCGGTAGTACTCGCAGATCGCGTCGATCACCGCCGCGGGTTTCTGGGCCGTGGCGGCGTTGTCCAGGTATGCCAGCGGCTTGCCGTTGACCATCCGCTGCAGGATCGGAAAATCGGCACGGATCCGCTCGACGTCCAGCGGCGGGGCTCCCGTCGTCGGGATCGCCGGGGCCTTCATGTCGTCTCCCGCAGCAGGTGCCCCCCTGGAAGCAGGTCGTGCAGGATTTCCTGCAGACGATCTCGCAACGGTTCGGGGGTCACCTGATCGAGGCTCGCCTGCGCGAAAGCGAACAGCAGCACGCCCCGTGCCGCGGTCTCATCGATACCGCGGGTCCGCAAGTAGAACATGGCGTCCGCGTCGAGCTGGCCGACGGTCGCGCCGTGCGTGCACTTGACGTCGTCGGCGAATATCTCCAGTTGCGGCTTCGTGTCCACCTGGCAGTCGTCGGACAGCAGCAGGTTCATGTTCGTCTGCTTGGCGTCGGTCTTCTGGGCGTCCTTGTGCACGATGATCCGGCCGGTGAACACCGCCCGGGCGTGGTCGTCGAGGATCCCCTTGAAGTATTCGCGACTGTCGCAATGGGGTTTGGCGTGTTCCACCCGCAGGTGATTGTCCACGTGGTTGCGGTCGTTGACGATATAGAGGCCGTTGAGGGTGCAGTTGCCGCCTGAGCCGTCGAGCACGGTCGTGACGTTGTTCCGCACGAGCTTGCCGCCAAGTGTGATCGTGTGCGAGGACACGTTGCTGTCACGCCCCTGGTGAATCCGCGTCGTGCCGATGTGATACGCCTCGCTCGTCTCGAAGACCACCTTGTAATGGTCGACGTGCGCATTGTCGGCGGCGACGATCTCGGTCACCGAATTAGTAAAGTACGACCCCGCACCGTCTCCGACGAAGGTTTCTATGACGGTGAGCTCGCTGCCGGCTTCGGCGACGATCAGGCCGCGCGGGTGTGACACCTGCGGCTCGGCACCGGGGACCGACACGTGGAGCACGTGGATGGGCCCGACAGTGGTTGATCCTGCGGCGACGTGGACGAGGGCACCGTCCGAAAGGAAGGCCGTGTTGAGCGCCGTGAAGGCGTGTTGTTCGTAGTCAGCATGGCGCGCGAGGTGCGGCTCCACGGCTCGTGCGACGGCCGCCGGCAACGCGGCCAGCGACCCCGCCCAGGCCTGTCCGGAACAAAGTCCCGACGAAGACAGGGTCTCACAGAAGCGGCCGTTGACAAAGACCAGCCGCGGCCAGTCGGCGTCGATGATCTGCCCATCGAGGAATGCCCGGTCGACGTCCGCGATTTCCGGTGCGATCCTGAAGACCGTCTCGGCGATTGCACGGGGGTTCGTGAAACGCCAGTCCTCGTGCCGCATGGTGGGGAATCCAAGCTCGACGAACCGCTCAAAGGCAGCCTGCCGGACGGACGCCGCAAGGACCGATGTGTCGTTGGTCTGCTTGAATTGATCGACGTAAGACTGAGTCTGGTCGGCCACTGCCGTCATGACAGCACCGTTCCACCGCAGGGCAGGGTTTCGGGAACGGGATTGCATGCCTCCATACCCGCGTAGCCGTCCTGATCCAGTTCGAGTGCGAGTTCCTTGCCGCCGGACCTGACGATCTTGCCGTCGATCAGCACGTGCACGAAATCGGGAACGATGTAGTCCAGCAGACGCTGGTAGTGCGTCACGAGGATGAACGCCCGATCGTCATTCCTCAGTGCGTTGACGCCCTTGGCGACGACCTTCAACGCGTCGATGTCGAGGCCGGAGTCGGTCTCATCCATGATGCACAGTGACGGTGCCAGCACGGCCATCTGGAATACCTCGCCGCGCTTCTTCTCGCCGCCGGAGAAACCCTCGTTGATGGCGCGCTTCAGAAGGCGGTCGTCCATCTCGATAAGCTTCATTTTATCGCGGATGAAGGCGAGGAAGTCCACCGCATCGAGCTCCGGTTCGCCGCGGTGCTTGCGACCGGCGTTGAGCGCCGTTCGCAGGAAGTACGCGGTGTTGACACCGGGGATCTCGACGGGGTACTGGAACGCCAGGAAGACACCCTCGCGGGCCCGCTCGTCGGGCGCCATGTCCAGCAGGTCCTTGCCGCGATAGAGCACCTGCCCCTGGGTGACTTCATAGGTGTCGCGCCCGGCGAGCACCTGGGCGAGCGTGCTCTTGCCGGACCCGTTGGGGCCCATGATCGAGTGAACTTCGCCGGCATTCACGGTGAGGTTGATCCCCTTGAGGATCTCGTGGCCGTTGACACTGGCGTGAAGGTTGCGAATCTCTAGCATCGTTGTCCTGTTCTTCGTTGCTTGGTCCATGTTTGTCTTAACGCGTCCGGATCAGCCGACGCTGCCTTCGAGGCTCACCTCGAGCAACTTTTGTGCTTCGACGGCGAATTCCATGGGCAGCTCCTTGAAGACTTCCTTGCAGAAGCCGTTGACGATCATCGCCGTCGCGTCCTCCGTGGAGAGCCCGCGGGAGTTGCAGTAGAAGAGCTGGTCCTCACCGATCTTCGACGTCGTCGCTTCGTGCTCCATGTGCGCCGTCGAGTTCTTGATCTCGATGTACGGAAAGGTGTGCGCCCCGCACCGATCGCCGATGAGCAGCGAATCACACTGGGTGTAATTCCTTGCCCCGGCCGCTCCCTTGTTGATCTTGATCAGTCCACGGTAGGTGTTCTGCCCGAAGCCCGCCGAAATGCCCTTGGACACGACGTTGCTGCGGGTGTTGCGGCCGATGTGGATCATCTTCGTTCCGGTGTCGGCCTGCTGGTGGTTGTTCACCATCGCGATCGAGTAGAACTCGCCGACCGAGTTGTCGCCGATCAGGATGCAGCCGGGGTATTTCCACGTGATGGCGGAACCGGTCTCGACCTGCGTCCACGAGATGTGCGAGTTGCGACCCAGGCACTTGCCGCGCTTGGTGACGAAGTTGTAGATCCCGCCCTTACCGTCCTTGCTGCCGGGGTACCAGTTCTGGATCGTCGAGTACTTGATCGAGGCGTCATCAAGGGCAATCAGTTCGACCACCGCGGCATGCAGCTGGTTCTCGTCACGCATCGGCGCCGTGCAACCCTCCAGGTAGCTCACCGAGCTGCCGCTCTCGGCGACGATCAGCGTCCGCTCGAACTGCCCGGTCGACGCCGCATTGATCCGGAAGTACGTGGACAGGTCCATCGGGCACTTGACGCCCTTGGGGATGTATGCGAACGACCCGTCGGTGAAGACCGCCGAGTTGAGCGTCGCGAAGAAGTTGTCCGAGTACGGGACCACCGTGCCGAGGTATTTCTGAACGAGATCGGGGTGCTCCTGCACGGCATCGGAGAACGAGCCGAAGATGATGCCCATGTCGGCGAGCTTGTCCTTGAAGGTCGTGGCCACCGAGACGCTGTCGAAGACGGCGTCCACCGCGACGCCCGCGAGCGCCGCTCGCTCGCTGAGCGGAATACCGAGCTTCTCGTAGGTCTCCAGAAGCTTCGGATCAACCTCGTCCAGGCTCTTGGGGCCGTCGCCGGCCATCTTCGGCGCCGAGTAGTAAATGATCGCCTGGTAGTCGATCGGCGGGTACGTGATGTTCGGCCAGGTGGGCTCGGTCATCGTGAGCCAGTGGCGGTACGCCTTGAGTCGCCACTCGAGCAGCCACTTGGGCTCGTTCTTTTTCGCCGAGATATGCCGGACGATGTCCTCGTTGAGGCCCGGCGGCACCGAATCGGTTTCGATATCGGTGTAGAAACCGTACTTGTAGTCTTGTTGTCGCCACTGTTCGAGCGTGGCATCAGTTGCTGTGGACATGGTTACCCTGCTCCATAGGTCAGTGTCGTCGGGGATGCGGATCGTAGCGTCGTGATACCCTCGGTCGTACCCGATTCGTCGGCGATCTGGTCAAGTGTTACGTCGTGCAGGAATTCCATGAGCCGTTCATGCACGCGACCGACGTTGGACTTGATACGGCACGAGTCCTCCAGCCGGCAACCCGGCTTCAGTTCGTTGGGGTCGGCCGGACAGCACTTCAACAACTGCACCGGACCTTCGATCACGCCGACGATGTCTGCGAGCGAGATATCGTGTGGGTCGCGAGCCAGCCGATAGCCGCCGCTGGGGCCGCGGCTGGAAAGCAGCAGCCCGTGTGTTGCGAGATCCTTGAGGATGTTGCGCAGAACCGGCAGCGGCAGGTGCAATTGTTCGGCCAGGTCACGGGCGCTGGCGGCATCGGCCTGCCGTGCGAGGCCGGCAAGGGCAACGAGGGCGTAGTCTGTCTTGCGTGTCAGAAGCATTGGTCGTTGGCGTTGATCGCACGAATCGGATCCTCGCTGGTTCCTTATAGCCCCGATCTCGTGCTATATCAAGCCGACCCGCCAGACGGCGCGCCCTGTCCAGAAACAAACCAGCCGGCTCGTGCCGGCTGGTGGTGATTCAAGATGAGGTTTCCGTCAACGAACGTCAGGCTCGACGCCGTCTGCGGCGACTGCCGATGAGACCCGCGGCACCCAGCAGGGCCAGCACACCGGGTGTCGGAATTGCCGCACCGTATGCATTGTCGTCGCCAGGGCCACTGACGAATTTCGCGGCGACGATCCAGCCGCTGCCATCCCCAACAGGGTCACTGAAAAGGGTGACGAATGCGTTCTCTTCGGGAGTACCAATCGTGATCGTGAACGTGAATTCCACGGTTTCGCCGGCGAGGATCTGGTTGGGGCTGCCGCCCTGGCCGTCGAGCAGCGCGAAATCGAATGTCCCGAAGAGGCCCACCATGACGTTGGTGGCGTCGGACCAGCCGGCCAGCCCGTCAAAGGACAGCGTCACGCCGTCCGGCACGTTGAAGTACAGCTCGTTGATCTTGTAGGCGGTCGGATCGGCGGTGTTGTTCGTCACGGTCAACGTGAGAACGTTGCCGAGGACCTCGAAGTCCATCGTGGCGCTCAGCAGACCCGCGTCGGTCTCATCGCTCGATGCATCGCTCAGATTAATGAGCGTTGCCGACGCCGTGTTGGCAATCGCAAGTGCACCCAGCATCGCGATCAGGCTCTTATAAGGTGGCATTCCCAGTCTTCCTTTCTATCCGCTCTTCCAACGCGGCCCCTCCGCGGGCCCATCTCCAAACTCCGTTCCAACCCCAACGAAAAGAGACGCACCAGTAGCGCGTCTCTCACTTCTGCGTCGGGTTTTCGCAACCGGCTGCCCGTCGGCAGAGACCCGATCCAGCACCACGGTACCGCGGTCCCGGGCCATTGCAAGCAAAAACAGGGTATTTGCGTGACCTGCGGGCACTATTCCGGATCACCCCGCCTGGGCCCTGGGGTGGGTTCCTGAGCCGGACATCTCTCCGACGCGTAACACCATCACTCACAGGGGGATGCGGTCGATGGTCCGGTTCACCAGGATCACCTGAGCCGGTACAAGCCCCCAGAACACACAGACCAGCCATCTTCACGGTGCCCGGCAGCTTATCGAGCTTAACAGTCTCGACTGTCGCCCCAGAATCGTAATTTCAAAGGGTGAGGCGTCGGGGGCTCTGTAGGGAACCAGCAGTGACAACCACCATCCACACGAATCATCGATTGCTCGGATGTGCGAGCCTGGCCCTGGTGCTCGGGACGCCCTCGGTGGCACAGGAGGCCGAGTCCCAGCCCGCGTCCGTCCAGCTCACCGGCAAGGTCCGTGACTTCAAGCCATTCGGCGTCGCCGGCGGTCACATCGACTTCGAGAACACCCCTGAGAACGGCATGTCCCGGTATGCCGGTATCGTCCATCCCTTGATCGGTGACGACAGCAAGCCCGTCTTCCGCGGCACCGGCAACAAGATCACCAACCAGTGGCGTGACTCGCAGGGCCGGCAGATCAGCTACCTGCTTTACGACGCGTCACTGGGCGACGTCGAGGGTTCGTGGGGCCAGGCCGGCACCGGCGGCATTACGTCCGCCGACAGCTTTGCCCAGTGGTTCCGCGACGTGCCCGTCTACAACCTCTCGGCCCCCCTGACACTGACACTCGTCCGACAGGCCGACGGCATGTACCTCTTCGACGACACCATCGATCCCTATTATGCCGCCAAGGGCGGGTTCTACCC
>SMVA01139303.1_pt1 | contig 10415 bp, 8 predicted proteins | sample 2456451 | NCBI WGS metagenome assembly SMVA01 (sample SAMN11095933, study PRJNA526329) | marine sediment metagenome | biome: Marine sediment; feature: Surficial sediment; material: Deep marine sediment; isolation source: Hadal surficial sediment | place: Pacific Ocean | collected 2014-05 | depth 0-1...
ACCGCCGCGTTCCACGGCGCCTTCAAGACGGCCTGCGACGCGCACGATCCCGCGTATCACCCGCGCTTCAAGGCCTGGTGCGACGAGTACTTCTACCTCGAGCACCGGGGCGAGCCGCGCGGGGCCGGCGGTATCTTCTACGACCAATTGGACAGCGGCGATTGGGAGGCCGACTTCGCCTTCACCCAGGATGTCGGCCGCGCGTTTCTGGACATTTACCCGAAGATCGTCCGGCGCCACCTGGCCGAGCCCTGGACCGCCGAACAGCGCCGCCACCAGCTCGTCAAGCGCGGCCGCTACGTCGAGTTCAACCTGCTCTACGACCGCGGCACCATCTTTGGGCTCAAGACCGGCGGCAACGTCGAGGCAATCCTGATGTCGCTGCCGCCCGAAGTGGCCTGGCCGTAACGGCGGGCGGCTCACTCAATCCGCGGCGATCAGCTCTTTCAGGCGCGCCAGACAGGCTTCGCGGCTGGGTGCGAAGTCGCGATCGGCCCACCACGCCTCGACCGCATCGAGCAGGCGGCCCAGCTCCGGACCCTCGCGAACGCCGAGCGCGAGGGCGTCGCGCCCGAACAGGGGGAAGGCGATTCCCGCCAGGCGCTCGGCTTCGGCCAGCGCGGCCTCGAACGCGGCGTCGGGCCTAGTCCGTTGGTCGCTCCCCTCGCCGTCCCCCCCGTCGCGCCCCTCGTCGTCCCCCCCGTCGCCCCCCCCGCCGCTCAAGTGATGACGCGCCCAACTCAAGCGCAGCAGCTTTTGGAACAGCGGCGCGCCCAGCTTGCGCACCGCGCGGTGCCGGTCCTTGAGCGTGACCCTGGTCCAGGGGTCGAGCGGCGGGTCGAGCAGATAGGCCAGCGCGAACCGCTGGCGGTTCGACAGGCGCAGGCGCCCGGCCAACGCCTCGGCCCCGGCCCGGCCCGGCGCCACCAGGGCGGCCAGGCGCAGCACCGGATCGGCCGGCGCACCGGGCGCTTCGGCGCGCAGCAAGGCGCGCAGCAACGCCGCATCGCCCAGCGTCGGCACCACCGCGCGCAGAATTCGGCGCGCGATCACGATCTCGATCACCGGCAGGGGATCGGGCGCTTCGAGCAAGCGGAACAGCTCGTCGCGCACCCGCTCGCCGGACAGTTGGGCCAGTTGCGGCGCCAAGTCGGCCGCGACCTCCAGGGTTTCCGGATCCGGCGGTTGCTTGCCGAAATGGGCCTGGAAACGGAAGAATCGCAGCAGGCGCAGATAGTCCTCCTCGATGCGCGCACGCGCCTCGCCGACGAAACGGACCCGTCCGGCCGCGAGATCGGCGGCGCCGTCGAAGGGATCGTAGAGCGTGCCGTCGGGCGTGCAGGACAGCGCATTGAAGGTGAAATCGCGGCGCGCCGCATCCGCGGTCCAGTCGTCGGTGAAGGCGACCTTGGCGCGGCGCCCGTAGCTCTCGACGTCGACCCGGAGCGTGGTGATCTCAAAGGGCTTGCCTTCCGCGACCGCGGTCACGGTGCCGTGCTGGATGCCGGTCGGGATGGCCTTGAGGCCGGCGCCCTCGATCAGGCCGATGACCGCCTCGGGCGCAAGTTTGGTGGCGATGTCGATGTCCCGGACCGCGCGCCCGGCGAGCGCGTCGCGCACGCAGCCGCCGACGAAGCGCGCCTCCGCGCCCTCGGCCGTGAGCGCCGCGATCACCGCGAGGGTCGCCGGCGCGCCCATCCAGTCCTGCGGCGGGATCTTCCCGGCCGGGGTCATGGCGCACCTCGCTTCCGTCATTCGATGACGTGGCTCGGCACGATCTCGCCGTCGACCAGCCGGGGCGCCTCCAGCTCGATGCCCGGCGGCACGCCGGTCATCAGGCGCACCGAGATCAGCACCGCGAGCACCAGTCCGAGGCCGACGACGGCGAGCCAGGCCAAGGGGCCTTCCCGCAGGCTCGGATCAAAGGCCTGCCCCGCGGCCTCGGCGCGGAGGCGCATGATCTTGACGTAGCCGAGATAGAGCAGCAGCGGCAACAGGACCGGCAACACGATGGTGAGCAGAATCCGCAGCATGGTCAGCCATCCGAGTTCGGGTTCAGCACGTCGGCCAGGTTGACCAGCATCCCGGCGGTCGCACCCCAGACGTAGTAGTCGCCATAGGGAAACACATAGAATTGCCGCTTCTTGCCCTGGTAGACGCGGCTGTGGCGCTGGCGATTCTCCGGCGCCAGAAAGAAGGCGAGCGGCACCTCGAAGACCTCGGCCACCTCGAAACTGTCGGGCTGGATCGGAAACGGCGGCGTCACCAGGCCGACCATGGGCACGACCTCGAAGCCGGTCCGGGTCAGGTAGGTGTCCAACTGGCCGACCAGGCGCACCCGCGCCGGCGGCAGGCCGGTCTCCTCCTCGGCTTCCCGCAAGGCGGCCGCGCCGGGACCGGCGTCGCTGGCCTCGATGCGTCCGCCGGGGAAGGCGATCTGGCCGGCGTGGTCGTCCAGATGATCGGTGCGGCGGGTCAGAAGCACGGTCAACGCCGCCGCGCGCTCGACGATCGGCACCAGCACCGCGGCCGGGATCAAGCTGCGGCCGGGTTGGTAGAGCTCGGGATTGAGGTCGTGATCGCCCCGCGGCCGCTGGCTGGTATCGGGGACCCGCCCCATCAGCGCGGCCCGCCGCCCGGGCATGGGCGCGGACGCGAGCCGGCGCACCACCTCCTCGGCGCTGACCGCGGCCGCGTTCATGCGGAACTGCCCAGAGGAAAGAATATGTCCTTGCTCCATACGCCCAACACCGTCTCGCCGCCTTCCTCATGCTCCACCGCGAGTTCGACCAGGTGATAGTACACCGAACGCGCAATCAGCGCCTCGAGTCCGTCCCGAACCAGGATATAGGGACTGGGCTCGTCGCTGTCAGGCGCGTGGGCGACCCGGATCGGATGCGTGGCGTCGGCCGCGACCCAGTCGTCGATATTGGTGCGGAAACGCAGGACCTGGCCGCGTCCCATGCCTTCCGCGGCAAGCTCGACCGCCACGAACGGCGCATCGTCCACGATCACCCGGCCGCGCTCGACCGGAGTCACGAGCCAGAATTCGCCATCCGCCTCGCGGCGCAGCACGCTGGCGAACAACCGGACCAGCGCTTTGCGGCCGATCGGCGAACCCTGGTGGAACCAGGTCCCGTCGCGAGCGATGCGAATGCCGAAATCCCCACAACTCGGCAGGGTCTCGGAGCCGGACGGCTGGTCAGAGGGCATCGAAACCCCTATCTTCTGTTCATCGCCGGAGCGTCGTGACGTGTTCCCAGTCATGGCCTGCCGTTCTGTGACCTCAAAGCTTGGAGCCCTGCCCCCCCGTGACTGCTTCCCCCACCGTCCCCTTCGATGACGCCAGTGGCGCCAGATTGGCCGAGGAGATCGAAGCCCTGGGTCAGCGCCTGCATTCGGTCCGCGAAAGCATCGGCCGGGTCATTTTCGGCCAACAGCGGGTGATCGATCAAACCATTATCACGCTGCTCGCCGGCGGACACGCCCTAGTGATCGGCGTTCCCGGCCTCGCCAAGACGCGGCTGGTGGAAACGCTGGGCACGGTGTTCGGCCTCGACGACAAGCGCGTGCAGTGTACACCCGACCTCATGCCCGCGGATATCCTGGGTTCGGAGGTGCTGGAGGAGAGCGACAGCGGGCGGCGCGCGTTCCGGTTCATCGCCGGCCCGGTGTTCTGCCAGGTGTTGATGGCCGACGAGATCAACCGCGCCAGCCCGCGCACCCAATCCGCCCTGCTGCAGGCGATGCAGGAGCACCGGGTCACCGTAGCCGGCGAACACCACTATCTGCCGCGGCCGTTCCACGTTCTGGCAACCCAGAACCCGCTCGAACAGGAGGGCACCTACCCCCTGCCCGAGGCGCAGCTCGACCGCTTCCTGATGGAGATCGGCATCGGCTATCCGGATCTCGATGCCGAGCGCCACATGTTGATCGCCACCACCGGCGTCAAGGAGGCCGAGGCCGTGCCGGTGATGACCGCGGAGGAGTTGATAGCGGCCCAGCGCGTGGTGCGCCGGGTGCCGGTCGGCGAGAGCGTGGTCGAGGCGATTCTGGCGCTGGTGCGCATGGGCCGACCCGAGGAAAGCGAATTGCCCGAGATTCGCGGCCAAGTCGCCTGGGGCCCGGGACCGCGGGCCAGCCAGTCGCTGATGCTGGCGGTGCGCGCCCGGGCGCTGCTCGACGGCCGCCTCGCGCCCTCGATCGACGACGTCATCGAACTGGCCAACCCGGTGTTGCGCCACCGCATGGCGCTCAACTTCACGGCCCGAGCCGAGGGCGTGCGGGTCGACGACATCATCGACCGGCTGTGCGAATCTTTTGCGTAACCAGGCTGCCGCGGTTCCGGAAAAACAAGGCAGCGGAGAATCAATGGCGATAGCCCCGCTCCCGGCGAGCTCTCTTCCCCTGCGGCAACGCGCCGAGCAGTTGGCGGCGACGCTGCCGCCGTTGCTGGTCGCGGCCGAGCGGGTCGCCTCGACCGTGGCCCAAGGCGTGCACGGCCGCCGCCGGGTCGGGCAAGGCGAGACCTTCTGGCAGTTCCGCGAGTATTACCCCGGCGACCAGCCGCAGTCGATCGACTGGCGCCAGTCGGCCAAGTCGGACCGGGTCTACGTGCGCCAGATGGAATGGGAGGCGGCGCAGTCGGTGTGGCTGTGGCGCGATACCTCGGCGTCGATGAGCTGGCGCTCCTCCGACCAGGTTCAAGACAAGCGCGGCCGCGCCGATCTTCTCACGCTGGCACTGGCGGCCCTGCTGCTGCGCGGCGGCGAGCACGTGACCCTGCTCGGCATGGGCCTCAGGCCACTGCACGGCCGCGCCGCACTCAGCCGTCTGGCGAGCATGGTCGAACACGGCCAACAAGGAGCCGCGGGAACCGGAACCGGCTCCGATCTGCCACCCTTCGAGCCGCTGCCGCGCGACGCCCAGGTCGTGTTCATCGGCGATTTCCTAACGCCGCTCGACCACATCGACGCGGCGGTGCGCGGCTACGTCGAAGCCGGGGTCAAAGGCTATCTGCTCCAGGTGCTCGACGTGGCCGAGGAGAGCCTGCCCTACGACGGCCGGGTGCGCTTCGAGGGCCTGGAGGGCGAGGAACCCTGGCTGCTGTCGCGGGTCGAGGCGGTGCGCGGCGACTATTTGGCACGGCTGAACGCACAGCGCGCCGGCCTGCGTGCCATCGCCCGCTCGGCCGGCTGGACCTTCGCCACCCATCGCACCAACCAGCCGCCGCAATCGGCGCTGCTCGCGCTCTACGCGGCGTTGACCCACGCGCCGGGACGGAAGTAATACCAAGGATGCTCGACCTCGGACCACTCGCCTTCGCCCAGCCTTGGATGTTGCTGGCCCTCGCCGGCTTGCCGCTGATTTGGCTGCTGCTGCGGGTGACGCCGCCGGCGCCGCGCCGGCTGGCCTTCCCGGCGATTCAGCTGCTGTTCGGGTTGCGGCCGCCGGAGGAAACCCCGGCGCGCACGCCCTGGTGGCTGATCCTGCTGCGCCTGGCAATTGCCGGGTTGGTGATCCTGGCGCTGGCCCGGCCGCTGCTCAACCCCGCCACGCAATTGACCGGCAGCGGACCGCTGGTGCTGGTGATCGACGACGGCTGGGCGGCGGCACGTCATTGGCAGGCGCGGCGCGGCGTGCTGGACGACCTACTGGGCCAGGCCGAACGCGCGGGCCGGCCGGTCATGGTGTTGTCGACCGCGCCCGACGAACTGGAGCGCCCGCCGAGCGCCACCGGCCTGCTCTCGGCGGCGGAGGCGCGGCGTTTGGTTCGGGGCCTCAAGCCCAAACCCTGGCCGGTCGACCATTCCGGGGCCCTGGCGGCGATCGAACGCCTGAATTTGCCCGGTTCGGCCCACGTGGTCTGGCTGTCGAACGGTCTCGACGACGGCATGACCGGCGCGCTCGCCGAACGCTTGCAGAAACTCGGCCGCCTCGACGTGCTGCGCGACGCGCCCGCCGACCTCGCCCGGTTGCTGCTGCCACCGAAGAGCGAGGGCCTGGCGCTGACCCTGCGCCTGCGCCGGGCCAGCAGCGCCGGGCCCGGCGCCGCCACCGTGGTGGCGAGCGCCGAGGACGGCACTCTGGTGGCACGCAGCGAACTGACGTTCGCGGCCGGTGAGGCCGAGGCCCAGGCCCGCATCGAACTGCCGGTCGAGATGCGCAACCGGATCGCGCGCCTGAGCGTGGAAAACGAGAATACCGCCGGCGCGGTGTTTCTGCTCGACGAGCGCTGGCGGCGGCGGCCGGTTGGCCTGGTCTCGACCGGACCGGTCGAGGACGCCCAGCCGCTGTTGAGCGAGATCTACTATCTCGAGCGCGCGCTCGAGCCCTACACCGAGCTACACCGCGGTGCGGTGGCCGAGTTGCTGCAGCGGGACCTCGCGGTGCTGGTCCTGCCCGATACCGGCGCCCTGCCCGGCGAGGACCGCAAGTTGCTGGAAAACTGGATCGAGCGCGGCGGCCTGCTGCTGCGCTTCGCCGGCCCGCGCCTGGCCGAAGCCGGCGCGGCGCGAACGCCGGGAGATGCGGAGCCGCTGCTGCCGGTGCGCCTGCGCGGCGGCGACCGGCGCCTGAGCGGCGTCCTGACCTGGGACCAGCCGGCGCGCCTCGCGCCCTTCGATGCCAAGAGCCCTTTTGCCGGCCTGACCGTGCCTCAGGACGTGCTGATCCGGCGCCAAGTACTGGCCGAGCCGACCCTCGACCTGGGCGAGCGTAGTTGGGCGCGGTTGAGCGACGGCACGCCGCTGGTGACCGCGGCGCGGCGCGGCGAGGGCTGGGTCGTGTTGTTCCACACCACGGCCAACACCGACTGGTCGAACCTGCCGCTCTCGGGCCTGTTCGTCGAGGTGCTGCGCCGGCTGGTCGCGACCAGCCAGGGCGTACGCGGCGGTGACCTCACCGAGCGCCCCCTGCCGCCGCTGGAAACGCTGGACGGATTCGGCCTGCTGGGGCCGCCGTCGGCGACCGCGCTGGCGCTGGACCGCGAGACCTTGGATGCCGGCCGCGTCGGGCCGCGTCACCCGCCGGGCTACTACGGCGCGCGCGGGCTGCGCCGCGCCCACAACTTGATTGCCGCCGAGCCGCCGCTCAAGGCCCTGGAAGCCTTGCCGGCCGGCGTGCGCGACGGGCGCTACACGCGCGATCGGGAAACCGACCTGAAATCCTGGTTGCTGGCCGCCGCGCTGCTGTTGGCCTTGGCGGATCTGGTGATCGCGCTCGGCCTGCGCGGCCTGCTGGCACGGCGGATTGCCACTGGACCAGGGGGAGCGGCGGCGCTGCTGCTCGCCGTGCTGCTGCCCTGGGACCCGGCCGGAGCCCAGACTGGGGCTCGGACCGGCGCGGCAAGCACCGACGACGCGCGGGCGCTGGAGGCCACGCTGCAGACCCGCCTCGCTTACGTGAGGACCGGCGTGCCCGCGATCGACGAGGTCAGCCACGCCGGACTCAGCGGATTGAGCCGGGTGCTGCAACTGCGCACCTCGATCGAGGCGGCGGCGCCGCTCGGCGTCGACCTGACCCGAGACGAACTCGCATTCTTTCCCTTGTTGTATTGGCCGATCGTGCCCCAGCAGCGCGACCTGACCGAAATCGCGGTGCGCAAGCTCAACGACTACATGCGCAACGGCGGCACCATCCTGTTCGACCTGCGCGAGGTCACCGGCGGCGCCCGGATCATGGGCCGCACCAGCCGCGCCGGGGTGGCGCTGCAGCGCCTGACCCGCGGCCTCGACATTCCACCGCTGGCGCCGGTGCCGTCGGATCATGTGATCACCCGCTCGTTTTACCTGATGCAGGAGTTCCCGGGCCGCTACTCGGGCGGCACGTTGTGGATCGAGGCGACCGAGGCGCGGATCAACGACGGCGTGACCCCGGTTCTGATCGGCGCCAATGACTGGGCCGGCGCCTGGGCCATCAACGACGCCGGCCGACCGATGTTCGCCGTGGTACCCGGCGGCGAGCGTCAGCGTGAACTTGCCTACCGCTTCGGGGTCAACCTGGCGATGTACGCCATGACCGGCAACTACAAGGCCGATCAAGTCCACATCCCCTTTATCCTGGAGCGGCTGGGCCAATGACCGGCGCGCTGTCCCTCGCCTGGGCACCCTTGTTTCCCTGGCCGGTGGTCGGGCTGCTCGCCACGGCAACGCTTATGGTGGTGGTCTTCGCCCTGTGGCGGCGCGCGCGCGGGACCTGGTGGCGCGCCTTGGCGCTGGGCACGCTGGTGTTGGCGCTGGCCAACCCGAGCCTGGTGCGCGAGGAGCGCGAGCTGCTCGACGACGTCGCCCTGGTGGTGGTCGACGAGAGCCCGAGCCAGGCGATCGCGCCGCGCGGCGAACAAAGCGAGGCGGCGGTGGCCCACCTGCTCGAGGCGCTGGGCCGGCTGCCCGGCACCGAGACCCGGCTGCTGCGCGCGGGCGCGGCGGCGGCGGGCCTCGAGGAGGACGGCACCCGCCTGTTCGCGGCCCTGCGCCAAGCGCTTTCCAAGGTGCCGCGCCAACGCGTCGCCGGCGTCGTATTCATCAGCGACGGTCAGATCCACGACGTGCCCGAAAGCCTCGAGGCGCTCGGCCTGGACGCGCCGCTGCACTTGTTGCTGACCGGGGCACGCGACGAGGGCGATCGGCGCCTGACCATCAACCGGGCGCCCAGCTTCGGCATCGTCGGGCGCAAGCTGAGCGTGGCCGTGACCGTCGAGGACCTGCCCGGCGGAGATGGGCCGCGCCTGGCGCGCATCACCCTGCGCCGCGACGGCGGCGAAGAGAAGACCTTGCACGTCCCGGTCGGAGTCGAGCAGAAGATCGAATTCGAGCTCGACCGCCGCGGCCCGAGCATATTCGAGATCGAGGTCGAGGCGGGACCGCGGGAACTTTCGCTCGCCAACAACCGGGCGGCGGTGGTGATCAACGGCGTGCGCGACCGCCTGCGGGTGCTGCTGGTTTCCGGCGAACCCTATGCCGGCGAGCGCGCCTGGCGCAACATTCTGAAATCCGACCCCTCGGTCGACCTGGTCCACTTCACCATCCTGCGCCCGCCGGAAAAGCAGGACGGCACGCCAATCCGCGAGCTGTCGCTGATCGCCTTCCCGACCCGCGAATTGTTCGAGGTCAAGCTGGACGAATTCGATCTAGTCATTTTCGACCGCTACCGCCGGCGCGGCGTGCTGCCCAGCATCTATTTGGACAACATCGCCAAGTATGTGCACAAGGGCGGCGCGCTCTTGGAGGCAGTCGGCCCGACCTTCGCGACGCCGCTCTCGCTGTACCGCACGCCGCTCGGCCGGGTACTGCCGGTCGAGCCGAGCGGCGTGATCTTCGAACAGGGCTACCGGCCGCGGGTCACCGACCTCGGCCGGCGCCATCCCGTGACCGCCGAGCTGAGCGGCGCCGGCGAGCCCGGCGCAACCCCCAGCACTGGACCCACCTGGGGCCGCTGGTTCCGCCAGATCGACGGCGTTACCAAGAGCGGCGTGGTGGTCATGAGCGGAGTCGAGGAACGGCCGCTCTTGATCCTGGACCGGGTCGGCGAGGGCCGGGTGGCGCAGTTCATGAGCGACCACATGTGGCTGTGGTCGCGCGGCTTCGAGGGCGGCGGGCCGCAGGCCGAGCTGCTGCGCCGCATCGCCCACTGGCTGATGCGCGAGCCGGATCTGGAGGAGGAAGACCTGCGCGCCACGGTGGCCGGCGGGCGGCTCGAAATTATGCGCCGCTCGCTCACGCCCGAACACCCGGAAATCGATGTCACCTTGCCCTCCGGCGAGATTCGCAAAGTGACGCTGGAGCCGGGCCGGGGCGGCCGCGCGAGCGCCACGATCGCGGCCACGGAGGGCGGACTCTACCGGGTCGACGACGGCCGCCGCACCGCGCTCGCCGCCGCCGGGCCGCTCAATCCACGCGAGTTCGAGGACCTGCGCGCCAGCGCGGCCGCGCTCGCCCCGTTGATCGAGGCGAGCGGCGGCACGGTGGTGCGGCTGGCCACGGCGAAATTGCCGTCGTTACGCAAGGTCAGCCCGCGCCGCGACCGTTTTGGGCGCGGCTGGATCGGCTTCACCGCCAATCGCGGCTACGTGGTCACCGGCGTCGCCCAGACCCCGCTGTTGCCCGCGATCGTGATCCTGATCCTAGCCCTCGGCAGCGCGCTCTTCGCCTGGTACCGCGAAGGGCGCTAGTCACGCGGCGCTGCCGGATCGAAGGGACCTCCTGGCGCCGTCCGCCACTTCGGCTCTTGCGATCATGCCGGTGACACCGTCGAGCGCACCGGGGACGATTTCGAGCACTTGGAAGCGCTCGGGCTCGACCGGGCCGGGCAGAATCAGGCCATGGGCGCCGGCGTTCTCGAAGCCGAAGGGGGCGTAGTAGTCCGGCGCGCCAACCACCACGCAAATCTCGGCGCCCAGGCGCTTGGACCGGGTC
>SMVA01149363.1_pt1 | contig 10415 bp, 8 predicted proteins | sample 2456451 | NCBI WGS metagenome assembly SMVA01 (sample SAMN11095933, study PRJNA526329) | marine sediment metagenome | biome: Marine sediment; feature: Surficial sediment; material: Deep marine sediment; isolation source: Hadal surficial sediment | place: Pacific Ocean | collected 2014-05 | depth 0-1...
CCGCGGATAGTCAGAATTCCTGTGCACAGGCACCGGCGAACCCGGCGCTCGCCATTTATATGTCCCCCTGGGGCATCGCGAGCAGTCGGACGGACCAGGCCGAACTTGAACGGGTGACTCCCTGTATAGTCGCCTACCTTGAGCATTATCTGATACTTGCCAGGGACCACGACTGGCAAGTAACTGATTCCGTTGCCATGAGTGATCGGGATGCCCGGCATCTGGAACTGTTTTTCTCTGATGAACTGGATCCGCGTGCCTGGAATGGGGTGTACCGGATCATTGGAGAAACGCATGGACGGGCCATCAAGGCGCTGATGCAGACCCCGGCGGGATAACCAGAACAATAAAATACTTTTAATATATTCAATAAACACTTGAAATAATAAATAATAAGGAGAAGTCGATGAAGATCGCGATCGTAGGCGCAGCCTACACGGGCTTTGCCGCCGCCGAATACCTGCAGGCCAAGGGCCACACCATCAGCGTGACGACCACCAACGAGGGTCGCGTTGCTGAGCTGGAAGCGGTATCGGATCGCGTGGTTGTCATGCGTGGCAGTGACCGGGACAAAATGCGGGAACTGATAGCCGGTCAGGATGTTGTGCTGCTGACGATGGCGGGTGGGATGATCGAACGAGACGGCAAATTAGTCATGGATCTCGATCTGTATACCGATGCCTACGTGGGCACGGCGCAGTCGCTGGTGGAATCCATTGATGCCGCACCGGATCTGCAGCAGATTGTGTTTACCGGTTCCTGGAGTGCTTATGGCAATGCAGGCGGTGCCGATCTGGTTGACGAGGATACACCGGCAACGCCCGCTTCTCCCTTTGCCCAGGTGTTTATCGACACCGAGAATTTGTTGTTCGGCATTGAGACGGATACCCGCCGGGTCTGCGTGTACCGAACCGGCACTATTTATGGTCCGCAAGTGGGTTACCAGCCGCGCGGCATCAAGGCTCAAACCCTGCCGATGGCTGGCCAGACTGTGCCCTTCGACGGCAATGCCCCGGCGGCAATCATTCACCGCGACGATGTGGTGCGTGCGCTGGAATTTGCCATCGAGCACCAGCTGTCTGGAATCCACAACCTTATTAACGACATCACCGAGACCAAAGAGTCCTATTTCGGGGCCATTATTGATGCAGAGGGTGGCGAGCCAATCAACTGGGTGGGCGTCGGTACGGGACCTAAGAGCCTCGCCAATCAGAAGCTGAAGGATGCCGGTTTCGTGCTGGGCGACCCTAATGCAAGCAAGGATGACAGCAGTCTTCTGCAGGTTTGACGAGTTATGGCGCTAAAACGCTTTGATGGGCATACAGGCACTATCGTCACCGTCGAATACGACTCTAAGATACTGGCTGACAACCCGCTGGGCGACCCTGCCAAGCGGGCATTGCAAGTCTGGCTGCCGCCCGGCTATGACCGAGGTGCAGACCATGGACGTGGCAAGCGCTTTCCGGTGTTGTACGACTTGGTGGGTTACACCGGTTCGGGGCAGGCGCATACCAACTGGCGAGGTTTCGACGAAAACGTACCGGAGCGTGCCGCACGGTTGATACACGCTCACAAGATGACGGATTGCATTATCGTCTTCCCCGATTGTTTCACCGCCCTGGGCGGCAACCAGTACGTTAACTCTTCGGCTATAGGCAATTACGCGGATTACCTCACGCGGGAACTGATACCGTTTGTCGACGGCGAATTCCGAACACTGGCATCAAGGGAGCACCGTGGCTGCTTCGGGAAGTCTTCCGGCGGGTACGGCGCACTCGTTCATGGCATGAAGTACGCGAAATACTGGGGGGCGATCGCATGCCATTCCGGTGATTCGTATTTCGATTTTATCTACCGTTCTGATTGGCCGAATACCCTGACCCAATTGGCGCGTTTCAAAGAGCCAAAACAGCGGCCTGGCGAGTGGCGGGCTCCGGATGCACCCAATAATACTGGCCTTGATGACGGGCGCGTACGTGCATTTCTTGACTACGCGTGGAAGCGTGAACGACTGAACCACAACGAATTGCACTGCCTTATGAATCTGTGCATGGCAGCGAGTTACGATCCGGATAAATCGGCACCGAATGGGTTTCTATTGCCGTTCGATCTGGATACCGGTGCGCTCATTCCTGAGCGCTGGCGGCAATGGTTGCGGCATGATCCGATTAATATGATCAAACGCTACAGCGCTAATCTGGCTAAGCTTGAAGCAATCTATATTGATTGCGGTTGGCGCGATCAATATCACATTCACTACGGTAGCCGGATTGTTTCGCAGCGACTGCATGAGAACGGGATAAAACATCGTTACGAAGAGTTCGATGGCACACACTCAGGTATAGACATGCGTATGGATTTAAGCCTGCCTTTCCTGCAACGCGCATTGCGTGGCTGAGGTGTGCGACCTGATTAAGTGAAATCGAAGCCCAATTTAGGCGTATCTATTGGGTTTCACGGTCTGAAGCGGGTATCCGGTCACGGTTTATTTAGGCCATGAAACGGACAATAGAGCCCGTTCACCGCTTCCACATAAGCTATGGCAACCAGTCCTGAAAAAAATGAAGTATTCGGTGATTACGCCGCTTTCTTAAATGCGCTGCTGCCGCAGGCTGTTGGCTTCCTGTTTCATGACCGGCACGGCCACCTTTTCTGGCATGACAACTCGCCGGATACGAGTCAGCTCAACGATGCGTATCACGCGACACTGCGTAAAGTATTACGGCACGGAGAACTGCCCGGCGAAGAAGCTCGTATTTCCCTGCGCGACTGTACTGCATACCTCGTACGGCTGGTGAGCGATCAGGGGCGTGTGCTGGGAGTATTGACGGCACTCGCGAGTCGCGATATGGGTGGCATGCCATTCGCATTCTGCAATGATTTGCTGCAGCCAGCGCTGCGTAGTTTATCCCGCGAACTCAGTTTGCGCGTGCACTTGATGGATGCAAACAGCCAACTGAATAATAAGGATGGCGAACACGAGTTTCTAAAAATGCTGGGCGACAAGGCCCGAGCCATTAACAGTTGTGAGGAGTCTCTGCGTAGCATCCTGGACCTTTCGATTAAACATTTGCTGCTTGACGGTGCTGTGTTTCTCGCGCCAAAGCACGAGCTGAGTATTTCGGCAGGCGATCACCCGGCGGATATCTCGGATGCTGAAGTGCTGCTGGAGTCCATGCATGACATCGTGGCGGAAAACCCGGACAATTTTTTGGACGCGCTGGCTAACCGGCCTCCTCCTGACCCGCGCGAGCGCACCCGTTCCTGGCCCATACTTGAAAAAGGCAAACACCTGGCTGGCATCCTCGTGCTATCTCGCCCGGCAAACATGGCCAAGCTCACCAACCATTCGATCAGCCTTGCCGGTTTTGTGGTGTCGACGATCGAACATGTCATGGAGCGAGGCTTTGATGGGCTGACCGGCTTTATCAACTGGCCTGGCTTTGAAAGCTCGCTTGCAGAGGCGTGTCAGGATGCAAGCAGCAATTATTCGTTGATGTACCTGGATATCGATCAGCTGCACGTCGTGAATGATACTTTTGGCAGGGATACCGGTGACGAGATTCTGCGTAGCTTTTCCGCCATCATTCGCTCGGTCATACCGGGTCAGATTGTCACCCGTGTCACCAGCGACAGCTTCGCCGCTCTGCTTAAAGATATGGATCTGGACGAAGCGCAGAAGCTGGGCAAGGAAATCTGTGCGCAGCTTCGCGCCCTCGATTACGCACAGGGAGATCATAAATTTCGCCCATCGGTCAGCGTGGGTGTTGCCTCCCTGGCGGTTGGCGAGGGTGGTGTGCAGAGTGTGCTTGTGCCTGCGCAAGTGGCCTGCCAGGCGGCTAAAGAACGCGGTCGTGGTCGCTGCGAAATGTACCAGTCGTCGGATGTCAGCATCATTCGCCGCATGGATGATCTGAACCTGGTGGGTTCTATACGCAGCGCCATCGAGGGTGGCCGCCTCGTGTTATATGGACAGCCCATCGTCAGGCTGAAAGGTACAGCAAATTTTAGTCACTACGAAATTCTGGTCAGGATGCTCGACTCTGCGGGGAACGCGGTGGAGCCATCCGAATTCCTCGGAACCGCTGAACGATATCAGTTGATGCAGGAGCTGGATCGCTGGGTTGTCAGCAAGGCCATCGACACGCTGGTGGAAACGTGTACCGATGCGGAAGGTAAGCCGTTGCATTTTGCCGTAAATCTTTCCGGACAAAGCCTGGGCAACGATCAGTTTCTTGATTTTGTACGTGGTGAACTCTCCCGCACTGCCGTCTCGCCCGATCGATTGTGTTTTGAGATAACCGAAACCGTGGCAGTGACGAACCTGCAGAAAGCCCAATTGTTCATGAAAGAACTGAAAAGTATTGGCTGCCAATTCTCGCTGGATGATTTTGGTACCGGACTGAGTTCTTTCGCCTATCTCAAGCTGTTCCCTGTCAACGTGCTGAAGATCGATGGTAGTTTCGTTCAGGACATTGCTGAAAACGAAGTGTCACGCTCCATGGTCTCGGCGATCGCGGAAATAGCCCGGGTCATGAAAATCGAAACCGTTGCCGAGTATGTGGAGTCTGAGGCCACGCTGAACATCGTCCGGGAAATAGGTGTGGATTGGGCGCAGGGCTTCCATGTTGGCAAGCCGCAACGCCTGAAAGAGTTGTTTGGTGATGGCACCGTGACCGATATGGCGGAATTGATCGACATCGATACCGGCCTTAAAACGGACCTGCACTCGCTAGGCTGAAAAAATCCCAGGCAGACCTTGTAAGCCTGCCGAACCGGCGGTAGCCTCCGCGTATGAATACGTCTGAACCTGCCCAGTGGCGGCAACGTTGTAAGGAGCTTGGACTTGACCCCCAGGAGGTTAAGTCGGTTGCTTCGCGCTACGAGATGTACAAGACCTACAACGATGGGCATGACAGCAACACGCTGGACCTGCCGCGCTGGTACAAGTGGTACCGGGTCGAAAAGCTGTCCGAGGGGCACGCGATGCTGGCACCGCCCGAACAGGGTTGTTCAATCGGTCCGGATACGGAAAGCCCTGACAATCAGCGGCCGGTCATCAGTGAACCCGCGTTTCTGCAACTGCTCCAAGCGTACCGTGTCAGCAAGGGCAGCCGATAACCGGGGCCGCGAGCCTGTACCGCTGTTTGGACAGGCCTGTGGCCCTCCATCCTGGAATATTTCACCGCGGGTAGAATGACCTGACCTGACCTGACCTTATAACCTGCCGGACCCGTGGAGGAATATAGTGCATGACCTGAGATCATTTGCCGAGTGGCTGGAGCAACGCGGAGAACTGGTGCGTATCAGCAAGGAAGTTGAACGCCGCTTCGAATTGCCTGCCCTGCTCGTACAACTGGAAGCATCCCGTAAGGCCTTTATTTTTGAAAATATAAAAGGCGCGCGTTTCCCGTTGATCGGTGGTTTACTCAATAGTCCAGCCCGCTTGGGTCAGGCAGTGGGCCAGGACGTAGATGACGGCTACGATCATCGCAACCACGCGAAGGTTTACGATAAGGCTGCTGCGGCACCGGTCGCCCAGGTCGAGGTGGCAACCGGGCCGGTCAAGGACGTGGTGCTGACCGGCGATGATATTGATCTCGCGGACCTTCCGGTCCCCACCTATTTCGAACTCGATAGCGGTGCGTTTATGACCGGTGCTGTCGGTATCAGTCGTGACCCGCAGGATGATCGGCTCAACATGGGTTTTTACCGCACTCTGATCACCGGCAAGGACACGATGGTGGTCAATGCCAGTTCCATGAGCGATCTGCGTCGCTTTTATGCATCAGCCGAGGAATCGGGTGAACCCATGCCGATCGCATTGGCCATTGGTGTACCACCGGCGTTACTCATGGCAGCTTCCGGGAAAACGCCACCGGGGGTGTCTGAAATTGATCTGGCCGGCGGACTGCTGGGCAAGCCGGTTGAGATGGTTAAGTGTGAGACCAGCGACTTGCGGGTACCGGCTGCGGCAGAGATCGTCGTCGAGGGCGTCGTGGACTTATCCAACAAGGTGGAAAACACGCTCGGTGAATTTGCCGGCCAATACGGACCGGAAATTGCGCCGGTCACACGTGTAACCGCGATTACGCACCGCAAGGATGCGATGTACTACTCGATTATGGCCGGGCGGAATCCAGAGCACAACACCATCGGTGCCATCTCGACTTACGGGATGCAAAAAGTGGTGGAGGAAAATCTGCGCAAGCTGTTTCCCAACATCAAGGACATCAATGTTGCGTGCGAGCCTAAGCTCGGTGCGATGCTGCATATGTTTATTTCCATCAACAAAAAGAATGATGCTGAACCACGAGAATTGCTGGAGGCCGCGTTTGCTGCGAACACAGGCATTTTTCCTGTGAGCATGATCACCAAGCGCATCATTGTTGTGGATAATGACATTGACGTTTACAACCTTGAAGATGTGGAATGGGCTGTCTGGACGCGGCTGTCGGGGGCTCACAAGGTCATGACCTTTGCGAACGTGAAGAGTTGGGAGCTTGAACGTTGTGTCAACGAGAACATGGAATCGGTGCGGGTTGGGATCGATGGCACGATGGACATGAATGCGGTCGACAAACTGCTCAAGCCCATTATCCCGGGCAGTGAAAACGTTATGCTGGAAGACTACCTGGATTCGCCAGGTTAATCGTACTCGAATGACAGGAATACCAAGATGATTGATCCGTATATTGCCGTCGCGTTACAAACCACTGTGCGCCATGTAGCCTCACGTGATGAGGTGGAACGTAATCTCAAGCACATAGGCAACATGATTGACCTGGTCATGCATATTTGTTCGCTTGAATTGCCGGTGCGCTTGATTTGTCTTGGTGAAGGTGCAATCCAGGGTTTCGTTGATGAAATCGTCAATATGAGCCCGCCTGAATACGCTGAAACCATGGCAGGTACTCTGCCAGGCCCGGAAAGCGATTTTCTGGCTGAAAAAGCGCGGCAGAAGGGTTGTTACATCATGGCCCAGCTTAAAATTACCCTGCCGGAATTTCCCGAGCGGTTTTTCAATGCAATATTCATCGTCGATCCCAATGGGGAGATTATCTATAAACACTTTAAGAATGTTGTGTTGTTTGTGGAGCACTCGACAACACCTCACGATGTTTACGATGAGTGGGTCAAGCTGTATGGCGACGGTCTGGATGCATTTTTCCCTGTTGCTAAGACCGAAATTGGCAATATTGGAGGCAGCGTTGGTGTCGAAGGCGCATTCCCGGAGAGTTACCGTGCATTCGCATTGAACGGCGCGGAAATACTCTACCGCTCTGCCCTGCCAGAACCCTGGGTTTCCCAGGGCATTTACGAGACCCAGAATCGGGCGCGGGCTATGGACAACACTGCCTATATGATTGCGCCAAATACGGGTTCGCTGATTATGCCGGGCGAAGAAGGCAACGCGCCGACGGTCATAGGCGGCGCACTCGGAGGGCGTTCATCGATAGTCGACTATAAAGGCCACGTGCTGGCCAGCAATACCATCGTGGGTGATTGTTACGTTACCGCTGAAATCAACATCGATGCGCTACGCAACTACCGTGAAAAAGCCAGATTCCAGAACTGGATTCCGTATATACGCTCAGAAATTTACAGAAAAATGTACGATCAGCCAATCTGGCCGAAGAATAATCCGAATATGCGGCATGAAGAAGCCGAGGTGGTGTTCAATAAATCTGTTGCCGATCTGCAGAAACGCGGGACGTATATGAAGCGAAATAATTAAGGGTTGAACCTAAATCGCTTCCGGCGCAACAGCGCCAGGTAGAAAAACAGCCCTCCACCTGCCGCAGCCAGATGCTTAATCGCGTGGCCACTCATTCCTGTTGCCTCGAATAGGGGTACATCCAGGAATTCAGTGAGTTTGGCGACGAGATAGCACCCCAGCATGGCCCAGATATACACGCTGTTGCCAAATGGTGACGGGAACATGAGCAGGATCGCCGGAATGAGCAAAGCAGGCAGAAACTGGACCAGGCCGTATGGCCGTAAATCACCCTGACCCGCTGCTTCCGTATAGCTCCAGTAGTACACAGAAACCAAACCAACGATGAGTAGTGGCAGTAATAACCGTCGCCCCCAACGGAGTGAAATGTACTCGCTGATCACTATGCTGAAAAAAGCCATGAATGCGACGCTCATCGACAGGCGATCCCAGACCAGCGTTTCGTTATTGGGATTGAGATGGTAGTAGCCGGAACCGAATGCCGTGAACGCTACCCCGGCGAAAAATATTGAGTAGGCAGGACGCAGCTTAAGCAGTCCACCGGTCGGCACAGAAGCTCGCAGAATAAAACCACCGGCCAACCCTAACAACAGGAAAGGCAGGTTGCTTATCACGTTCCAGAAATTTGGAATGCCCAATAACTGCCGTTGGTCGGCAAAATTATGGTAGCTCAGATCCTGAGCAATTGGATCGACCAGTACTGTGACCAGTAAGGCGACAAGCGAGAAGCCGCCCAGGATATACAGCCTGGTGCTAAGCTTCATGCCTCAAGTTTGGCTGCTTTGGCTAGTCGTGCCGCAACTTGTTCCGAAATTTTGTACGGCTTCCAGTCCTTCGTTGGGGTATAGACGCCCCACTCCACCATCTTGTTAACCTGGTGTTTGACCAGCTCCTTCTGGTCTGCCTCGTCGAACGGCGGATCATCCATACAGAGGTTCTTCGGGTAGACACCGCCTTTTGCCAGCATCGCGTCGTAGATGACCTTGTACTCTTCAACACGTATGTCTTTCACCAGATTCTGCCACTGCGCCCGCAGGCGAAAGTCGCGCAGGCCGTCGATATCGAAGATGCCGCTGACCGAGGTCTCGCCGCCACCGAGGTACTGGGAGATCACGTTGCCGCGATAATCGATAATCTGACTCTTGCCGCAGGAAATCACGTGATCCGGGTCGCCCGGTAATGAAATCCCACCAATATTCGGCGCCAGCACGTAGCAGGTATTGAACACGGCATGGGCGCGATTCTGAATTTCCGCCATGTTGTTGCCCATCCACGGTTCCGGATACTGGCTACGCCAGATAATTTCGGCGCCATTCATGGCGAGCCCGCGAGCGGCTTCGGGGAAGCTTCCCTCTGCACAGATCAACGTACCGATGTTGCCGATCTCCGTTTTTGCAACCGGCCAGATCGCCGCGTGCAGTTTTTCCGGGTCGTCGCCATATTGCTCGATGTAATGTGCCCAGATATCACTCGGTGCGACATTGGGTTCGTACTGATAGAACGCAGTCTTGTAGTGTTTGTGAATGATCTTGCCGTTCGGATCGATGATGAATGCGATATTGAATATCTTGTCCTCCATGAATTCCGGATCTTTGCAGACCATTTGCGCGATGATGTAGGTGTCCATCTGCCGTGCAATATCGCCCAGGAAACGTGTTTCGGGCCCGTGGATCTCCGGAACGATGTTCTGATAGATTCGCAGGTGCTCATCCCCGCCCCCGAGCGCCCACCCGCCAATGCCGCCTTCAGAAATTGCGACCAGCCTGACCGGCAGGTCGAGACTGCAGTTCCAGACCGCGAAACCGATGCTTTTTGCCAGGCGCTCCAGATCCTTCATGTAGTCATCACGGCTGATGGCCATGGTGGACTGGTTCTGTATGCCAACCGCTGAATACTGTAATCGCATAATGTGTAGTTACCGGTAATTATTGGTGCCGGGAGGCTGTAATGGAGCGTCTAATATAAACCTCGAGCATGTGCTTTTGCGACACATGCTGCATGTTGCGCATGTCCTTCTTAAGCGTCCATACCATGGTGCGGACACCCGTCTACCGACCCCGGTGCGGGCTAGTTATTAATGAACACCTTGCGTTAGTATCAAGCGATACCGCCAGAGGTAGCGCCGGATAACTCGAACAGGCCTTCCCTTACGAAGGTTAATCAGAACCGGTTGCCGATGGCATCTAACAACGCAAGGAATGCCTGCCGGTGGTTATCCGTGATAACCGGTGGCCTAGCCGTCATTTATGGGAGCTAACAATGGCTGATCAAGAAGACAATTACTCCGGTGTCTGGGACGGTCGTCTTGGATTTGGCAACAAGACCGCCCTGGTCGTAATCGATCTGTTGCAGGGCTACACCACCAAAGGCTCACCCTTGTATGCACCGGGTGTCGTCAAGGCGGTAGCTGAGATGCCTGAACTGCTGAAGGCGGCCCGGGCCACGGATATGCTAATTATTCATACCCAGGTACGCTACAACCCACACACTTTTATCGACGGAGGCGTCTGGATCAAGAAAGCTCCGGTGCTCAAAGCCCTGGTGGAAGGCAATCCCTATGCGGAGATATGTGAAGGTCTGGAACCGCTGCCCGAAGAGTTGCTGATTACCAAAAATTACGCCAGCGTATTCTTCGGTACATCCTTTGCGGCGACACTGACTGCAGCAGGCGTCGATA
>SMVA01181733.1_pt1 | contig 10413 bp, 7 predicted proteins | sample 2456451 | NCBI WGS metagenome assembly SMVA01 (sample SAMN11095933, study PRJNA526329) | marine sediment metagenome | biome: Marine sediment; feature: Surficial sediment; material: Deep marine sediment; isolation source: Hadal surficial sediment | place: Pacific Ocean | collected 2014-05 | depth 0-1...
AGAATATTGAATACTCTCAATCGCAAGTGTAATTTCGTAAAGCACAATGGAAATGGGGCCAATGAATCCGTACAACCGGGTACTTGCAATCGGCGTTTTTGACCTGTTCCACATTGGTCACCTGCGTTACCTGAAATACGCTAAGTCCCAGGGGAAGTATCTGTTGGCCGGCGTCACACCCGATCTCATTTGCCATGAGTACAAGGGCAAATGGCCGGTTATTACTGAAGACGAACGCCTTGAAATTATAAATGCCTTGAATTTTGTAGATGAAACCCGTCTATTACCCACCTCTACTGAAGTCACTGATGCAAGCGTTCAATGGATTAGTGACTGGAAAATTGAATTAGTTGTAACAGGTGGAAACTGGAGAGGTAGCAACAGGTGGAATAGACTCACAGAAGGTCTGGCAGGCAAGGGCGTGGATGTAATATTCGCTCCCGTAACTGTTGGAGTCTCGACATCCCGCATTATGAGCAGAATAATTGATACCAAAAACTTCATCTTAGCCCCCGAAAAAGACTCTGATGAGTAACCGCGAAGTAAAAAATCCACCACGAGAAAATAGGTCGATTCTAAGGACTCGTCAATTAATTCTTAACCATTATAAAAAAAAAGATTACAAGGAAGCTGAAATTAAAGCGCAACTACACGTAAAAAAATACAAAGATGATGCATTAGTCTGGCAAATTCTCGGGGTCAGTCAAAGAAACCTTGGGAATACTCAATTAGCCATCAAGTCACTTCAGAAGGCCGAGTCTCTTTTACCGAACGATATCGCTATATTGACTAGCTTATCCAAAACCTTACACAAGCAAAACCAGAAACAAGAATATTTCGAAGTAGCAAAAAAACTCTTTCATCTTAACGCTATCGATGAGGAAACTTGTGTTGCTACTAACAAAATACTGTATCAAATGGGTAATCCGAAGGAGACGCTTAAGTGGTGTAACAATTTTATCAAAGTTTATCCGGCAAACTCGGAATTATACTTTCACTTAAGTATAGCTTTAAAAAACGTTGGAAGATTGCCTGAAGCGATTGAGAAGGGACGCAAAGGGCTTGAATTACGGCTCAAACTTCCTACCAGTGTCAAACCACAGCCGCAAAAGCCAAATTTTAATTCTGCAGAAAACAAGCAGGTTCTTTGGCAAGTTTTGGTTGATCTGAAAAAACAAAATATTCATGCTTTCCCGACGGCGGGCACACTATTGGGCCTTATTCGCGAAGGCGATTTGCTCGCCGGGGACAAGGATATAGATCTGGCCTTGCTGTATGAAGAGATTGATGACGCCGTTAAAATTCTAGAAGCTAATGGGTGGCAAGAAGTTAAAGGATCGTATGTATTGATAAATCCTCGACAGATGTACTACCCCAAATATAAGTTAACTATAGACCTCTGCGGATTAGTAAAAGAAAAGGAATCGGGGAAGACTATTGGTGGTTTCTGGATGCCAGGTATTCCAAAAGAGTGGAATCGTATTATTGAATTCCCCGCAATGAAACTCAATAAGGCACAATCTCCCGCTGGCGAAGTGTGGTGGCCAGCAGAACCCGAGGTATGGCTTGAATCACTTTATGGTGATTGGCGCACACCTGACAATGAGTTTGATACAGTCATTTGTGCTAACAACTTGCGTAATTTTTCCTACCTTGTTGAATGTTATGCAATTCATAGAATCATGTTTCACTGGGGGCAAGGCTACCTATCCAAAGCTTTGAAAATCGTTACAAGTACACTTAAACACAAGCCGAATAACGAGTTATACCAAGTGATACAAAAAACATTTTTGGATTGCCTGGGTAGAAAGGCTCGTTGAAGCGCCATCCTTAAGCGTTCTAAAAATTTTGCAAGCTCTGCTAAAGCGTATCAATCAAAATGATTGTGATGACACTTATCTTCCTCTTTGGCCATGTAGAGTCATTTGGAAGCAGAATTTGTGCACTCCAGAGAAAAGTATTTTGCAATTGAGCCGAGCTGAATAATTAGACACTCAGTTAGGGGTAGGTTAAAAGTACAGTAGTTTGGTTGGATTCGTAACAAACGAGTCGGTTTGTTCGTCTAATGACAAACAGGTATTGAATTGATCAGAGGTTCCTTAATTTTGTAAATAGTTATAAGTCATCTTAGAGGAATGCCCGTGAAAGCTGCTGTTCACACCCGCTATGGATCACCGGACGTGGTTGAAGTAAAACAGGTTGAAAAACCTTGCCCGAAGGATGATGAAATTCTGATCAAAGTCCATGCAGCGTCCATCAATGATTTTGACTGGGGGATAATCAGCGGCAAGCCTTACTTCATCAGGATCTTTTTAGGATTATTCAAACCTAAAATTCAGATAAGCGGGTGTGATATCGCCGGCCAGGTTGAGGCTGTCGGTAAAGACATTACTCAATGGCAGACCGGAGATGGGGTGTACGGTGATTTAAGTGGAGGACGTTTTGGTGGCTTTGCCGAGTATGTATGCTGCAAGGAAAATCAAGTAGGTCGGAAGCCGTCAGGGATGAGTTATATTGAGGCGGCAGGGATACCTCAGGCTGCAGTGCTAGCTTGGCAAGGTCTGACCGTAAATGGTCCGTTGCAGGACGGTCAGCAGATTCTAATTAATGGTGCTGGCGGGGGAGTGGGGACCTACGGTGTACAACTGGCCAAGCAAAAAGACATTGAAGTAACCGGAGTGGACAGTGCCGAGAAACTGGATTTTATGCGTTCTGTGGGTTTTGATCAGGTTATTGATTACAAGAAAGAAGATTTCACCAGGTGTGGTAAGCGATATGACCTGATCCTCGATACCAAGACCAACCGTGGTCCGTTTGCCTACACCCGTGCATTGAAGCCTAATGGTCTCTATGCCACGGTTGGCGGATCCATGCCCCATTACCTTACCGTTGGTATCATGGGGCCTGTATTATCTTGGTTTACTGGCAAGAAATTAAAGGTCATCGCCCTGAAACCTAACTTCGGCCTCGATTACTTCAACCAGTTGTTTGAGGCTGGTGAGTTTAAATCGGCCATTGATGGCCCCTATAAGTTCGATGATCTTGTAGAAGCGCTCCACTATTATGTCAGGGCGGAACACAAGGGAAAAATCATAATAACGATGGATTGACTATCAGTCACGGCCAGGTAGCGGTTTAATCTGACGCTTCACATTTCTAACCCCGCCCTTACGACGGCCCGGTAAAACAAAATAACCTAATTGAATTTTACCTAGCTGTGAAATGTGGCAATATTCCCCGCCGGGCAGATTTTTTTAGCCCATCGGCGCGGCTTTCGGGCACCAAGTTAAAGCCCGAAGGAATTAAAACAACTACAGACGTCGAAAAGATTGATTTTAGTAGTAAACATATTTCATTAGAGAGGGAAAATTCTCTGACTAATTAGACAGTTAGTCAGGTCAACTATTTGCCTATGCGCGACTATTTCATCAGGCGTTTGCTGCTGATCCCCCCGACCTTGCTCGGAATTACCGTTATCGTTTTTCTCATCACCCGGATGGTGCCTGGCGGACCCATTGAACGCGCCATTATGGAAGCACAACTGGGAGGTGGGGCAGCTCGGTCTGTGGCCGGGCAGAACATGGCTCTGTCTGAGGCTCAGCTTGAACGGCTACGTGAATATTACGGATTTGATAAGCCGGTATTTGAAAGCTATGTGGATTGGGTTGGCAAGGTGGTAACCGGTGACCTTGGTACTTCCTATCGATTTAATCAACCCGTGTGGGATGTAATAGCCAGCCGCTTCCCGGTTTCACTTTACTATGGCCTGGTGACACTGGTGATTACCTACATGGTCTGTATCCCACTGGGGATATTGAAGGCAATAAAACACCGCACTTTGGTAGACAACGCCACTTCTATTTTTATCTTTATTGGCTATGCCGTGCCCGGTTATGCGCTGGGATCCCTGTTGCTGTTGTATTTTTCGGTGCGACTGGAGTGGTTTCCCATGGGGGGATTCGTCAGTTTGCAGTTTGACGAATTAAGTTTATGGGGACAGGTGAAGGATCTATTACAACATTCGATATTGCCGTTGACTTGTTACTTGGTGGGAAGCTTCGCCCTGGTTACCATGCTACTGAAAAATCACCTCATGGACAATTTGGCTTCGGACTATATTCGCACGGCGGTAGCTAAGGGTGTTTCGTTTCGACGCGCAGTAACCGGCCATGCCTTGCGTAATTCCTTGATACCTATAGCCACTACTTTTGGCCAGAATATTACACTACTGGTTTCCGGTTCTTTCCTTATCGAAACCATTTTTGACATCAATGGGTTTGGTTTGCTTGGACTGACTTCCATTATTGATCGCGATTACCCGGTAGTGATGGGAGTTATTTTTCTCGCCAGCCTGTTGTTGCTGGTGGGAAATATTATTTCCGACATCCTTGTAGCTTTGGTTGATCCCAGAATCAGGTTTAATTAATCATCGTGCAACTTCGATTGAATCCACAAACGATAAAAAAATTGCGCCGCTTCCGGAAAATCAAGCGTGGCTATTACAGTTTTATTATCCTATGTGTATTCCTACTATTATGTTTATTCGCCGAACTGCTTATTAATAACAAGGCTCTGATAGTAAGTTATGCAGGAGAGCTTCATTTCCCCACCTATACAGCTTTTCATCCGGGCACTGATTTCGGCTTGGATTATCCCTACGAAACTAATTATAAAGAGCTGAAACAACACTTTGCCGACACTGAGTCTGGCAACTGGGTGCTGTTGCCATTGGTGCCCTACAGCCCTTTCGAAAATGATGCCTCTAGCGGAATTTTCAGACCGGAAGCACCCAATGCGGGAACCAGACATTTCCTAGGTACCGATACCACCAGCCGCGATATACTGGCACGGCTTTTTTATGGTACTCGTATAGCCCTGATATTTTCCCTGGGATTTATGGCTTCGGTTTATCTCATTGGTGTAATGGTCGGTTGCGCCATGGGTTATTTCGGTGGTTTGTTCGATATCATTTCGCAACGATTGGTTGAGATCTGGAGTAATATTCCATTTCTCTATATGGTTATCATTGTTTTTTCTGTGATACCCGACACCTTTACTGTACCAACGAGAATATTGATATTGCTGACAGTAATGGTGTTGTTTTCCTGGACCTCCATGACCTATTACATGCGTACTGAAACCTACAAGGAAAAAGTACGGGATTACGTTGCGGCTGCCCGTATCATTGGCGCGTCAAATGTACGTATAGTATTCAAGCATATCCTGCCGAATGTATTGGCTACCTTGGTGACGTTTATGCCATTTACCATAGTGTCAGCTATATCGGCGATCACGGCTCTGGACTTTCTGGGGTTTGGCTTACCGCCGCCCACGCCCAGTCTGGGTGAATTGTTAAAACAGGGAACCCAGACTTTGCGTACGGCTCCCTGGATTGTGATGTCAGCCTTCGGAACATTGGTAGTGTTGCTGACATTGGTGACTTTTATCGGTGAAGCGATCAGAGAATCATTCGACCCGAAGAAATTCACTGTTTATAAATAGTAAACTTATTGGTCTAATTGATTTAACACGGATATTGAGCACAACTCTCAGGAGAGACACGGCAATGGATATACAATATAAACTCAGGTTACTGGCAATAATGATTGTTGGCCTGGTATTGGTGGCTTGCGGTAGTGATACAGACCAGCCAGTTCCTGACAGCGGTATAGATATTACCCAGGAAGTCCTTGATTTTTATGCAGCAAATCCAGAATTAATTACATTCGCCACCATAGATGACCTGCCGGATGATCTGGTTTGGGAAGAGGGTCTGAATCAACCGGGAATTGGTTCTCCCGAAGCCACCAAAGGAGGAACTTACTACGAATTGCTAGATGATTTTCCGCCTACTTTGCGCACCGTTGGACCCGATTCAAACAGCTCAGCACGTTCATGGATTCAAGGTTACTACGGCCTCACCTATGCGATGCCCCATCCTGATACCAATGAATTCATTCCAGGTATCGCTGAATCCTGGGCAATAGACCCTGGGAGAAAATCAGTTTTTGTGAAAATTAACCCGGAAGCACGCTGGTCTGATGGCGAACCCATAACTGCAGATGACGCTCTATTTGCCGTCTTCTTCTACTACTCAGACTACATACAAGCCCCGTTTTCTACCAATTATTACAAAACCGAATACACAAATGTCACCAAGTATGACGACTACACTTTTTCCATGTCAGTGCCCAAGGTCAAGCCGGACATGGCCTCCAGGGTTCTACAAGTGGCACCAGTACCCCAGCACTTCTACAAAGAACTTGGAGAAGATTATCCGGAGCGATACCAGTGGCGTTACGAGCCCCATGCTGGCGCTTATACAATTAATGCAGATGAAATCAACATGGGGGTAAATATAGTATTGGAACGGTTAGAGGATTGGTGGGCGAAGGATAATAAATACTACCAATACCGATTTAATACAGATCGTATTGTGTTGAATGTGGTGCGTGATCAGGCGAAACGCCTTGAGGCATTTCGACGCGGCGATTCAGATATTCTGAGAATAGCTACCGCTGAAATTTGGTACGACAGTTTACCGAATGACGACCCTGATGTTACCGGGGGATATATCCACAAGCAGACATTCTATAACCAGGGTCCCAGAAGCAACTGGGGCTTGTGGATTAATTCGTCGCGACCTTTTCTGGACAATCAAGATGTACGGTTGGGAATTCAGTACGCGGCCAATTGGGACCTGGTGATCTCAAATTATTTTCGTGGTGACCCTGAGCGATTGAAAACCCAGAATGACGGTTACCCGGAGTTTTCCCATCCTACCCTTACGGCGCGTCCCTTCGATATTGATCTGGCACTTGAGCATTTTGCCAAGGCAGGATTTGTTGATAGGGGGCCAGATAGCATTCTTGTGAACGCCGATGGTCAGCGATTAGCCTTTACCTTATCGACAATTTATGATCGTTTCACCGACGTATTTACTATTCTCAAAGAGGAGGCCATCAAGGCGGGACTGGAGTTGCGCATAGAAATGATGGACGGAGCATCAGGATTTCGCAAGGCACTGGAGAAGCAACATGAAATATTCTTCGTAAGCTTTTCACCGGCAATGGAGATGTACCCCCGAATGTGGGAATACTTCCATTCAGCCAATGCCTATGACCAGGCCTTTATGGAAGATGGAAGTGTCAATCCGGAACGGAAAGCCAAGCCGCAGACTAATAATCTGCAGAGTATCGCAATCCTGGAATTGGATGCGATGGTGGATGAGTATCAGGATTCAGACGACAAGGAAAGAATGATTGAACTGGCCCATCGAATAATGGAAATGCACCATGACTATGCGTCTTTTTCTCCTGGTTGGGTACAACCTTATTATCGTTCGGCGCATTGGCGTTGGGTTCGCTGGCCGGAGGGCTATAACTACAAGTACACTACTGACCCACACGAATTGTTTGTGCATTGGATTGATGTGGATATGAAACAGGATACTGAAGTAGCCCAGCGTGAAGGGCGATCTTTCGAGCCCAGCATAAAAATTTATGATCAATACCGATAATAGGTTTGGTTAACAGATTCCTGAGGTTAAATGCTATGAACATCTACAGACTAGCGCAGCATGCATTAATTGCTACATTTCTGATCGGGTGTGGCAGTGACGAGCAATCCAGCGAGACCACCGCCATTGATATTACCCAGGAGAAAGAAGCATTTTACGCGGCTGATCCTGATCGATTTCGATTTAAAACCTTGGAGGAACTACCGGTTGACCTGGTTTGGGAAAATGGTCAAAGCTTGACCGAAATAGGCTCGCCCGATGCGGTGAAAGGTGGAACTCAATACAGCTTGCTAGACGATTTTCCGCCAACCCTGAGGACCTATGGCCCGGATGCCAACAGCGCTTTTCGCCGTTGGATTTACGATGACACCGGCATGATGCTGGCACATCGGCACCCCAATGAGTTCGATTACTACCCCGGCATACTGGAGTCGTGGGCGGTTTCCGCAGTGGACAATACGGTTTACATGAAAATTAATCCAGAGGCGCGCTGGACCGATGGTGAGCCTATTACGGCAGATGACATGGTATTTACCATGTTTTTTGGTTTATCCCAGCACATAAATGATCCCTGGCAGAATAATTATTGGGTGAACGAATTTACTCACGTTACCAAGTATGACGATCTGACTTTCGCCTATGGTGTTCCAGAAATAAGAATAGACACTCTAGGTGTGGTTATGGAGATTTACCCAGCTTCCGAACATTTTTTTAATGAGCTGGGACCTGATTTTGCTGAACGTTATCAGTGGCGGTTTGCCCCGACCGCTGGTCGCTATGAAGTTAGAGACGAAAACATAACCATGGGCTCTAATATAGTCTTAACAGCTATCGAGGACTGGTGGGCTAAGGACAAGAAATTCTGGCAATACAGATTTAATCCGGATCGGATAAACCTTTCGGTGGTACGTGATCCAGCCAAGCGTTTCGAGTCATTTCGTGCCGGTGATTCGGACCAGTTTGAGATCGCAACCGCAGAATATTGGTATGAATTCCTGGCAGATGATGATCCTGATGTGACCGGAGGTTATATTCATAAGACCCAGTTTTATAACGGCGGTCCAAGGAGCAACTGGGGGCTGTGGATTAATTCCTCTCGTCCGTTGTTGGACAATGTGGATATCAGATTAGGTATTCAATACGCTTCTAACTGGGACCTGGTAATTCAAAATTATTTTCGGGGAGATTTTTTCAGGTTACACACGCCCAGGGACGGTTATGGCAGGTTTTCCCACCCAACACTAAGAGCGAGGCCATTCGATTTCAATCTGGCTTTAGAGTACTTTGCCAAGGCAGGTTTTGATCATACTGGTCCAGACGGAATTTTAGTGAATGAACAGGGTCAGCGACTGTCGTTTACCCTGTCGACACACTATGACCGTTATGCCGATATATTCACTATACTGAAAGAAGAGGCGATCAAGGCTGGTCTCGAAATTCGCATTGAAATTATGGACTCAGCCGCGGGCTTCAGAAAAGCCCAGGAAAAACAGCATGATATATACTTTGTAAGCTTCAATCAGGCCCTGGAGCCATTGCCCAGATTCTGGGATTATTTTCATTCCGACAATGCCTACGATGATGCTTTTCTGCAAGACGGTAGCATAAATCCAGATCGCAAGATCAAACCCCAGACTAATAATCTTGAAAGTGTCGCCAGCTTTGAGATGGACCAGTTAATCGACCGCTTCGACGATTCCGCCGATGAACAGGAATTACTGGAGCTTTCCCATACACTACTGGAAATGCATTATGACTATGCGTCCTGGGTTCCTGGTTTTGTTAAACCCTTTTACTGGCACAGTTATTGGCGCTGGGTAAAATGGCCAGAAGAATTTAATTATAAATACACCAAGATACCAGGCGAACTTATGGTGCACTGGATCGATACCGAGGCCAAGCAGGAAACCCTGGCGGCCAGACGGGCAGGTGATTCCTTTGAACCTCAAATCAGCGTTTATGATCAGTTTAAAGAGCAATAGTTTTAATGCCTGAGCCTTTGTTAGCGGTAAATAATCTTATTTCCGAATTCGATACCGATGAAGGGCGTGTACGTGCTGTTGATGATGTCAGTTTTTCAATTAGCCAGGGCGAAACCCTCGGCATAGTCGGAGAGTCAGGTTGCGGTAAGAGTGTTACTGCACTTTCGATAATGCGTTTGCTGCCACAGCCCATGGGGCAGATCGTCGGTGGTGAAATCCTGCTGGAAGGGGAAGACCTGACCAAAGTTGAATTGAAGCGAATGGAAAAAATTCGTGGTGACATCGTTAGTATGGTGTTCCAGGAACCGATGACGGCGTTGAATCCGGTGCACACTATCGGTAGGCAACTGACTGAAGTGCTTTACTTGCACAAGGATATCTCCAAGGACAATGCAACCCGACAGGCCATTGAAATGCTTGATCGGGTTGGCATTCCATCACCAGACTTGCGTATGGGTGAATACCCTCATCAGCTGTCCGGTGGTATGCGACAGCGAGTTGTTATTGCCATCGCCCTCGCCTGTAAACCCAATCTGTTAATTGCCGATGAGCCTACTACAGCGCTTGATGTCACCATTCAGGCTCAGATACTTGAATTAATCAAGGAGCTGCAGGATGAAATGGGCATGGCGGTAATCCTCATTACCCATGATCTTGGCGTGATTGCCGAAACTTCTGATTCAGTGGTGGTAATGTACGCCGGGCGAATTGCCGAACGGGGAACAGTTTACGAAATTTTTGATGCACCTACCCACCCTTATACCAAAGGACTTCTCGCTTCTATTCCTCGATTGGAAACCGTGCCGAAATCCGTATTGCCGACTATCGAAGGCATGGTGCCAGGTCTACTAGATTTACCCAAGGGTTGCCGATTTGAAAATCGTTGTCCCTATCGAAAAGATTCCTGCTCCG
>SMVA01395786.1_pt1 | contig 10413 bp, 5 predicted proteins | sample 2456451 | NCBI WGS metagenome assembly SMVA01 (sample SAMN11095933, study PRJNA526329) | marine sediment metagenome | biome: Marine sediment; feature: Surficial sediment; material: Deep marine sediment; isolation source: Hadal surficial sediment | place: Pacific Ocean | collected 2014-05 | depth 0-1...
GCCGAGCGCATAGAGCGCGAAAAGGCGGCCACGGACACCACGGGTGTGGTGATACAGACCGATACGCTTGGGGTCCGGCGCTGATCGGATAAGCTAGCCCGCTTGCGCCCTCGCCCACCGGCCCTAATCGTACGGGCTGCGGCCACCCGAGGATCTTCCGCTTCCGTCCCCTCGACGTGACCCGACCCACGCCAATGCGAACCGAGTGGAGGTGAACGTGTCGTCACCAGGAACAGGTCTTACATGCGGCCTCGCCGTGCTGGTCCTCACGGCCTGCACTGCATCGGACGGTGGTCCCTCGAACGCCAACGGCGCGACGATCGAGGCCGATCACTTCGTGCCCTCGACTCCGGAGAACGTGGCCTGGGGCTGGTTCCCGATCGACAAGGAGCCCGTGCTGAGGATTCAATCGGGTGAGACCGTCCGCATCAACACGATTACGCACGCAGGGGCTACCCAGCGAGTCGAGCCGGTGGAGTACCTCGCCCAATACGACGTGGGTCCCGAGGACATCCATCAGGACGTGCTGGACTTCTGGGCCTCGAGAGACGGACGGGCCCGAGAGGGACGGAGCGGTCACGTCATCACCGGACCAATCTACGTCGAAGGCGCCGAGCCGGGCGACATGCTGGAGATACAGATCCTCTCGCTCGAGACGCGCTCGAATTGGGGGATCAACAACACGAGCTCCGGCGGTGGTGTGTTCTCGTCCGGCTATCCAGGGTTCGAGGAGGGCATGCCCGTGCTGGACATCGAGCCGGGCACGCGACACGTGATCCGCACGGGCATGTCGAACGGGCGTGAGGTGGCGTTCTTCACGCCGAGCATCGAGGTGCCGCTCGAGCCCTTCATGGGCATCATGGCCGTTGCGCCCGACCCCGTTGTGGGACAGCCCGGCGTGACCGTGCCCGGCGTGCAGAGCTCGCGGCCCCCGGGCCCCTTCGGCGGCAACATGGACGTGAAGGACCTCAAGGCCGGCACGACCCTGTATCTGCCTGTTTTCCATGAGGGTGCGCTCTTCTATACGGGCGACGGGCACAGTGCCCAGGGCGACGGAGAGGTGAGCGGCACCGCGATCGAACAGTCGCTCGCCGGCGTGTTCCGGTTCATAGTGCACAAGGACGTCGACATCTCGTGGCCACGCGCCGAGACCGACACGCACTACATGATCATGGGCATCGACCTCGATCTCGACCGTGCCACCAGGCACGCGGTCTATGAGGTCGTCAACTTCCTGATGGAAGAGAAGGAGCTGAACCCGGCCAAGGCGCTCTCTCTGGCGAGCATCGCCGTGGACTTCCGGGTGAGCGAGGTGGTCGACCTGACGCAGGTCATCACGGGGTACATCCCGAAGGCGATCTTCCTGCGGTAGGTGACTGCTACGGTATCGGAGCTAGCAGACGACGGAGGTCGCCGACTAGTTTCCGAAGATCTGCAGAAGCTCCGTGTAGAAGTTCTGCACTAGGACGACCTCGCTTTCTTCCAACCCTATGGTCTCTATGATCAGCAAGCGTTGGTCGTCCGGCGTAACCGCGTAAACGCTTGTAGGCGTGAAGGCGGCGCGGTAGGTCGAAATCGCCTGCGTCTCGACGACGGAGAATTCCGCCCCGGCAACCACCTTCGCCGAGAATACCGTCGCCGAACCGGATGCCGCATCTTGAACCATGTAGAGAAGCTCCGTCCCCTCGGACGACCAGACAGGGTGGGCCGAGCCCTCTCCCGCCACGAGCCACCGTGCGTCATCCGTGGCCGGGAAAGGCACCACGAACAAGCCTCCCTCGGAGGAGTAAGCCAGCCACCGGCCATCCGGTGACAGAGCGGGGCCGAAATCGGTAAACCTGGAGGCAATCAACGGAACCGGAGCCGCATCCGTACCGAGCCGGACGCCCAGAATATCCGATGAAGTGGGTCCCGCGAAGCTGGTCGTGACGAGCAGCCATTCGCCGTCGGGGGACCACCGCGCATCAATGAGGCCGCGCTCGGCATCGAAAACCAATCCGACCTCTCCACTACCGTCGGCGCGTGTCGAGAACACGTCGTTGTGTCCGGTGACGGACGCGGCTCGGTCGGAGAGGAACAACACTGTGCGCCCGTCCGCTGACCACGTAGGCCGTACGTTGCGGCCTTCTCCGAACGTCAACCTCGTCGCGGGACCCCCGTCGAGCCGCAAGACGACGATGTCCCCATCGCGACTGACGGCCACACGCCCCCCGTCGGGCGAAATGGCCGGCTCCTGCACACCGACCCACTCCATCATGACCTCCCTCGCGCCACTTCGGCGATCGACCCAGACCGGGACTTCCAGAGTACCCGAGGTCTGGTAACGGAGCGTTCCCGACTCCGAGAGCTCGTACCCCGGCAGCCCGAGAAAATCTGCCACTTGCAAACCCTGGATGATCGGCACGGCCGGGCCGGTCAACTCCACCGCGTCGGCGTCGAAGGGAGCGGCCATGAGAGAGCCGTCCGCCGTCCCGAACACCAGGTGTCCGGTGGAAGCGTAGCTCGGCTTCAGCCCTGGGGTGAGTCGCTTGCGCTCACGGCTCTCGAGGTCGATTGCCCAAATCTCCGCGTCCGAGCCGTCCAATGCGTGCCACACCGTGAACAGAAGGGTTCGACCCGAGGGCAGCAGTTCCCCGTGGCCGTGCGCCAATTCACCGTCGAGCAACTCCGTGATCGCCTCTTCGGTTCCGCCGGAGGCCCCGACCCGACTGATCTCCGCTCCGATGCCGGCCCCTGTGCTGTTCGTGAAGTACAGCACGCCGTCTGTACTCCAGGTGCTCGCTCCCCACTGGAACTCTGCCACCGCGCGCGTCGGACCCCCATCGACCGACGTGACGAGAAGCGGCCCCGGACGGTCCGTGGCGTAGGCGACTTCCCTCCCGTCGGGCGATACTACATCCACACCCATCGCTCCCTCCGTTCCCGGAAGGGGCGTGGCTTCGAGATCTTCCCATCGTCGACGCCAGAGCTGCGGCCGGCCGTCCGGGCCGGGCGCCACGAACACCGTGAACGAGCCATCGGGCGCCAGGGTTCCAAGGAAGGGTCCGCCTGCCTTCTCGATGTCGAGTCGGAAGCGTGCCACGGGCCCGGGGACGGCCGGTTCTTCGACGAGCATCGACCAGCCGAAAGCGAGGGCGAAGAGGAGAGCGAGCGTAGCGAACGCGGCGGTGAGGCGGTTGAACGTCCCGGCGGCCTTGACCGTCGCCCCCATCTCGCGACCCCGGAACGCCGGATCAGCCAGCGCCTGTGCCATGGCCTCGGCCGAAGCGAATCGGTCGGCGGCCAGACGCTCCAGCGCCTGCGCGGTCGCCGCCGCCACGTTGGGCGGCACCGACTTTCGCAGCTCTGTGACCGGCCGTGCCTCGTCGGTCACGATCTTGAGGATGATCTGCTGGGTGGAGTTCCCGAGGTGCGGGGGCTCGCCGGTCAACATCTCGTAGAGCACCGCACCCAACGAGTAGACGTCCGACCGGCCTGTGAGCTCCTTCTCCGCGGTCGCCTGCTCGGGACTCATGTAGTGCGGCGTGCCGAGACTCATGCCCGTCTCCGTCATGCGTCCACCGGCCGCGGCACTCAGGGCCAAGGCGATACCGAAGTCGGCCACCATCGGCCGCCCGTCGTGCAGCAGGATGTTCTCGGGCTTGATGTCGCGGTGGATGACGTCGTGGCGATGCGCATAGTCGAGCGCGTCAGCCACTTCGGTCGTGATCCTCACCGCCTCTTCGATGCCGAGCTGCCTCTCGCGGTCGAGCTTCTCGCGCAGCGTCTCACCGTCGATGAACGGCATCACGTAGAACAGGGAGCCGTCCACTTTCCCCGAGTCGAAGAGCGGCAGGATGTGCGGGTGCTGGAGGCTGGCGGTCGTCTCGATCTCCTGCAGGAAGCGCTCCGCCCCCAGCACGGCAACGAGCTCCGGCTTGAGGACCTTGAGTGCCACCTTGCGGTTGTGCTTGAGATCTCGGGCCACGTAGACGGTAGCCATGCCGCCCTCACCGATCTCACGCTCGATGGCGTAGCGACCGGAGAGGGCGGCGTTCAGGCGGGGGATGGACTCACTCATGGTGGACAAGATGGGGCTCGCTCGAACCACGCTGCAAGCAGTCCGACACGGACATCCCGCCTCTAAGGCAGCGCGAGCGCCACGATCCGACCCTTCGTCTCCAGGTCACCGATCGCCACCACGATGTACTGCTTGCCGCCCGCCATGTAGGTCATCGGCGCGCCGGACGTCCCGGCGTCGAGTTCTATCTCCCATACGACATCTCCAGTCCGCTTATCCCACGCCCGAAACATGGGGCCACCAGCGATTGGAAGAATGGACAGCGCGCCCTCCGAGCCTTCACCTAGAAACAGAAGCGTCTTCGTGAGCATCGGAGCGGGACGGCCCCGTTGCCCTAGCCACGGCAGCTCGAGGTCCGCGAGCGCGGGATGGTCCCGCGGGCCCGGTCCGTTCGCCTTCATCCAGAGATGCTCCCCGGTGTTCATGTCGATTGCGGTGATGCGCCCGTAAGGCGGTTTCAGGAGCGGAAGCCCCCCGGGCATCGGCACCTCGCGGGGAAGTCCACGGATGTAACGGAAGTCCGAGCTGTCTGGGTTCGGGGGCGGGATCAGCGCCGTGATGTTAGGCGACGTGACCGATGGCACGTAGAGCACGCCCGTCTCGGGGTCGACGGCCGCGCCACCCCAGTTCGCGCCGCCCACCCAGCCCGGAACGAGAATCGTGCCCTGGGTCCCTCCGGGGCCATCGTCCAGTACCGTAGGCGGTGTGAACATTGGTCCGTACACGAAGCCCGACGCGATCTCTTCAGCCTCGGCCCGCAACTCGGGGGTGAAGTCGATCAGGTCGTCCACCGTGATGCCCTGGAGGTCGAACGGAGCCGGACGGGTGGGAAACGGCTGCGTGGCTGCGGCGATCTCCCCGGGCACGGGCGACGGAGCGACAGCGCGCTCTTCAATCGGCCAGATCGGCTCTCCCGTCTCGCGGTCGAACGTGAACACGAACGCCTGCTTCGTGACCTGGGCGACGGCCTTCACGCGCCGCCCGTCCACCGTCACGTCGAGGACGTTCGGCGCGGCGGGCGGATCGTAGTCCCAAAGCCCGTGGTGGACCATCTGGTAATGCCACACACGCTCGCCGGTCTCCACGTCGACGGCCACGACGCTCTCGCCGTAGAGGTTGTCCCCGAGCCGATGTCCCCCGTACCAGTCGTTCGTCGTGGTCTTGAGGGGCAGGTAGACATGGCCGAGCTCCTCGTCGGCGCTCAACAGGGTCCAGACATTACCGTTGCCCGAATAGGCCCAGGACGAGTCGGCCCACGTCTCGAGCGCCGGATCCCCCGGCTCGGGAATCGGGTTGAAGCGCCACTTGAGCGCCCCCGTACGGACGTCGTACGCCCTCACGTAACCCGGCGGAGCCGTCATCCAATTGCGGTTGGGCACCATGGAGCTCGCGCCCACGATGACGACGTCCCGGACCACGAGCGGAGCCGACGTCCACACGAACGTCTCGACGCGGGGGTCGGGGTCTCGGGAGAGATCGACCGCGCCGGCGGTCCCGAAGCCGGGCACTGGCTGCCCCGTGGCGGCGTCCAACGCGATCAGGAGCTCGCCCGAGCCGAGGAAAATCCGCTCATCGGTCGCGCCACCCGACACATCCGCCGAGGTGTCGTCTTGCTCGCTCCAATAGGCCACGCCACGGTTCGCTCGGCCGGTTGGCCGATCTCTCAACCCGGTGGCGTACGGATCGAACAACCAGAGCAGATCCCCGGTCGCCGGGTCGAGCGCCGCGGCCTGCCCGAGGTTCGTCGCCACGTAGAGTCGCTCGCCGACCTTGATCGGCGTGACCTGGTAGTTGTTGTTCACCGTCAACTCGGGAAAACGGTCCTCGAGGGCGTAGTCTGCGCTCTCCCAGCTCCATGCGACCTCGAGCCCCGCGACGTTGTCGGTGTTGATCTGATCGAGGGGGGAGTACTTACTCGCTCCGAGGTCCCGAGCGTAGTTCGGCCAATCTCCGGGCTCTATGTCCGATCCTGGCACCGATCCGTTACGGGTGTCGCCACAGGCCGTGATCATCACCGACAAGGCGGCGGTCACCAAGACAAAGACTAGTGTGACTGCAGCGTCCCTTCGCACTACCGCGGCCTCCTCAGTAGATCCACTCGATTGGGCGGGAAGAAATGCACCCCCTGATCCGTCATATAGTGCTCGAAACGGGACCGGACCTCCGAACGGAGCTCGTCGGACAACTCGAAGCAGGAGTGAGTGGCGCCAATCACTCGATCCTCGAACTCAGCGAAATTCGCGAAAATCCTGGGTGTCTTGAAAAACGTCTCGGACACCAACTCGAAAGATCCGGAGTCCACGGCCCACTTGATCGCGTCGAACGCGGCTGCCCGCACTCGCCTCTCGTCGTGAAACAGGCGGAGCACCTCGTTGAAGTCGCCGTCGAAAATCGGTTCGGAGATGTAGGCGAGTCCGCCCGGCACGAGAACGCGTCGAATCTCCTCCAGCGCCAAGCCCATGAGGTCGGCGGGCACGTGGTGAAGCGACTTGAACATGAACACCACGTCGAACGTGTCGTCGACCGCCGGAATCGATTCGGCCCCAGCCAGTTCGAAGATCACGTTCGGGAGATCCCGGATCTCGAGATTGAGCGCGTGTTGGATCTCGTCCACCTCCAGGGCCACCACCGACCGTCCCGTCCCCTCGGTAGCAATGATGCGTGTCAGCTCGGCGGCGCCGCACCCGAGCTCGAGCACGGCCATGCCGTCCAACGACACGAGCTCGTTGAAGATCTCCGGCTCGGGACAGGTTCTAGGGATTGTCTGTGGCTTGAGTCGCATCTTCAGGCCGCCGGCGTCCTCGTAAACTGCAGCTCGTGGAGCCGGGCATAGAGACCCTCCGCCTCCAGCAGCTCCTGGTGCGTACCCGACTCGACGAGCTCCCCGTGGTGGAGGACGATGATATGGCCGGCCCCTTGCACCGTCGAGAGTCGGTGCGCGATGACGATCGACGTGCGACCCGCCATCACTTCGTGGGTGGCTTCTTCGATCCGGGCTTCGATCTCCGAGTCGACCGAGCTCGTCGCCTCATCCAGGACGAGTACCTGAGGATCGAACGCCAGCGCTCGCGCGAACGAGACGAGTTGGCGCTCCCCGACCGATATCGAGGCACCCCTCTCTCCGAGTTCTTGATCGTACCCGTCCGGAAGGCGTTCGATAAACGACGCCGCACCGACCCTCTCCGCTGCCTCACGAACGCGGTCCTCCGATATACCGTCGGACCCTAGTCGGATGTTGTAGCCCACGCCCTGACTGAAGAGAAACACGTCCTGGAGAACCAGACCGATGTGCTCGCGAAGGTCGTCGAGCCGCAATCGATCGATGGGTACACCATCGAGCAGAATCTCCCCTTTCTGAGGCTCGTAGAAGCGCATGAGCAGGTTGATGATCGTGGTCTTTCCTGCTCCCGTATGCCCGACGATGGCCAGACGCTCACCCGGTTCAGCCGTGAGGCTCACCCCCTTCAGCACCCAGTCCCACTCGCCCAGGTCATCCTTGCCATAGGCGAACCAGACGTTGCGGAACTCGATTTTCCCCCTCACCGGGGTCGGGAGATCGACGGGAGCCTCGGGATCATTCGTCTCGATCGGCCGATCGAGTAAACGAAAAATCCGCTCGGAGGACGCCATCGCGCCCTGAAGCAGATTGTACTTCTCCGACAGGTCCTGGATGGGACGGAAGAAGCGGCGAGCGTACTGGATGAACGCGGCGAGGACTCCGACCGTGAGCACTCCCTCCAGAATCGACACTCCACCCCTCCAGATGATCAGCGCGAGGGCGATGGCCGTGAAGAGCTCGATGATCGGAAAGAAGAGCGCGTAGTACGTGATCGAGCGGAGGTGCGCCTCCAGGTAGTGCTGGTTGATCTCACCGAGTCGCCGTGCATCGGCCTCTTCCCGGTTGAACAGCTTGACCACCGCAATTCCCGTGATGCGCTCGTGCAGATAGGCGTTGATACGGGCTAAACGCACCCTCACATCCCTGTAAACAACCCGAATCTTCGCCCGAAACAGGAAGGCCGTGAGGGCCACGAACGGGAGAACGCTGAAGGTGACGAGCGCGAGCCTCCAGTCCATGTAGACCATCGCCGACAGGATGAATGCCAAAGTGAACACGTCCCCGAACGCGGCCACGACGCCGGAACTGAAGAGCTCGTTCAGCGTCTCGACGTCGCTGGTAATTCGTGTCATGAGACGCCCTACGGGATTCTTGTCGAAGAAGCGCAGATCCAGCCGCTGCAGCTTCTCGAAGATCTCCGTTCTCAGGTCGTACATGACCCGCTGGCCCAACCATGTGGTGAGCACGGTCTGGATGTACAGCAGAAAGAACGCAGCGACGTGTGTTGCCAGGAACACGGCCGCGAGCCTGGCGAGGAGAGAGGTGTCGCCTGCGGGAATGGCCTCGTCCAGGGCGATCTGCGTCAGCCACGGACCCACGATCTGGAGAAACGACCAAGCGATGAGCAGGACGATGGCCCCAGCGACCTGCCACCGGTAGGGTCGCAGGTAGCGGAGAAGCCGCCTCATCAAGCGGGCATCGTACGCCTTCCCGAGCACCTCCTCATCCTGAAAGTCGTCCTGAGGTCCCGGCACTCTTCTGTACGCTCACTGGGTCAATGATGGAGGTAGAGCGGAGTGATCGGCCTACCCGACGTCCATGGGTCTGTTCCGAGCGAGAGTGGCGTTGCGCCGCTTCACGATTGCTGTGCTATTAACTCCCATGGACGACTGGATACGCATCCGAGGGGCACGCCAGCACAACCTCAAGAACCTGGACATCGATATCCCGAGGCGCACCCTCACCGTCATCACGGGGCCCTCCGGGTCCGGCAAGTCGTCTCTGGCTCTAGACACGTTGTTCGCGGAAGGACAGCGCCGCTACGTCGAGTCTCTGTCCACGTACGCCAGGCAGTTCCTGGAGCGGATGGAAAAGCCCGACGTCGACTCCGTCGAGGGCATTTCTCCCGCCGTGGCCATCGAACAGAAGAACCCCACCAAGTCGAGTCGATCGACCGTGGGGACCGCTACGGAGGTGTACGACTACCTTCGGCTTCTGTGGGCTCGGGTAGGACGCACGCACTGTCCGGAGTGTGGAGACCAGGTGCGCCCAGATACGGTGACCGAGGCTGTCGACCGGGTGCTGGAGCTGCCTGAAGGAACCCGAATCCAGGTCACCTTCCCACTGAAGTTGAGCGGCCGAGTGAAGCACGACCTCGTCGCGGCGAACCTGCGATCCATGGGGTTCGTGCGAGTTCTCGCGGACGGCCAGCTCGTCGATCTCACCGAGACAGCCGGCGGAGGCTCCGGGACGGAGGACCGGGGCGCTGAGGCGGAGGGCCCGGACGCCGAGGCGGATAACGAGCACGCCGGTCCCGACATCACGGAGGCGGCGGAGACGTTGGTCGTGGTGGACCGCCTCAAGACCTCTCCGGGCGACCGCGACCGCCTGGCCGACTCGCTCAGCACCTGCTTCGTGGAGGGGGAGGGCGAGGCTGTGGTGCTGGTCCACGAGAACGCTAGCGGGCAGACGGCCACGTCCCTCCCATCCGGGCATCTTCCGTCCGAGCGTCTGCAATTCACGGAGCACTTTCGCTGCCCGAAGCATCCGGAGATCGACTTCTTCGATCCGACCCCCAAGCTTTTCTCCTTCAACAACCCCTATGGATCATGCCCGGCGTGCACGGGGTTCGGGGCAACGCTCGACTACGACGTCGATCTCATCGTACCCAACCCCTCGCGGTCCATCGACGAGGGAGCGGTGGACCCCTGGAGCAAGCCCCGCTACCATCGCGAGCGCGACCGCCTCCGCTCCTTCACCCTCTCGAGAGGCGCGTCTCTGTTCAGCCCGTGGCGAGACCTCCCGGAAGAGTTCAAGGAAGAAGTGCTCTACGGGGCAGAGCGCTTCAAGGGCGTCATACCGTTCCTGATTTCCAGGGAACGCAAGCGTTACAAGCAGTACATCCGTGTGTTTCTCCGGCAGTATCAGGCCCCCCACGAGTGTGCCGCGTGCGGAGGAGCGCGCATCCAGCCACGCGCCCTCTACATCCATATCGGAGACCGTTCGATCGCGGACGTCAGCAGGCTTCCGATCGACGAGATCCAGACCTGGGTGTCGAGCCTCGAGTTGAGCGAAATGGAGAGCCGGATCGCCGAAACCATACTCCGTGAGCTCGTCGCCCGTCTGGCGTTCCTTGTGGACGTGGGTCTCGGATACGTGTCACTGGATCGCCAAACTCGCACCCTCTCGGGAGGTGAGGCACAGCGCATCAACCTGGCCAACTCTCTCGGATCCCGGTTGGTGGACACGCTCTACGTTCTCGACGAGCCGACGGTGGGTCTGCACCCTAGTGACA
>SMVA01392728.1_pt1 | contig 10412 bp, 5 predicted proteins | sample 2456451 | NCBI WGS metagenome assembly SMVA01 (sample SAMN11095933, study PRJNA526329) | marine sediment metagenome | biome: Marine sediment; feature: Surficial sediment; material: Deep marine sediment; isolation source: Hadal surficial sediment | place: Pacific Ocean | collected 2014-05 | depth 0-1...
AAGGCGTTTAGGAAGGTCAAGCGATCTCGAAACATCGACACATAAACGACGGACCAAAACGCCACGTATGCGACATGAAATAACAGGCCGACCGGCAACGGAATATTCGCGCCGAACAATAGTTGCGCGAATGCGAGAGAGGGTGGTTTCGGCAACGGTGCGATGCCGAGTTTGAACGCGGGCACCATAATGGCCGACAACAGGACAGCGGTGAGCACACCAATCCCAAGCGCTTTCAGCGCTTCCTTTCGCGATAGTCGATGAATTTGCATCCTGGATCTCCTACGACTGAAATTCTTAGACAGTCGTCATGCGACAAGTTCTTTTGTTTGCCGGGTCCGATTTTGAGTCTTCCGGGCGGGCAATGGCTGTGGGCAGTCCGAAGAACAGCCCCGAGCGTCCAACTGGCAGCAATTTTCAGTGAGAAATTCCATCAAACGCTGCATCCCGTTGTAGGCCGCCGCATAGATCATCTGTTGGCCGTTCCGGCGCACCGAAATCAGACCCGCATAGCGCAACCGTGTCAGGTGGAACGAGAGTGCGTTTGCCGCGATGCCCAATCTATCGCCGATCTCCCCCGCCGGAAGGCCATCCGGGCCTTCCGGGACGAGCAAGCGAAATATCGCTAGCCGTGACTCGTGGGCGAGCGCGGACAGTGCATCGACGGCGGAGGAATGTTCCATATTTCAACGAATATTGAAATATGGTCCGAGAGTCAACACCCTCATTTCGGCCGCTACGCCGCGAACCGGTGATAGTGATTGGCGATGCCCCGGGGCTCAGGCGCGGGGCGGTAGGACTCCCTTGAGCAATTCGACCACCGCGTCGGGCTGTTCCTGTTGAACCCAATGTCCGGCGCCGGGCACCAAATCGCAGCCCAACATCCGGGTACAGGCGTGGCTTTGCATGCGCTCGAGGACGCCCGGTCTTTGGTAGACGCCCCAGTCGCTCGCACCGGCGATGAAACATGACGGTTGGTCGATGGTCCGGCCGGAAAAAAGCCGTAGCTCTTTCGTCTGTGCCTCGCTGGCCGTACATCGATACCACTGCAACCCGCCTTGAAATCCGGTCCGCGAGAATTCATCCGCGTAGACCCCGAGTTCCGCATTGGAAAGCCAGCGGCAGGCCGCGATTTCTTCGTTTCCCGGCATCTGGGGCGCGACGGTTTCGGCCATGCCAAGACCCAGATCCATGATGTAATAGCTCGGCATCTTCGCCAACTCTTCCGCCGTCCAGGACTTCAACGGAAAAGGCTTGTTGCCCGCCCAATCGGCGCTCTTGGTGTGGTAATAGGCGCGCAGGAAGGCGGCGACTCCTTGCGGGCAGTTCCGCATGTCGCCGTTCGCCGCGCGGGTTCCGTAATATCGTTGGTAGTGCTTGCGCGGCCGCGCGAGCGCCGCCAGCTCTTGGTGGATGTCGGCTTCGTCAGTCTCCGGGGCGTCGGCAGTACCGAACGGAAAGGTGGGAGGCCCGTCGAACGGTGCGCTCATGAGCGCAACGGACTGGAACACATCGGGCCGGATCAATGCGCAATAGGCCGCGACCGGGGAACCGAAATCGTGACCCACGACGCCGGCCACCGAGCGGTAGCCAAGCGCCGATATCAAGGCCATTACATCGCGCACCAAATTTGGGATGCGAAACGAGGCGAGATCGCCGTCATAGTCGGGGTCCCATCCGGTGGTGCGGCCGTAGCCTCTCTGATCCGGTGCAACCACATGGAATCCCGCCGCGGCCAAGGGGACCATGATCTTCCGCCAGCTATAGGCCAGTTCGGGAAATCCATGAAGCAACACCACGCATGGCCGGCCAGGCGGCTCGAACCCCGCCTCCAGGATATGCATCCGCAGACCGTTGACGCCCGGCACGAATCGGGATCGGACCCCCGCGGGCATACCCAAATGTTGACTCACGCCAATTCGTCCAGGAGTTTCTTCGCTTCTGTCAAATCCGCCGTATCAAGGCCTTCGGTGAACCAACCGTAGACCGGCGCTAGCAAGTCATGAGCCTCGGCACGCCTGCCTTGTCCATTCCAAAGCCGGGCCAGGCTGCCCGCGGCGCGCAGTTCGAGGGATTTCGCGTCCTGGGCCCGCGCGGTTTCGAGCGCTTTTTTGAAACAGTCTTCAGCGTCGCTCCGCCGGTCACCGCCGGCCAGCAGGAGTTCGCCTTTGAGCCGGACGATCTCGGCACTAAAGTAATACTCACCGGTTTCCTGCACCATATGCTGGGCCCGGGTAAGAGTATCCAGGCCGGCGTCGATCTCACCATTGCGGAGATGCACCTCCGCCAACAGCGCGTGATGGTAAGGCGGCTGGAAACGGGCCCCGGTCGCGGCATAGGCTGCCAATGCCTCGGTGATTTCAGTGCCTTGCTCGCCACCGCCATGCCGCGCCGCGTCCGCCGAGGCGTACATGATCCGAGCCACCGCAACCACCATGGTCAGGCCATGCTCCCTGGCCTTGCCGCCCGCGACTTCCGCGAGGTTGGATACTTCCTGCCAATCGCCACAAAGCTGGTGGACCACGGAACACCAGTAGAGCGCTCGGCTGCTTGAATAACCGTGCTGGGAAATTTCCAGCGACGCCAGTGCCAATCGGCAGCGATTTAGCGCGGTTTCGGGACAACCCAACAAACACTCGCACCAGGCACCGTAGGCATATCCTGTGACCACCATATCAAGCCCGTATAGAAGCGCCTTTTCGTTGCTATCCTCAGTGCCGATGGTTTCGGAAATTTTCATGCCGGCATCAAAATTGTCACGGGCTTCAAGCAGCTTGCCGATGTGCAGGTAGGCGACACCCGACATCATATACGCAGCCGATTTAGCATAGGCATCTTCGGTCCGCGCTACGAGCTGTTGCATTTCGACGGCCGCCTCGACGGCCAAAGGGTGCTTGGCGCGGGTGATTGCGCTGACATAGACCCCGAACATTACGGGATAAATGCTATCATCGTGAACGATGGCGCAAAGCTTCCGGGCCCGGTCGAAAGCCTCGACGGTTTCCGGCGCACCATAGCCCTTGGTCGCCATATAGGCAGTACCCAGCAGGCGTTGCATGGCAAGTTCCTGGCTCGCTTTTGCGTCGCTTTCGGGCACCAGGGCCAGACCCTTGTTCAAGTGCCCTATTGCTTCGTGATTGGCGGACCTCTGCAACGCCATCTGTCCGGCGCGCAACCAGTAGCTTATCGCCTGGCCTTTGTCGCCCGCCTCGGAATAATGATGCGCGAGGATTTCAGGATGGGAGTCCACGGTCTCTGCGAACTGGCTCGAGAGCAGCGCCGCCACCTCTCTGTGATAATGCTGCCGGGTGCGCTTCAGCAAGGACTGGTAGGCGGCATCTTGGATCAATGCGTGTTTGAACATGTACTTCGCGCGCGGCGGCCGGCCCCGCTGGTACAGCAATTCCGCCTTGACCAGTTGACCGAGACCGTCGCGCAGGGCGGTTTCCTCGATCACGCCCACGGCATTCAACATATCGTAGGGGAATTCGCGGCCGAATACGGCGCCGAGCTGGGCCACTTCGCGCACCGCCGGGGCTTTGTCGAGCCGGGCCATAAGCGAATCCTGGAGGGTCGCGGGAATCGACAGGTCGCTGAACGATCCATTCAACTCGTAACTGTCATCGGTTTCGGTGAGCGACCCGGAGGCCAAGATCGCCCGGGTCAGTTCCCCGACATAGAGCGGCACGCCATCGCCCCGGTCGACGATGTGGTCCACGACCTCCGGCGGCAAGCTCTTGCCGCCGGTCAGATGCCGGATCAGGGCCTCGACTTCCGGCCGTTCCAACCGGTTCAGGGTGAGCGGCACAGAGTGCGAGCGGGCCGGCCAAGGCGGCACGAATTCCGGCCGGAAGGTGAGCGCATTCAGGATGGGCGCGGTCGGACACTGCTCGATCATCATTTCCAGCAGCTCCAGGGTGGATGGATCGGCCCAGTGGATATCCTCCCAGATTGCCAACACCGGATGCCGTTCGGCCTCTTCCAGCATCCAGGCCAGCACTGTGTCCAGGGTATTTAGCCGCTGCTGCTGCGGCGTCAGGTTCAATGGCGGATAGCGGTCCTCCGGCAACGGTAGAGAAAATAACGTTGCAATCAGGGGAACGGTCTCCGCCGAAGAAAATTGATAGCCGGCCACCACGGTTTCCAACTTGGCGAGCTTGGCCGCAGCGTCATCGTCGGGGGTCCAGCCGACGGCCCGGCGAAGATGCATCATGATCGGATAAAAGGCGCTGTTCGAGTGATGCGGCGAACAGCGCACATTAACCCGGGTAAATCTGTCTTTACGCACCTCCACGGAGATTGCCTCGACCAGCCGCGATTTGCCGATACCCGCCTCACCGCTGATCGACACAACCTGGCCGAAACCCTCCTTGCTCTGTTGCCAGGCGCGCAGCAACAGGCCCAATTCCTCCTGCCTGCCGACCAGCGGCGGCGTATGCATCGCGGCCCCGATCTCGCCGTCGAAATCGGTGTCTTGCGCGCCGACGACCTGCCAGGCGACAGTTGACTCATCGATTCCCTTTAGGTCCTGCCGGCCGAGATCCAAATATTCGAAACCGTCGCCGGCCAATTGCTTGGTAAGCTCGGAGACCACCATGCCGTTGGACGGCGCCAATCCCTGCAACCGGGCCGCCAAATTTGGGGTTTCGCCGACCACCGCGCGTTCCTGGGCGGCGCCCTCGCCGATGCTTTCGCCGACCACCACGGTGCCTGTCGCGATACCGATCCGCACGGCGAGTTCGGTTTGCAGATCTCCCGCAATTGCCACCTTCAGGTCCGGCATCATTTCAATCACCGCCAGCCCCGCCAAAACGGCTCGTTCGCTATCATTTTCCTGAGCCTGCGGATAGCCGAAATAGATCAGGATGCCATCGCCCATGTACTTGGCGATGAAACCGTCGAACTGTTGGATGATCTTGGCGCAGGATTCTTGGTAGGCGCGAAGAATATCTTGCATATCTTCGGGGTCGATCTTGGTCGAGAGCGCCGTGGAGCCGACAAGATCGCAGAACATGACGGTCAACTGACGCCGTTCGCCCTGGGTGGTGACGGGGACACTCGGTGGGAGCGCGGTTTGCGGGGCTGCAACTTCAGTGGTGCCATCGGGGGAAGGTGCCGCCATGGACGCGATGGCGCGTAGGAGTTTTTTCCGGTGACCCATGGACGCGACGCCCAGCTTTTCAAGGTCGTCGTCGCTGAGGTCGGTGACCAGATCGAGATCCAGGTCGTTGTCCTCAAACATCTCCCCATAGCGGCCAAGACCCAAACCTTCCAGCCAATCACGCGTCGTTTGCACGGTCATTTTCTCCAGCGCAAATGGATTGATGCCAGCATAGCGGGATAACCGTACCGGTGGAACCGTACCGTCCGGCGCTCAGTCAACCGGCTCGAATCGCTGCCGGCTGGAGTCGTAGACGTGCAGGGTGCAGGAGCGGATGTCGATATACCAACCGTGCAGGCGCAGCCCACCATTGCCGACGCGCTTTTGGATAGCAGGGAAGGTCATCAGATTTTCGAGCGAGACAAGTACGGCGCTTTGCTCGCAGGCCCGGGCTTTCTCGTCCTCGGAGGCGTTGGGCATGGTGCCTTGGATTCGAAGGTAGGCGGAGCGGACCAGGTTCATCCAGGGCAGCACGAACTGGTTGCCGTCGCTGCCCTCGTCCGGTTCTTCGAACATGGAACGGATGCCGCCGCAGTGGGCGTGGCCCAACACGATGAGGTGCCCCACTTGCAGATGCTGGACCGCATACTCGAGCGCGGCGCTGGTGCCGTGATACTGACCATCCCGCTCGTGGGGCGGCACCAGATTGGCGACGTTGCGGACAATGAACAAGTCGCCGGGATCGGCCTGTAGCACCGTGGCCGGGTCGACGCGGGAATCGGAACAGGCGATGAGGGCCACCTTGGGTTTCTGGCCCTGGTCCACAAGGGCCTCGTAGGTGGCGCGGTTCGCTTGGAAACCATCGGCGCGAAAATTCTTGAATCCGGCGGTGAGCTTGGCGATGGGATCCATGGAACCCTATTTCTCCGGGTGACTATGGGCATCGGCCTCGATGGTAGTCGAACCGATCTGCACAGGGAACCATGAACCTATCCTCTTGGCGGCCCTCTTGGCAGCGTAGAAAAATAGTGCGGCCTAAAGCCAATCCTCTTCCATCGGGTAGCTGGAGAGCTTTTCGGCGCCGTCTTCCGTGATCAGCACCTGCTCCTCCAATTTCACGCCCTCCTTGCCGCCCTCGGCGCCGATGAAGGACTCGACGCAAAGCGTCATGCCCGCAACGATCGCTCCGTCGTAACCCTTGGCCGCGAAATCGGTCCCGTGCTTGATGCTCGGGTATTCGTCGGCCAGGCCGACGCCGTGGATCAGGGTGCCGTAGCGGTGGGACAGGAATTCCTCCGGGATCGGCCAGGCGGCCTCTGCGACCTCGCGGAATGTCTTGCCGGGCTTGAGGATAGCGATGTTGTGCTGGATCTGCTCGTGGGCGGCGGCGTAGAGCCGGCGCTGTTCGCCGCTCGGCTTGCCGCCGCAGATCCAGGCGCGGGAGATGTCGGCGCAGTAGCCGTAGGGGCCGATCAGATCGGTGTCGAAGCTGACCAGATCGCCGGCCTCGATGGCGCGCATGGAGCATTCGCGGAACCAGGGGTTGGTGCGTGGCCCGGAGGACAGGAGCCGGGTCTCGATCCACTCGCCGCCCAGGCGAATGTTGGTCTCGTGCAGCTTGGCCCAGAGCGCGTTCTCCGTAATCCCGGGTTCGAGCGCGGCCTGCATCGCGCCCATGCCGGCCTCGCAGACCGCAATGGCCGCCCGCATCAGTTCCAGCTCTTCGGCCGATTTGATGGCGCGGGCGTCCTCGGCGACCGGCTCGCCCTCCATCACCTCCAGGCCATGGGCGCGCAGCGCGTCGGTGCCCAGGTGCGATAGCCGGTCGACCGCGAGCCGCCGGTTGCCGCCGCCGTGCTTTCGGACCAGATCGGCGATCTGGTCGCCGAACATTTTGGCCCTCTCCGCGGCGCGCGGACCGGCGGTGAAATAGTAGAACGACGGCAGCGCCCGGTACTCGTCGATCAGGGGCAGGTCTTCGGCCAGGTGCGGGAGGTTGGCGTAGTCGAACAGCACCACCGGCCCCTCGGTGGCAACGAAAACGCAGCGGGTCTCGTAGTGGGCGCACCAGATCTGCATGTTGGTGGCATCGGTCGCGTAGCGCGTGTTGATCGGGTCGAACAGCAGGAGCCCCGCGTAGTCGTGCTTCTTAAGCTGGGCGCGCAGCCGCCCCAGCCGGTAGCGCCGCACCGTAGCGAGGTCGACCGGCGCTTCGCTGTATTCCATGGCGCCATGCTGACGCGGGGTTTCGATGGGCATGCCCGGTCTCCCGTGTCTGGACATCCAAGTTCATTGTTTCCCGGAACCCGGCGGCGTGTCGATCCGGAAACGACGCCCGCTGGCGGGATATTACCAAGGAGCGCCGAGACTTCTCGTGCCAACCGCAAATTCCGATGATATCAAAGCGTCTGTGGTTAGTGTGGCGCGGTCCTCTATCATCAGGCGAGGCGGGATAGTGCTCGACGACTTTCGGGGCAGGATTGCCTCCGGCATCAATCGCCGGTTTTTCTACGGCTGGACCATCGTTGGCGTGGCGAGCCTGGGCATTTTCGCGAGCGGCCCCGGCCAATCCCATACCTTTAGCGTCTTCGTCGGACCGATCGGCCGCGACCTTGGCGTCTCGAGTGCCTCCATCGCGACCGCCTATGGGTTGGCGACCCTGGCCGCCGCCTTCCTGCTGCCGCAAGTGGGCCGCCTGATCGACCGCTTCGGGCCGCGGCGCATGCTCGTCGCGATCGTGATCCTGCTCGGTCTCGCCTGTCTGTTTTTCGGCGCGGCGGCGAATTTCCTCTGGCTTGCGGTCGGCTTTGGCCTGCTCCGATTTTTCGGCCAGGGATCGTTGATGCTCGGAAGCGCGAATCTGGTTTCGCATTGGTTCAGCCGCAGCCGCGGCTTTGCCATGAGCCTGATGGCGCTCGGCTTCGGCGTCTCCATGGCCGTTCACCCGCCGCTGTCACAGTATCTCATTGCGGAGATCGGCTGGCGGCAGGCCTGGTTCACGCTCGGCGCCCTCACCTGGCTGTTGATGCTGCCGCCGATTTTTCTCCTCGTCCACGACAAGCCGGAACATCTTGGCCTGCGCCCGGATGGCGGCGACAAGGAGGAGCCGGCGCACAAAACCGAAACCGGCGATGCGCCGATCTCCGGGCTCACGCTGAAAGAGTCGCTCCGGGAGTCGAGCTTCTATGTCCTGTCGTTCGGCTGGTTCGCCATCGCCATGCTGGTCACGACGCTGCATTTCTACCAGGTGTCGATCTTGACGGCGCAGGGTGTGAGCACCGAAGTCGCGGCCCGGGTTTTCACGGTCTCGGCCGTGGCCATGGTCGCCGCGATGCCGCTGGTCGGCCGGCTCTTCGACCGGGTGCGCACCCGCTACGTCTTCGCGCTCGGACTGTTGATTACCACGGCGTCCCTGATTGGCGTGACCCTGGTCACCGGCGCTGCAAGCTCAATCGCCTATGCCGTCCTCTTCGGCCTGAACAACGCCTTCAGTATGACCATGTTCGGATATATTTGGCCTCGCTACTTCGGCCGCCGCCACATCGGCAGCATCCAGGGTACGGGCCAGATGATCGGCGTGGTCGGCGCCTCGCTCGGCCCGCTGCCGGTCGGCCTCGCCTTCGACCTGCTCGGCAGTCCGACCCTGACCCTCCGCCTGCTCGCCCTCATTCCGATCGCCGCGGCAATCATCGCACTCCTGTTCCTGCGCACCGCCTCCGCGGTCACCGAATACGCGCATTTGGAGTAGCCAAAGCCGGCGTAGCTTGGGCGTGGCATGGGCACGGGCCGAGCGCGGGCGTTGGCCGCCGGCGCCAACTCGCGCTATAGTCGTCAAACTTGGCTACCTAGCGGGTCTGGGTCGCGGGGGAGGCGCAGCCGGTGGAAGAAATCTGGCCATTCATCGAAGAAATCTGGCAATTCATCAAAGACAACGCGGCTGCCGTTGGCGCCGCTGCGGCAGCCGTCGCAGTGGTGATAGGTGTGGCCACCGGGCTATTCCGCGCCGTATTTATGGCCGGTGGCGGCCTAATCAAGCTCTTCAAACGAAAAAAGGAACAGGCCAGCGAACGAAGCGTCGAGGTAGGCCACGCGATAGAGCCGGCTCAGGCACCCGAGCCGGAAGAACCGGCACCCGTAGCGCCCGATGACATTTCGATCGCCAAGCTACCCATCACGGGCGTGCATCTTTTCGGCCGCGAGGCAGAGTTGTCACGCTTGGACCAAGCCTGGGCCGATTCGGAGACCCACGTCATTAGCCTAGTGGCCTGGGGCGGGGTGGGTAAGTCGGCGCTGGTCAATCACTGGCTCGGCACGATGGCCCAGGAGAACTACCGCGGCGCCAGGCGGGTCTATGGCGTGTCGTTCTACAGCCAGGGCACCAAGCAGACGGCGGTCTCGGCCGATACGGCCATGGGACGAGGCGCTGCGCTGGTTCGGCGACCCCCACCCGGCGGCGGGCTCGCCCTGGGACAAGGGCGAGCGCCTGGCGAAGCTGGTGCGGCAAGTGCCGACCTTGCTCATTCTCGATGGCCTCGAACCGCTCCAGAACCCACCCGGCCCCGAGGAAGGGCGGCTCAAGGACCCGGCCCTGCAATCCCTGGTGCGCGAGTTGGCGGCGGGCAACCCGGGCCTCTGCGTTATCACCACCCGGCATCGCGTCGCCGACATCGACCCTCTGAGTGCGACGACGGCGCCCGTCATCGAGCTCGAAAACCTGTCCGATGAAGCTGGGGCAGCGCTGCTGCGGGAGCATGGCGTCGAGGGCCCCGACGACGAATTGCAGCAAGCCTCGCAGGAGTTCGGCGGCCATGGCCTGGCGCTCAACCTGCTGGGCACCTATCTGCACGACGTTTGCCAGGGCGACATTCGCCGCCGCGACGAGGTTAGCCTGCTGGACTCGGACCTGGAACAGGGCGGGCACGCCAAGCGCGTGATGGAGAGCTACGAAAACTTGTTTGGTGAAGGCCCGGAGTTGGACGCGCTTCGCATCATCGGGCTTTTCGACCGGCCCGCAGAGTCGCAGGCCGTCGCGGCCCTGCGGCAACCGCCAGCGATTCCCGAGCTAACCGATGCCTTGCAGGATTTAACCGATGCGCAATGGCGGCAAACGCTCGCGAAACTGCGCCGCGCGGAGCTGCTGGCACAGCAGGACCCGAACGATCCCGACAAGCTGGACGCGCACCCGCTGGTGCGCGAGCACTTCGGCCAGCAGTTGCGGGAAGACCACCCCGACGCCTGGCGGGAGGGCAACGACCGCCTGTACGAACATTACAAGCAGACGGCCCCGGAGCTTCCCGACACCCTCGAAGAG
>SMVA01402339.1_pt1 | contig 10412 bp, 17 predicted proteins | sample 2456451 | NCBI WGS metagenome assembly SMVA01 (sample SAMN11095933, study PRJNA526329) | marine sediment metagenome | biome: Marine sediment; feature: Surficial sediment; material: Deep marine sediment; isolation source: Hadal surficial sediment | place: Pacific Ocean | collected 2014-05 | depth...
GCCGAATATATTATTTTTTCCGACCCGGTTATGCAGCGGGTTTTTTTCGACGGCCGGGCGTTTGCGCCCAGGGTAGACGGCCGCGACATTCCGGGCGACGCCGCCGCCGCCATTACTTGCCTGGAAATGTCCATAGCCGAGGACAAGGTTATTTTTTTCAAAGCCACGCAACTGCCGGCCGCCGAAAAAATCCAGATCAGAATGCGCCGCCGTTGGTTTGCTATTCGGAAACTATGCGACGGTTATTTTTTGACAATGCCGGCCGGGTTTACGGATGGTTGCGAGCATGTCGAGGCGTTTCGGTATGCTAGCAACGCCAGGCATTTTAACATCGACGCTAGAAAACGCTACGCTGTATGGCGACGATACGAGCAACGGGCGCCCCCGCACGCGTGGCAGTTGCGACCTGCGAAATAAATACGACGTTTGGCCGCGCGATAACGACCGGCATTATTATCACCCGTACCATGATTGCAAACGGATAGCCGGCGACTACGAGGCCGAGCAGGAAATAGCCCGCGAGTTTTTCGAGCCGCAGCATAAGCTACTCGGCGCCGAGCGCGACGACCCTGGCGCATTGTCGGTTTATCACAAGCACCGCATTGTCGAGCGGCAGATAGCCGAAAAACTTTACTATGACGTGGCGCCGTTTGCTGAGTCTGTGCAACGCGAAACCCTGGCCGCCCAGGTGCGCAGGACCGCGATTAAAATGTATCAATGCAGGACCGCCGGCCGTTTCGGTATCGGGCCGCAAGGGCGCACGGTTATGGCCTGGGACGATAAATGTAGTTCCTCCAAACTATGCCCCGACGAATCGAGGCACGAAGGCCAGCGACTTTATGATCGCTATGCCGATGTTATCTGCGAGCATGAGCGGCGCGGCGGTCGCGTTTACAAAGCATGGTTTACGCTGCCGAACTATCCAGGCGGGCGCCTGGCCGAAAGCCAGCGATATATATTCAAACGGTTTCGAAACAAAATCATGCGCGCCACGCGCAAGGGCAAAAATAAATTCGGCATCGAGGGCGCGCTAGTAATTTGCGAGGCGCCGCTATCCGAGGCTCGCGACTGGAATACCCACCTAAACGTGATTTTGCTAACGCGCGGCTGGCTAAGTTATGAAAACTTGCGCGACGCCTGGGGCTGGAATACCGAAATTCGGCAGCATAACCGTTTTGATGAGCGCGGAATGTCGGACCTGTTTAACGAAATGGTGAAATACGCCGTTAAGACTACGCCAACAAAATCAATCGAAAAATATATAAGGCACGATACTAACGCGCCGGCCTTTATCGACTGGACCCCGGCCGAAATATTGGAATGGTTCGAAGCTAATCAGCATTTTAGGCGCACCCGCGCCTATGGCTGTTTGCACGGTATCGGCAAGCCGGAACGGCCCGACACGCAACCGCGCCGCTGGCTCGGCAGCGTAACGTGGCACCCGACCGGCTACGAGATTACTTGGCGCGGTCACAACCTGGGCGACATTGTTAACGATATGCTCCGGTTTGGGAATCACGGCCTTGACTTGATACGGGGCGATAGATCGACAGAAAATCACGGTTATAACTACGCAACCGGGCCGCCGCACTAGGGTTAGAAAAACTGCCGGAAAATTTTAGGGATTTTTCCGTAGACAGGAGCAAAAATCGAATGTTCGAACTGCGTTTAATGAGAAACGGCGACACGCTGTACCTTCTGACTTGTGAAAAGGGCGACATATTGCCGACGATAGCGACGCTAATGCAAAAATTCGAGGCCGAGCGCGGCACCTACAAATATCAGACAAACTATGCAATACAATGGCGCCAGGTGCGCGAATGAATCTCTGGCGTGCCAGGCGTTACAGGTTTTATATTCACCGGCGCGGCGAATTTTGGACCGGGGCCGCCTGGACTTCTATCGCGCAATTCGGCAAGCCTTACGAATTCGACGCCGCCCTGGCCGTGCTACGGAAACGGTTTGGCGTCGCGCGGCCGCCGCCCACGATACGCCATTGCACGGATTTCCACGCGAAACCGAAACCGCCGAAACCGCCGACAAAGGCCCAGGTTGAGGCCAAGAAAAAGGCCGAGAAAAAGGCCGAGAAAAAGGCCGAGAAAAAGGCCCAGGCGACCGGCAACGGCCGGCGGCGAAACTCAGACGGCGCCAGTGGCCGCCTACCGGCCGATTAGGATAGATCCTTGGCCGACCTACCTACCTAACTGAGCCATTTCATAGACTTATGGAGGTTTTATGTTAAATTTAATGCGACGTTTACTAGGGGTCCGGGGGCTATGCGAGCGGCATGGTTTCCTGGCCGGCGGCCGTGTTTGCGCGGCTTGCGAGGGTTATACGCAGGGCTACAAGGCTGGCAACCGCGACGCGCAACGCCTGGCTGCCGGCAGCCAGGCCACGGTTATCGGACCGGACACGCGAGAACCAGGGCGACCGCGCCGCTACGACCAAGTTAACCGCGACCGCGCCAGGCCGCGCAAGGCGCCGCACAGTGTTTAGGCTGCCGCTTGTTTGGCGCTACCTGGGCGAAGCTATTGCGACCAAGGTACTAACCTGGCGCACGGCCCTGTATGCCAGGCGCGAGCAACGCCAGCAGGACGCGCATCAGCAACACTGGCAAGCCGGCCAGGTAGGCGGCGGCGCCGTGATTCAGCTAGGTTACATGACGCGAGCCGAGGCTATCGCGCGCGTGCAATTACTCAAGGGCAAAGATGAGCCGATAGCCTACGTCGATTTCGAGCGCGGATTTATCGCGCACGGCCGGCACCCGGCAGAGCTAAAATGACCGTCTACACTTTCAAATTGCATTGCCGCGCGTGCGGCGAAACCCTGGACAAGCGGCTAACTCAATTCGACACCCTGCCGAATTGTCCTAAGTGCGATACCGAAATGCTAGTAGCGGCGGTATTGCCGGAACCTGAAAAATCGGAGCAAACATGACTGACCAGGCGCATTGTGAGAATTGCCGGCACTCAATTCGGCAAACTGTCCAGGGACCGGACGGCAAAATCCAAATAGGCGAAATCGTCTACAGTTGCCGGCGCCTGCCGCCGACTCCGGTACTGATACCTGGGCCGCCCTATGCCGGCCAGGCGACCGCTACGCTAGTCTCACAGTTCCCTGTAGTGACTAAAGACATTGTGTGTGCGGAACATCAGTTCGCGGACCCGGACCCCGCCGCCGTCGAGTTAACCGCCCGGCCGGCAAACTAAAACCGGAAACCACAGGCCCGAAAGCGGGCCGAGATCGTAGCCGGTTTATCCCCGCGCGCCCTATCATCCGGCGCGCGGGGTTTTTTGTGCCTTGTGCGCGGCATTTAGCGGGCGTATGGTCCGGTTTTCGCAACGGTTAGCACCGTTAAACACCGTTAATTAACGGTAAAGGCAAAATCATGGTTTCACGCGACCCGAAACAAGTTTTATTGACGCCGATAGACCTAGACGACATACCCGACGGCGAGTATTCAGAGCAAAAATCCCAGGAGGAAATCGAATTCGAAAAATTCCGCGACGAAATGCGGGATTCGACCGAATACGCCAAATATACGATAGCCAGGCAGCCGACCGACCGGCGCGGCCGGCCTATCGGCCGCAAGCTAATGCAGATGTTCGAATGTGGCATAGACGACTACACGTTTAGCCAGCTAGTCGCCAGGATTCGCGACGACTACGGCACCGGCATCTACAAAATAACCGCGCGGAAATCAGACGGTACTTATGGATTCCAGCAAACTATCGGCATCGAGGCGCCGGCATCCGACCGCGAGGATAACCCCGCCGCCGGCGCTGCCGGCGAGCTGATAGATACGTTTTCCCTGGCTATGGAACGGCAGCAAACGCGCATCGAGGCGCTAATCGAAAAGGTCGGAGGACCGCGAACTGGCGGCGATGCTTTCGAGCAAATGACGCAAATGCTAACCGCGATGGGCGGCATTATGGGCGCGATGGGCGTAACGCCGCAGCAACCTAAGTCTATGGTTGACCAGTTAACCGAGTGGAAAATGCTAAAGGAACTATTCGACGGCGGCGACGACGGCGGCGGCGATGCAAACTTATACACGCTACTAACCGAAACCGTTAAAAATTTCGGGCCGCTACTCGGCGCCGCAATTTCAGCGCAAACGGCTAGCGGCGCGATACCGACCGCCGGGCCGATACGCCCGGCGTTAACGGCCATGGAGCCGGCGCCGGCGCCGGCGCCGGCGGCACCTAACCCGTCCGAGCTACCGCCGGAAATAGAGGCGATGCGCGGGCAAATTAACTTTTTAGTAAGCCAGGCGAAGCTAGGCGCGAAAGCGGCCGACGTGGCAGCCGCCATATTGCCAGGCATCCACGGCGACGCCCTGGAATCTATCGAGGCATTTTTACAGAAACCGGACTGTATAGACGTTTGCGCCCAGGTTAACGCCGAAGTGAATAGCTACCGGACCTGGCTACAGGATTGGCGCGAGGCGATGCTAGCCGGCCTGGGCGAATTATTGGTAGACCCGGCCGACGAACTCCCGGGCGACGTTGACCTGGGCGGCGGCGAAAGCGGCGGCGAGGTAATAGGGCCGGAAGTCTTGACAGACGACGCGCCCGGGGTCCAGACTTCCGATCACGTCGCGGGCCTTGCGACGGACATACCTGTAAGTGCATCAGCCGACAGCGCCGGAATCGACGGCGACACTAATGGCATTACCGGCGGGCCGAGCCGGGACGAGGGCGACGCTTGACCTTATGCGCCGGTTGGTGCTTCGGTATAAAAAGACTTTACCGATACGGCAACTGGCGCTTTCCATCATTGACCGCGTTCGCGGTCGCGGACACAAAAACTTTCCGGCCCAGGTACGCGCCCTGCACAATTTTGTGCAATCCAATATCCAGTATGTCAAAGATATAAGCGACGTTGAAACGCTCGCGACGCCCATAAAAACCCTGGAATATCGCCAGGGCGATTGCGACGACCAGGCCGTGCTATTGGCGTCGCTTTTGGAAAGTGTCGGACACGCGACGCGCTTTATCGCTATCAGCATGGTGCCGCTCGGCCCTTTTGTCCACGTCTATACAGAAACCCGGTTAGGGCCGGGATGGATACCTTTGGAAACTACCGAACCCTGGCCGGCCGGCAAGGGGCCGCCAAAATTTGCCGACCGCATGGTAGTAACGAATAAATGAATACCTACCAGACCGCATATCACCCGCCGAGCCTTACGGCCTTGCGCCGCTATAACGTAAACCGTGGCGCCGGCCTGGGCGGCTTAGGTAACGGCGCGTTTTTAGAAGAAGAAGCACGGCAGTACGATTTAGAGGCTAAACGTCGCGCCGTATGGCAAGCATTATCGCCGGAAGAACAAGCCGCAAAACTTGCCGCCGATGTAATAATTAAACAGGCAATTAAAACCGGCGAAGCGGCGCGATTGATAATGAATACTCAAGCGCCGATAGCCAGGACGCCGCTTGGCGACTATCAAAAGCAAATGCGCCGCGCCATGTATGCGGCCGATTTTGAAGCGTTTAATAAATTATTGGTAATTTCGAAATTCGGATGGGGCGCTAATGTCCCGCTCGGAATGTATCGGTTCAAAGTTATAGACGGCGTGCGACGCTACAAGCCATTTTCTGACGTGGATTTAGCGCGACTGTTTGAATACATGGCCGGCGCGACAAACACTTACGGCTATAACCGTTTTGCTGAACCAGGGTCTAGTTGCGATTGGAACGTGCTGCTAAATCAGTATGTGAATATGCAAATTGCCGCCAGGAAAAATTATCCGAATACGGATTGGCGGCACGTCGTCGAAATTTACCCAGGCCGATATATTTGCCAGGTTTATAAACCGTCGCTTTGGGTCAGAATCCGCGCCCCGGTAGTGGCCGCCGTCGCGATTGTCGCCGCCATTTATTTAGGCCCGATTATCATGGCGAAAATTGGCGAAGGCGCGGCGGCCGGCGCCGGCGGCACGGCGGCGGCAGCCGGCACGGAGGCCACTATCGTGGTAACGGGGGTCACTACTACCGCCGTAACGACGACCGCGACCGTTGCCGTTACTACGGCCGAGGTAGCCGCCGCCGTTACTACCGCCAGCCAGGTAGGCACCGTGTTAGCCACCACGCAGCAAGTAGTCGGCTACATAAACAAGGCCCGCACCATCGCGGCTATTGTCCAGGGCGAGCTACCGCCGCCGCCTATTGGAATTTCCGGCGACACGTTTACGGAATGGGCGCTAGATATTGCAAAGGATGAACTGATAAAGGAAGTGCAGGAACGTACCGGCGAATATCTAAGCGACAAAGCAAAAGAAAAACTAATAGCGGCCGAGGAAGCACGCCTAATCGCAGAGATTAAGGAAATGCAAGCCGAGCTAGCGAAACTTGTACCGCCTGGCACGCCTATCATGCCGTCGGATGATTTAGACGCCGATGTACGCGCGCGCATTATTGCGATGCAGGAAATTGAACGGCAGCGCGAAAATCAAAACACGATGTTACTAGCCCTGGCCGCCGGCGCCGGCGCTTTCATGTTAATGGGTTAAGACTATGCGACTACGACGAAAATATAGGGGTTTTGTGGGCCAGGTTGCGCCGCCGGCGGGCCTGGGCTGGCTACCGAAAGAACATGCAACGGCAGAGCAAAACGCCCGGTTTCCTGACTCTTTGTATTTTTGCGGGCGCGAGGATTATTCCGCGTATGTCGCAGCGCATGGCGCCGTACCGGCCGGCAGTTCTATCTTAGGTACGGGCATGGGGATGCCGCAAATTTGCATAGACGCCGGCTATCGTAAGGAATACGTCTACACGACCGGCGGCAATATTTTGCAGACAAAAATCACCGGGCCGAATGGCGCCGAGCCGGTAGCGCCGCCGCCGGCGCCGCCGACAATCGCGCCGACGCTGCCGGTAGCCGACGAAATGCTGCGCGACCCGACCGCCGCGATAGGCCCGCAGTTAACTGAGGAAGGCGAGGCCAGGGCCGAGGCGCTACGCGCCAGGCAGCAGGAACTCGAGACACGCCAGGCAGCCGAGGCCGGCGACGGCATAGCGCCGGAATTAGAGGCCAGGGCGAGCGTGGAGGAAGCAACGCGCCGCGCTATCGACATAGGCGGCGGTCCTGGGCCTGGACCGGCGCCGCCTACCGCGCCGGCCGTCGAGGAAAAACCGAACTGGCTGCCGTTAATTGTCGGCGCCGTCGCAATTTACCTAATGCAATAGCAGGAGTTTCTAAAATGTTTGGCACAGCCTTACCGATGGAAAACGGCTACCGCACGCGCTACGCGCCGCCGATTACCGCCGAAGTTTTGCGAACGAAAATGATGCCGGAATACAGCATAGACACGCGGCTACCGGGAATCATAGACACGATAACCAAAGTACCGGCCGCCAATGGCGACGTTATCACGATAGCGAGCGACGAAAACGGCGAGGTAGTCGCCGCCGAGACAACGCAAAACTGGCTACCGTTAGCCCTGGCTGCCGGCGCGGCCTTGTTTTTTCTAGGCTAAGGGGTTTGCAATGGCGATACGCAGAACATTATTAAACGGCGAGCGCGAGGCGTATTTCGACCTACGCTACACGAACAAAATTACGCCGACGATACCGACCGACCCGGTAGCCGACACGATGCTACGCACGCCCTGGACTTATCCGTTTACCGCCGAGGAAATAGCGGAAATGGACAAGCGGCCGCTATCGCAAATACAGGTTTGCCCGCCGACTTGCCCCGCCGGCTATTCGGCGCCTGGCGTTTTGTTGCCGGGATGGATACAGCCGAATTGTATTAAGGCGCCATGCCCCGCGATGTATGTAGGCGATAAGGGCGATTTGATAACGGAAATATTCGAAATGCCGACGCAAAACGGCACCACGGTAGTAGTAGCAACCGACGACGCCGGCGAAGTAATAGGCGCCGTCGAGAAAAAACCGAACTGGCTGCCGCTAGCCCTGGCTGCCGGCGCGGCTTACTTTTTTATGATGTGAGGATAACGAAATGCCAAACAATGCAAACGGAGCATTAGAACGCGCGACGCGCCAGGCGCGACAACAACGGCGCTCGGCAACCGCCGCTTTAGCGGCGAATCCGCGCGTACAGTTTGCGGATTGGTTGAAAAGCGAACTGCCGGAAGTTTACGACGACGCCATAAAGTACGCCCAGGCTAGCGCCGGCGCGAGGGCGCAAGCGTTAACGCAAGCCGCCAGGGCCGCCCAGGCGAAAGCGGCGGGCGTGCTTGATACCGGCTTAGGGTTTGTGGATTGGGATGTTTTCGCGACAGATGAGCCGGCGACGACGGCAGTTGAGGAAAAATCTTTTTGGGAAAAATTCACCGAGGGCGCGATAGCAGTAGGGACTAGCTGGCTAGTGCTGGAAAACCAAAAAGATATGTTAAAGCTGAATATCGCGCGCGCCGAGCAAGGACTACCGCCGATAGACCCGGCGACGACCGCGCCGGTTATTCGTACCCAGGTTTCTATAGACCCCGCGACGGCGGCCGCACTGGCTAGCAATGTCGGCAGTTCAATGAATCGCGGCCTTTTGATGATGGGCGCCGTGGCGCTAGTCGTTATGTTTTTTGTAATGAGGAAGTGAAGTGAAACCCGAAAATATATTTTTACTCGCTATCGTAGTCGGCGTGCTTTGGTATAACTTGCGAAAAGATCAGCCGACCGTGGGAATTTACGACGTGTCGCCTATCAGCGGCGGCCGACTCGGACAATGGCGCGGCGGCGGTACGCCGATGCCTTGGGAATTGCCGGGCTACCATGGCTGAAACCGCCACACCGCAGGAAATCAATCGGTTTGTGCAATCGGTAGACGAGTTTTTTTCGAATTACGCCAAACTGATTACGCCGAACATGCGCGCCCAGGTGTACGCGACCGGCAACGCGGCGGTTATTGCCGACTACGAGTCTGCAATAACACAGGGCGCCGTTTTGAAAAGCACCATAGAGGCGACGACCGGCGCCTGGGCGGCAGCGAAAGCCGCCTATAGCGCCGTGACTGGCGTTACGTCGACTTTCATAGGCGACGCCATAGACGAAATTCGATCATGGTTTGGCTACAAGCCGGCCGGCGAATACCTGGGCGGCCTGGGCTGCCCCGGCCCGGCGCCTGGCCTGGGCGCCGTGGGCTACCTGGGCGTAGTGCAGTTGCCGGCGGCGGCCTGGGTTGCCGGAATCCTGGGCGCCGTCTACCTGGCTAATCAGGCAATGAATAAGGTTTTTATTTTCGTCGCGGCTAATCAGATACAGGCCAGCGACCCGTCTATATCACGCTCGCAAGCATTAGCCGCCGCTGCCGACACGATTAAAGGCGAGGGCATTATAGGCGCCATTACATTGCCGCTAGTCGCGGCGGCGTTACTGGCGGCGTTTCTAATTTTTGGTAGGAAAACATGAGAACGAATCCCGACCGGATAACGACAGCCTGGCTAGAAAAACGTATCGGCCTTGTTAACGATATGCTCGGCCGCCCAAAAACGCAGTACACCGAAAAGGCGGGCGGCGGGCTAACCGGCAATCGCGGTCATTTATTTATTGACCATGCTTATGGTGGGGTAAAAGTTGCTGAAATGGCGGGCGGCGGGACCGGCGAAAATAACATTTCAGAGGGATACGTCCCGAAAAAAGAATTGAATAATTTTATTAACGGCATGATTGCGGCGATACGCTTAATCGAAAACAAGCGGCGCCGGAATCCGATCACGGAGGGGCAGTTAGAGAATTTCGTTTACGAATTGGACACGTCAGGGCGCTACGAATTAGAGGGCGCGTTGAAAATTGCCGTTATGGAATCGAAGGATTTATCTATATCGCCAAACAAGCGGCAAATTTATAAGGATTTAGCCGCGCTAATCCGAAAGGAATTAAAAAAATTCTCCCCTAGCAGAAACCCCAAGAGGCGCAAAGTGGCAAAGAAAAAACGGACAGTAAAACAACGCGCGGCGACTAAAAAAATGCTAGCCGCTAATCGCGCCAGGTTGCGTAAGAAAACGAAAACCGCCAGGCGCAAAACTCGCCGCAATCCGCAAAAGGCGCGGCCAGGTTTGAAGGTTAAGAAAAAATCGCAGCTATGGGTCGTGTTTCGTTGCTTTGGCCGCGATGTTCAATACGCGACGGTCAAAATGGGGCGCGGCGCTCATGTCGGTTTAACCGGGATGCGAAGCGAGGCCGCGATTTTCAAAACAAAGCCACAGGCTACTAACATCGCGAATTATTTAGCGCGCAACCATACCGGGCGGCATATGTGGGGAATAGTTAACGAAAAGCAAACAGGCGTACAGATTAGGAATTTTTGCGAGAAGGCGCTAGCGGGAAATTAGCGGCGCGTGGCCGGAATCCTGTACCGGCGACGCGCGCCCAGGTCACACAGGCGCGAAAGTTATTTACAGACTTCCGGGGCGACGCGCCGGCAAGTTTGAAACGGGTCAAGCTACCGACGCC
>SMVA01069324.1_pt1 | contig 10411 bp, 10 predicted proteins | sample 2456451 | NCBI WGS metagenome assembly SMVA01 (sample SAMN11095933, study PRJNA526329) | marine sediment metagenome | biome: Marine sediment; feature: Surficial sediment; material: Deep marine sediment; isolation source: Hadal surficial sediment | place: Pacific Ocean | collected 2014-05 | depth...
CCAAATACGGAATGTCTAGTCCGCGACTTCGCAGCGTCCTTTATGCTCGAGTTTCCGAACCAGAGCATTGACCTGAATCAAATGCGGAGCACGCGCTCAGAACTCATCGATCCCGATCCGGGCGGCGCCCAGGCAGCCGAGAGATACTCACCTCGGCCCGCGGCTCGCACCTAAGGGAGCTACAGGGTGAAAGCGCCTGTTGGAGGCCCAGACAAGCCGTCACTTTGCTATCAGTGACTTCGTTGTCCAGGAATTCGACCCTGCCTGCACAAGATCTGAATTTTCCAACGCCGACTTGATCTAGGTCAATACGACCTCCTGCCACCACGCTTACATAGAAAATTGTACACAGACAACATTGCTGTAGGAGCTTGAACATGCCTGGATTATCGCGGCGAGAACTACTTACTACTGCCTCTGGAGTTGGAGCGGTGACGATGGTCGGCGGAGCCATGATTGCATCGGCGAACCCTCGTAGTGTACAGCCAGTTCCCGCCATGCGAGTGGTCACAAAGTCCGCAACGAAGGCCGGAATTGACGAGCCGATGAACGTGGACCTTCTGGAACGCGTACATCAGCGACTCGTCCCGCCGCCCTTCGTTCCCGACCATGACCAAGTGGCGACCGGCGCGCCGAAAGTCGTCCAGGTCCGTCTGGTTATCGAGGAAAAAACCATGGTAATCGACGACGAAGGAACGGAAATTCAGGCGATGACGTTCAACGGTACCGTTCCCGGACCGTTGATCGTCGCCCATCAAGGCGACTACATCGAGCTGACATTGGAAAACCCGGAAGATAGCAGCCTCGAACACAATATCGATTTCCATGCCGCGACCGGTGCTATGGGAGGTGGAGCACTCACCCACGTCCAGCCGGGTGAGATGGCCGTTCTGCGATTCCGTGCGACCAAACCTGGCGTGTTCGTCTACCATTGCGCACCGGGCGGCATCATGGTGCCGTGGCACGTCGTTTCCGGAATGAATGGCGCTTTGATGGTATTGCCCCGGGATGGCCTGAAAGACCGCCTGGGCAATCCGGTGCACTACGACCGCGCATACTACATCGGCGAACAGGATTTCTACGTGCCGACAGACGAGAGCGGTAACTTCAAGCGCTATGAAGACCTGCTTGAGTCGTTCGACGACACCCTGCAGCGAATGAAGACCCTGACGCCGAGCCATGTGGTGTTCAACGGCCGGGTTGGCGCGTTGACGGGCGACAATGCGCTTACGGCAGAAGTCGGGGAAACGGTGTTGTTTATCCACGCCCAGGCCAATCGCGATACCCGCCCGCATCTGATCGGCGGCCATGGCGATCTGGTCTGGGAGACAGGATCGTTCGATGATCCCCCGGCCACCAACTTGGAGACGTGGTTCATTCGCGGCGGGTCCGCCGGAGCGGCACTCTATACATTCCGGCAGCCGGGCCTGTACGCCTATGTGAACCATAACCTGATCGAGGCACTGGCGCTGGGCGCGGCGGCCCACGTGCAGGTCGAAGGTGACTGGAATGACGACCTGATGACCCAAGTCTCCGCCCCCGGCTCCACGGCTTGATCAGCCACCGTGGCCTGTAGGCACCATACCGGAGGTCTGCGCATTGGAGCGCAGGCCTCTGCGATTGGTTGCCGCTCGACCAGGCGTATGAGGTCGGTATCTAGAATCGTCAGGCAGCATCGGCCGCCGCAAGAATTTTTCGTCATAACCTGCCCCCTACCGCGACGGTTCGGATGCGCCAAAATGGTGGCGATACCGTAACCGCAACGCAAGTAATGTGGTGAACGGCTAACTCACCGACGGCGGTTGGTCTGGCCGTCTGGCTTTGACGCTCTCGTCCTCGCCGCTTTCGTTCGCCTCCTCGTCGTCGATGAGGATGCGCAGGGCGGCGCCGTCCATGTCGTCGAACTGCCCCGAGCGCAGCGCCCAGAGGAAGGCGACCAAGCCGATCAGGCCGAGGCCGAGCGCCGCCGGGATCAGGATGCCGAGAATTTCCAAGCCCGTCCCCGCTCAGCGCGCCAACCTCAAACGCAGGGCGTTGAGGGTGACCAGGATCGAGGAAGACGACATCGCGACCGCGGCGATCAGCGGCGTGACCAGGCCGGCGACCGCGATCGGTATCGCGACCATGTTGTAGAGCGCGGCCAACGCGAAGTTCTGCATGACCAGGCGGCGCGCGCGCCGCGCCACTTTGAGCGCGGCCGCGACCGGGGCCAGGCGCGTGCCCTGAAATATAAAGTCTGCGGCCGTCTGGCTGATGTCGGCGGCGCTGACCGGCGAGATCGAGGCGAAACCGGCGGCCAGGCTGGGCGAATCGTTCAACCCATCGCCGACCATCAAGACCTTGCGGCCCTGGGGTGGCGAGCGCCTCGAGCCGCGCGACCTTCTCGGCGGGCAGGCACCCGGCACGCCAGTCCGCGATACCCAACTCCTCGGCCACCGCGCGCACCACCGCACCCCGGTCGCCCGACAGCAGCTCGACCGCGAGGCCCTGGGCGCGCAAGGACTCGAGGGTGGCGCGCGCGTCCGGGCGCAGCGCGTCGGCGAAGGCAAAGCGGCGTGGTTCGGCGTCCTCGATCGCGAGCCAGAGCTCGATCTCGGGAGCGCCGTCCGTTTGGGCATCGTCGAGGCCGCACCAGCGGCGGCTGCCGAGGCCGATGCGCCGGCCGTCCAGTCGCCCTTCGAGGCCGCTGCCGGGCAGCTCGGCGATTTTGGAAACCTCGGGCAAGCCACGGGTTCCGCGGGCGCGGACCAACGCCCGGGACAGCGGATGGTTGCTGTGCCGGGCCAGCGCCGCCGCCAACTTCAATTCGCTCCCGGTGTAATCGCCCGCAACCAGCTCGGGGCGCCCCAGGGTCAGGGTCGCGGTTTTGTCGAAGACCACGGTATCGACCTCGGCCAGAAGCTCGAGGCCGTCGGGCGACTTGACCAGCAGGCCGCGGCGCTGCAGAGCGCCTGCGGCGACCACCTGGACGACCGGCACCGTCAGGCCGAGCGCGCAGGGGCAGGTGATGATCAATACCGTAATCGCGACCGTCAGCGAGGCTTCCCAACCGGCGCCGGCAAGCAGCAACCAGCCGAGGAAGGTCGCGGCCGCGAGCGCGTGGACCAGCGGCGCGTAAAGGCGCGCGGCGCGGTCGGCGAGGCGGACGTAGCGGGCCCGGCCCTGCTCGGCGGCCTCGACCAGGCGCACGATCTCGGCCAGCAGCGTAGCCTCGGCCACCGCGGTGACCCTAAGGCGCAAGGGCGCGGTGAGGTTGAGCGTGCCGGTGAACACTTGCTCGCCGGGACCGGTGGCGGCGGGTAGAGTCTCGCCGGTGACCAGGCTGGTGTCTAGCTCCGAGCGGCCCGCGACGACGCCGCCGCCGGCCGGCACCCGGTCTCCGGCGGCGAGCGCCAAGATCATGCCAAGCTCGATCTCGTTGACCGAGATCAGGCGCTCGCTGCCATCCTCGGTCACAACCCGTGCCGCGGTCGCCGCCAGCGTGACCAGATGCTCGGCCACCGAGCGCGCCTTGGCGCGGACCCGGTGATCCAGGTAACGGCCGATCAGCAGGAAGAACAGTAGCATCAGCGCGGCGTCGAAGTAGGTATGGGGGCCACCCAATATGGTCTGGTGAAGGCTCATGGCCGCGGCCAGGAGCACGCCCAGAGAGATCGGCACGTCCATGTTGAGCGTCCGCGATCGCAGCGCGCTCAAGGCCGAGCGGAAGAACGGTTGGCTGGCGTAGGCGATCGCGGGCAGGGCGACCAGCGCCGAGATCCAATGGAACAGGCCACGGGTGCCCGCGCCCATGCCGCCGTCGAGACCGGCCCAGACCGAAACCGACAGCAGCATGACGTTGCCCGCCGCAAAGCCCGCCACCGCGAGCGCGGTCAGCAGCCGCCGGCCCTCGCGCGCCGCAGCGTCGTGCAGTTCGAGCGGATTGAACGGCGCCACCGGATAACCCAGATCGCGCAGTCTGCGCATCAGCGCGCGCGGATCTGCCGCGCCTTCGCGCCAATCCAACACCAGGCGCCGCGTGCTCATGTTGAACCGGGCCGAGACCACACCAGGAACGGCGTCGAGCGCGCCCTCGATCTTGCGGATGCAGCCCGCGCAGTGGAGGTTCTCGACCATCAGATTGAGGCGCGCGGTCCCCGTGACCGGCCGGGTCACAAAGGCGCCCGGCTCGACGAGCGGCGCCGTGTCGTGGTCGAGAGTCGTCATGGTTCCGCCGTGACCTCGTGTTCCATCCGGTAGCGCGTCCCGTCTGCGTTGCCGAGCACGACTTCAACCATCTGACCTCCCCCGGTGCCTGGGGTCAGCGTAACCGCACTGTTCCAGCCCAGCGCGGCTTGGGCCTCGGCTTCGGCCAATGTCCGGTCATGGTTGCGGCCAGCCTCGAAGGGCCTTTCCGTGCTCAGGCCGGACCAAGAGTCGATGGCGAAATAGGCCAGCGCGCCGTTGACCGCGAAGACGACGCCGAAGAAAGCCAACATGCCGAACAGCACGGTTTTTCCGGTGATGGGGCGCGTCGGGTTCATCGCTGTGGCCCCCGGAAAATGGAATCGTAGGCGGCTTGGGTCCCGCTGTTGATCTCGGTCAGGACAAAGCGGATGTCGGTCGCGTCGTCCGCGAGCGCGCCCTTGGGAACCGTGACCAACAGGCGGAACGACTGCAGCCGGTCGGGCTTGACCGTGAAGTAGGGCGTGGCCGACTCGCCGACATCTTGCGAGCCCACGACCTTAAGGAGCGCGCCCTCGAGACCCTCGACCGACAGTGTGAGCGTGCGCTGCTCCCGCGATTTGTTGAGGATCTTGAAGGCGAAGCCATTTCGGATACTGCCGTCGGACAGGCGGGTGAATAGTGGATTGCGATCGCGCAGCACGTTGATGTCCAGATCGGCCCTGTTGAGCAAAGCGGTCAGCATGACCAGGGCGGCCGCCAGCGCGATACCAAAATACACAAAGACCCGGGGCCGGAGCAGCTTGATGCGGATGTCCTGGCCCTCGATCCGGCGCCGGGTGTTGGCGACGGAGTCGTAGTCGATCAGCCCGCGCGGCCGCCCGATCCGGGTCATGATGTCGTCGCAGGCATCGATGCAGAGGGCGCAGGTGAGGCACTCGAGTTGTTGGCCGTCGCGGATTTCGATGCCCGTCGGGCAGGCGGCGACGCAAGCGTTGCAATCGACGCAGTCGCCCCGGCCCTCCCAGCTATCGTGCTTGCGGTACGGCGCCCGCGGCTCGCCGCGGTCCAGGCGGTAGGTGACCGTGAGCGATTCCTCGTCCATCATCGCGGCCTGGATGCGCGGCCAGGGGCACATGTAAGTACAGACCTGCTCGCGCATCAGCCCGCCCATGGTAAAGGTGGTGAAGGTCAGGATCGCGACGGTCCAATAGGCGACGGCCGGGGCTTCCAAGGTCACCAGCGAGACAGCGAGGGTCGGAGCATCGGCGTAATAGAAAATCCAAGCGCCGCCGGTCAGCAACGCGATCACCAGCCACGCCGCGAATTTAACCAGCCGCTTGGCGATCTTGGAGGCCCCCAAGGGCGCTTTATCCAAGCGGATGCGGGCGGCGCGGTCGCCCTCGATCCAGCGCTCGACCCAGACGAAGAGGCCGGTCCAGACGGTCTACGGGCAGGAGTAACCGCACCAGGCGCGGCCGACTACGGTGGTAACCAGGAACAGACCCAAGGCCGCTAGGATCAACAGGCCGGTGATGTAGTAGACCTCCTGGGGCCAGATCTCGATGAAAAAGAAGTAAAAGCGCCGGGCCGGGAAATCGATCAAGACCGCCTGATCGGGCGCCCCGGGGCCGCGGTCCCAACGCAGCCAGGGGGTCACGTAATAGATGCCGAGTGTGATCCCCATGATCCACCACTTGAGGCGCCGGAATCTGCCGTTGACACGCTTCGGGTGGATCCTCACGCGCTTCTTGTAGAGCGAGCGGGCCGCTTTCTTGTTGACTGCCTCGACGTCGATCTTCTCGACGGCTGGGGCGGTAGGGCTATCGTTCATGGCCGGTCACAGGTTTGCGGGCCTGAGCGCCTCGTGGTTCAGGCGCCCCCGCCCAGGGAGTGGATGTAGATCGCCAGCTTCTTGATCGTCACCGCGTCGAGAATCCACCCCCAGGCGGGCATCACGCCGCCCCGCCTCTCCGAGATGGTGTTGACGATACTTGTCTTGTCGCCGCCGTAGAGCCAGAGGTCGTTGTTGAGCGCCGGAGCGCGGCGCGCGACAGGAAGGGATATCCCGGCATCACCGATTCCGGCACCAGGCTGCGCGGCGCCTCCATGTGGGTGCGGTGCCACTCGTCGGAGTACTTGCCGCCGACCCGGGCAAGATCGGGCCCGCTGCGCTTGGAGCCCCACTGGAAGGGATGATCGTACATGCTTTCCGCGGCCAGGCTGTAGTGGCCGTAGCGCTCGGCCTCGTCGCGGAACGGGCGCACCATCTGGCTGTGGCAGTTGTAGCAACCTTCGCGGATGTAGATGTTGCGTCCGGCCAGCTCCAGCGGCGTATAGGGCCGCATGCCCGCCACCTTCTCGATGGTGCTTTCCAGGTAGAACAGCGGCGCGATCTCGACCATGCCGCCGATCGAGACCACGACCAGGATGCCGATCAGCATCAGGATCGAGTTCTTCTCGAATTTTTCGTGATTGATCATGATGCGCCCTCCCTAGGCCGTGGCCGGCCGTGCGGTCGGGGCGACGTCGTAGGGCTGCTCCTCGCGCAGGTCGCCGCGCCAGGCCCGGTAGACGTTGTAGGCCATGACCAGCGCGCCGAGCACGAACAGCATGCCGCCCAGGGCACGTACCAGGTAGAAGGGATGCATGGCCTCGACCGTCTCGGCGAAGGAATACTCCAGGAAGCCCTGGCTATTATTTTGCGCCGCGGGGTTAGGAATTCGGGGTTTGCCAAGGCCGATTCCGCAACCGGCAATGAACCAATAAAATTATGAAGACATTTCCTTCCCCAGTATCGCTTCCGCCCTCGAATTGCCCCCTCAAACAGCTTTGTCGGTCAGTTGCCGCATGATCGCCTGGCGTGCCGGGTGCAGCATATTGCCAAGATGCAGCAGGGCACTTCGGGCAAAGCGCGCCGGTTGGCGATCGTCGGTATAGAGGCCATCCAGCATGTTGGTGCCTAAATAAATCGGCCGCGCCACCCGATCATGAGCGAGATGATATCGGCGCAACCCCCGTGCCGCACCGATATCGGCGTCCTTCACCCGGGCCGCCCGGATTTCGTCGGCCAGCTTGGCGGCACCACGCAGACCAAGGTTAAAACCATGTGCGGTGACCGGATGCATACCCACAGCGGCATCGCCGATCAGTGCGAAGCGGCGGCCGTAAAAGCGGTCGGCATAGACAGCGACAAGGGGATAGATGTGACGTTTACCGACTAGGCGCATGGATCCAAGACGTTGCGCGAAACGGACCGCAACATCCCGATTGAATGCTTCTTCGTTCATCGCCATCACATCCGCGGCGTCATCGCTGGGCAGGGTGATGACGACGGAGCTTCGCCGTCCGGCCAGCGGGAGTGTCGCCAGCGTGCGGCCATAATGGAAGCATTCGAAAGCCGTGTCGCCATGGCCCTCGTCGTGGTCCATGCGGCAGACAATGCAGCTTCGCCCGAAATCGCGCATTCGCGCCGCGATTCCGAAGCGCCGGCGAGTTTCAGAGAAACGGCTGTCGGCCGCGACTAGCAACGGCGCCCGCAAGCTGCGACCGTCGTCGAGGGTTGCCCAGACCGCCTCTCCGTTGCCGCCTGACCCAACTACCGAGCGCTCGTCGATTAGTTCGACCCCGGCGATTTCCTGCAACGCGGCAAAAGCGGCGCGGCGGATCGGATAATTCGCGACCATGGACCCGAGATAATCCTTCCCGGTTTCCCGATGATCGAAATGCAAGGCGTAGGAAGAGTCGCCGTTGATGACCTTGGCGTGGCGAATGAATGACACTTCTTCCACCGGTATGTGCCGCCAGATATCAAGATCGCGCAGGATCCGCTCGGAGCGGTGGGTAAGAGCGATATCACGGCCGTCGACTGGCGGATCTGCGATCATCGAACGCGGAAGCCGCTCAATAACCGCAATGTTCAGACCACACCCCTCCAACGCCCGAACAAAACACAACCCGGCCGGTCCCGCGCCCACAACGATCAGATCGTAAGCCTCCACCTGACTCTTGGTCAGTGCCACTGCCTTCATGCAAATCCCCTAACCGACATTTCGCCGTCGATAAGCCTCCTGGCATGAAACTGGGACAAATCTCGCCTGAGGTCGTTGATCTATGTCAGTTTGAGTGTCGTTCTAGTGATTCTCTAGTGCCTACCAATTTGAAACCGATTGTGCAGGCATCCCGTTCAAGGAATATTCCGCTATAGCCGTGCTTGGCTACACCTTGCCGTCAGCGCCACTTCCTCGCCACGTCCGAAATGGCCCCAACCTCAGGCATTCCGTCAGAAATGTCTGCTTCACCCCGAACCCCGGACGTGGCAGGCAACCCCTGTGAACGTCTGGGATTGTAAAGGGTTGTCGGACGCCTGCCGTGGCTGGGTCCGTGCGGCGGACTCGGATCGGCAGGCGTCGGAGAAGCCTCAGGGGAGGGCGGGGCGCGCGGTGCTTATCCGCGCTCGAAGGTCTCGATGCTGATCATGGGTCCGCCGCAGTGTGGGCAGGGCTGGGCGGGGGCCGGCGGATTGTGGTGTCCTCGGCGGTGCCGGCGTCCTCGGTCTCGTGCCCACCGTGAAACCGCGGATCGTCGTGTCCCCGGTCGTGCGCCGGCGCAAGGGGCGGCCAGGGGGGCTGATGGTTCTGTCGGTCATGGGTCTGCTCCCTGTGTCGAGTGAGGTTCGAAACCCCAAATCTCAACACAAGCACAGACCCTGCCCGTTAATCGCCACACCGCGCCGCCTGCCACCTCAAACTACCGCAGGAGCGGTTTCGTCCTGTGGCTAGTGTTGGACTCAATGGCCGCACCGGAACGACGACCGTATTCGGACGGTAAACCGGCATCCGAACCCGCCGCTTGCTTTCTGCACGTCAAAATTCGAACTGGGATACGACCCCGAAGCCCGTGGCATGGGTTTCGGGGCGGGCACCTGCTACAATCATCCACATGACCGACTCCACTCTGCCGCGCTCGCCGTTCGCGGGGGCCACCGACTTCGAAGACGGCGCCCCCCTGCGGCCGATAGCGCCGGAGGAGCTTGCGCGGATTCTTCAGGCGCACGAGCTTTGGGCGGGCTCCAAACAGCGGTCGGGCCAACGGGCCAATCTGGATTCGTTCGATATCTCCGGAAAGTCCTTTGCCGGTATGAAACTTTGGCGCATCCGCATGCAACGTGCAAATCTCGCCGACGCGGACTTCGCGGGCGCCGATCTCAGGCGCGCGCTTCTGATCGGCGCAACGATGCAACGGGTCCGCCTCGCCGCCGCCGATTTGACCCGCGCGCGGCTCAGCGGGGTCGTTCTGACCGACGCAGACTGTACGGGTGTCTGCATGGCCGGGGCCGATATGGAGTTTGCCATCCTGGCGAGTTCCGACTTTCGCGATGCCAACTTTCGCGATGCCGATCTGAGCGGCGCGATTTTCGATGGCGCGGATTTGAGCGGCGCGGACCTTCGCCGGGCGAACCTGCGCGGCGCATCGTTTCAGGAGACGCGTCTCCTCCGCACGGACCTTCGGGAGGCCCGATTGGGCGGCGCGATCCTAACGCACGCGGCGCTCAACGGCGCCGATCTCCGCGGCGCTTATCTGCGGGTGGCAAAGTTTCACCGCAGCGATTTGTCCGGCGCCGATCTTCGGGATGCCGAGGGGCTGACCCGAGCGCAAATCAGCCACACGATCCGCGATGCCCAGACACGCCTGCCTCCTGACATGAGCCCGGAGGCGGAAGATGGCGAATGACGAACAGATCGATCTATTGAAGCAGGGAACCCAGGCTTGGAACGCCTGGCGGGCGGAACACGGCGAGGCGGCCGTGGATCTTTCAGGCGGCGCGCTGCGCGGCCTGGACCTTGCAGGTGCCGACCTCGAAGGCGCCGACCTTCGGCGCGCCGATTTTCGCGGCGCCAATCTCAGCGGCGCCAAGCTCAGGGGCGCAGACCTTGAAGGCGCCAATCTGTTCAAGGCCACGATCGAAGGCGCCGACCTCGACGGGGCCGATCTCCGCGGGGTCCAGTTTCTTCAGTGCCCGCAACTACAATCCGCGCAGAACTGGCAATCCGCCATCCGCGACGAAGACCTGGCCTGCGGCGCCCCGATTCCAAGCCGCTAATCACGCGGCGCTGTTGGATCGAAGAAACCTCCTGGGTCGGGCATCTTCATCCTCGGCGCGGCCGATCGGGCCGGTGACGCCGGCCAGTGCGCCAGGGACGATTTCCAACACCTGGAAGCGCTCCGGCGCGACCGGGCCGGGCAG
>SMVA01215333.1_pt1 | contig 10410 bp, 5 predicted proteins | sample 2456451 | NCBI WGS metagenome assembly SMVA01 (sample SAMN11095933, study PRJNA526329) | marine sediment metagenome | biome: Marine sediment; feature: Surficial sediment; material: Deep marine sediment; isolation source: Hadal surficial sediment | place: Pacific Ocean | collected 2014-05 | depth 0-1...
ACCAACGAGCAATATTTCTTGCCGCTCTGCCATATCATGAATTACTTTACTATTGGCAATGATCTCTTTCATAGAATTCCTGACATTTCGTTCAACTACATTCCTTGCGAAGTTTGCCTCGTCAATTCGACTTCCGGAGGCTATTTCTTCTTCGACACTCTGTTGTATCGTTTCAACAATACTGTCCAGGTGCGATGATAAGGATGAAATCTTTTCCGATTTGGTACGCTCAATTGCCGCACCCACTGCACCGCAACCAGTGTGGCCAAGAACTACAAGCAATTTAGCTCCAGCCGCTGAACACGCATATTCAATACTGCCGAGCTCGTTGCTTCCGACAATGTTACCGGCTACTCGAATACTGAATGCATCGCCTAGACCCAGGTCAAAGATTCGCTCTGTCGCAACCCTCGAGTCCATGCACGACAATACAACTGCCAACGGAAACTGACCAGCCGAAGTAGAATCTATTTCATGCCAACTCGTTCGCATCACAGTCTGGTCGTTAACAAATCGTTTGTTCCCTGCAACTAAGATATCCAGTACTTGCTCCGGTGTGACTCGACTTTGTACCTCGCGTGACGAGAAATCGACATAGGTGATTTTATCATCTATAGCGTACTGGTCCTTGAAGCCAATCAGGCTGAGATCGATATCCCTGGCAGGAGCGATATCTCGCTCATATTCATAAATGAAGTCCATAATATCAGGGTCAATATATACCGAATGCCGGGCATCCAACACCACGCTGCTACCTGTTTCGAGGCTGTTCAACGCACCTGCGAGCGCAGCCCGGTTCAAGAAGCTAACCTGGCTCGCAAGTTCGATTCGCAGCACGTTACCACTGGAATACTGCTCGTTTATTTGACGTAGTGGGCTGCGGAAATTACTCCACAAGATAAACCCAATCGCCACAACCAGGCCAACAATAATACCGACGAGTAAGTCGGTCAGTATGATCGCCAATACTGTGACTACAAACGGTGCAAATTGGCTTCGCCCCTTCTGCCACATCTGCCGAAATAGCTTAGGTGGTGTGAGTTTGTATCCTGTAAATATCAATATCGCCGCGAGGCTGGATAACGGAATTAAGTTCAGCAGTTGCGGTATGAATATCACCATTAGTAAAAGTAACAGGCCATGTACTAGAGCTGAGATCTTACTTTCTGCACCCGCATCGATGTTCACCGAACTACGCACCACGACAGAAGTAATCGGTAAGCCACCAATAAGTCCCGAAGTCATGTTACCTATACCTTGCGCAACCAACTCTTGATTAGGCGGAGATACACGTTTCTTCGGATCAAGTTTATCAACAGCTTCGAGGTTCAACAAAGTTTCCAAAGTGGCGACGATAGCGATCGTCAGAGTAGCTGTCAGAATCCCAGGTTGATTAATCGCACTGAAATCAGGAAAGCTCATGATAGAGATTAACTCTCCAACAGAATTAGAAACTGGTATTTGTGTTCGATGCGATTCACCGATGTAAAATAAAGCTCCTTCGACATTGAATATGACGCTGAAAAAAATACCTACCCCCACTACTGCGAGTGCAGGCGGGAGGGGAACTCTTACCAGGGGGGTACGATCCCAGCCTATTAACATGACAAGAGACAAGATCCCGACAATAGTTGCGCTCAGGTCAAAATTTTCCAGAATGGCGATCAGATCGCTAAATGTGTTTTCTACGTCCAGATCCAGGTAAACCAGATCCTGAAGCCACTCTGCATCGTGACCAAACAAATGTGGAATCTGTTTTAGAATTAAAATAATACCAATTGCAGCAAGCAATCCTTTAATTACATTCGAAGGAAAATAAACCGCGATTGAACCCGCTTTTAACAAACCCAGCATGACCTGAATCGCACCTGCAAAAATTACAGCGACTAGAAAAGCCTCAAACGAGCCAAGTACTCCGATTTGTGTCGCGACAATGGCAGTCAATCCAGCTGCTGGGCCACTTACGCTGGTCTGGGAACCACTGATCAAGCTGACAACTACCCCGCCGACAATACCTGCAATAATTCCAGACATCAGTGGTGCACCAGAAGCCAACGCGACACCAAGACAAAGAGGCAATGCAACCAGAGATACGACTATTCCTGCTGGTATGTCTTTCGATAGATGCTGGAGCATTGAGGGTAGAGCTGCCATAAGTAATCTGTTATAAGTGAAGGAAAACTAAATATTACTTAGCTGTGATTTGAAAGGCAATACGGCATAGAAATACAAAGTGAGATTTTAGCTTCAGAAAAACTTGTCAGGCTGGTTCCTGACGTCCTGATCGCGCGGCACAGCAACACGGAACCATATAAACGGAAACAGCGGATTTGGAAACCAATAGTACCAGCCTAGATTCCGAGACCTATCTTTCCCCCAGTGAAAATCCATCCGAACATAGAGAAACTTGTAGAAGCAAAGCCCGGGGAAGAAGTTGATTTTAAACCCACGGGTTTTCAAGTAGCGGGATTGAATGTAATAGTTACCTTCAAACGACGTAATACCCCAACCTAGCGGCCCTTCTGCGATAACTTCGCCGCTAGGTATATGTGTGATTCTGATCCTCTTTGATTCGGCCAAATTCCCTCTCCCTGGGTATTCGGATTACGACAGGTTACAATGTCCAGAATAAGCAGTCCAACCTAGAGAACGTTCTAATCATGCTTTGAGTCATTTAGTCTAACAGGAATACTCATTGGTCAATAAAACGTCAGTCATGCGGTGCAAAAGACCGCTATCATTTTGAAGATAGAATAGAGTATGCAGAAGTGATCACAAGCTAGATATAGGAAACAACGACACAACGACACCAGACCAAATCCTGCCACGCTTGAAAGAAGGTTATGCAACAGTTGCGGGTGAACGAGGGGCCACTGATGCCGAACGTGATATTCGAAACTTCGCCGTGAAATTCTACACGGAAGAAGGTGACTGGGATCTGGTGGGTAACAACACGCCGGTATTCTTTCTGCGTGATCCTCTCAAATTTCCTGACCTCAATCATGCGGTAAAACGAGACCCAAGAACCAACCTGCGCAGTGCAGAGAACAACTGGGATTTCTGGACTTCACTTCCAGAGGCACTGCACCAGGTCACAATTGTCATGAGAAACGGGGGCCTCCCCGCCACATATCGGCACATGCATGGGTTTGGTAGCCACACGTTCAGTATGACTGTTAATGACTTTTATACCACCCGGCTTTCTTAATTGAGTTCCAGGACGGTATCTGGTGACAAGAATGACAATCGCTAACTCTTGCATTCAACTGACCTGCTACCGGTGCACATACCTTCTTAAAATGCGAAGTAAAGTGGCAAGGTGGCGCACGATGGCATTGGGAGCAGTCCGTCGACCCACTGGATGGATGACGAAACTTCGAAATCATCCAAACCTGTGTATTGTGACAACTACTGCACTGCAAACCAAACATACGGTCATGAGCGTCGCGTTCAAAATGGCAAGTTGCACAACGAAGTTCTGCCTCGGACCGCGAACCAGTTAAGGCATTAAATGGATCTGCCGCCAACTCTACAGTAGCTTCCGAAAAAGAGTGTTCAAGAACCTGTTCAGTCTGGACTCTCAACAAATCCTTGAAGCTCATTTTAGCAATCAGATCATGATCCATTGTTGTGGCGATAGTCCCGGTACCCAAATGTTCTCGATGACAACGCCTGCAATCAGGCACAGCCGAATGAAACTGTAACTCCGGCCAGATCGAAAGACGTTCATCAGTTGCGTGACAAGCCATACACTTTTCCGGTGACGGTCCTTTGACAGCTGTGTGACAGGCACCACAATCATCTTTTATAAAATCGTGACTGATGGAGAGTTTTCCTGGACTAGTCAGTTCTTGCCAGCTAGTAACTGGCAACCAAAATTCGCCCCGTTTCTGGTTATTCGTGATGACAAAGAAACCAATAACAAGGACTACCAGAAATATTCCGGAAACGTATCCTTTCACTGTACCCACCGTAAACCGTAGTGGATTCCCGACCATACGTGAAGGATTAAAAGAAGATACATGCCAATGACTAACGTGAGATGAACACGGTACCAAATGGTGAACCATTGTTTCAGCGCCTCGCGCGCCGTGATTGCAGATTCCACATCTGCAATCGAACCCACTAAATAAACGACGTTGGCAATCGAGCGAGCACTAATTGTGTTGGTTGGAGTCGCAGCTGTCACTGATTGCGATCCTGCCAGCATATTCGGTCCAACCTCAGCATAACTGTCCGGTGCAAGATTGCCGACTGTCGATACGCTATCGTATTCCTCATAAAGTGTATTAAGAAGCCTACGTTTACCACGTATGTCATCACCAATTTGACGTTGGAGATACCGACCAATCACTCCGCTAAACACTATCATGAGAGTAAGTGCGGTCAAAGAAGCGGCGAGTACACTGTTAAATTTAAGTCCCGTATGCAACAAGACCAGTATAGATCCAAGAAAGCCCGTGTATATGTGCCAGGCCAGTATAGATCGCATGGATAAGCGGCGAACCATAAACGCCTTTACGAAATCGAGTCGCTTTGCAGCTGAGTAAAGCAGCGGCACGGACAATAACAACACGCCAGTTACTGCCAGGATTCCGCCCAATGCACTCCCGGCAAAATCCTGGGAAGGATTGCCACCGATCCAAATTAAAAGGAGAATGAATATCGTCGCCGCGGCGATTACCGGTTCACGATCATTCATCTGTTAACTAAGCCTCAATAACAATGTTTGAGACCGGTCTTGCCTGGCATGCCAGAATGATGTTGGCTGCCTTATCCTCCGGTTCAAGCGCGTCCTCGACGTCCATCACAACCTCTCCGGAAACAACTTTCACGCAACACTCCCCACAGGAACCAACACGACAAGAATAGTTCATATCAACACCAATGCGTTCTGCGGCTTCAAGTACGGTTTCATCACCTTCAATGGAAGCGGTCTTTACTGACTGCATGAATTCGACTGTGGTTACGGCTCGATCATCTACAGCAGAAGCGGACAGTGCGTCCTGCCTTGCAAGCGGTTTCTCCTGGGAACCAAATGACTCGGTTCTAATGTAATCAGATGGCACGCCAAGATCCGCAAGTATTAGCTTAAGTGCGTCCAATAAATTCGGTGAGGCGCAGAGATGAATTCTATCCCTGGAGGCAATGTCAGGTATCCAATCCAATAGACGCTGTCTCGAAATACGACCCGGATAATAGTCAGGGTGATCCTCCTGGAGTGAACTCATGGAGACATAGACGCGTAGGTTTGTGTTACGTTCTTTTATGCGCTCGATTTCAGCACTAAATATAAAATGATCAGGGTCAGAGCAGCTAACAACCAGGATAATCTCACCCTTCCAACTCATATCGGCGAGCGCTCTCGTCACGCTCATCAAAGGGGTGATACCGACACCCCCGCCGATCAGCACAATGCTGTCAGCTTCTTTACCAGTGAAAGTGAGCCTGCCACTGGGACCACGAACCTCAACGGTATTCCCTTCCTGCAAAACATCGTGCAGGTAGCGTGAGCCAACACCATATTGCTCACGTTTGACACTGATTTCACAATAATATCCCTGTGTTGGAGAGGACGATATCGTGTAACTACGTTTAACCAGTTTATCTTCGATCGGCAATGTAAGTGTTAAAAACTGACCGGGTAGATAGCTAAATGGAATAGGGCTCCCATCGCAGCTCACGAAACGAAAAGTTTTAACATCAGGTGTTTCAGGGTATACCCGCGTAAGACGAAGTCGGCACAGTTTCTTACGCTGTATCGGCAGTAATCCTTTTTGTTCCTCAGTTATCCTTGCTGGGTTCAGATCGATATCTTGCTGCGGTAAATTCGCCTCCATTATCCGACCCCCGTTTATTCTTTCCAGCAGACGGTATGCCCGACGCATTCTGTGAAAATAGATCACCATGGCTATACCAATGGATGCTAGCATCAACAGGCAAATAAAAAGCTGAAACGGCATCATTCCTAAAATTCGTATCTGACGAGTTTCCACTTGCGCCACGTCCAGGTTGAGCTGTGACTTGAACCACCTGAGCGCTATTTCCGCCGGTGGTTTTCCACTACCTAAAGCCTGACGAATAGATAGCCCACTCTGGAGCCTGGACAGGCCTTGTTTAATCTGTGTGCCAGCCAGGCCCATGTCAGCCACATCATTTCGCCGGGTGGCTTGCGTAAGTACGGCCGCTCCCTCTGTCAGCATAGTCGTGCCTTCCGAAACCCACAGCTTTGCTCCATGCTCCATTCGTGCCCGCTCTTCAGCTGTTGGGTTGAGATTACTGATCATGGTTGGGTATAGCTCCGTGGTCTGAGGCCCCCTCATCATCTGGTGCATACTCATTCCTGAAGGCGGCCCATCCATGGGTCTTTTTTTACTCATTGCGATGGATTTAGCTTTGGCAGCTGGATTTTCAGGTTGCCCAAAAAGTGGGTGTGTCGACATTAAGAAAAGTAAGTAAATCACGCCTGTAAGATAGCCAACGACTCTCTTTCGTGAACCAGCCATACTATTCTCTCCCGACAATAACTGTTGGAGACAGCTTGTGTCCCACGATACTAAGGCCTCGATAAATTACTTGTTTTACCATACCGGTCTAAGCCAGCGAAGACGCAGGGCATTGGTAAGCACAAAAACACTGGATAACGCCATGGCCGCGGCTGCGAGATCTGGAGACAACATAAGCCCATTAAGGGGATACAATAGCCCAGCCGCAACCGGTATCAGTAGTACATTGTAACCAAATGCCCAAAATAGATTTTGGTGTATATTTCGCATTGTGTGTTTGCTGATCGCAAAAGCTTCGACGACACCTTTCAAATCACCAGACATCAAGACAACATCTGCGGCTTCAATCGCCACATCAGTTCCGGTACCGATAGCGATACCGACATCGGCCGTGGCCAAAGCGGGGGCATCGTTAATACCGTCTCCAACAAAAGTGATCGTGGAATGATCCTTGCCCAAATCTTCCAATGCCTCGACCTTTCCTCCTGGCAGGACCTCAGCAACGACAATATCAATATTTAATTCCGAGGCTATCGCATCTGCTGTTCCCTGATTGTCGCCAGTGATCATTGCAACTTTCAATCCCAGCTTATGTAGAGCCGATATTGCAAGCGGAGTACTTTTTTTAATCGGGTCAGATACGGCAAAAGCAGCAGCGATTTTAGAATCCACCGCTGCATAGAGTGGAGTTTTACCCTGTTTGCTAAGTTCATCTCCAAAATCCTGCAAGCTGCCAATAGTAATACCTTTATTAATCATCAATCGGTCGGCGCCAACCAAAATGTTATGACCATCCACTTGCGCCTCTACCCCATATCCGGTAATTGAATTGAAGTTATCCGCAGATGACAAAGGCAAACTTTCTTCATCTGCGGCACGTACAATGGCTTTTGCGATTGGATGTTCGGAACTCACTTCAACAGAAGCAACCAGTTGTAGGACTTGCTGCCTGGAAAAAGGCTCCTCCACATCGAGATCGGTCAATTCCGGATGACCCTCGGTCAGCGTACCTGTCTTGTCAACAGCGACAAGGGATGTATTTTGTAGCAACTGCAGCGCATCGCCTTTACGAAACAACACACCCAATTCCGCCGCTCGACCAGTTCCGACCATAATGGAAGTCGGCGTAGCGAGGCCCATCGCACAGGGGCAGGCTATGATCAAAACCGACACGCCAGCAATTAAGGCAAAGCTTACGGCCGGGCTGGGACCAAACAGCAGCCAGAATACCGCAGCAAGCGCAGCGAACATCATCACTGCGGGAACGAACCAGGAAGTTATTCTATCGACCAATCCCTGAATAGGAAGTTTACCGCCTTGCGCGTCTTCAACCATTTTGATTATCTGCGCAAGCACTGTGTCGTAACCCACTTTTGTTGCGACAAACGTAAACGCACCGGTTCCGTTTATCGTGCCTCCAACGACAAAAGCGTCACTGATCTTTTCGACAGGAATGGGCTCGCCGGTAATCATACTTTCGTCAACGTAGGACGAGCCGGACATGACCGTGCCGTCTACCGCAATCTTCTCCCCTGGCCGAACATGAATAATCGCACCGGTTGCAATATCTTCGATGGCAGTTTCAATAATTTTTCCATCAAGTTCAACGAAGGCTGTCTTTGCCTGTAACGCGATCAGCTTGTTTATAGCTTCACCTGTACGCCCTTTAGCTCGGGTTTCCAAAAAACGTCCAAACAGAATCAGGACGACTATGACAGATGCCGCTTCATAGTAAACGTTAACGGTGCCAACAGGCAAAACATGTGGTGTAAAAGTTGATACCAGGGAGTAGCCGTAAGCTGCAGATGTTCCCACAGCCACGAGGGAGTTCATGTCCGGCGAACGCTTAAACAGGGCTGGAAAACCTTTGGTATAAAAACCTCGACCAGGGCCGAATAAAACCAGCGTCGTAAACGCAAACTGTATGAAATAGCTGCCCTGAAGCCCTATCGATTGATCAATCCAAGAATGCATCGCCGGGACAACGTGACCACCCATTTCGAGAACAAAAACTGGTAAGGCAAGCAGCGCTGCGACGGCAGTCATCCGACGGATATGACGAAGCTCTTCAGCTTTACGACTAGATTTGTTTTCTCTCGGCTCAGCCCTATTGTGTGCCGTGTAACCAGTTTCGGCGACTATATTGACCAGGTCTGCGGCCAGAATGGCGCCTGAAAGAAGCGTTATCCGGGCTGATTCGGTGGCCAGATTCACGCTCGCGTCCAGGATACCTGCCCGATTCTTTAGAGCACTTTCAATGCGCCCAACACAGGATGCACAGTTCATTCCTTCTATTTCCAGGTCGATGATTTCTGTTCTCGTAGAAAACCCGGCGTTGGTCAAAGACTGGGTGAATGTTTCAATGTCAGCGGGTGCCTTGTAAAGAATCCTGGCGGTCTGAGTTTTCAAATCAATAGAGGCTGATTGTACGCCAACAGTTTTCATCAAGGCTTTTTCAGCTTTTTCTATGCCAGACCCGGAAGACAAGCCATCGACCCGAATTGAAATTTCACTAACCTGCATTGGATGATCCTCTCAATCTAGATATCAGATCACCTGGTTGGCAAAAGCCGCTGACGTCCAGGTGTGGCTACGTTTCCTTCTTGCGCCCAGGTTGGCCGGGTATTTCCAGGTGTATTTTACTATCTGCCAGATACTTTGTCTGCCTGTTCTCACCCTGGAGTTTGCCGAGTTCAAATACAGTTTTAACGCTGTCAGGGGGTGTACCAAATTGGCGTCGTATATGCACGTTCCTGAATGTACGTCGGTACTCCTTCTGGTAGGGCTACGCCGAAGAATTTGGCGTCATAGGTAGTCCAGCGTGGTGTTGGGATTTCGAGTACCCGAGCGAAGTAGAAGGCGCGTTCCGACGGATCAAAATTAGGATCCACCCAGTGGGCGAACAGAAATGGATCGCCAATGCTGTTCGCGAACGTTGCCTCGGCTACATTTACAGTGTTACAAACCGCGATTCTGCTGCGCCCATCAGCGTCAATTTCGCGACCATCAGAGACGGCCACATCGTAAATCTTTTCGCTTAGTTCGCCGTCAACATCCAGCCAGCCCTTGATAATCTGAATACGATCGAGGTTTGCACCGTCTGGATCACGTAGAGCGCGGATCATCAAAGTTGGAGACGATCCAGCAGGACCTTTGTGCAAATCGCCGCCCATTGGCACGCCATGAGCATAGCCTTCTTTGGCGAAATCCCATCGATCCACTTCCTCAGGTGAAAAGTCCCAGCCGATAAAGACGCGCACGCGCACGCGTGTACCCGTGGTCGCGTAGACTTCCTTGCGTTTCATAGCGTCCCAAAGCGCTTCGCGAGTGTTCTCACGCGACCAAACCGCGGCCAAACCAGAGGCGGAGGCCTGATAATGGCGAATCGTGTAATCTCTTCCCTTAGGATCCGGCAGATAGCCTGTGACCATCTCGTCAAACCGAACGGGGTCGGCTGAAGGTTCAACGGAGGCGATCTTGCCAAAGAAATTGTCTTCGGTAGTCGTCGCAAGTGCTGTATGTGTGTCCGAGCTGCCGACGAGACCGAACTTGAAGGGGTTGGCCCCAAGTTTCTCCTCGTACAGAAGACCGCGCTTCAATGCCTCCCGTGCATACTCGCGCCGAATCATACCGTCTTCCTTGGGACTGCCGAAGCTGCCCTTGTCCCAGGTCTCGAAATCGGCAAATTCATCGGCCGGTGAGAGGGAAGGGTGTGTTTCACCGTCGCCCTTTATCTGTGTGACCTCGTACAGGGGTTCCCATCTCATCCGGCGTTCCGCGTAGTCTTGGGTCAGACGCTTCTTGGCAGTGAACGTAATATCGTCGAACATCAGCCCGTTGGACAGGTTCCCGTCACTTGGCCACCGGTCACTGCTATACCGGTGCTGCTACTGCGTCGAATATG
>SMVA01200132.1_pt1 | contig 10408 bp, 8 predicted proteins | sample 2456451 | NCBI WGS metagenome assembly SMVA01 (sample SAMN11095933, study PRJNA526329) | marine sediment metagenome | biome: Marine sediment; feature: Surficial sediment; material: Deep marine sediment; isolation source: Hadal surficial sediment | place: Pacific Ocean | collected 2014-05 | depth 0-1...
AATTCTGGCATTCGGCCACATCCACATCATTCTTGGTTGATAGGCACGACCGCACATGGCGTAATTTCCGGCACCAAACGAGCCACCGATGATGACGGTAAACTTTGGCACCTGACTGGTCGCAACCGCCATCACCATTTTCGCACCATCCTTTGCAATTCCGGAATTTTCGTACTGCTTTCCGACCATGAAGCCAGTAATGTTCTGCAGGAATATCAACGGGATATTGCGCTTACTGCAAATTTGAATGAAGTGTGTGCCTTTCAGTGCGCTGTCTGAAAACAGGATGCCATTATTGGCCACGACACCCACCGGATAGCCGTGTAGATGAGCGAAACCACAGACCAGGGTCTTACCATAGCGGGCTTTAAATTCATGAAATTCACTTCCGTCAATGAGGCGGGCTATGATTTCCTTAACCTTGTACGGATAGCGGGTATCGTGTGAGACGATTCCGTACAATTCTTCGGCCGGGTAGGCCGGGCTGACGGATTTACGCGGTTCCAGAGGGTTTTGCTTGCGTCGGTTCAAAAATACCACCGCGTCGCGTGCCAATTGCAAGGCATGGGCGTCATCCAGTGCGTAATGGTCGGTGACACCGGATTTTGAGCAGTGTACATCCGCGCCACCCAGCGATTCCGCATCGACAATCTCACCGGTTGCCGCTTTGACCAATGGCGGACCGCCGAGGAAAATTGTGCCCTGGTTTTTGACGATGATGGACTCATCGCTCATGGCCGGAACATAGGCGCCACCAGCGGTGCAGGAACCCATCACCACACCGATTTGTGGGATGTTGGCGGCTGATAGATGGGCCTGGTTATAGAAAATACGACCAAAATGCTCACGATCAGGGAAAATTTCGTCCTGCAGCGGCAGGAAGGCGCCACCTGAATCCACCAGGTAGATACACGGCAGGTGATTTTCCAGTGCAATTTCCTGTGCGCGCAGGTGTTTTTTAACGGTGATAGGCAGATAGCTGCCACCCTTGACAGTTGCATCATTGGCAATGATCACGACTTCCTGACCGCTGACCCGGCCGATACCGGTAACGATGCCGGCGCAAGGCGCCTTGTTATCGTACATATCGTAGGCGGCCATCGGTGACAGTTCTAAAAATGGCGTACCGGGATCGATCAGCAGCTTGATGCGCTCGCGAACCAATAACTTCCCGCGTTTGATGTGTTTGCTACGCGCTTTTTCACTACCACCCCGTTCAACCTGGTCAAGTCGCTTTTGCAGGTCATCGACCAATGCACGCATATGTGCGTCGTTGGCTGCGAAATCCTTGCTGTTGGTATCTATTTTAGATTTTATAATTGCCATGGCCGGATTATGGCAGTTCGATGGCGATAGCAGTAGCTTCACCACCACCGATGCACAGGGCTGCCACACCTTTCTTCAGATCACGTTGCCGCAGTGCGTTGATTAAAGTCACGACAATACGCGCACCAGAAGCACCAATCGGGTGGCCCAACGCGCAGGCACCGCCATTGACATTCATCCTGGCATGATCGATACCCAGGTCGTGCATGGCGGCCATTGAAACAACCGCGAACGCTTCGTTGACTTCAAACAGATCGACTTCTTCAATCCCCCAACCGGCTTTTTCCAGTACCAGCTTGATGGCACCGACGGGTGCCGTGGTGAACCATTCAGGCGCTTGTGACCAGGTTGCGTGCGCGACGATGCCCGCCAGTGGTGTTAAACGCATAGCAGCCGCTTTTTGCGCAGACATCAGTACGGTGGCGGCCGCGCCATCGGAAATCTTTGACGATGATGCAGCAGTGACGGTGCCGTCTTTTTTGAAGGCTGGTCTGAGCGTAGGAATTTTTTCCAGATTACACGCTGGCGGTTCCTGGTCTGCACTTACCACCGTTTCACCGCGTCTGTTTTTGACCGTGACCGGGGTGATTTCATGTTTAAACTCAGCAGCCATTGCATGCAGCGCACGTTCTATTGATGCGATCGAAAAAGCATCCTGCTGTTCACGGGTAAATTCATATTTAGCGGCACAGCGTTCGCCGTAAACACCCATCATCAAATTCTCGTCCGGGTCTCGCAGGCCATCGAAAAACATATGATCGATGACTTCGCCATGACCCATGCGATAACCACCACGGGCTTTGGGCAACAGGTATGGCGTCAGGGTCATGTTTTCCATGCCACCGGCGACCACGATTTCCACCGAGCCGGCAACGATCTGGTCATGACCAATCTGGATGGCTTTCATGGCAGAGCCACATACCTTGTTGATCGTGACTGCACCGGCAGAATCAGGAATACCGGCGTGACGTGAAGCCATGCGGGCGGGTGCTTGTCCAATACCTGCGGGTAGTACACATCCCATCAGGACATCATCGACGGCAGCGGGTTCTACACCTGCGTGCTCCAGCGCACCACGAATCGCAGCGGCGCCAAGTTGATCTGCGGGCACGGTCGCAAACTGACCCTGGAAAGAACCGATCGGCGTGCGTTTGGCACCGACGATGACGACCTTGTTATTCATTGCGAAACAATTCCTTATAGTTACAGCGCCACCAGCTCACGCCCGATCAGCATTCTGCGGATCTCGTTGGTGCCGGCACCGATTTCATACAACTTGGCATCACGCAAGATGCGCCCCGCCGGATATTCGTTTACATAGCCGTTGCCGCCCAGCGACTGGATGGCTTCCAACGCAACTTTGACCGCACTGGTTGATGCCTGCAGCAGACAGGCGGCCGGATCGATACGTGAGCGCAGTCCGGCATCGTAGTCTTGGGCGATACGGTAGACATAGGCTCTGGATGATTGCAGCGCTGTGTACATATCGGCCAGTTTGGCCTGCATAATGCCGAATGAGCCGATCGCCCGGTTAAACTGTTTGCGCTCGCGCACATACGGCAAGACCAGGTCGAGACAGGCCTGCATCAGACCCAGCGGACCGCCTGAAAGTACCAGTCGTTCGGTATTGAGCCCACCCATCAGCAGGCTGACACCCCGATGGACTTTGCCGAGGACGTTTTCTATCGGAATTTTGCAATTCTCAAATACCAGTTCACAGGTGTTTGAGCCACGCATGCCGAATTTGTCCAGCTTTTGTGCGGTAGTAAAGCCCGGCATACCCTTTTCGATCAGGAACGCCGTCATGGTTGACGACCCGGCTTCGTTTCCGGCGGTGCGCATATAGACGATAAGCACATCGGCCTCGGGCCCGTTGGTGATCCACATCTTGGAACCGTTGGCCAGCCAGTGGTCACCGTGTAACTCCGCGTGGCAGGTCATGGAGCCAACCACATCGGAACCGGCGCCTGATTCTGACATGGCCAGCGCGCCCACCAGTTCGCCTTTGCACAAACCCGGCAGGTATTTTTGCCGCTGTGCGTCGGTCGCATTCTTGTACAGGTTATCCATGCACAGGTTGCTGTTGGCGCCATAGGATAAACCCACCGAACCGGAAGCCCGCGAGATTTCTTCCATCGCCACAACGTGTGCCAGGTAACCCATCTCAGAGCCACCCAGAGAGGCGGGGATGCTCATACCAAGCAGGCCCAGCTCACCAAACTTGAGCCACAAATCCTGCGGAAAGTTATTGCTGTGATCGATTTCCGCAGCGCGTGGCGTGATTTCCTGCTGTGCAAAACGCCGTACGGTATCGCGTAGCATCTCGAGGTCTTCGTCTAATGGCATACCTACATTCATTAACTTATCGCCCTACAATATACGTGTGACACTACACTAGCTTCTATCCGGCGTTGTTGCGTTCGCGGCCAGGGAAACGGTGGGGTTTACCCATGTGCGGTAGTTTGAGCTTGCCGATCATCTCGATGCGTTCTTCGGCCATGCGATCAGCTGCCTTGTAGCTGGGAATGTTATCCCGGTCGGCAATTTTGAAAATCTTGCTCAGGTTGTAATAGATGGTGCGTGACATGCGCAGTGCTCGTTCCTTGTTCCAGCCTTCGAACTCAATCGACACATTCATCAAGCCACCGGCATTAACCGCGTAATCCGGTGCATAAAGAATGCCGCGTGCTGCCAGTTCATCGCCGGCTTCTTCGTTAGCCAGTTGGTTGTTTGCGGCGCCCGCTACCACTTTGAACTTGAAACGTGGAATGGTTTCTTCATTGACGATGGCGCCGAGTGCGCAGGGGCTGAATATATCCGCATCCACGTCATAAATTTCGTCGAGACCGACCGCTTCCGCGCCCAGCTTTACGGCTTCCGCCACTGCTTCTTCATTGAAGTCGGTCACGAATACCTTGGCACCGGCATTGCGCAGTAATTTAATCAGGTTAAGACCGACATGGCCGGCTCCCTGCACGGCAAAGCTGTATTTACCCACTTCCTGATCACCGAACTTCCATTGCAAGGCTGCCTTGATGCCCTGCAGCGTGCCGTAGGCCGTGTAAGGGGAAGGGTCACCCGAGCCGCCGTGTACCTGGTGCACACCGACGACGTTATCGGTCTCCTGAAACAGGAATTCCATGTCGTTGACATCGATACCGACATCCTCGGCGGTAATGTAACGGCCATTCAGGCTGTCGATAAATCTTCCAAATGCCCGGAACAGTGCTTCAGACTTGTCTTTTCGTGGGTCACCGATGATGACGGCTTTACCGCCACCGAGGTTGAGCCCGGATACCGCCGCCTTGTAGGTCATGCCGCGAGACAGACGCAATACGTCATCCAGCGCTTCCTGCTCGGTAGCGTATGGCCACATACGCAGGCCACCCAGCGCAGGACCCAGTACGGTGTTATGAATCGCGATGATGGCCTTCAGACCCGCATCAGCGTTATGACAAAATACGACTTGTTCGTGTTTGGTGGTTTCTATTGATTCGAAAATTCCCATTAATATGGTGTCCCTTCAGGAAGCTGTTCTCGCTTGTAAAAGACCACGCAGGTCAGTGCTTAAAACAATGATCTGCATGGCGCACAAACTGACCAGTCAGATTACCTGGCAGGCTGTCCGGCGGTGTGCCGGAATCAGCCGCTCATTGTACCTGATTCCCGCTTTTGCAGACACCTTAAGCAGACGTGTTTCAAGAGATTAATACCGCTACCTGGCAAAGCAAATTTCTCCGCTTGAGAGTTTGCATCAGGAAATCGTAACAGGCCAATTGAAATAAAAAACAAAATAATGGTTGACAGGACATTTTGAGAATGGGATAAACACACTATGTTAATGAATTTGAAACAATTGAATTTAGGTTCACAGCAAGCAAATGTTGCTCTGCTGGTGCTAGTGATTATTCCGACAATCAGCGGGGTAGCTTTGATCGCCTAGAACCACAGACCAAAGAACAGCAAAACCCCGCAACCGAAAGGAAGCGGGGTTTTTTTTGAGCAGAACGATTTTATGCATACTGATTTGAACAAGCCAGCGAGAGGATTTACACAATGAAGCTATTTACTGAAGCAGATGTGAGCCGTGATGCACTACAAGGCAAAACCATCGCCGTGCTTGGCTACGGCAGCCAGGGCAAGGCGCATGCCCAGAATCTGCGTGACTCCGGCTATAAAGTCATTATTGGTGCGCGACCTGGCGGACCGTCTGCTACAGATGCCACTGCCAGTGGATTTGAGGTCATGCGCTTCGATGCGGCAGCCAAACGTGCGCAGGTGATCTGCATGTTGGTGCCGGATATGGCCCAGCCGCAGATTTTTGAGGACATCAAGGAGCATTTTGAAGATGGTGACGTCATGTTGTTTGCACATGGCTTCAATATTCATTTTGGCACCATCGAAGCTCCCGCAGGTGTGGACGTGATCATGGTTGCTCCCAAATCCCCGGGTGACCTGGTTCGCCGTCAGTATGAGCAGGGTCGGGGTGTGCCTTGCCTGCGCGCTGTTCACCAGGATGCCAGCGGTGAAGCGGCTGATCGTGCACTGAGTTATGCACATGGGCTCGGCGGCACCCGTGCTGGTGTGCTGGACACGACATTTGCAGAAGAAACCGAAACCGATTTATTCGGTGAACAGGCCGTTTTGTGTGGCGGCGCGAGCCAGTTGGTTATCTACGGATTTGAAACACTGGTTGAGGCAGGCTATCAGCCGGAAGCGGCATATTTTGAATGTATGCACGAACTGAAGCTGATTGTCGACCTGATGTATGAAGGCGGTCTCGACAAGATGTACGAGTTTATTTCCGACACGGCGTCTTATGGAGACCTGGTTTCCGGACCAAGGATACTGGATGACGGGGTTAAGGATCGTATGCGCGAAGTGCTCAAGGATATCCAGGACGGCAGTTTTGCCCGTCAGTGGATAGCTGAACATAAAGCCGGTTCGAAAAACTACAAGGCCATGTTGAAAGCGCGGCGTGAACATCCGATTGAAACCACCGGCCGCAAGTTAAGAGAGCGTATGAGCTGGATCGCCAAACCCAAAAAGGCCAAAGCCGCTTAGGAATACTTAGGGAATACCTGTATGAAAGCATCCCCCCAAATAGCACTGGAAGCACGCAGCGGATCGCAAATACTGATCAGGGCGCTTGAAAACAATGGCGTCAAGCAGATCTTCGGCTACCCGGGTGGCACCATCATGCCGGTTTACGATGCGCTTGTGGGTTCAAAGCTGAAACACTATTTGTGCCGCCACGAGCAAGGTGCTGCTCTGGCAGCTGATGCCTATGGCCGGGTCACGCGCAAGGCGGGTGTGTGTATCGCCACATCCGGCCCCGGTGCAACCAACCTGGTCACCGGCATCGCCAATGCGTTCATGGATTCGGTGCCGATGGTGATTATCACAGGCCAGGTGCCAACCGCGCTCCAGGGTACGGATGCTTTCCAGGAAGTGGATATTTTTGGTATCACGCTGCCGATCGTCAAGCACAGTTACTCGGTGCGTGATGTGGCCGATATACCGCGTATTGTTAACCAGGCATTTGAGATTGCGCAGGGTGGTCGGCCCGGTCCCGTGCTGATCGATTTACCTAAAGATATATCGGCGGGCATGGCCGAGGTGGCTGATATCGCACCGCTCAAGAGCACTGCCGCGCGCCTGCCCGACAGCGAGTCATTGCAGGCTGCCAGCGAAATGCTGTCAAGCGCGAGACGGCCGTTGATTATTGCCGGTGGTGGTCTTGGCATATCCGGGTCAGTCGATGCTTTCCGCCAGTTTGCTGCGCGTACCGGCATACCGGTCACAGCAACGCTGAAAGGCCTCGGGGTCATGTCGGACGATAATCCGGTATATGTTGGCCTGCTCGGTATGCACGGCAATGGCGCAGCCAATCACGCGGTGCAGAATTGCGATGTGCTGATGGTTGTCGGTGCGCGCTTTGACGATCGCGCCACCGGTCACCTGGCGCAGTTTGCACCGTCGGCGCGGATCATCCACGTGGATATCGATCCAGCGGAGATTTCCAAGCTGCGTAAGGCCGATGTGGGCATTGTCAGCGAGCTGGCAGTGGCGCTGGACGGCATCCGGCCGGCGCAGGAAACCAACGCAACCTGGCGTGCGCAATGTACGGCCTGGAAAAAAGAATTCGCCTGGCGTTATGACGCACCGGGTGAAGGCATCTACGCACCGAAATTGCTACGTGACCTGTCCAGGGCTAAACCGGAAGGCATGATCATCACCTGCGATGTCGGGCAACACCAGATGTGGGTGGCGCAGCACTGCAGGTTCAATGACCCGTTGGAGCACCTCACCTCCGGTGGCCTGGGCACCATGGGCTATGGTCTGCCAGCAGCGATCGGCGCCAAGATTGCCAAACCGGAAGCGACCGTGGTGTGTGTCTCAGGTGATGGTTCGATCATGATGAATATCCAGGAACTCGCTACGCTCAACCGTTACGGGATCGATATCAAAATCCTGTTACTGGATAATTCAGCACTCGGCCTGGTGCGGCAGTGGCAAGAACTCTTTTTCGAAGGAAATTACAGTGAAGTCCACCTCGACGACAACCCGGATTTCACCGCCGTTGCCCGGGCATTCGGGATCCAGGCACGGGGTATTAAAGAGCCGGATGAGGTCAGCGGCGCACTTGAATGGATGCTCAATACAGAAGGTGCCGCCATGCTGCATGTCTCCATTGATTCGATGGAGAATGTATGGCCGTTGGTACCACCTGGCAAGCCCAATCACAAGATGATGAAATCCAATCCTGGCAGGGGAAGGTAGAAAAAATATGAATAACACTTTACGCATCCAGCTCAGCAGTGTCCAAGGCGCGGTGGTGCGGGCCCTGGGCTTGATCGAGCGGCGTGGATTCAGCCTGGTGAAGTGCTCGGTCAGTGAACCAGATGGCAGCGGGCGAATCATGGAAGTCAGCGTATCGTCCACCCGCCCGGGTGACCTGCTCAAACGCCAGTTGGAACGATTGCACGATGTCTATCATGTTGAACTATTACCCACCGCAGTTACCAGCCCGCACCAGTCCGGGATACGGCCAATCACCAGGAGAAGCTAAATGAGTCGCAAAATTAAAATATTTGATACCACTTTAAGAGACGGCGAACAGAGTCCTGGTTTCAGCATGAGTCTCGGTCAGAAGTTGCGGGTCGCGCGGGTGCTGGCAGAATTGAAGGTAGACATCATTGAAGCCGGCTTTCCAGCCGCATCGCCGGGTGATTTTGATGCCGTGCAAGCAGTCGCATCGGAAATAAACGGCCCGGTGATCGCCGGCTTATGCCGCACCATTCCACGCGATATAGAACATACCATCCTGGCGCTGGAACCAGCCAAAAACTCGCGTATACATACCTTTATCGCGACCAGCCCGATCCACCGGCGTGAAAAGCTCAATATGAGCCGCGATGAAGTGCTGCGAAACGCAGTTAACGGCGTCAAACTGGCGGTTGCGGCCAGCAACGACGTCGAATTTTCCGCAGAAGACGGTATCCGCACCGAGCGTGAGTTCCTGGCTGAAATTTTACAGGCTGTCATCGAGGCCGGTGCCACGACCGTTAATATTCCGGACACGGTGGGGTATTCAACCCCGTCGGAAATGTATGACTTATTCCGCTGGCTGCGCAAGACCGTCCCCGGCATTGAAAATGTCACCGTCAGCACACACTGCCATGACGACCTGGGACTGGCGGTGGCCAATTCACTGGCCGCAGTCGAAGGTGGTGCAACACAGATCGAATGTACGCTGAATGGCATCGGTGAACGTGCCGGCAACTGCGCGCTGGAAGAAGTGGTAATGGCGCTGCGCACACGCTCAGACCATTACGCTGTAGAAATTGGCATCGATACACGCCTGCTGACCTCTGCCAGCCATTTGCTGGCGGCGGTGACGGGTAATTTTGTGCCGCGGAACAAGGCCATTGTCGGCGAAAATGCATTTGCCCACGAAGCCGGTATTCACCAGCATGGCATGCTTGCCTCGCGTCATACCTATGAAATCATGAAGCCGCAGGATGTCGGTTTGAAGAACTCGGAATTGATCCTGGGTAAACACAGCGGTCGGCATGCGGTCATCGATCGTGCCAAAGAGATGGGTTACACGCTGGAAGAGGGTGAGATCGAGTCGATCATGGTGCGCTTCAAGGAACTGGCAGACGTTAAAAAGCGTGTGTTTGATTCGGATCTCGAAGCCATTATCACCGGCAGCCAGACCGGTACCATCGGTCCCTGGTCGTTGCAATGGCTGAGCGTGGTCAGCCGTGTCAATGGCGAGACCGAGCCAACTGCGTCCCTGACCCTGGCACACGAGGATGGCACCACCTGCACCCACACCGGCGATGGCGACGGACCGGTGGAAGCCATGGTGCACGCACTTGAACAGATTACGGATACAAAGATAGAGGTGCTCAACCTGGCCATGCGCAGCATATCGCTGGGCGAAGACGCCCAGGGTGAAGCCAGCATGCGGGCCACGGTGAACGGTGTAGAATACAGCGGTCATGGACTGTCGACCGATATCGTCGCAGCCTGCGCTGAAGCACTGCTGGAAATCATCAATCGTGCAACGCGTAATGATGTGCAGCTACGACAATCAAATGCAGCCTGAGCCCATGAAAATTCGGATAGGGCAGCCCGACAAAGGAATGTGGAAATGACGATGAACGAAACAGAAACGATCTGGCACAACGGTGAATATATTCCCTGGCACGAAGCCACGACACACGTGTTATCACATGCGATTCACTATGGGTCCAGTGTGTTTGAAGGCATCCGGGTCTACGACAGACTGGGTAAGCCGGTGGGCTTCAGGATGCGTGAGCACATCGAGCGTTTGTTCAACTCCGCCAAGGTGTACCGCATGGAGATTCCGTACTCCGTGGATACGCTGATGGAGGTCTGTCGCCAACTGATTTTACGCAATCGTCTTGGCAGTGCTTACCTGCGGCCAGTGGCGTTCCGCGGTTACGGTTCCCTGGGTGTTGCACCGCAGGAGAAATTGCCGATCGAGGTGTCGATTGCAGCCATTGAATGGGGTTCTTACCTGGGTGAAGAAGCCCGTGAACAGGGCGTC
>SMVA01442872.1_pt1 | contig 10408 bp, 7 predicted proteins | sample 2456451 | NCBI WGS metagenome assembly SMVA01 (sample SAMN11095933, study PRJNA526329) | marine sediment metagenome | biome: Marine sediment; feature: Surficial sediment; material: Deep marine sediment; isolation source: Hadal surficial sediment | place: Pacific Ocean | collected 2014-05 | depth 0-1...
AACAAGACCCCGCTGTTGCTGCAAAGGATGTTCGCCGACCGCATGAAGGGTTGCGTCGACAACATCTTCCACCTGCTGAGCCTGATCCATCCGGTGTCCGACGTTCGCGCCGCGTCACAATGCCTGATGAGCGACGATCAGCGGGTGCGCAGCCACGCGCTCGAGTATGTGGACAACGCGCTGCGCGGCCCGGTTCACCAGGCGGTCTTCGCCGTGCTCGGTGACGCGACCCTCGAGGACAAGCTGGACTTCGCCAGCACCAACTACCAGGTAGTCGTACAACCTGCGGACAACGTTCTGCGCCGGTTGGTGGTGGCCTCCCAGACCGAGGACGAGGCGGCGCACTGGCTGGGCTGTGCGGCGATCCAGGCGATCGTCGAGCTCGAGATCACCGAGCTGTACCCACAGCTCATCGAGGCATCTCGGCGACCGGACGATTCTCTGGTCAAGGAGACCGCCATCTGGGCGGGCAACCGACTCGGCCTCGCCACCGCCTGATCAGGGTGTCGAAGAAAGGGGAACATGTGAACAACCTGGCACACATCGAACGCGTCTTGTTCCTGCATGACGTCGAGATCTTCTCCCATTGCGAAGCGGAGCAGATCATGCGGATCGCGGCGATCGCCGCCGAGCGAGAGTACGCCGCGGGCGAGACGGTCTTCTCCATCAACGATCCTTCCGACGCCATCCATTGTGTCGTCAAGGGGTCGGTCCGGATCGACAACGACGCCCGGCAACAAGTGTCGGTGAACCCGGGATCCGCGTTCGGCGTGTTCGACCTGCTGAGCGGTCGTCTACGCACCCTGAACGCCACCGCCGAAGCTGATACGCTGACTCTGGCCATCGAGGGCGACGATTTCTTCGACCTTCTGTCGAACAACATCGGCATCGTACGGGCGCTGGCCCGATTCCTGTCCGACCGGGTAACAACCCCGCTCGCCTGGTAGCCTCGAACAGGAGGCCCGGATAATGACATCGTGCGAGCTCCAACCGAAGACATCGCGCCCGATGTTGCGCGCGCTGACGATGACGACAGCGGCGCTGCTCGTTGCGGCGGCCGCGGCGCCGGCGCCTGCCGCCCAGGAAAGCCGGCGCATCGTCGCGGTCGCCGATATCCACGGCGCGCTCGACAGCTTCACCGCCATCCTCCGGGAAATGGGCCTCGTCGACGAGGGCCTGCATTGGATCGGCGACAACACAATCCTGGTGCAGACCGGAGACTTTACCGATCGTGGCCCCCAGGTGCGGGCCGTCCTGGACCTGCTCATGCGACTACAGGAAGAGGCGCCGCGCCGGGGCGGCCAGGTGATCGTCATCCTGGGCAACCACGAGGCGATGAACCTCGCCGGCTTCCTTCGCGACGGGACCCCGGCCGACACCTCGGCGTTCGTGGACGAGAACTCGGAGAAGCGACAGGCCGAGGCGTACGAGCAGTGGACGGAGATGCGCAAGGCACGCGCCAAGGCCATGGACCTGAGGACACCGAGGTTCACCCGCGAGGAGAAGAAGGCGTGGGAAGAGAAACACCCAATCGGCTATGTGGAGCGCATGGACGCTCTCGGTCCCGACGGCGTGTACGGTCGCTGGCTGCGGCAGCTGCCCACGGCGGTGCGCATCGACAACCTGTTGTTCATGCATGCGGGGCTCAACCCCGAGTACGGCAACCTCGACACAGACGCTATCAATGAGCGCGTCTCCGGGGAATTGGAGAAATACGACGCCATCAAACAGGCGCTTGTCGAGATGGAAATGATTACGCCGTACGCCGACCTGGCAGATTTCATCCAGGCGGCCGACGAACTGCTGCTGCAGATGCTCCGGCGGCTCGAAGAGACCGGCGAAAGGCCCGACCAAGCCGGACAGAAGCTGGCCCGACAGCTCGAGTGGGTCGTCAACTACACGGATTGGCAGCTCTTGGCCGGAGAGGGGCTGCTCTGGTTTCGCGGCCTCGCCCTGTGGCCCGAGGACGAACACGCCGAGGAGGTCGCGGCGCTCCTCGAACAACAGGGTGTCGATCACATCATCGTCGGCCACACCACACAACTCACCGGGGAGATTCGGGTGCGCTTCAACGGCGGCGTCATTCTGAGCGACACCGGCATGCTGGCGGAGGTTTACCGGGGCAGGCCATCGGCCCTCGAGATCAAAGACGGCACGTTCACCGCCTATTACCTCGGTGAGCGCAAGACGCTCTTTGCCGACGAAGCGGCGCAACGAGCGTGGATCGGACTCGATGGAAACCCGCTGCCGTTCGACAGCGACGATGGGGTGCTGGAATTCCTGCGGACAGCCGAGATCGTCGCCGTCGAGGATGTCGGTACCGGCAAGACACAGCCACGCCGCGTCGAGCTCGAGCGCCACGGTGTACGCGCCCGGGCCATCTTCCACAGTGTAGACCTACGGCGCCAGGCGGTGCGCATCGATGGCCGCTTCTACGCCGTTTTCGTCGACAGCTGGCGGTCGCAGATCGCCGGCTATTGGATGGCACGACACCTCGGGCTCGACAACGTTGCGCCGACGGTCGAACGCACCATCGGCGGCGAGGTCGGCAGCCTGCAGTTGTGGCTCGAGAACGACGGGCTGCGCACCAACGCTGACCGCCTGAGGGCGGGCGAGTATCCCCAAGACGTCGATTCCTGGCTGCAGCAGGAATCGAACATGCGCGTCTTCGATGCGCTCATTTTCAACGACGATCGCCACGCCGAGAATGTGCTGGTGGATGGCGAATGGACCCTGTGGATGATCGATCACACACGCGCATTCCAACACAACCGGGCCATTCGCGACCCGGAGCTGCTCCACCGTATCGACCGCCGACTGTTGGATCGGCTACGACAATTGAGCCCCGAGAACGTCGCGTTAGCGGTAGGTGACTATCTCGAGCGCGCGCAAATCAATGCGATCCTGACTCGCCGCGATGCGATCCTCGAGCATTTCGAGCGCCTGATTCGGGTCGAGGGCGAGGCCGCCATCTTGTACGGTGGCGCCACCCCCTTAGCCCTAACTTCCGGGCTAGAGCGGGCCACGGTCGGCGATCGGGCCGCTTGATCGCCCGCGGCGCCGCGAGCGCGCCGCTTCGACCCACACCTCGGCGTTGTAGTCGGGGACGCCCCCACCGGCGTCGACAATGCCGCGCGGAATCAAGACGTTTCCCTCGGGGTAATGCACCTGCAGGTTGCCGCGGGCAATCGCGGCAAGAAAAACGCGCCCCACGAAAGAGCCCGTGTCGCTGGTCAGCCTGATCTTCTCGTTGTGCTGCACGTGCAGCGAAGCGGCGTCCTCCGGGCTCATGAATATGGCGTCGCGGCCAGCGTTGGTGACCGGGTCGATGCTGTTGTGAATCATCGAGTTGAACTGCCGCCCGCGCCGCGTCGAGACCACGAACCAACCGTCCCGGCGCCGCGATCGAGGCAACGGTACGGCGCCAAAGTGCGCCCTACCGTCGGCGGTGGGAAACGCCCCCCCGGCACACAAGTGCGGCCCACCATACTGGATGGCGTCACCGGTTTTAGCGAACGTCTGGATGCCGTCGTAGAAGGGCACTACCCGGGCAATTTCTTCACGAATCGCCTGCCCATCTCCACATCCCAACAGGGTGGCTCTCTCGGCGTCTACAGCGTGCGCCAGCTCGAGAAAGATGCGCCACTCCGACCTGGCCTCGCCGACCTGCCGCGGAATCTCGGGGCTGAAGATGATGCGCCGCTCGGTCGAGGTTTGCGTGCCGCCCCCTTCCTGCTCGTAGCGCGTGCGCGCCGGCAGCAGGAGGACGGCGCCGTGGGTGGCACGGGGCTCGATAAGAAGCTGCCGGCTCAGAAAGATGTCCTGGTGCACACGCATCGGCAGGTTGGCAAGAGCTTCGGCCACGTAGGCCGGCTGCGGCAGGTTCTGCACCAGGTTGCCCCCGACGCAGTACAGCAGGTCGAGCTTCCCCTCGGCGGCCGCGTCGACCATCTGTGGGGCGGTGAGCCCCGGCTGCGCCGGGACCTCGAAGCCGTAGAGTTCGGAGATCTCCGCGGCGCCCGCGACGTTGACCGGACGGCCACCGGGAAAGGCGGTGGCATAGGCGCCCATTTCGGCGCCACCCTGCACCCCGCTGTGTCCGCGAATCGGCATCAGCCCGCACTTGTCTCGACCGACGTACCCCTTGATCAATCCCAAGTTGATGATCATCTGCACCGCATCTGCGCCAGACGCGTGCTGGGTAATCCCCATGCTCCAGACCAAGACCGCCGTCTTGGCCGTGCGAATGAGCTCGGCGAACTCACCCATGGAGGCACGCGACAGCCCGGACTGCGCTTCCAGCTCCTCCCACTCGACCTCCTCCGCCTCACGCCGCAGCTCCTCGAATCCCTCCGTATGACGGTCGATGAACCCCTGATCCTGCCAGCCATTCTGGAAGATGATCTTCAAGACACCGTACAAGAAGGCAATGTCGCCGCCCGTGTGGACGCCGAACCAGTGGTCGGCAATCTTGGTGCCGAACAGCGCGGAGCCGACGCTGGAGGGGATCCAATAGCGCTCCATCGCCGGCTCGCGGTACGGATTGACCAGTACCACCCGGGTGCCCTTCTTCTTGGCAGCCTGCAGGTACTTCATCGCCACCGGCTGGTCGTTGGCGGGGTTGGCACCGAAGAACACCACCAGGTCCGAGCCTATCCAGTCGGCGTAGCTACAGGTGGTCGCGGCCACGCCCAACGCCCGATTCATCGCCGCCGTCGACGGCGAATGGCAGATCCGCGCGGCGCTGTCGATGTTGTTGGTACCGAGGAACCGCACCACCTTCTGGGCCACGTAGTAGACCTCGTTGGTGAGGCCGCGCGAGGTCAGGAAGAAGGCCATGCGCTGCGGATCCGTCTTCGCGATGCGCGCCGCGATGAGCTCGTACGCCTCGGGCCAACGAATACGCCGAAACCCGGGCTCGCCGCGCTCGCGAATCATTGGCGTCCCGAGGCGCCCGAGCTCGCGCAACTCGGCGTCGCTCATGCCGTGGAACCGCGATACGTCGGCGAGATCCTGGTAGTCGAGCTCCGGCATGGTGTTCAAACGCAGGAGATTGAGTCGACTATTGCACAGGTGTATGCCCTTCAGCGTCCAATCTCGCAAACCCGCGGTGCCCAACGCGCAACCGTCGCAGGCGCCACGAGAGAGCACCTTCCAACCGTAGCCCAGGTTGTCGCGATTGCTCACCAGTACCCGCAGCATGTCGCGGTAGTGTTTCGGCTTGACGCGACCCAGGCCGAAAGGCGACAGGTTCTTGAGGCGTTCCCAGAAAGTGCTCTGGAGCTCGTGCGTCATCGACGTTCCGGTCGTTCACTGCCGGCCAGCAGGCCGCGCCTGCTAGGGCAGGCGGTGGTAAAGGTGTGATGCGCCTGGGCACGCCACGGTCTGCTACGCAATCCTTTCGGCGCCCGCGTAGACGTTCATCGTTGCCTGGCGCAGGAACCCCACCAGGGTCATGTTGCTCTCTGCAGCGAACTGTACCGCCAAGCTGGAAGCGGCGGAAACACCGGCAACCAACGAGATGCGCGCCACCAAGGCCTTTTGCACGATCTCGAACGAGCTACGCCCCGAAACCAGCAACAGGCAATCGTCGAGCGGCAACCGTTCGTTGAGAAGCGCGTGCCCGATCGTCTTGTCGACGGCGTTGTGGCGGCCGACGTCCTCTCGCACCACCATAAGTTCGCCCTCGCGGTCGAAGATCGCCGCGGCGTGCAACCCGCCGGTGGCGGCAAAGACCTCTTGCCGGCTCGATAGCCTCGCCATCATCGCCACCAGGTCGCTGGCGGCAATGATGGGCCCTGGTGACGCCGGAAGGGTACTCACGTGAATAGCCTCGATGCTCGCCTTGCCGCAAATGCCGCAGGACGACGAGGCAAAGAAGTTTCGGCGCACGTCACGAAGCGCAGAGCGCCCTGGTGCAAGCCGAACCTCGACGACGTTTTCGGGGTGCAGCGCGTCAGCGTCGGCACAATGGGTGATGGCGGCAATGTCTTCGGCGCCGACGATCCCCTCGCTGAACAGAAAACCGGCGGCAAGCTCGGCGTCGTTGCCGGGCGTCCGCATGGTCACCGCAATCGAGTCGGCACCGAGACGGATCTCGCACGGCTCTTCGACGGCAAGCACATCGTCGACGGCTACTCTGTGTTCGCCATCAACCTTGGTAATCGTGTGTTTGATGGTTGGTTGTGACACTGCACTTCTCAACCGGTGGCGTCTTCACGGTAGAGCTCTTCGATCACCGCAGCGTACTTGCTTTCTACCGCCTTGCGCACCGCCTTGAAGGTGGGCGTGAGGGTACCGTCTTCGATGCTGAACGGCGTCGGCAGCAAGCGAAAGGCGCGCACCTGTTCGAAGGTGGCGAAGTCGACCTGCAGCGCGTCGATTTCCCGCTGGATCAGGTCGATGACATCGGGATCGGCACACAGGGCGTCAGGGTCGTCGCCCTTACCGGTACCCGCCGCCCACTGGGCCAAGATCGCAAAATCCGGAACAATGAGGGCGGCGATGAAGCGCCGCCCGTCCCCCACGACCGACACTTGCTCCACGTAGTTGCTCATGGCGAGGGCGCTCTCGAGCGGTTGCGGGGCGACGTTCTTACCCGTGGAGGTCACCAGCAGGTGCTTCTTGCGGTCGACAACGCGCAGGTAGCCGTCTTCGAAAGAGCCGATGTCACCGGTGAACAACCAGCCGTCGACGATCATCTCCGCGGTCGCTTGTGGCTGGTTCCAATAACCCTTCATGACATGCGGGCCACGGGTGAGGATCTCCCCGTCCTCGGCGATTTTCACCTCGACATCGCGAATCGGCGTGCCCACGGTGCCAACGCGATTGGCGTCGTGCGAGTTGGCGGAGATCATCGGCGAGGTCTCGGTCAACCCGTAGGCCTGCAACACCCGCAGCCCCATCGACTCGAACCACCAGTTGAGCGACGGATCCAGCGCCGCGCCGCCGCTGACGAAATGGTGGATACGGCCGCCGGTGCCGGCGCGCACCTTGCTGAGGACCAACCGATCCGCCACCAGGAAGCGGAGGCGATCGAGCGAAGTCCACGGTGAGCCCAGCAACTCGTGCTCGGCACGGCGTCTGCCGACGCCCTCGGCCCAGTGGAACACGCGTTGTTTCAACGGGCTCTCGGACGCCACCCGCTGCAGTACCGCGGCACGGAAGCGCTCGAACAGGCGCGGTACGCCCGGCACCACCGTGGGCCGCACCAGCACGTACTCCTCCGCCAGCCGCAGCGGCGAAGCGTAGGCCACCTGCGCTCCGGCGTAGAAGAACGTGTAGTCGACCAGGCGCTGAAAACTATGGCATAGCGGCAACACCGACATCGCGCGATCCTCGGCGCGGTACGAGAAAGCCTGCTGCGCCCCCCGCATGTTCGAGATCAGGTTGTCGTGCGTCAGCATCACACCCTTGGGCTCGCCGGTGGTCCCCGAGGTGTAGATGATCGTGGCTACCGCATCGCCGCCTTCGGGCCCGGGACAGTCGGCTTGTGGCTGGTGGCGTGCAATGAGGTCTTCGAGCTCGCCATCGGCGAGCTCCAGCAGCGCTGCACTCGACCCCGGCGTTTCCGCCGGAGGGGGACCCGCAGAGCGGGGGGACGCCGAAGGGGTGGGCGCCGACTCGCCCACCGGCGGGGGGGCGCGCACCAGGATGAGGTGCTCGAGAGCTACCAACTCGGCGCGCACGCTCGCCACCTTGTGAAGTTGCTCCGCGCCCTCGGCGAACACCAGCTTGCAGCCGCTGTCGGCGAAGATGTAGCGCACTTGCGCCGCCGCCAGCGTGCTGAACAGCGGCACCAGGATGGCACCCCTCAGGTGGCAGGCGAAATCGATGACGTGCCACGCCGGGCGGTTGCTGCAGATCAGACCGACGCGGTCGCCACGTTCGATGCCGAGAGAGGCGAGCGCAGCGACGCAACGACGCACACGATCGGCAAGCTCACCGGCACCGACAGACACGAACCCTTCTCCCCGCCGTACCATGAGGAGGTCGGGTCGCGCTTCTTGTTCGAGCTGGTAGAAAAGATCGGCGAGCGTGTTCACGGCAGGGCGGAAAGTAGCACAAGTGAGGCAAACGGGCAAAAATGCCTTGAGCCTCAATCCGAATATCAACGTGTAACCCTTCTGCCACGGCCGGCCAGGGAGCACCCGTGTTCAGCAACGACCTACCCGCTTACGTCCCCATCGTGCTGCCCAACGATCTGGCAGCCCTCGAGCAGACGCCGCCGCAAGCGGCGATCATGATCTCGGCCGCGTACAGTGGCAATCCCCGCCTCGGCGACCTTATCGCCGCTGCGCGGGCGAGCGCCGAAACGCTGCTGGTAGACCCCAAGACGCCGCATTTCCAATTCGAGGGCTACATGAGCATGCCCGACTACCGGACGCTGCCCTACAGCCCGGGTCGTGGCGCCCTCGGCACGCTCTGGGAACCGGCGCGCTTCGCCCGCGCCGCGGCGCGTGCCGACCTCATCGAGTCGGTCTTCGCGGTCCAGCGAGCGCTCGGGGCAGACCTGCTGCTGTCACCGTATTTCTACGTGCCACATGCGTCGCACCCGTGGCTCGAAACCTCGCGCGCCTGCGCCCGGGAAGCCGTCTCGATGTCGGCACAACTACCGGTGGGCGTGCCCATCTGCGTCGACATCGACGCCCTCATCGATCCGCAGCACCTGGCTCGTATCGCCGGCGCCTATGCCGATGTCGAAGCTACCGTGTTCTGGGTCACCATCGTCAACTATGACGAGCGGCTCGCCGATCCGCGCGACGTTCACGCCGTGATGGCGTTCCTCGAAGTGCTGCAGGCCACCGGGGTCCCGGTGGTGCTTTCACATACCGGCCGTACCGGGCTGGTAGCGATCGCCCGGGGAGCCGCCGGATACGCCGCGGGAACTCACGGCCTCGAGCATCACCCGCGCGGCTTCTTTCGGGAGGCGATGGGGAGCCGGCCGGCCAACAATTATTACCTGTACGAGTGCTTCTTCCCTCTCCCCGTGCGCCGCGCCCAAGCGTGCCTCGCTCTCGATGGCCCGGCGGCGCATCCGACCTGTGATTGCGTCGCCTGCAAAGACGACCCCGCTGTCGTCCGCATGGTCTCGCGACGGCTGTCGGTGCACTCGATGCTGCGGCGCATCGTCGAGCTCGAAGCGCTCACCGCGGTCGAGCCGACCGAGCGCCGCACGCACTTGATCCAGCGCTTCAGCGAAGCCTTGCTTCGCGCCCCCGAGCTGTCCAAGGCCCTGGTCGCGAGCGGCTCGGAGCCCATTGCAGACGGCGAGTTCCATTATCTCGAGGTGCTGCGGGAGGCGGCAGGCGGGCCGCGAGCGACGATCCCGCGCGGAGACGGCTACGACTGAGCCTGGACTTTTTGGCAGGGTGGCTACTGCGCTGGCGTGACGGCGCCGGAGTAGAGGCTGGCCAGGCTAGCCCGGATGGCTAGGCAAACGCCGCGGCGAGCGGCCCGTACTTGTCGCAAACCATCGGTTTGAGCTCGCGCTGCCCGGTCGCGAGGTCGTAGATATAGCAGCTGTCGAATGGTCGTGAGTACACATGCAGGCTCACCGCGGGCTCGCACCAGGCGCAGCGGTTGGCGATCTGGTGCACGCTGCAGCACTGGTCGACGTGTACGTCGCTCTCGTGCTCGCCGACAATCTCGGCGTCGATGAACTCGACCTCGCGGCCCTGCTTGAAGCTGTAATTGGCGATCTCGAGACGCCCCTGAGGCAACGACATCCAGCATTTCTGACCGGCGTGGTCGTGTACCGGGCTCGCCTGCCCGACGTTCCAGCACAACACCAACACCTGGAAGAGGTCGTCACGGTAGATCAGGCTGCGCGTGTAGCGGTCGGCTTTCCACGCCATGTACGGCTCGAGGCCAGCCGTGGACACACGGTTCTTGGTAACCGTTTCGAGAACTCTGCGGTCGGTAAATTCTTCTTCTGGGATGGCGCGCAGAGCAGCGACGAATCCCTCTAGGCTCACAGTGGTGTCCACGGGCTGAAGTGTAGCAAGGTGCAGGAAGCGCGCCTAGCAACCCCGTCGCGCCCCGCCGCGACACCCTCTCGCACCGCCATAGGCGAAGGGGCGTGCCCTCCACCTAGCAAACTGGGTGTTTGTTCTGGTTCCGCCCAGGTGGGGCTTGGTGCCAACTTGAGAGTGGGTTCAGTTTTTTCATTTCCCGCCACCCACCCCCGACCTCTCGGCGCCTCCGGCGCCTCGCTGCCCACTGGGCGCGTAGGTGAGAGCGAAGCGGCTTGCATACGGTGGGCGGTTGTTCGGCTACTCGCACAGGTGGGGGCGAAGCGCCGATCCCGACAGGCGCCACTTCCTTTTCCTTTGGCGAATAGCATGCAAGGGTGCTGCCGTAGGCAGCGCCCGGGGGGGGCGGGTAGTGGGCATTCAAAAAAAAGAGG
>SMVA01059381.1_pt1 | contig 10407 bp, 5 predicted proteins | sample 2456451 | NCBI WGS metagenome assembly SMVA01 (sample SAMN11095933, study PRJNA526329) | marine sediment metagenome | biome: Marine sediment; feature: Surficial sediment; material: Deep marine sediment; isolation source: Hadal surficial sediment | place: Pacific Ocean | collected 2014-05 | depth 0-1...
ATTGCCGTCGAGTTCGAAGTCCCGCACAGTAAAGGGCGGCCCCTCCTCCAGCAGAATCACATCATGACCCGCAGCCGCGAGTTCATAGGTCACGACGGCACCACAGGGCCCGGAACCGACGACGACCACGTCCGCCTCTTCCTCGAAGGCCGCGTCGTATTGCGCAAACACGCGCACCCGTTCACGCGCCGTACCGACCCAATCCTCGGCGGCCGAAATCGTCTGTCCAGATTCCTCTGACGTCGTCGATTCTCCCACTATCGAGAGTCCCGACCCGAGCGAACATAGGCGCGATGACGAGGCCCATTCGGGTCGAGGGGACCCAAGCTCACGGGATCTGTCCGGTCGGATTCGTCGAATCCGATCGAACTCACGAGGCCTCCGATGCGCGGGAAGAGCAACTCTGCGTCGCTGACCGCGAACTCGATTTCGAAAGGCGCAAGGCCCAGGTCGTTGAGATTCGCGGGATGCCCGAGGTAGCCGAGCACGAGCACGGCTCGGAGTGCCATGAAGAGTATGCGGACCAGTTCGTTTTCATGATTTTCAATTCTCGCGAGAACCGAGACACGCGCCGCCGCGGAGAGTTTCGAGAAGCGCCTGCGACCGCCGGGGCCGTCCCCCGGAAAGAGCAAGGTCAGGTGCTCGAAGAGTCCGAAGAGAGCGCGAATCTGAAGCCGCTTGGCGCGCGGGAGTGCGGCAAGATGGCGATCCACGTAGTGCGGGAGATGCGCGTCCACACCGGCGACCGGGAGCGCTCCTCCGCCCGGAAACAGAATTTCTGCCGCGGATACGATGAAGCTCGCCTCGCCGCGATGCAGCACGACAAGGCCCCTCGGCGCAGGCGGATAGCTCGAAAGGAATCGTCGATAGCCGACCACGATCAGTGTGAGGAGAAGAAGTCCTGTGATCACGCGTCAAGAGTACCCGAGACGCCTCGCCACGAAAACCCACCCGATGCCGAGCTTTCGATTCCGGCGTCCTTCGGCCGACCCTTCATGATTCGTAGGGAGGCTCATCGCGAAGCCCGATGGCTTTCGGGAAATCGCTCGAGACACGAAGCGGAAAGACCGGCTGCCTCTTCTCGAGAAAACTCATCACCCCTTCGCGACTATCCGCGCGCGCACCCATGTAGTTCATCGCCCTGGAATCGAGTCGATGCGCTTCGATCGGATGGGAGGCGCCTAGCATCGACCACATCATCTGACGCGCCAGGGCGACGGATACGGCGCTCGTATTGTCCACGATTTCGCGCGCCAACTCGCGCGCCCGCGGCAGGAGCGCATCGGGCTCGAGCACTTCGCTGACGAGGCCGCCGCGAAGCGCTTCTTCGGCCTCGAAAACGCGTCCCGTCGCGACCCATTCCATCGCTCGATTGATCCCCACGACGCGTGGCAAGAACCAACTGCTGCACGCCTCGGGAACGACACCGCGCCGTGCGAACACGAACCCAAAGCGAGCCTTCGTGCTTGCCAATCGAATGTCCATCGGAAGGATCGAAGTGACACCCACACCCACCGCCGGGCCGTTCACCGCCGCGATGATCGGTTTCAGACAACGATAGATCCGGAGCGTCAAGAGCCCGCCCTCATCGCGATGTTCGCTGGCCCCCTCGGTCTTGGCGCCGGCCGCGTCGAAAGCCGCAGCACCCGCACTGAGATCCGCACCCGCACAGAAACCCCTTCCGGCGCCGGTCACGATCACGACGCGAACGTCGTCGTCCGCATCGATGTCGTCGAGGACCGTGAACCAATCCCTGGCCATCTGCATCGTGAAGGCATTCAATCGCTCCGGTCGGTTCAGCGTCACGGTCATGACGCCCTCGGATTTTTCGACCTGAATCGTTTTCAGGGACTTCACATCGGATTCCACGACCATTCTCCATTCTCCTTGCCGCGCGTCAGCGACGCGGCCCTCGAGCGCCCGCGCACTATAGCTCTCCGATAGCGGACGCGATCGACGTGGTAGCATTCCCGGATGCGTATCGGCGTCGTCGGCGACACCCACGATCGAATCGCCAATGTGGAGCGAATCGTCGCCTTGTTCAACGAGGCCCGGGTCGACCGCGTCGTTCATACCGGCGATATCACGCGTCCGGCCGTGCTCGAACGATTCGCCCGACTCGACGTTCCGATGTTGGGTGTCTACGGGAACAACGATCAGGCCGACCGAATTCTTCTCGAGGCGGAGGCGAGTCGATTCGGCATGGACTTCGCGTCGCCCCCTCGCACCTTTCAATGGGCAGGCCGGCGAATTCTCGTGGTCCACGACCCGGAAGAAGCGCCGGCCGCGATTTTGTCCGAGATCGACCTCGTGCTTCACGGTCACACCCATCGCCATCGACACGAACAGATCGGCAAGACCTTGATCTTCAACCCGGGTGAATGCGCCGGCTTCATGCCGGGGCATAACGCGGTCGGTGTGGTCGATCTCGTCTCCCTCGAAATCCGTCGGTTGCGTTTCTGAGCAGGCGTCCATTCCTCGACCTCGCAGTCGAAGGGAGCAAGCGAAAACGATGAGCTGGAAACCCGAAGTCGACGAAATCGAGTTGCGCCGCAACGCCGCACGCGGGATGGGCGGGCCCGAAGCCGTTGCACGTCAGCACGAACGGGGTCGGCTGACGATCCGCGAACGACTCGACGCGCTCGTCGACGCCGATAGCCTCGAGGAACAAGGGCCGATCGCGGGCGAAGCGGAACGGGATGAGGAGGGTCGAGTCACCGCCTTCCACCCGGCGAATTATCTGCTGGCCCTGGCCACGATCGACGGTCGGCCCATCGTCGTCGGCGGAGAGGATTTCACCCAACGGGGCGGCTCGCCCTCCCCGTCCGGCCTGCGCCGGAGCGTCTACGCGGAAACGCTCGCGATCGACCTTCGCGTGCCGCTCGTCCGCTTCCTCGAAGGGGGCGGCGGGAGTGTCGCCGGCTCCGGTGGAAAGGCGGGCAAAAGTGGCAAGGGCTCTGCACCGCGCATGGCGGGCAATCCGGTCTATGAAGTCTCGCGATTCCTCTCGATCGCACAGGTCATGAAGATCGTCCCGGTCGCGTCCGCTGCGGTGGGGGCGGTCGCAGGCTTTCCCGCAGCGCGCCTGGCCGCTTCGCATTTTTCCGTGATGACGCGCGACACCGCGCAGGTCTTGATCGGCGGTCCCGCGCTCGTCGAACGCGCGCTCGGCGAAAAACTCACCAAACAGGAACTCGGTGGCGCAAAGATCCACACTCGCTCGGGCGTCGTCGACAACGTCGCGAAGGATGAACTCGACGCGATCGCCCAGATGAAACGCTTCCTGACCTATCTTCCAACGAACGTGTTCGGCCTGCCCCCCTGTGAAGAAAGCCCGACCGACGATCCCAATCGCAAAGCCGAAGAGCTACTCGAAATCATTCCGCGCGATCGCCGACAGGTCTATGCGATGCGAAAGATCATCCAGGCCATCTTCGATCAAGACAGCTTCTTCGAAAAGACGAAAGGCTACGGTCGAAGCCAAATCACCGGCCTCGCCCGCCTGGCGGGTCGGCCAGTCGGCGTACTCGCGAACGATCCCTATTTCTATGCGGGATCGATGGACGCCGAAGGAGCGCTCAAACTCCGCCGCTTCGTCGAATTCTGTGACACTTTTCATCTTCCCATCGTGAGTCTCGTCGACGAACCCGGCTTCATGATCGGCTCGGCCTCCGAACGGGCCGGCACGATGCGCTTCGGGGTCGAAGCCATCGCCAGTGTCGTCACGAGTCGAGTCCCCTGGTGTTCGATCATGGTGCGCAAGGCCTACGGCGTCGCCGCGGCCGCACATTTTGGGCCCCAGGGATTCGTCTTGGCATGGCCGTCGGCCGAGTCGGGCGCGTTGCCCATCGAGGGGGGCGTCGCGGTCGCCTTCCGGCGAGAGATCGAAGCCGCGGACGACCCCGATGCGAAGCGCGCCGAACTCGAGGAGGCCTTTGCGGCCCGGCGCAGCCCCTTTCCGCGCGCGGAGTCCTTTTCCGTCCACGACCTCATCGACCCGCGCGAGACGCGCGGGCGGCTATGCCGATGGCTGGGTCATGTCTGGCCCTTGCTGCGCGAGCAGATTCCGACCCAGCTGCCCCGCTAGGCGCGATCGGCCGCCGGCATCACCCACTCCGACCCGCCCCGCGTCGTGCTCACGCGCGACAGCGTCGACCGATCACCTCGCCCAGGGTGAGCGGCCGACCCAGCGGTTGCGGATCGATTTCGAAATGGTGAGGCGGCGTCAACATCACGATCGTCGAACCGAACTCGAAATGTCCCCACTCCTCACCCCGTGAAAAGCTCGGCGCCGGATCGCCCAAATGCCGCTGCTCAGCGGGAGCCCCTGCCAGATTCGTCCGCAGGTCCGCAAAGGTCAGTCGGACACTCCCGACCATGGTCGCTCCGACGGCGACGAGCGCGATCGGGGGAATCTCTGTCGTGGTCGCGGTCGTCGTTGCGGTCGAACCCGTCTCTTCCCGGCCGACGTCCAGATAGGCGATGATTCTCTCGTTGCGGGCAAAGAGTCGATCGATTCCGCGCAGACCCATCGCGTTCACCGGCCAGAGCGATCCCGGGCAATAGTCCACCCGACGGATACAGCCGGCCATCGGCGTGTGGAATCGATGGTAGTCACGCGGGGAGAGATAGAACGTGGCATAACATCCATCTTCGTAGTCGGCTGCGCGTTCCGGGTCGCCCAACAATTCGGCGACGGAATAGGGCCGCCCCTTCAACTGAAGGATCGTGCCCGCCTCGATACGGCCCGAGACGCCCCAAGTCCCATCGCAGGGCGCGACGAGGCGGGTTTCGTCGCCCTTGATCGGCCGGGCGCCCTCCCGCAATTCACGCACGAAAAACTTCTGAAGGGACGCGTAGGATTCGACCGGATCCCGGGCTTCCGCGAGCTTCACGTCGGCCAGCCACGCGAAGGCCCTGATCTCTGCGCGCTGGAGCGGGCCGGGCAGACGCAGAGAAGCGAACCGCCCCGCCAACCGGGACAATGCGTTCTTCGGAACCCAGACCATGACAGCCAGGAGAACGCGGGCCCAGCCACTCAAAGACCTCGGCTCATCATCCGGGCGAAGGACTCGATCTCGATCATTCTCGTCGCGGCGAGCACGATCTGCGGGAGCGCCAGGGGAAACCATTCCCGAGAGGATAACGTGGATCTACGAAACGAGCGGGCTCGGACAACCGATCGTCATCGAGCTTCCAGAGGTCCAACCGTGATGGCGTCTCGCCTCCCCCGCCCCCTCCCTCGCTCGCCGGAAACGAACCCGCAACGCAGAGGTCAGATGCTTGCGCCTGCGACCGCGCAGGCCCCGAAAGGCGCCATGCGCAACCCCGAAGCAGCGAACCCGTCAACACGGCGAAATAGAATCCCTTCCCTCGATCTCAACGACAACCGATGGCGGCATCGAATTCCGCGGGCCTCCCCCGACGTCAAGCGTTCCAATCGAATGGCCGATCCTACATAGGGTTCGCCATGAAGACCTCGATTCCAAAATCCGCAAGGCCCCGTCCACGACGTCGACCGAAAGTCGAAAGCGCTGCCCTCCGCGACCGGCGAAACCGAACGAGTCGAGCCAAACGGGCAAAGCTTGCGTCGCGACCGACCCGACGTTATTCAAGAATCGAAGCCATCGACGGACGCCATCCACTTCAGGGCTTGGCGCCCGGTGCCGTCGTGCCCTACCCCGTGAGACGCCGCCGAGACAGCGAGATCGCGTTCTTCAATTTCGAGCTCGCACGCGAAATGGGATTGATTCCGGCCAGTCATCCGGACGAGATGAACCCCGCGCTTCGGCGCGTCCTGCTCGACACCTTCAGTCTCGTGATCGTGAATGAATGGGACCAGGCCCATGGCCGCCGGCCCGAGCCTCGGGATCGCCGAGCCCACCCCTATATGGCGACGCGATATCTACAGCTACAACATCCGGACAAGCGAGGCCTCAACTCCGGTGACGGACGCAGTATCTGGAACGGGCTCGTACACGGACGCGGCGGAAGCTGGGACGTATCGAGTTGTGGCACAGGGGTGACGCGTCTGTGTCCGGCGACGTCTGCGCTGGGTCGATTTTTCAAGACCGGAAACGCCATCACGGATTACGGCTGCGGGACAGCGCAACTCGAGGAGGGGATCGGCGCCGCGCTCATGAGCGAAGCCTTCGCTCGCAACGCGATCCGGACCGAACGCGTACTCCTCGTCCTTTCTCTGCCGTCCGGCCAGGCGATCAATGTCCGCGTCGCGCCCAACCTATTGCGACCGTCTCATTTCTTCGGCCTGCTCCGGCGCCGTCGCGACGAAGACCTTCGGCAATGCGTCCTCTACTACGCTGAGCGCGAGATGCGCGACGGGCGGTGGCCCCGAATGAACAGCGAACGCGCGCAAATCCGGTATCTGGCCGAGCGGGTCGCGATCGATTTCGCTCGCGTGACCGCCCGCTTCGAAAGCGAGTACATCTTCTGTTGGCTCGACTGGGACGGCGACAACATCCTCTGCGACGGCAGCATCCTCGACTACGGCTCGGTTCGTCAATTCGGTCTCTACCACCACAGCTATCGCTTCTCCGACTCCGACCGCATGTCGACCTCGATTCCCGAACAGAAGCGCAAGGCGCGCCAAATCGTCCAACGCTTCGCCCAGATCCGCGATCTCTTGCTCGACGAAAAGCCACCGGCCTTGTCGACGTTGAGCGAGGATTCCGTACTCGAAATATTCGACCGGGAATTCGAGCATCACGAGCGCAGACTCTTCCTTCAACGCCTCGGATTCGAGGACAGCGATGTCTCGAGAATCGGCAAGGCGGTTCCGGCTTGCCTCGCAACCCTGCAGAAGCTGCACAAGCGGCTCGAGCGCCGACGCTCTTCGCGAGGCCGACATCGTGTGGCCGATGGGCTTTCGTGGAATGCGGTGTATTGCATGCGAGATGTGTTGCGCGAGCTGCCCCGAAAACTGATCGAGCGGGCGGGCGACGGGTCCCGGCTGATCCCCCCGGAAGCCTTCTTCGAGATCGCCCTCTCGGATTATGCGTCTCGCATCGATCGTCAGCTCACGCCCTACCGTCGTCGACTCGCGGGAAATTATCAGCGGGCCTTCCTCGAACTTTGCCAATGGGTGGCGCAGCGTCGCAAACACACACTCGAGCAAGTGCTCGGCGATCTCGCACCCCGAGCCACCGCCCGCAATCCCTATGCGCGCATGACCGGCGACGGGCTGACGCACGCCACCCAACGTCTGACGGTCAATCGCGGGCGGCTCGCTCCCGAGGAGACCTATCGGCTGATCATGGCCTTCGCGATCTCACAGCAACACGATGCCTCCGACTCCGAACGACGGGCCGCGGAGGACGCGATGGACTTGGAGCGGCCGCTCGTGCGACGTATCCATCGGGACTTGCAGCGCCTGACGAGCGATTACCGCGAGAGCATCTGAGGCCGCTCGCCTGAGCCACGTAGATCCGAGTGGTTTCGACCCCAGCCATGCCGCGTGGCCGATATTGCAGCGAAATTGCCGACTGGGTGACCTGGATCACGGAAACTCGCGCGCGACCGGCTGATATATAGGGAGGCCCCAAACAACACCCGGTGCTGCCCCCAGCACCCGCGAATTTCGTTCGCGCGCAGAGCAGAGAGGTCGACACCCCCTTGGACAAGATCAGCATCGCGATTGCCTTTGCCCTTTTGGCTCTGACCTGGCTCACGCTTCGCGGCATGGACGGACGCGCGCGCCGCCGCAACCGCCGCTAGGAGGCCACCGCCAAGAGCCGGCCGGGTCCGCGAGACCTCCGCCAGGATCTCCGGCGCGACGCGCCGTGACGCGCCACATGCGCTCGCCTCCCCTATGGTTTCGCCTCCCCCCCGAAAACCGGCCGAACCCCGCTTCGCCGCACAAGAATCGAAGGCCATGAACGAACCGCTTCAGAGGCATTTGACGCCCCACCTGCAGCGTTGGCTCGGGTTCCTCACCCAACACGCGAGCCAGGTTTCGACGGCCTGCATGGTCGCAACCGGGGTCGCCCTGGTCTACGTGTTTTTCAATCTCGGCATCAACGCCGACAATCTGAGTCTCATTTCCGACAGCCTTCAATCGCGCAAGAACCAGGCCGCTTTTGCCGCTCTCTTCCCGAACCTCGAAGAGGCGATCCTGATCGTCATCGACGGCGACACGCCCGCTCTGGCACGCGACGCGACCGACGCACTGGCCGCACGACTCCGCGAAGACCCCGACGCCTTCAAGGAGGTGTACGTCCCGGGTGGCGGTTCGTTCTTCGAGGAACATGCGTTGCTCTACAGCTCTCCCGAAGTGCTCGATCGTCTGGCGGATGACATGGCGGCGCTCCAGCCGATCCTCGCCAGCCTCGAAGTCGACCCGAGTCTGGTTCAGCTCGCCGAATTGGTCCGAGCCGGACTCGATTCCGGTCGGGAGCAGGGAATCGACCCGGGCCAGTGGACGCGTCTGCTCGACGAACTCGGAAAGGCCACGATCTCGGTCTACGAAGACCCACCGATGCGAATCTCCTGGGAGACGATGCTCCTCGAGGGCTCGGATCTCGAAATTCCGACCCGCCGCGTGATCGTGGTGGACCCCTACCTCGACTACTCGAGAATTCTCGTGGCCAGCGAAGCGATCGACGCCATCGACGCCGCCGCGGCTGACCTCGGCCTCGATCAGGCCCCGGGCGTAGAGATCCGCTTGACCGGGAACCCTGTCCTCAACCATGAGGAGATGATCGGCCTGGCCTGGGATATCGGTGGCGGTGGCGTCTTCTGTTTCATGTTGGTCACCGGCTTTCTGTACTTCGCGTTTCGATCCTGGCGTCTCGTCATCGCATCGATCGTGACGTTGCTCGTCGGGCTCATATGGACGGGTGCGTTCGCCGCGGCGGCGATCGGTGAGCTCAATATGATCTCGATCGCCTTTGCGATTCTTTTCATCGGATTAGGCGTCGACTTCGCGATCCATTTCGGAATGGCGTTCGCTTCGGAGCGCCGGCAACACGATCTGCCGACCGAAGCCGCCCTGCACAAGGCGGTCGATGGAATCGGGGCTTCGCTCGTGCTTTGCGGTTTCACGACGTCGATCGGTTTCCTCGTCTTCTTGCCCGCCGAATACAGGGGCGTCGCCGAGCTGGGCGCTATCGCCGGCGCGGGCATGTTCATCATTCTCATCCTGACGCTAACGCTCTTTCCCGCGCTACTTGCGAGTTGGCTCCGCATCCCGGACGACGTCAAAATTGCAGCACCCGCTCGGGTCGATCAGGCCCTCGTGCGTCACGTCGCACGCATGCCGCGAATGGTCTGTGGCGTCGCGTTGTTGGCGGGCGTCGCTTCGATCCCGCTCCTCTTCGAACTCCGATTCGATGCCCACGTGATCGAGATGAGAGACCCGAGTACGCCCTCGGTTCAAGCCTTTCGCGACCTGCTCGCCGATAGCGATACCTCTCCCTGGTATGTGAATGTGATGGCACCCGACCTTGATGCGGCTCGCGCGATCGCGGAGCGACTCGAGGCGCTTCCCGAGGTCGGGAGAACGGTCAGCCTGCTCAGTTACGTTCCCGAAGACCAGGAAGAGAAGATGGCCATTCTCGAGGACCTCGCCTTCTTGCTGGAGGCGCCACCCCGACTCGACGAAACGCCGCCTGAATACTCGGTCGAGGAACAGATCGCCGCGCTCCGAGAATTGCGGGACGTCCTGCATGACGCGGAGCGACCCGAGGACGACATCGCGATCGTGATGAGCCTCGACGGGCTCGAAATCCGACTCTCCGATTTCCTGGTTCGCGTGGAGTCGGAAGACGACCCCGCCCAGGCGTTGAAGGACTTTCGTGACATCCTGCTCGATCGCCTTCCCTACGCGATGGAACGCTTCCGGAATTCCCTTTCGGTCGATCCGATCGAGCTTGCGAACCTCCCGCCTGAACTCGTCCGCCGCATGCTGGCCCCAGACGGAACCGCCCGGGTCCAGGCCTTCCCGGCCGAAGAACTCCAGGACTACGATTCGCTCAAACGATTCGCGGATGCCGTCCTCGCGCTCGTCCCGACGGCGTCCGGGATCGCGCCGAACCTCGTTGATTTCGGCGAGGCCACCGCCCGCTCCTTCCGAGTGGCCCTGATCAGCGCGGCGGTCGCGATCTCGCTGCTGCTCTTTTTCCTTTGGCGACGACCCGGAGATGTCGCCCTGGTTCTGTCGACGCTCGCGCTCGGGTCGCTCCTGACCTGTGCGTCGATGGTGTTGCTCGGAATGAGTTTCAATTTCGCAAATATTCTCGTGTTGCCGATGCTCTTCGGCATCGGCGTCGATTCGGGAATCCATCTCGTCCATCGCGCACGCTACGACGCGGAACATCCGGAAGAAGCCTCGGGATCCCTGGTCGAAACCTCGACGGCCGGTGCGGTCTTCTACAGCGCGATGACCACAAC
>SMVA01189213.1_pt1 | contig 10406 bp, 7 predicted proteins | sample 2456451 | NCBI WGS metagenome assembly SMVA01 (sample SAMN11095933, study PRJNA526329) | marine sediment metagenome | biome: Marine sediment; feature: Surficial sediment; material: Deep marine sediment; isolation source: Hadal surficial sediment | place: Pacific Ocean | collected 2014-05 | depth 0-1...
GACAAACTTTGCGATGCAAAATTTTGGACTCGAACAGTCCTCGCAAAAGCTTCCGAAAATAAGGAGGGGCATAAGCGCGCCCTGATGGTCCCCACCTATACCTTGGCTGCCCCATCCGGCTCAGCTACGAAGTGCCATTGGCGCCGGCTATTTGGACCCTATTTGCTCAAACGCCTCAAGGATGATGCCGGCGGTCAGCAATTGCGGCAAGATTTGCGGGGCCTCGCCGGGTCTGCCGCTGTAGACGAGGTACAGGGGTACGCCGTTGCGACCGTGCTGGGCGAGAAAGGCGGCGATGCCGGCATCGTAGTTGGTCCAGTCCACGACCAGGTAGTGGATGCCGAGATCTTCCATGGCTTGTTCTACCTCGTCCGTGCCCAGTGAGCTTCGCTCATTGACAATGCAGGTAATGCACCAGTCGGCGGTGACGTTGACGAATACCGGGTCGCCGGATTGCAGCAGCTGGTCCAACTGTTGCTGAGAGAATCCCTCACTGCTGCCATCCTTGTCAGCGCCACGCGCAGATTCCAGGGCAGCGCTGGGGATGACCAGGAAGGCCAACAACACCGAGGCGCCGGCAAACACTTTTCCCCAGCCCCGATAACGCCAGAGCCAGAGACCGAGAGCCAGGGCCAGCATGCCGCAGAGTAGTAGCGCCATTGTCGTAACACTGGTTTGGCGACCGCTCACCCACAACAACCAGATTGCCGTGGCGTACAGGGGGAAGGCCAACACTTGCTTGAAGGTTTCCATCCAGGGCCCCGGGCGAGGCATCCACGAGCGTATTCGGGTGCTGTAGCTGAGCAGCAACATGGGTGCGGCCATGCCACTGCCCAGGGCTGCAAAGACCGACAGGGCTATCGGTGCTGGTTGTGTCACTGCGAAGCCCAGGGCGGCGCCCATAAACGGGGCGGTACAGGGGCTGGCTACCACTGTGGCGAGTACCCCGGTAAAAAATGAGCCGGAGTAGCCACCGCGATCTGCCAATTGGCCGCCGGCTCCCATTATGCTAGTGCCGATTTCAACCACTCCGGACAGGCCGAGACCCATGGCGAAGAACAGGTAGGCCAGCAGGGCTACAAAGCGTGGTGACTGTAGTTGGAAGCCCCAGCCGACGGCGGCCCCGGCATGTTGCAGAGTGATCAGCAGCAAGCCGACCAGCAGGAAACTGGAAACTACCCCCAGGGCGTATACCCAGCCATGCACATGCTTGGTGTGCTCGCTGCCGGTCGCAAAACTGAATACCTTGAGTGATAACACGGGAAATACACAGGGCATCAGGTTGAGTATGCTGCCACCAATAAAGGCGAGCAGCATCATGTACAGCAGGTCTGTAGCGGTGAAACTTGTGGGTTCTGTAGTGCCCGATGCGGGTTGGCTCCCGGCGGAGGCCTGTCTCGACAGGGCGCCGATAGTGCCCTGGTCAAAATCCACCGCAAATTTCTGCCGCTGGGGCGGGTAACACAGGCCGGCATCGGCGCAGCCCTGGGACGTGATACTCAGGGTCGCAGCGCGGGAAGTCCGTGCCAGGTCCAGGTAGATGTCGACATGGGTGTAGTAAACCTCGGAGATACCAAAGTATTCATCCTCGTGCGTAATACCTTGAGGCAGCCGAGCGGTGATATCGATTTTGCCTTCATCGTCTTCAAGGCTGAAGGAGAATCTTTTTCGATAGAGGTAGTAGCCGTCGGTGATCTGCCAGTAGAGTCGAAGCTGCTGATCATCAACGATCTCGAGTGCCAGTTGGTAGGCTTCTTCTACCGGCAGAAAATCAGGCGTTGCCGTTTCGCTCAGCGATGATCGACCCAGCGCCTGCGTAGAAAAACCGCCTGCTTTGAGGGGGTCTGCGTTTTGTGAAAAACCAGGGCAGCTGAGCAATAACAGCAAAAGGGTGGTGACGATCCGCATAAGTAGTCTGATCCGGGATGTTTCCAGTTTGAACTCCCTTCGGTGCGGAAGTTTCATTGGCATATTCACCGCTATTGTAACAGTGATCGATCACCGGCAATGCTATAGTACGCGCCGCACTATCCATGAGAGAGAATATGCTGCGCTTGCTGACATTTGTATTGTTGACTGCGGCCAGCCTGGCCCGGGCCGGCGGCGCGATTGATGCCGCTGACGCGTGGCTGCGCGGAGTGCCGCCGGGGCAAGACAACAGTGCCGCTTACATGACACTGGTGAATACTTCCGCTAGTCCGCAAACGGTGGTGGCGGTATCTTCGCCCCAGGCCAGGGCGGTGGAGATCCACGAATCTTCGCAGGCTGACGGGATGTGGCAGATGCGGCGTCTGGCGGAGTTGCCGGTGCCTGTGGGCGGTAAAGCCGTGCTACAGCCCGGAGGTGTGCACCTGATGGTATTTGGATTAGTGGCCACTCCCACAGCCGGCGAGAAAATATCTTTTCAGCTGCGTTTGGACAGTGGTGAAACTGTGTGGGTCGAAGCCGAGGTGCGTGCGCCAGGGCGGTGACGCTCATCAACATTATTAATTCCAGGTATGCGGGAGTAGAGAATGCTGGAAGCACTGAAAGACAAGTTTGCGATGTGGCGTTCCGGATCGGGCGACGCCGGGCCTGTGAAGAATCTTGTCCGCGGCGTGGCTGCCGGGTTCGGCGTTTACTTGCTGGTGATGGTTGTATTGGGTGTTTACTGGAGTTTCACACCAGCCCAATTTGATGTGAAAGCGCGGGCGAAGCAAGTGGTACAAGCGCACGGGGGAGGGGTGGTTACAGGCTCGGTCACTACGTCCGCCCTGGTCGGCGTCGCCGAAACCCTGTTGGCCAAGCCGGGCGGGTTTCTTCACAACGATTTGTTCCCACCCGGATTGTGGTTGGACAACATGCCTCACTGGGAATACGGCGCCCTGGTCCAGGTGCGGGATCTGTCGCGGGCGATGCGTGAGGCTTACAGTCGCTCCCAATCGCAATCCACTGAAGACCTCGACCTGGCAATGGCCGAACCTTCATTTAATTACAAGGCGGACAGCTGGGCCATTCCCGCTTCGGAACGGCAATACCGCACGGCGATCAAACACCTGCTGGCCTATTCCGACCGCCTCTCTGATGCCAGCAAAATCAACGCCCAGTTCTATGCGCGGGCGGACAATCTCGCCTATTGGCTGACCACAGTCGAGAGTCGGTTGGGCAGCTTGTCACAACGCCTCAGTGCGAGTGTCGGCCAACGCCGGCTCAATACCGACCTGGCTGGTGACAGCGAAGCTGTCCAGGCGACCCAGGCGCCATCGGAGCAGATGGTGAAAACCCCCTGGTTCGAGATTGATGATGTATTTTTTGAGGCCAGGGGCACTACCTGGGCGCTGGTACACTTCCTGCGTGCCGCGGAAATCGATTTTGCCCAGGTGTTGGAGAAGAAGAACGCCCGCGTCAGTCTGCTGCAAATTATCCGTGAGCTGGAGGCTACCCAGCAGTCTGTTTTCAGCCCGATGATTCTCAATGGCAGTGGCTTCGGTTTCGTGGCCAACCACTCACTGGTAATGGCTTCCTATATCAGCCGCGCCAATGCCGGCATCATCGATTTACGGCGTCTGCTGTCCGACGGATAGCCTATTTCCGATAGCGCAGCCGGGTGCCGGTATCCAGGGACAGGCGAATTTCCTCTGCGCTGAGTGCCTCGGGGAAATAAGTTCCCGAAACCTTGGCGTCGATCAGGCTGGCACCTTCCAGGTTGGTTTGCCGAAAATCGATACCGCGCAAATCGGTGTTGCGAAAATAGGAGTCGCTGAAGTCCAGTTCTGCGGCATTCATATTGCGCAGGTCGCGACCCCGATAGTCTCCGCTCTTGAGGCGGTTGGCATCGAGCTTGTCCCGCTGCTCGTTGAACCCCTTGATATCTTCACTGCGCAACAGCTGGTACAGGGGGTCATCGCTGATAGTAGGTTTGGTCATGGCTTGTCTGGCCTGCCTGTGGCTTGATAATAGCCTATAGATTAACGGAGCTGGCCTCCCAAGCATAGACATGTCAGACCTACAAACAGGATTTATCGTCAGTCGCAACTGGCGCGATACCGACCAGGGTATCGAGCTGGAGCTGTGGTTGAGCACTGACGCGGGCCCCCACTGTCTGGTAGTGCCGGCGCAGGAGGCTTTGTTTTTTCTGCCTGTTGCCGACGTGGGTCGGGCCCGGGAGATCCTGGCCGACGAATTTTCCTGCCGCATTGCCGAGCTGGACCTGCTGGATTTCCGCCAGCAAGCCGTGGCGGGTATTTACTTCCGTAGCCAGCGCCAGTTGCGCAAGGCCCGTGATCGTCTCGAAGCTGCCGGACTGGAGCCACTGGAGGCCGACATAAACCCGGTGGAGCGCTACCTGATGGAGCGCTTTGTAGCCGGTTCACTCGAGTATGGGGGTGCCGGCCCGGAGTTGCGTGCCAGGGCTTCCAGTTACCAACCGCGACTGAAAATGCTGTCTATCGATATTGAGACTGCGATGGGCGGGCTCGAGTTGTTCTCCATAGCGGCCTATGGCGAGTGGGACGGCGAGCCTGTGCGCAAGGTGTTCATGTGTGGTGAGGGGGCAGACCTGCCCTTTGTCGACACTTGTCACAGCGAACGGGCATTGCTGGGCGCTTTTTGTGACTGGCTGCAGGACTTTGACCCGGACGTGCTCATTGGCTGGAATGTGGTCAATTTTGACCTGTGGTTTCTGCAACGCCTGGCGGACAAACTGCGTATGCGACTGCCACTGGGCAGGGCACGGCGCCAGCCCCATTGGCGCGAGCTGGATGATGAGGGCGAGCGAAGGGCGGTGCAGCTACCCGGGCGCGCCGTTATCGACGGAATCGAAATGCTGCGCATGGCGACCTATCGTTTCGAGAGTTTCTCGCTGGAGAATGTCTCCCGCGAGATGCTGGGCACGGGCAAGTTGTTGCACGGCAATCAGCGCGGAGAGCAGATTGGGGATTTGTACCGCGAGGATAAAAACCGGCTGGCGGAATATAACCTGCGTGACTGCGAGTTGGTGTGGCAAATTTTTGAACACACCGGCCTGCTGGAGTTCGCCGTCGCGCGCAGCCAAATGACCGGCCTGGCCCTGGACAGGCTCGGTGGTTCGGTGGCGGCCTTTGATTTCCTCTATTTGCCCCGCTTGCATCGCGCGGGGTTTGTCGCCCCCAACGCGAGCCCGGAGCTGGTAGCCAGTCCGGGGGGCTTCGTGCTCGATTCACAGCCCGGCATCTACGACAACGTGTTGGTGCTCGACTTCAAGAGCCTGTATCCCAGTATTATCCGCAGCTTTTTCGTCGACCCCCTCGGCCTTGCCCTGGGCCTGGCCGAAGAGGGGGGAGAGGGAGCCGAGGGAGAGGTGCTGGAGGGTTTCCTCGGCGGACGTTTTTCCCGCAAGCAGCATATCCTGCCGCAGATCATCGAGCAGTTGTGGCGGCGACGCGATGCCGCCAAGGCGCGCGGTGATAGTGCCCAGTCCCAGGCGATCAAGATCATCATGAACTCTTTTTATGGCGTGCTGGGCACCAGTGGGTGTCGTTTCTTCGATGCCCGACTGGCCAGTTCCATTACCATGCGGGGCCACCAGATTATCCAGCAAACCCGTGATCGCATTGAGAGCCTGGGTGACAGGGTAATTTACGGTGATACCGACTCAGTCTTTGTATGGGTTCAATCCCCTGGGGATGTGAGCGCAGATGAACGCAACGCGAAGGCAGAGGAGCGTGGTCGCTGGTTGCAGCAGGAGCTCAATCTCTGGTGGGATCGGCGACTGCGTGATGAGTACGCTATCGAGAGTGTGCTGGAGCTGGAGTTTGAGACCCATTACCAGCGTTTCCTGATGCCCACGGTGCGGGGATCTGAGAAGGGCAGCAAGAAACGCTATGCCGGCGTCATCGAGCGGGACGGCGAGCTGGAGCTCGTATTCAAGGGGCTGGAAAATGTCAGGACCGACTGGACCGCCCTGGCCCGACGTTTCCAGGGTGAGCTCTACCGGCGGGTGTTCTTCGGGGAGCCTTACCGTGACTACATCATCGATACCGTTGCCCGGGTGCTGGGGGGAGAGTTGGATGCGGAGCTGATTTACCGAAAACGCCTGCGGCGCCGGCTGGATGACTACCAGCGCAACATTCCCCCCCATGTGCAGGCGGCCCGCTTGCAGCGACAGCGCAGCGGGCAGCCACCAGTGCGGGGTGACTGGGTTGAATATGTGATTACCCTGCAGGGGGCAGAGCCCGCCGGGGACGCCCAGTCAGGGCTCGATTATGACCACTATATTGAAAAACAACTGGCCCCGGTTGCCGATGGCATCCTGCACTTTGAGGGCAGCTCCTTTGCCGAGATTACCGGCCGCCAGATTTCCCTGTTTTGAAGTGGTATTCAGTGCGGGGGAAATTCCGCCATCGCCCGGAGGAAGCGCTGCTCCATCACATCGTGGAGAAATCGACATCGATGGGCAGCCACGGGGCCTGCGTGCCGGCACACTGAACAAATCCTGCCCTGTCGAGGTGCCATAGGCGGTCGGTGCACATATCCGCGGCAGGTTCCAACTGGTGGATAGTCGTCTACCATTAAGACAGTAAAAGCGAGCGTGCCACACGCCAGGGAAATACACCCGGCGCAATTGCTGGGTTGGAGGTTTCACCACTGAACAATCATTGAACCAGACCCGTGGCACACCGTGCAATGGCATCCCGGGGAGTAGAGAGATGAATACCAGACCAAAATTGGGAGTCATCCCGGTCTTCAGTTTTATCACTGTATGCGCGCTTGCTATGGCGCTGCCTGCGCTGGCGGACATCACCATCTACCAAGCAAAGAAGATTATTACCATGGAGCCGGCCTGGCCCGAGGGTCGCTATGTCGCAGTGAGGGGCGACCGGGTAGTTGGCGTGGGACGGACGATGGACGATCTAAAGGCCTGGACGGATACCCATCCCTATACTGTGGATAAAACATTCAGCAATAAGATACTGATGCCGGGATTCGTCGAGTCCCACCTGCACCTGATACTGGGCGCACTGACGTTCGTCGCCGAATTCGCCACTCCCGATGACTGGATGCTGCCCGGGGGCCTGGTAACCGGGGTTCGAGAGAAAGCGTCATTTATGCAGCGAGTCCATGAGGGACACCAGAAACTCAGCAACCCCGAAGAATGGCTGTTCATGTTCGGCTATGCCAGTGCCTGGCATGGGAAACTTACCCGGGCAGACCTGGACCGGGTGAGCCTGTCCCGCCCGATTGCGGTAATGAGCCGGTCTGCGCATGTTTTCGTGCTTAACTCCAGGGCCCTGGAACTCTCGGGCGTGACGGCAGTTGATGTAGAAGCCTCTGGGTACCGGGAGTACGTAGATCTGGCGACTGGCACTTTCAAGGAAGGTGGGGCAACAGAGGTGCTGCTGCCCGCAATCTTCCCCTGGATGATGTCACCCGAGCGCATTAACAGAGGATTGCAGATTACCAGGGACGTACTCCATGCGAACGGAGTCACCACAGTACATGAACCGGGTTCCGGGGTGTTCACCAGGGGTTACCCTGAACAGGAAATGATGATGTTCGCCCCCGTTTTCAACGATCCGAAAGCGCCCCTGCGGACCTACCTCTCTGCGCGCGCGGAGGTAGTGTTCGAGCGTTTTCACGACGACGAAACGCAGGCTATGGCCTTCCTCGACCAATTGCCCGAGATGAGCCTGGAACGAATCCAGTTTCTCGACAAACGCGTAAAACTGTATGTGGACGGCTCCTATGTCGACCAGGTGGGGATTTACAATGCGCCGGGCTATGTGGACGGCCACCAGGGCCAGATGATGACCCCAGCAGAAAAGTTGCTGGAGTATATGAGGATACTCTGGGCCAACAACTACGCTATCCACATCCACACCATGGGTGACCAGGGGCCGAAAATCGCGCTCGATATCCTGCAGCAATTACAGGATGAAAGGCCGCGCTTCAATCACGGCTTTGTGCTGGAACACCTCAACGCAGTCTCGCCGGAAGACCTGCGCCGGGCCGGCAGTCTGGGAGCGAGCGTATCGGCGCTGATCTGGCCGTTGTATTCAGTAGGCGAGCAATTTGCAGACAAGGTGCTCGGGGCTGACAGACTGTACACCGGCTTTCCCCTCAGGTCAGTCCTCGATAACAATATGACCCTGGCAATCCACGCGGATACTGTGGTCTCCCCTCCCCAGCCATTACTGCTGGCATGGATGGCCGTCAATCGCACCAGTGCCACCGGTCGGGTGTTGGGCGAGTATGAACGACTGTCCGTTGATCAGGCCTTGCGGGCCATCACCATCGGTCCCGCCCGCATTCTGGGTTTAGCGGAAGAGGTCGGCTCTATCCGGGCAGGGAAGAAAGCGGATTTCGTCGTATTGGAAAAAGACCCCTACGCCGTGAACCCGAAAAAGCTGAAAGATATTCCGATCTGGGGCACGGTTTTCGAGGGTAAGCTCTACCCGGTTGAGCGCCGGTAGATTCGAGCCGGGTTACACCGCTCGTGGGTTTGCGGCGCCGGTGGATTTCACAATTCCGGGGACAGTTTTCTTTCTACTTGTGCCTCGGCGTGAAACCACAGGATCGACGCTGGGTTGACTGTATTGGGTAAACTGCCCCCGGAATTCAAGCGGCAGTTCGGGGCTAGCCCCGTTTTTCATGTTTTCCACTATGCTTGATTAAAACAAATCCTGAGGGCTATACCATGGCGACCAGGCCCGGACCCTTTAACATCGATGATGTGCGCTACATCCTTGGTCCCGACGGCACGGGTACACCCAAAACCGTCACCCCATGTCCACCGAAACCTTTTAGCGGCAGGCGCCGCTTCCCAGTGCTTAGCCTGCTGTTGGTTCTGCTGAGTCTGCAGCTAAGTGCCGAGCCACTTGAGGTCACTCGAATTCGCCAACTGACCCAGGAAAACACAGCTGCCGCCCTAAACCTTTACCGTGAGTTTCTGCGCCTGCCGAATGATGCACTGTACCCGCAAGACATCATGAAACTCCTGTCCTGGCTGGAGGGAGAATTTACACAGCGGGGCTTCAGCACGCGGCGGATTGCCACCGCCGGCAGCCCCCTGCTATTGGCCGAGCGACTGAATCCAGGTGCGGAGAAAACCGTACTGGTCTACTTGCAGGCGGACGGTCAACCGGTTGATCCCGCGGCCTGGGAGCAGCCCAATCCTTTCGAGCCAACACTGAAAGAAGAAATCAGTACCGGCCAGTGGGAAAAAATCCCCTGGGATTCACTGAATGAGGACCTCGATCAGGACTGGCGGATATTTGCGCGCTCGGCCGCCGATTCGAAGGGACCGATGACCCAGTTCATGATTGCCGTGGAAAATCTCGATCGAGCCGGTTACCGGCTGCCTTACAACCTGAAGGTTATCATTGATACCGAGGAAGAACTGGGCTCACCGAATCTGCCGGATGCGGTCAACCACAACCGGGATGTGCTGGCCGCAGACATGCTGCTGATTTTTGATGGTCCCCCCCATGCCTCCAACAAGCCCACGGTGGTATTTGGTGCCCGCGGCATCATGACCGTTCAACTGGTGACCTACGGCCCCGTTACTCCGCAGCATAGCGGGCACTACGGCAACTACGCACCCAACCCGGCTCTGCGCATGGCGCAAATTCTCGGCTCTATGAAATCTGACACGGGTCGTGTACTGCTAGCGGGTTTCTACGATGGCGTTAGGCTGGATACAGAGACCCGCAACCGGCTGGCTCTGGTTCCCGACGACGAGCCCGCCATCAAACGACGCCTGGGCATTGCCGAGACCGACCAGGTCGGCGCCAGTTTGCAGGAGGCAATCCAGTACCCATCACTGAATATTCGAGGCCTGTCCGCGGGTTGGGTCAACCAACAGGCGCGCACCATTATTCCGGCTACCGCCACCGCTGAACTCGATATCCGGCTGGTGAAAGAGTCGGATCCGCAACGTCTGCTGGGACTGCTCCGCAAACATATCGAATCCCTGGGCTATACCATTTTGGAGCGCGCGCCCACAATCGAACAGCGCCTGCAAAATCCGCGCCTGCTGCGCATGACGCACGAGTTCAGTTACGGTGCCTTTCGCAGCGACTTCGATGCGGCCCCTGGACGTATGGCGCGAGCGGGCCTGCAACATCTCTACGGGGAAGAGCCCATCCTGATTCGTACCATGGGTGGCTCGATCCCCATTGCTCCCTTTGTTGAGGCGCTGGACCTACCGGCGGCCATTGTGCCGACGGTCAACATCGACAATAACCAGCACAGCCCCAACGAGAATTTGAGACTCGGAAATTTCATTGAGGGGATCGCGATGATTATGTCAGTGCTGGGTCGGGAACCCTGATCTGGTTCCTGGTCTTAGGTCCTACGATCTAACAGGTGGTACCCTGAACAAGCTGCCGGAGATTTTCCAGCAGTACGGCACGACCCGACAATAATAAAAGAGAGTCGCCCATGTCAGA
>SMVA01023666.1_pt1 | contig 10405 bp, 11 predicted proteins | sample 2456451 | NCBI WGS metagenome assembly SMVA01 (sample SAMN11095933, study PRJNA526329) | marine sediment metagenome | biome: Marine sediment; feature: Surficial sediment; material: Deep marine sediment; isolation source: Hadal surficial sediment | place: Pacific Ocean | collected 2014-05 | depth...
ACAGATCCGCCTGGGAAGTGTTCTTCTACTACACCAGAGTCGCACACAACGACGGGATGGTTACGGAGGAAGAGCTGACCCCGATCGTGCTCCGCGACGATGTGCTGATCGGATGGGGGTGGAAATTCTGGGCCGGGGAAGTGCGAGATTCCGAGATTCCCGCTGAGCTGCCCCGACCGCTGCCGTTGCCCGATACCAGGCGCTAGAGCCTCATTGGTCAGGCGTCTGTCAGGGCATCGATCTCATCCATGATCTCGGTCATTCGCCGCATCAACGCTTCGTAAGGTTCAGGCGATGCCAGGTCTACTCCCACCTCGACGAGTTGCTCGTACGGGTACTCACTGCCACCCGATGCGAGCAGCGCAAGGAATCGGTCTGCGGCCTCGGGTTCTCGCTGTCTAAGACGCTCGACGAACAACGACGACGCGGCGACGGATGTCGCATACTGATATACGTAGAAGTTGTAGTAGAAATGCGGGATGTACGCCCACTCGATGGTATATTCGTCGTCGATCGTGAGAACGCCATCGTCGTGTCCATGGTAATCACGTTGCAACTCGGCATACATCGCCGTGAATCGATCGCCCGACAGCGTATCACCTTGCTCCACGACCTCGTGGATGCGCAACTCAAACTCCGCGAACATTGACTGCCGAAAGAACGTGCCTCGCAGGCCTTCCAATTCCCTGCCCAGATAGAAAAGCCGCGTCGAGTCAGAGTCAGCGTCCTTCAGGACGCGATCCAGTAGCAAAGCCTCGTTATAAGTCGACGCGATTTCAGCGGTGAATATTGAATAGTCAGCGTTCGCGAAGGTCTGGGCATTGTTGGCCAGATGCGAATGCAAGGCATGTCCCCACTCATGTGCCAGCGTTGAGACGGAATCGTACGTCTCCTGGTAATTCATCAAGACGTACGGATGCGCGTCGTACACACGGCCATTCATGTAGGCCCCGGAGCGTTTCCCGGGCCGTGGTTCGACATCCATCCAGCGCCCATCCAAGCCTTCCGACATCACGGCGGCGTATTCCGGACCCAGACGTTCGACCGACTCGAGCACGAGTCGCTTCGCCTCGTCAATCCCGTACGTACGATCCGAATGCACGAGCGGTGGATAGATGTCGTAATATTTCAGGTTCTCGAGGCCCAGTAAGCGTTTCCGCAAACCAAAGTAACGGTGCAGCACAGGAAGATGCGCCCGGGCCTGGGAGATCAGCTGGTGGTAGACCGCCTCCGGAATTCGATTCTCGTCGAGAGCCAGGGCCAGGCAATTCGGGTACTTCCGGACCCGGGCATAGAACACATCACGCTTCACCTGCGAAAACAGCGTTGCGCCACAGGTCCGTGCGTAATCGCGCCAGACCTCAAAGAATCTATCGAACACGAGTCGCCGATCTTCTCGCTCCACGGATGCCCGATGTTTTCCGAACGCGGACTGGTCGAGACGCACCTCTGATCCGTCCGAAAGCTGCACTGTAGGCCAGGGCAGGTCGGCGTTAGCCAGCATCTCATAGATCGTCTCCGGTGCATCGGCGATGAGCCCCACCGAGGCGACGAGCTGTTCTTCCGTCGCGCTCAACGTGTGCTCTTTCCGCCGCAGTATGTCGTCCAACCCATGACGGTACTGCTGAAGTCCCGCGTTGGAATCGAGCCATGCGTCCACCTGCTCGCGGCCGATCGAAAGAATCTCGGGCTCCATGAAACTCGCCGCCTGGGATAGATCAGTTCCGACCAGCTGTGCCCGGCTTTCCATCTCGGCCGTTTCACCCACGCGCATGTCCTCGTGGTAACACATGGATGCATAGGACGACGCCGCGTACAATGACTTTACGGTCGCGTAGTAGGCATCCAGGCAGGCACACAGTGTCTCCGGCCCTTCCGTCAAGCGCCCCTGGAATTCTCTTATCGTTTCGATGGACCGTCCGATCTCAACCAGCGCATCGGACCACGCCGCGCGCGATGGGAATATGTCCTGCAAGTTCCATCGAGGGTCACTCATGCCGAGGCTCCGTCACCAAGTGCACACACGATGTAGAACTCGTCCCGGGTTACCGGCTGAACCGAAAGGCGACTGCGCTGAGTGACAATCATGTCCTCCAGCCCCCGCGCGCCCTTCAGTGTCTCCAGCGATACGAAGCCGGGCAGCTTCCGGACGAACTCCACATCCACCATGTACCACCGTGGGTCTTCCGCCGAGGCCTTCTCATCGAAGTACGGGCTGTCCGGCTGTTGAGCGAAATGGTCAGGATATGCCTCTCGTACCACCCGAGCCTCGCCGACGACGCCCGGTGGTTTGGCGCTGCTATGGTAGAATAGCACTCGATCACCTACTTGCATTTCACGCATCAGGTTTCGAGCCTGATAGTTGCGGACTCCTTCCCACTGAGTTCGCCCTTCCCGCTCGAGATCATCGATCGAATACGTGTTTGGCTCTGTCTTCATTAGCCAGTAGCGACTCATTCTCCAGATGCCTGTCGAAGGAATGGACGAAGTGCGATTCGAGCAGCACACTGTACGGTCTGTCGGCGGGTTTGCAACCCGGAATGCGATGGGGCTTGCACGGGCCGTAGCCGGCTCGGAGATTCGGCAGAGATTTCAGTCGTGGCCATTCAGCCCCCAAACCCGGCCAGCAAGGTGAGAATAGACGAGTCTCCAGTCGTTCGGGCGCGCCCACGCAAATCCAATCCGCTACTAAAGTTCGTCATGGTTCTGGCACTTCTGTTCGTGTTCTTACTAGGCGTGAACGGACTCGGCGAGGGATTCAAGGCACTGGGGGGCGGTGCGCTCGATGCCTTTTTCGCGGCGACAGAGAATCCATTCATGGGACTGATGGTTGGAATCCTGGCCACGACTCTCGTCCAGAGTTCCTCCGTTTCGACGGCGCTCATTGTCGGGCTGGTCGCGGCACCGCTCAATCCGCTGCCGCTGGTCAACGCCGTGCCGATGATCATGGGTGCAAATATCGGCACGACCGTGACGAATACGATCGTTTCCATGGCACATATCGGACGGGACGACGAATTCGAACGGGCCTTTGCTGTCGCTACCTGCCACGATTTCTTCAACTTCATCGCCGTCGCCTTATTGCTCCCCCTGGAGCTCATGACGGGCGTGCTGAGCAAATCAGCAGCGGCTCTTGCCGCAAAACTCGGCGGCGTGGGCGGCATCCAGTACAGCAGCCCGCTGAAGGGCGCTCTCAAGGCCACGATGACACCGGTCAAGGAATTTCTGGGCTCCGTTTCGGGTTCGGAGCGAACGGCCGAGATTCTGCTGATCCTCCTGTCGGGCATACTGATTTATTCAGCCCTCATGCTGCTGGTCCGCGTAATGCGATCTACCGTGCACAACCAGGTCGAAGCGATCGTATCCCGAGGACTCGAAAAGGCCCCGCTGATCGGGATCGTCGTCGGGATCGTCGTCACGGTGATGGTACAATCGAGCTCGATCACCACGTCACTGCTCGTGCCGCTGGCCGGAGCGGGATTGCTTACCCTGGCACAGGCTTTCCCGATCACGGTCGGGGCGAATATCGGAACCACCGTGACCGCATTGTTGGCCGCACTCGCGGCCACCGGACCCAATGCGATTCTGGGGCTGACGATCGCGCTTGTGCACTTTCTGTTCAATATTGCCGCCACAGTGATTATTTTTCCTGTGGAGCGAATCCGTAATATCCCGCTTCGTGCCGCGAGGCGCCTTGCATCTGTTGCCGTGGGGTCACGCCGCTGGGCCTTGCTCTATGTAATCATTTTGTTTTACGGCGTTCCGGCGCTGTTTGCCTTTCTCAATCAAGTCCTTTAGCCGAGACACACCATGTTACGTGAACTACTCGCCGCATTCCGCTCCAAGCACCCGCTCGCTGAGATGGGGGCTAACTTCGGTCGTATGATTGGACTCACCGGAGAGTCGATCCATGAGGCCGGCGAAATCTATTTCGACGCTTTACCGATCGATCCGACGGAGGTCGCGCGAATTCGTCAGCGAGACGTAGAAGTGAATGCGCTTCAGCGCACGATTCGCAGGCAAGTGGTAGCGCATCTGAGCTTTGAGACCGGCCGCGGCGACGTGCCGTATTGTCTCCTGTTGATCAGCCTGGTAAAGGACGTCGAGCGCCTGGGTGACTATGCCAAGAACCTCTCGGAGGTCAGGGCCATCCATCCTGACCCGCTGCCCGACGATTCCGTGGTTGGGGAGCTCAGGGCCGTTCGCGACTGGATCACCGCTGACTATCACGTTCTTGCAGATGTTCTCGAGCAGACGGATCGCATAAGCGCCGACAAACTGATCACCGAAGGCCGAATCATCTCGCGTCAACTCGATGCGCTGATCGGCAAGGCCGCGGCGGCCGGTTATGACGGACGCACAGCCGCCGCGATCGTACTGGGCACACGGTTCTACAAGCGGATCGTGGGGCACATCATCAACCTGCTCACAGGCGTTGTTCGGCCGCTGCACCAGCTGGACTACTACGACGAAGATAACACGAGGGAGTTGTGACCCGTGCCTGAGAAACCTGCCCCGCGGCCCGTACTGACCGCACGGCCGTTTCCTTCGCTATTTATGCCGGCACTGCTCACGGGTGTCGCGGGAGCAATTGCCTTCGATGTCGCCCAGAGACTGGAAGGGTTACCGGTTACGATAGCGACCTTCATGGGCCGCGCGATCGTCCGGCGTGGCGGGTATCCGGAGGGACTGGAAACGATCATCGGGTGGGGGGTCCACCTCGGCGTGTCCGTCGCGTATGCCGCGATCTTCGCGATCGCCGCATGGACCTTGTTCGGTGCCATGGAGCGGCGAAATCGCTGGATAGGATCGGGCGTTCTTGCCGTAGTGCTCGGTGTCGCGACAACCCTGATTACCGCGCCCGCCATTGCGGCCACGATCAGCCTGCTGTCGGGCAACGGACTTCCCGACCGCCTGCCTGGGCTCAATACGAGCTGGGGGTGGCCCGCCTGGAATCATCTGCTGTTTTTCGGGATTGCCTGGCTCGGTACGGTCATACTGTTGGACCGGGACTAGCAGCCTGGCGCCCCACGCGGCGTTCCCCGTTCTCTATCGGATGCCAGCGCTCATGCCGCCGCTCCGAGACTCGCTGCGGCCTTCGGATCGTTTACGCGCTGCAGCAACAACCAGCCCACCACGAACAGGGGGCTGAGTGCCATGACGGCGAGCTTCATGTTGCCGCCCGTAGCCACGGCAATGGAGCCAAAGATCAGCGGCCCGATGACTGACGACGACTTTCCGCACAGCGCATAAAAGCCGAACATCTCCGATTCCTTTCCGTCGGGAATCAGCGACGCCATGAACGCCCGGCTGGCCGCCTGTACCGATCCCAGTCCGAATCCGCCGATCAAAACGAGGCCAGCAAACGCCAGCTTCGTATCGACGAAGTAGATGCTCACCACGACAGTCGCCCACAGAATCAGCACGCCCGACAGGACCTTCTTCGGGCCGAGCGTATCCGTGGGTTTCGCAAGGGCGAACGCTCCTGTCAGAGCCGACACCTGCACCGCCAAAAACAGGTAAATCAACTCGTCGCCCGTGTAGCCGAATGTCTTGTCCGCCATGGTCGCAGTCATCACTATAGCCGTGAGCACACCGTCGATGTAAAAGAAAAAGGCGAGCAGGAACCGGCGCAGGTCCTTCACTTTCAAAACCTCGCCCCACACCGCCCTGAGGTTTGTAACACCCCACAGCGCAGCTTGTCTGACGTTCATGTCTCCCGGTTCATCCCGAGGCAGGTACCGAAACGCCGGGATGGAAAACAGCACGAAGAAGGCGGCGACCATGATCCAGACGATGTCGATGTTGGTCCTGGCGAACGGGAGGGCCAGAAGGAGACCGATCGCGGAACCGATATAGCCCACCCCGAACCCGAGCCCGGACACCCGCCCCTGCTTCTCGGCAGGGACGATATCGGGTAGGTAGGCGTTATAGAACACGAGGGAACTCTCGAAGCCGACGTTCGCGATCACGAACAGGACGAACCCGGCGACAACCGTTCCCGGGCCGAGCGTCGTGAACATGGCCACGGCGGTGACGCACAGGGCGACGTAGATCGCCATGAATCGCTTCCGTGCTCCGGCCCGATCGGCGATCGCGCCCAGGAGCGGCGCGCTGAGCGCGACGATCAGCGCGGACAGAGAGACGGCACGAGTCCACCACCAAGTGCCCTCTCCCGCCTCGTTCCCCACCACAGTTGTTGTGAAGTAGATCTGGAACACGACGGCGGTGATAACCGCCGGAAACACCGAATTCGCGAAATCGTACATGGCCCACGCGCCGACCTGCCTGCGGTTCATTCGGGGCTCCTCATGAGACAGGAATCAGCTACCGCGGCCGAGAACGACAGGCATCGGCTCCACACCTTGTCCAGCGCGAGCCCGATCATCGTGAGTACGAGGGGGACGAGTAGCACCCGTGTGAGCACGACCAGCCGAGGACTGACCCCGTAGGACCCCCGTTCGAGGATTACGATGAGGCCCCCGAGCGCTGCCAGGGCAAGGATCGCTACGGTTTTGCGAATCAGGACCATGCAGCGTCACCCTTCCAACTCGACGATCGAGGGGCGTTCTATCCGGCCGTTTCTCGGGCTTCCTTCACCATGCCGACGAGGGCTCTTCGGCACTCGTCCGGTGAGCGGACCTCGTCCGGGAAGCCGATGCGGACGCTGCGGACACGTTCCGGAGTTTTGACTCGGACATGGAAACCAAGACGATCCACGGCTGTCATCGTGACCTTCTCGGCCTCGATGTCCTTGACATTGCGCACGATGAGCACGAGCGCCTCTGCATGGTCCGCATTCATGTGCTTCAGTATGCCCGACGCCGCCTCGGCCAACGGATCGGCGTCGGCCATTCCGAACTCCTCTGATGGCACCCATCCCATCACACCGAAGCCACCCACAAAATACACGTCCGCGACTTCCATCTCGTAGAACGCGAAGTCCTTGAAGTCCACCCAATAGCGTGCGCTCTCATGCCGGTTCAAATAGGTTTCTCGCACGGCCTCGAGATCCGCTTTTGGCACCTTACGGGCACTGCCGATCACCGTCACACGCGCGGCCCCCAGGGGATCACCCTCGGCCTCGGGCACGGTCACGAACAGGCTGGCGCGCGGGTCGCCCGCCAGGTTCTGCGTGTGCATGGCCATGCTGCTGATCAGGAAAAGGGGGCTGCCCGCGGCATTAAGAGCGTAGGGCATGAGGGAGCCGAACGGGAAGCCCTCCTGTTTCCGGGAGTGTGTGGACAGCACTCCTACTCTGCCGAGACGCAGCAGGGTGCGTGACCTTTCTGCATAGCTGGTCTCCGGCGCCGGATCAGGGTCGGCTTCAGCCGTGGTATAGGCGTGCTGTCTGGTGCTGGCCATATCGGAAACCACGGCTAGGAATTGCGGCCGTATTCTTCCAGACTGATTCTGCCCTGCCGGAACGCCTCGGCGATCGCGAGAGGAATCTCCGCCTCTGCCTGCACGACCTTCGCGCGTGCCGCTTCCACCAGGGCGCTATTCTCCTGCTCGACGGCTACCGCCATCGCCCGACGCTCTTCCGCCTTGGCCTGTGCGATCCGCTTGTCCGCCTCGGCCTGATCGGTCTGGAGTTCGGCTCCGATATTCTTCCCGACATCCATGTCCGCGATGTCGATCGAGAGGATCTCGAATGCGGTCCCGCTGTCGAGACCTTTGGCAAGTACGGTCTTGGAGATGGCCTCCGGGTTTTCCAGCACCGTCTTGTGGGAATCGGAGGACCCGATCGTGGATACGATGCCCTCGCCCACGCGTGCGAGGATCGTCTCCTCACCGGCACCGCCCACGAGCCGGTCGATATTCGCCCGGACGGTCACACGCGCCACCGCGATGAGCTGAATGCCGTCCTTGGCCATCGCGGCCACCCTCGGGGTCTCGATCACCTTCGGATTCACCGACATCTGGACGGCATCGAGGACGTTCCGACCCGCGAGATCGATGGCGGTGGCCTGCCGGAATGAGAGTTCGATATTTGCCTTGTCGGCCGAGATCAGCGCGTTGACGACACGCTCCACATTTCCGCCCGCGAGGAAGTGCGCCTCCAGACCGTTCGAAGTGAGGCTCAAACCCGCCTTTGTCGCACTGATCAGCGGAAGGATGATGCTGGCCGGGCGTACCTTCCGTAATCGCATGCCTACCAGGTTGGTGAGCTTCACCGGCACCCCGGAGGCGAGGGCCGCAATCCACAAACCGACCGGCACGGCCCAGTTCAGGATCAGGAGCAGTATCACGCCCAACACAACGAGGAAGATCGTCAACCCAGCGATGCCGTCCATATCAGCTCCTCGAATCCGTTTGCAATGTACGTGGGGCAAGCATGAAAAGGTAATCTAACGAGGACTCGGCAAGAGTGGAGTCTACCTGGTTCAGCAACCCCTGAATCGCACAATCTCCAAGTAGATTTGTTATCAACGATCTATATGTCTAGACCGAGAGTCTTATGGTGCTTTTGTTGGTGTGCCGCTGACGAACGCCTCCCGTGCTCGCCCGCTTCACCTGTGCCTCATAGAGGCGTCGCATCCTCCTGGACGGAGGCTCACCCTCGTTCGTTGCGTCGACTACCCTCCTCCTTACCCACCCCGCTTCTCCTCGGCTGCCGGGAACCGTCAGGATCTGCCGGGCCGAACCGTTGAGTTCCAAGATTAGTGTCTGTTCTGTATCCCTTACACGGAGGCCACTATGCGATTCGTCGTTATCCTCGCCGTCGGCATTGTGTTGGGAACGCCCCTTCAAGCAGATGCCCAACAATGGACACCTGAGCAGCAGGAGGTCATTGATTCCCTTGAGGGATGTTGGGATACGTGGATGGAAGCGGTTCAAGAAGGGAGCCCAGATCGCTGGTTGGACAACTGTACGGAAGAAGGGTACACCTTCTGGTGGACGTACGGTTCCCCCCTCGGAGAAGACTGGATGCGGCGGAACTGGGACATGTTCATGGAGGATGACGGCGAATGGGTGGATGTGCGCCCGGTCTGGGTACGGGTGTACGACGACTTCGCCATAATGCATTTCTGGGGCTACTGGAACGTAACTGAAGACGAAGAAAGAGTGACGGTCGAGGCGAAACGGACGGAGGTGTTCCACAAGGTCAACGGTCGTTGGCTTCTGGCCGCTGGGCACGCGACTCCGGTGTCGCAGTAGATCCCGGGACGCTTTAATTCTGAACGCTGGGGCGGTTCCTTCGGGGCCGCCCCGTCGCGTACCCACCAACTAGTCGGTCACCTGGATCCGGCGAGACCGGCGAAGCCCGATAGGTTCGATGAGACAGGCCCCATCCGTGACTAGTTAGGATCAGGATGATGTGCTGATAGATTACTTAGTTGCGGGTTCTTCAATCGGGGCGGCCAGATTCGAACTGGCGACCCCCTGCTCCCAAAGCTTGGAGCGTGAGGGCCGAATGTGTGCAAGTTGTTGCTATTACTGCCCTTCGTGTCGCACCCTGTCGCTTGTCGGACCCATGTAAACAACATCCTGCCGCATTGAATTGGGCACAAATTTGGGCACAGGGTGCGGCGTCCGCCGCTGCTTCAATGTAACGGATCTTCAACAGGCGTAGTCGCACGTTCGGCTTGTCGATCCCGAAGCCGAACGCGGTGCCTATACTATTGAAATGCGCAGTTTATGGGGGTTTGACGCGCAGGTTGCTTCGGGAAAGCTACGGGAATGCGCAGGATGCGTGCCTGAAGGTGACACACAAATTGACACACTCGCTTCCCTACCCCGCCCCTATCTCGAACCGCGACCTCAACGTTGGCTCAACCCGGTGGGGAACTACTGGATGTAGCCCAAAGCCCGCAGCGTTCGCAGCTGGTCAGGGGTAAGCTGCACTTCGGTACCCGGCGTGAAGCGCTGCGCCAGCGCCCGGTGCGCCTCCCACTGCGCCTCGAGGAACTCGGTGTACTTCTCCACCAGGTCGGGCCGCTCCTCGTGCACGCTGTTCAGGGCGAAGTGGTCGTTCCACAGATCGAAGAGCAGGAGCGGCACGGGACGTCTCCGCAACGCGTCGTCCTCATCCTCATCCTCATCCGGCGGCCGCGGGTTGATCTGCAGCGACGCCCCCCAGCGACCGTCGATCACCTCGAGCAGGCCCCTGAGTTCGCCCTTCTCCGTATCGACATCGAACTCGTCGAGAATCACCGGCCGTGGCTGCCAGCCGTCGGTCCCCAGCAGCAGTGGGGCGAGGGACTGCCCCATCATGATCTCGGGCAGGGGAACGTCCACCAGGTCGAGGATCGTCGGCAGCTCCGCATCCCAACGCCAGGACACCGAGTACAATCGCGGTGGCCGAAGTGTACAGAGGGATGCTCACGGCTCCTCTAACCAAACGCGACCGAGATTCATGAAGAAATCGCCTTGCGCCGCATCATAGCCTCTGACGTTTGCT
>SMVA01073827.1_pt1 | contig 10401 bp, 5 predicted proteins | sample 2456451 | NCBI WGS metagenome assembly SMVA01 (sample SAMN11095933, study PRJNA526329) | marine sediment metagenome | biome: Marine sediment; feature: Surficial sediment; material: Deep marine sediment; isolation source: Hadal surficial sediment | place: Pacific Ocean | collected 2014-05 | depth 0-1...
CATTCGCCCGGTTTTATACCAAGGATTTCAAATTCTGGTGGAAGAAGATCTGGATTTTCCCTGGTTTTCGCGATAAACGCGTTTATCCCTGCCGTATAGGATTCAATAATTTCCACACCGTTTTCATGATAGTGTGCCATCTCTTCCTTGATATCACCCCGAAATTTAAATAAACGTGTGCCGATGTCACGATTCAGTTCACGTTCTCCAAGTATTTCAGCAACCGTACCGGAAGCCTGCCGTCTCCAAACCTCCAATTGGAAAAGTCGATCCCGTGCTGCATTAAATCCCTGTGCAAAAAAGAGGTCCTTTTCATTCGAAGCATAAATGTGTGAAATGCCAAATTCGTCCACCACGATTTCAACTTCATCAGTTAATCCTTGTACTTTAAATGTTTGGTTTGCCTCTTCTGGTGAGCAGTGGGCCAATATAATCAAAGTCAATATTGGGAGTATCTTTTTCATAGAAGTAAAGTTTCTCCTCAATTTAATTTTTTGTTAATCGGAATCAAATAATTTTTTTGAAATACCTTTATGGTCATGTCTGATCAAAATAAAAAACTTTTCCTTCTGGATGCTTATGCGTTAATATACCGGGCACATTTTGCATTTAGTAAAAATCCAAGAATTACCTCAAGGGGTAAAAATACCGGAGTAATGTTTGGGTTTACAAATTCTCTCCTTGAAGTTCTCCAAAAACAAGAACCTACTCATATTGGAGTAGCATTTGATACACATCATCCTACCTTTCGGCATAAAAAATACAAGGAATACAAAGCGAACCGCCAGGAAACACCTGAAGATGTAAAAGACGGGATTCCTGTTGTCAAAGAAATTGTAAAAGCCTTCAATATCCCTGTACTCGAGATGCCGGGATTTGAAGCGGATGATATAATTGGGACACTGGCAAAAAAAGCCGAAACTGAAGGATTTACGGTGTACATGATGACACCTGACAAAGATTTTGGTCAGCTTGTCGATGAAAATATCTTTCTCTATAAACCCGCTTACATGGGGAATGCAGTAGATGTAATGGGTGTTGATGAAGTGAAGGCAAAATGGGGCATAGAAAGAGTTGATCAAGTGCGGGATATGCTGGGGCTCCAGGGAGATGCTTCTGATAACATTCCCGGAATACCCGGAGTTGGACCCAAGACAGCTCAAAAATATATCCACACTTACGGGTCAGTGGAGGAGCTTGTGGCACATAGCCATGAACTAAAGGGTAAACAAAAAGAAAATGTAGAAAATTTTGGGGAACAGGGCATTCTATCAAAAGAGTTGGCCACCATTGCTCTGGATGTTCCCATTGATTTTGACGCTGAAGCTCTGAAGTATTCAGGACCGGATGAAGCTTCATTGAGACCAATTTTTGAGGACCTTGAGTTTCGTACCCTGATTCAGCGGGTATTTAGTGGCGGAGCTTCCAAACCTGTAATAAAATCAAGTCCGGAAGAAGCGCAACTTGATCTCTTTGCGGCACCAAAACCTGCTGTAAAAGAAGAAATTTTGGAAGAGGAAATCACCAGGGAAAAGTCAAATTTCTATACACTCAGACATTTTCAGCATGTGTTGACCTCAAAGTCAGAGGTTGAAAGCCTTGTTCAGTTTCTGGTGCTACAAAAAAAAGTAGCCATTAGTTTGGCCAAAAGTGGAATCTCAGTAGATGCTGAGTGGAATGGGCTTGCCCTGTGTTACCAGGATGATGAATCTTTTTATATCCCCCTTCCAAAAAATTCTGAGGGAATCCGGGAATTATTATCACCCCTTTATCCCATATTTAAAAACGAGAACATCATAATGCTTGGTCATGATATCAAATCTGACCTTCTTATGTTTCTCAAAAACGATATTCCAATTAATGGTCCTTTCAGCGATACGATGCTCACCCATTATCTACTCGACTCAGAAACCAGGCATGCGCTGGATCTGATTTCAGAAAATTCTTTGGGTTATTTTCTTTTTCCTGAAAAGGAAATAGTCTCTGAGGATCCAATTTATGATACCGCAATTCGGACGTGTGAGCGAGCGGAAGTAATCTTTCGCTTAAGCAACATGTTAGATCCGGAAATAGAAAGATTGGGTTTATCTAAACTCCTGAATGAAGTTGAGTTGCCACTTTTGGAGGTATTGACAAAAATGGAATTTGAAGGTATTCGTTTGGAATCATCAATCCTTAACACACAATCTGAAAGCCTTGAGAAAGAAATAAAATCAATCCAGACATCAATCTATAAAGATGCCGGTGAAGAATTCAATATCAATTCACCAAAACAATTAGGAGTCATTCTTTTTGAAAAACTTCATCTTCTTGAAAAACCAAAAAAAACGAAGTCGGGCCAATACGCAACCGGGGAAGAAATTCTGACCAGGCTTGGGCAGGAGCATCCAATAGTGAGTAAAATTCTTGATTATCGGGAGCTTCAAAAGCTCAAATCAACCTACGTTGATGCTCTTCCTGGATTAGTAAGCTCACTGGATGGAAGAATTCACACGACACTTAGTCAGGCTGTTGCTGCTACAGGCCGCTTAAGTTCCATTAATCCCAATCTTCAAAATATTCCGATCCGGACAGAAAAAGGAAGAGAAGTTAGAAAGGCATTCGTACCGAGAAATGATGATTTTGTTCTACTCTCTGCTGACTATAGCCAGATTGAGTTGCGGATAATCGCCTCATTCTCCGGTGACAAGGCTATGATTGAAGCATTCAGGGAGGGGCGTGATATTCATACTACAACCGCCAGCAGGGTTTTTGGAGTACCGGCAGAAGAAGTGAATGAAGATATGCGCAGAATGGCGAAATCAACCAACTTCGGTATTATTTATGGTATTTCTGCCTTTGGATTATCTCAAAATCTGAACATCCCCAGAAAGGAAGCCGCAGAAATAATCGATTCATATTTTAAGGAGTTCCCGTCTGTGAAGCAATACATGGATAATGCGATTAATGAAGCAAAGGAAAATGAATTTGTGACAACCATACTGGGTAGAAAACGTTTCCTGAGGGATATTAATTCCAGGAATGCAACAACACGTGGTTACTCTGAGAGGAATGCAATAAACGCTCCTATCCAGGGCAGTGCTGCTGATTTGATTAAAATAGCCATGGTTTCTATTCAGCGCTGGATGGAAAAAGAAAATTTACAATCAAGGATGATCCTTCAAGTGCATGATGAGCTTTTATTTGATGCTCATAAAGATGAGATTGAACTATTGAGTACAAATGTTGAAAAATTTATGAAATCTGCTCTAGAACTGAAGGTGCCATTAGAAGTCAGCATTGGCACTGGAAAAAATTGGCTCGACGCACATTAACCTATTTTGCCTCTTATACGTATCAGAATTTAAACAAACCTGTAAATCGAACCACAAACTTTTATCTGGCAGGAAATCTGGTTCCAAACAGTTGCTTTACTCTTCATTCTGGTAACTCTGTATGGGTTACACAGGTATCATATTTCCAAAACGCTGCAAAAGATTAAAGCCCGGGAAGCAATCAGGAAGGAAGAGATACGAAAAATAAGGCAGATTTTGGCCAGGGATTTCCATGATGAAATGGGCAACAAACTAGCCAGCATTACAGTTTTGACAAGCTCACTGGATATTTTAATTAAGGATAAATCCAAAAAGCTTGAAGAGGTTTTATCTGACCTGGAGTACACCACAAAAGAATTGTTTACAGGTACAAAATCCTTTATTTGGTCTATGGATCCAGAGAGCGATAATCTCAAAGAGATTATCGCATACATCCAACATTTTGCTGTCGACCTGTTAAAAAATTCAGGAATCAACTTTATTCTTCACCCACAGCTTGACCATTTATCCTCATCAATTCATCTACCCATGGGATCCAGTCGCCAAATCTATTTTATCTTCAAGGAAGCCATAACCAATGCACTCGTTCATTCAGGCGCAACAAATATCACACTATCCTACCGACTTCAACTGACAAAAAAAAAGTACCATATTAAACTTTCAGATGATGGCAAAGGTCTGGAAGACGAAGAGAATTATGGAAAGGGATTACACAATATGGTCATTCGGGCAAAAAAAATTAACTGTCGATTGACCTATTTAAGCAACCAAAATGGTGGATTTAACGTAAAGTTTGTTGGTACCCTTCCCATATCTTAACGTCAAATCTGAAGCCGAATGTCTCTAAAAATGAAAATCATTATTGTCGAAGATAACAAAGCAGTAAAAGATGGCTATGAATTAATTATCAATTCCTATCCGAAATACCAGGTAGTAAAGACATATATAAGGGCAGAAGACGCCATTAGAAATTTTAAGCGCGACAGACCCGATATAGTTTTTATGGACATTGATTTGCCAGGTATGGACGGAATTACCGGAATTAAAAAAATCAAAAAAATTGATCCGGGAGTACATATTATTGTAATTACTGTTTTTGAAGATTCAACATTGGTATTTGATGCTTTGTACGCAGGCGCCCAGGGATATATCATAAAGAGTGCCAACCATCGTGAGCTCATTGAAGCAATAGAGGAAATCACAGAAAGAAATGGTGCCCCTATGAGTCCACAGATTGCGAGGATGGTGGTGGGATCTTTTCAAAGAAATCCAAATACCCCTCTGTCGGCAAGAGAGACAGAAATACTGGCTTCACTAGCCTCTGGTAAAACCTATAGGGATACCGCTGAGGATTGCAACATAGGCATGGAAACTGTAAAAAGTCATGTGAAAAATATTTATGCAAAATTACATGCCTCCAGCAAAACTGAGGCGATCAAGATTGCAAAAGAACAAAGTTTTATCTGATCGGCTTGAACCAAAACCTCTCAAATTATTGTTAGGGTATATTATGGTCAGGAGCATATCTTTTTTAGTACTCATTTCCAATATCGCTTTTGGGCAAATTTCTTTAGAGTCCAGAACCACACTGGAAGAAAATTTCAAGGGATCAAATAATTATATCTATACATCATCCAAATCTTTTGAAGGAATCAAAGGCCATCCATACTTGTTTGAGCAATGGAGCATGGGTTCCTTTCTATTGGCTGACAGCTCCATGTTTGACAACCTTGAACTTAAATACGACATTTTCAATGAACTTCTTGTAGTTAAAGACCCGGTCTCAGGCAGGGAAGTCGTCCCTGATCCGATGACTGTTTTACACTTCAAAATTGCTGATCGTGAATTTGTTCAACTGTTTCCTGAAGATGGTTCTTTGGAAAAAGAACGGTATTGGGAGAATATTTATTCCGGGAAAAGTTTTCTGTTTAAACACATTAGTAAATACATGAAAGAGGCAGATTACAAAGGTGCATATTCTTCGAATAAAGCGTATGATGAATTAGTAGAAAATAAACCTGTGTATTTGTACTCTGGAGAGCAGTACATCCAGGTAAAATTATCAAAGAAAGGATTTCAAAAACTGTTTGAAGACAATGACAATGCACTTGAATATATCAAAAAGGAAAAGTTAAATTTTAAAAATGAGAACAGTGCAATCCGGTTGCTTACTTACCTGGACAGCTTATGAAGAATAAATAACTCAGAATAGGTTATTTTTGTAGTTGGATCAGGATAAAATTGGTTATGAAAAGATTATTTGCAGGTGTTGGAGTTTTGTTGCTATTATTAAGTGTCTTACAAACAAAGATAGGATTTGGTCCATTATTGGAAAAGAATCCTGAAATCGAATGGGAGGATGAGCTTTCGGATAGCCCGGAAAAATATGAAGAGTATTTTCTGGATAGGATCACCATGGATGGGAAAGAATCGCATGGATATTCACACGGGTACAGAATTAAAGAATTACAAAAACTTGCAAACAACAATCTAAGAACCCAGGGAACAAAAGCTATTACCTGGAGTGATCGTGGACCAAGCAATGTACCGGGAAGAACCAGGGGGCTGGTAATATTACCAGGAGACCCAACTGGCAATAGCTGGATCATTGGATCCGCCGGGGGTGGCATCTGGAAAACTACCAACAGTGGTGGATCCTGGGCGAATAAAACGCCTGATTTAGCCAATCTTGCAACTTCAGTTATTGCTCTTAGTGAATCAAATCCAAATGTTCTATATGCTGGAACAGGTGAAGGTTTCAATTTTTCCAGTGCTATTAAAGGAGATGGAATATTCAAGTCTACAGATGCGGGTGAGTCATGGACACAGCTGTCATCGACGGCCGGAGATGTAAGATTCCAGAACATCAATGCTATCATCGTGGATCCCTTAAATCCGGACATTCTCTTAACCTGTTCCAATGGATTTCCACCATTTGCCTCGGATATTCTTAAGTCTACCGATGGTGGTACAACCTGGACAGAAGTATATAATGGGGGCACACGAATCCAGCAAATTATTGCGGACCCAACAGATTTCAATATCCAATATGCGTCCATAAATAATGCATTTTCAATTAAAGGAATTTTAAAATCTACAGATGCAGGAGATACGTGGGTCCTTATTGGAAATGGGATCCTAGCTGATGGTCGAATTTCTATCGCCATTTCACCTGTTAATACCCAAAGATTATATGCGGTTGGAGAGAGTCTGCTAAATGCATCACCAAATTTTAACGCCGCTACAGATCCGCTTCCTTCCGAGATCTTCTTTTCAGATGATGGTGGAGAAAACTGGTTAGTGCTTGGTGAAGAAGATAGAAGTAAAAGTCCCGATTGGCTCGGGGGCCAGGGATTTTTTGGCAATTCTATCCAGGCCCACCCTTTTGATAAAGACATCGTATACACCGGAGGTGTAGACATGTATAAAGCTGTTGTCGTCCCTGGAACCTTCGAAAAGCTTCCCAAATTGCTTGGAGTCCAGGAAATTGGGACAAAAGAATTCATGGCATTTATCAATTCCGGCCTTTCACAACTTGGCGGTGGCCTTGGAACAGGTGAAGAATGGTTCCAGGATCATGAGGGGTTTCCTACAGACCGGGAGTCTGATGATTTCAGAGCGGTTGAAATACGATTTGGCCCCGGAAAATCTCAAAAAGCGCATCGATTCATCGTGGATCCAAACGATGGAACTGCAAATGACGGCGGGGCGGGTGTTCCTCCGTTAGGCTACCTCTACCAGGATTATGTTGATGTTCCTTTTGAAGTATGGGACATAGATAATAATCAACAGTTGATGGTTTCCTTCAGGGACCAGGAACGCGATGGGGCATGGAATTTAATTGAAAGAGATGCGGATGACCCTGTTCCCGGGCGCGAATACATTATGGTAAGTCCGGTCACTTATGCTGATACTGAAGATTCGAATATTGCAAAAAATGGCGGACAAGGATATAAGCTAATTTACAGCATGTGGCCAACTTTGGCAGAAAATGCTGTTTTCGATCCTGATAATCTGCCTGATTCAAAATTATTTATCAATTATGGTCCGCTAATTGTTCAAAAATCGACACATGTGAGGGTCAACAACAGCGGTGGAGTATTTACCCCGGGTTTTGATGGTGTACATCCCGATATTCATAACATTCAATTCCATTCTACTGCCCCGGGAACATTTAAAATTGTAGTAGCTTCCGATGGTGGGATGTATTTTTCCAATGAAGAAGCCGTTCCCGGAGAATCAAATGATGATTGGGCCCACGCATTTAACGGAAACAACACTACACAGTTTTATAGCATTGATAAAGCAAATGGGCAATCAAAATATATCGGTGGAACACAGGATAACGGCACCTGGGTAAATGAGAATATCAATGCAAATGCAACAACCAGGTACCTCCATAAAATAGGAGGTGACGGATTTGACGCAATATGGAATTACGGTGATGCGAATCAATTGATTGGAAGTGCACAACATAATTCATTTCAGCGCAGCGATGATGGAGGCATTTCCTGGGTAAATTCACGGTCTGGTCTGGATGATATCGGTAGTACTCTTGCACCTTTCTTTTCTGTGCTCGAAAATCATAAAGCACTTCCAGACATTCTCTACACCGTTGGCGTGACTGGGGTTTGGAAATCAACAAATTTTGGAGAGAACTGGTCATCTAAACCCATTAGTTCCAAGTGGGTGTTTGAAGATGAAACAGGTACAAAATTCATTTCTTCTTCACATACCGTAGTTTCCTCAAAAGCAAACCCAAATATCGTTTGGGCAGGTGGTGGAATGACTACCACCAGAAATATGCATGTCACTAAAAACAGAGGCAGCTCATTTAGTATTGTACCGAATGTTGCTGACACACTTGGTTCCATTTCAGGATTTGCTACACATCCCACAGAAGAAAATACTGCCTACGTATTATTCTCTTTCGCTCAGTATGGAAAAATATTCAGGACAAAGGATCTGGGGGGCTCGTGGCAAGATATCTCGGGATTTAATGGGGGGACATCCAGCACCACCGGTTTTCCCGATGTGGCTATAAACACATTGCTTGTATTACCACATGAGCCAACCACTATATGGGTGGGAACAGAGATTGGTGTGATGGAGTCTACTGATGATGGGGCAAGCTGGCATTCTCTGGATGGGAACATTCCCAAAACGTCAATTTGGCAACTCCGGGCTCTTGATGATCAGGTACTGGCTGCTACTCATGGCCGGGGCATCTGGACAGCCACTTTTCCTACTATGGATTGGCCGGGTGATCTGGAAGTAATCACAGGTATTGAAAACAAAAAATTGTCGAGCTTCGCAACGTTGTACCCTAATCCTGCTGATAGAAGTTTTTCCATTAGTTATTCAAACTCTCAACCCGGTAAAGCTCTTATTAATATTATTCAAACAGACGGCAGGGTGGTTTTGAAAAAAGAAGTTCAATTGAGTGCTTCCGGAATCATTGAAATTGAAACCAGTACGCTTCCATCAGGAATTTTTATTTTAAACCTTCAAAGAGGCCATATTAATTATTCTGCACGTTTAGTTGTTCAGCATTAATGGATCCAAAATGAAATATGGCCTGAGGCCAGGGGCATTTGTTATTCTCTTTCTGATTTTACTTTATCCGGGTAAAAGAGCTGCTGATATGTCCTATACAGGGGTGGTTGCATCATTGAAAAAATCTCTTGGACAGTATCCCCCGGATTCCAGGGAGGCCAAGGAAATATTAAGCACTCTTCAAAAAGCAAGGTCAAAGGGAAATAAACTTCTGACAGAGGACCCCTCGGCATTTATGCGGGCCCTGGCCGAAATCAAAACAGATCAATATGGGAATACCTACAAAAAAAATTACAAAACACTGGAGATCAAAAAAGCCAGAGATCGCATTTCCATGCTTCAGCTTAAAACAAAATCACTTCCATGGATTTCCAGGGGTCCGGTAAATGTCTCCGGCAGAGCCCGAAGTATTGCCGTTGATCCATCTGATACTTCCGGGAATACGTGGTTTGTTCCTACGGTGGGAGGCGGTCTGTGGAAAACAACAGACGCAGGAGAAACCTGGCAACTCATAACCCCTGAGTTGCCAACAATGTCTATCAGTTCAATTGCTATTGCTCCCTCAAACCCCGATGTGATTTACATTGGTACCGGAATGGGTTATGGGCGCGTGGTAGATTTAGAAGGAAGTGGCGTTTGGAAATCCATTGATCATGGTGAATCATGGGATCAATTACCAAATGACAACCTTTATGATGCCATCAACCGAATTATCATAGATCCTTCTGATGAAAATGTAGTCGTACTTTGTTCAAACGATAGTTATACTTCTACAGGGCCTAACGGTGGCGATCATACCTCGGGGATCTTCAGATCGATAAACGGCGGTGAAACATGGGTGCAGGTATTTGACCCGAATGTAGCTTTTGGCACTGGTACGGATAATAGAGTCCAGCAGGTTATTTCCAAACCCGGAGATTTTAATGTCATGTATGCCACAGTAAACGAAGTGGGGGTTGTAAAATCAGATGACGGCGGGGTGAATTGGACCGTTTCTGCTGACAATTTTGCCCTTCCGGAGGACATTGGATTTGGCGAAGGAACGTATAGCGGAGTATCCACGCGTATCGAACTGGCAATCTCACCGTCTAATACTAAAAAAATATATGCATCAGTGGAGCGACCACGGGGTTCAGCAGCTCTGTACATGTCCGGTGACGAGGGTGAATCATGGACAATCCTGGAAGCAGAAGGTGATGAAATTAATTGGCATAGTGCCTATGGATCATCCGGTGCTGAAGGAGCGTATACCTCAGGATGGTTTAATAATACAATTGCTGTACATCCTTATGATGAGGATATAGTTTATGTGGGAGGTGTAAATTTATTTAGAATAGATATCAATCCTAATATCAATACTCATTCGGTTGTGTTTGTTACACTTTGGTATGCTCCAAATAATTTTAACCTGCCAACGACTCATGGCGACAACCACTTGCTAACTGTTATCCCTGATGACAATGGGACTACCTTTAGAATCGTCTGCCCCAATGATGGCGGTGTGGCCTACTCTTCTGCAAACGGAACATCG
>SMVA01203241.1_pt1 | contig 10399 bp, 10 predicted proteins | sample 2456451 | NCBI WGS metagenome assembly SMVA01 (sample SAMN11095933, study PRJNA526329) | marine sediment metagenome | biome: Marine sediment; feature: Surficial sediment; material: Deep marine sediment; isolation source: Hadal surficial sediment | place: Pacific Ocean | collected 2014-05 | depth...
GCGGAGACCTGAGCCAGCTCCCGGTGGGTCTGGGTGCGTCCGAGACCTGCCTGCTGAATGGGACCTCTCTGGCCACGGCCACCGACTCTTCCCTGCCGCTCCCGACGAACGGCTACTGGTACCTGATCCGGGGTCGGAACGTCTGCGGAAACGGGTCCTACGGAATCACGAGCAACAGCGACGTGCGCGCCAGCAACTCCTGCCCGGATTGATAGACCTGTAGCGGTGCAAGTGTAGTGGACCACCGAAAGTGAAGTAGGATAATTGGGGCCAGCGCTATGGCGTGGACGGCCGCCGAACGGACACGGAGAGGCCAGTTCTTGGGTAGTGGCAGGGGAGGAACGGTCTGTTTGGCCATGAAAGTCCTCTTCAAGAAACTTGAGAAACTATCCGGCCAGGCGGGGGATAATGTTAGGGAACGGTTGGACGTACTCGAAATTGTGGAATACTGAACAATCGGTGGACTACTACACTCGCTGGTGATTTGAGTTGCTACCCGGCCGCGGCGGCCCGCCGTTTGCGGTGTAAGGACCGGGCTGCTGCCCGCAGCCATGTTCGCCGGGCCCGTAGACAGGCGAGGGCTCCCTGGGCGGCCAGCAGGTGCCAGTGGTCATTCTTTTCCCTGCTGTCCTTGATCTCGACGAGCGTCGTCTGGATCTCGACATCATTGCCTCGCAGGGCTGCTTCAATGAAGGTCCGCCGCCTGGCCGGTATCAAGGCTCCAAGAAAACCGATGCGCGTCCGCAGGGGATCGGCCGGCACGCCGGTGACCATGGGACTCAGGGGTGGTTTGATCCACTCATCGAGTACTTTTTGCCCCGCGCTGGACAGCGTGTAGAGCCGCCCCCCACGCTTGGTACTGGTCAAGATCCGGGAGGCTAGCAGGCGCTTCTTCTCCAGCCGCCTCACCAGGGGATAGATGGCCCCGGCGCTGCCACTCCACTGTGGGCTGGGAGACGCCACAAATCGCTTACGAACCGTGTAGGCCGTGCAGGGGCCTTCCTGCCAGATCACCCCCAGAACCGCTCCCTCCAACTCACTGGTTGTCCTCGACATGATCTCCTCCCGTCGCCGGCACTGGCACTATAGTACTAATAGTACTATAGTGCCAGGTGACACATCATGAAGGAGAATACAGAGATGGTCTCAGGCAAACAAAGGATTGCCGCAGGTTGGAGCACCGTCGCCCTGGCGCTGGTGGCCCTCGCCTCGGGGTATGCCGTTGCAGAGGGATCTCAACCGGGATCCAAGCAGATGGTGCGGATGGCTCCGAAGTTGCCGCAGGTTGAATTTCCCCAGGGCGAGGTCGTCCTTCCCCTCCTGGACTGGGGCAATCGTCCCATCGTGGAGCTCACCATCAACGGGACCGGCCCCCACCGTTTCATCCTGGACACCGGTGCCATGACAACCGTCATTGATAAGGGTCTGGTCGAGGAGATCGGGCTGCCGGAAGTCGGCACCGATGAACTGAAGAGTCCGGCAGCAGACAAGTCGATGTTGGTTCCCAGAGTCTCCATGAAAATGGCGACCCTGGGTGGCATCATCATTCACGACCTGGGAGCCGCCGTATTGGACCTGGCGGGAATGTTTGGGTCAGAGGATGCTCCCCGGGGTGTTCTCAGTGCTCGGGTCTTCTCCGGTGTACTGCTGGCCATCGATTACCCCAACGACAGGATCGTGGTTCGGGCCGGCGAACTGGGTCCGTCCGATGGAGCGCGGATCTTCCAGTACGAAGAAAGTGATGGCTTTCCCACCCTCACCCTCTCCGTGGCGGGAACCGAGATCAAGGCCCATCTGGATACCGGATCCCCGGCTACGTTCAGCCTGCCGGGCCAGTACATGAAGAGCCTTCCCCTCGAATCAGAGCCGATTCACCGCGGGACTGCCAGGATGGTGGATACGGAGGTCAAGCTCTATGGAGCAAAGTTGGACGGCTCCATCCTGGTGGGAGAGTACACCTTCGAAAATCCCGACATCACCTTTGGAGAGGGGTTCCCCGCCGGCAACGTAGGCTACGGGTTTCTCAGCCGGTTCAGCGTCACCCTGGACATGAAGAACAAGAGGATCCGGCTCGATGGTGAAGCTGTCATGGCCGCAGCTCCTACGACCGGAACTCCCACCATGGTGAGGCGCATACAACGGGGTACTTCCTCTGGCAAGGTCTACGGAGTGATGTTCCCGGGTATTGACGGGGACCCTCTGGTCATCAATGGTGTCGGTGAAGGATCTGTCGCGGAAGCTGCCGGCCTGCAGGCCGGCGATATCGTCCTCGCCATGAACGATGAGCAGGTGAGTGAACTGAGCAGCCAGGAGCGCATCAGCATGTTGCGCGCCTCGCCGTTGATTCTCGAAGTCGAGCGGGATGGCAAGAAACTGAGTGTCAAGATGGAACTCTAAGTTCGCTGAACCACCGGGAGTACCGCGGGATGGAACCCGCAGGGCGCGCAACCGTCCCAGCTGCAGGTCAAGAGGCGATCGCGCTTCTGCCTGCAGTGGTGTAAGGGTCCAGCGAAAGCGAGGGTCTGAATTTTGGGGCATCTCCACTTTAAAGATCTAGAGGACCATTCCGACCAACCAGCGGATGATGCGAGGAAACAGATGGACTTAAATGACATTGGGGCATACTAAACAATCGGTGGACCACTACGGGGGCTGGTGCAAATCTCAGAATTTTAAGGGCGGATGAGGTTTTGAATAGCCACAACTAGAGGTGCGGTATACTGGGAGCGATGCAACGGCCAGAATCCAAAGAGCGGGTGAGGTTCTTTCCAGGTACAGCTCTTCTGTTCTTGGTGCTACTTCTCGTCGCCGGCTGCATCGCCCAAGACATGCCTGCCGACAAGTCCGACTGGGACGCCAACCTGCAGGCCTTCCGCTTGGAGCTCTCCGACCTGCGCGCCGATCTGGGCATACCGGGTATCGGGTACGCAGTGATCAGCGGGGGAGAGGTAGTCGAGTCGGGCGCGATAGGGACCCTCGCAGCGGACAGCAGCGAGCCGTTCTCAGTCGACACGCCGATGAACGTGCAGTCGATCACGAAGTCGATCGCGGGAGCCGTGGTCATGCAGCTGATCGAGGAGGGAACGCTCGACCTTGATGTACCGATTCGCAGCTACCTGCCGGACGTGGAACTGCCCAGCGACGTACTGCTGCGCCATATCCTGACGCACACGTCGGAGGGCATCGTCGGTCAGGAGTACGTCTATAGTGCTGGCCGCTATGCGCTCCTCGGCCCGATCATCGAGCAAGTCACAGGGCAGACGTTCGAGAGGGCAATCCGGGAGAGAATACTCGAGCCGTCCGCCATGGAGTGGTACGAATCGCCCAGTCTGAGCGCGGCGGGTGGAATGGTCTCTACCACCACCGACCTGGCTCGCTACGTCCAGGCACTGGATCGCGGCGATCTACTCCAACCGTCATCAATGGACAGGCTCGCGATCCCATCCAAATCGATCGACGGCATGGACCTGCCCATCAGCCTCGGCTGGTTCGCGCAGCGCATTCAGGGCACGCCAGTGGTGTGGAGCTATGGTCAGGATGATACGAGTGCCCTCCTACTTCTTGTTCCGGATCGAGGGAGCGCCATCGTTCTGCTGGCCAGAGGCGGGACAATGAGCGATGCCTTCCGCTTGATGATGGGAGACGCTCGCAAGTCTCCCTTCGCCATGACGTTTTATCGACTATTCATCGCCTCGCCGGCCGGTGCCCCGCTGCCGAGGCCGGATTGGGAAGCTGCCGACCTGGCAGGGGAGCTACAGGGGCAAGAATCGAAAACCGAATACAGCTATGAGGACGAGTTGATCGGACAGGCGTTGATCCATCAGTGGAACGACCATCAAACCCGAAGTGAAGCGTTGTTCCAGGTTGCGATCGACCTCTACGGTGTCGGGGAGCAAGCGGATCCAGTCATTCACTTCGCCGGCATGCGACTCGCTCCGGGCCCGGTCAAGAAGTTGACCATTGACATGGGAGAACGTCTTCTGGCCGGGCATCCGAACAACCGCTGGCTCCTGTACGCTCAGGGTGGCCTCTTGGCCGAGAGCGGCGCCGGCGCGGAGGCCGCGTCTCTGTATCAGCGCATGCTCGACCTTCCCAATCAGAATCAGGACTTCCTCCACCGGCTATTCGACTCGTGGGGCTGGTTCGGGCTCGCGAGGATCTATCGAGACGACGATCCCGAGGAGGCAAGGCGCGCTCTCCGAAGCATCATCAATTGCGGAGCGTACGTGTGCCCCAACCGGGATCAGGCCGAGTCGATGTTGCAGGAACTGAAGGGGAAGGGCTCTTGATGTGGGTGTCATGCGTCTCATCATGAGTCAATCTTGCGTTGCAGGTGTCATGGACCAGCGAAAGTGACGGCCTGATTGAAGGGGTATTTTCGCATTAAAAATCTAGAGGAATTTTCTGCTGAGTTGGGGTGTAATGCCCGGAAACGGTTGGACTTACCTGATATTGGGGAAACTAAAGAATCGCTGGACCAATACACCCATCCAGGGTGCCGACGTTGTTACTGGAGCGGAAGGTAAAACCGAAGGGCACGATCCAAGGCGAGTACCCACCGGACCCTACGCAGTCGAAGACTCTGTGTATGTGTGGAAATTCTTTGCACGGAAACTGGGAGATCACAAGAGTACCCGCTGGAGATTGCAAATCGGGATGGCCGGGGAAGGCCATGCGCCGTACGATCGGCAACCAGCGTCCCTACCGCGACCAGCGGATGAGGTTTGTTGTAGGGACAGTCGGAGTCTTGGTCGGTCAGTCTCGGACCTCCACGCTGCCGAGCGTGGCGGTGGCTTCTATTTGCAGCGCCGGATGGTCGGCGGCCTGCGGGTCGCGGCGGGCCTTGTTCTCCACGCTTCCGAGCAGCGGTGTTCCGGTCACGGCCACGTTCCAAGTCTGGGGTACCCGGAGCGTGATCGAGCCTAGGACGGCACTCACCTCGAGGCGTGCGCCCTCCGTGGCGAGCTTGGCCCGCGTCAGGTCGATCTCCACGCTGGCGAGCAGGGCCGTGATGCGGCCGCCCTCGAAGCGTACCGACTCGTTGCGGTTCTCAATGCTCCCCAGCACGGCGAACTCGTCGAGCCGATCCTTCGACTGGACCCACGCGGCGTTTCGCCCCCGCGTCGAGGAGAGCAGCCAGAGTCCGATGGCGATGATCGCGGTCGGCCACAGATAGTGCCAGACGTCTCCGGGCAGAAGCTCGAGCCGCCACGCCTGGAGCACGCCGCCGAACAGGACCAGGATGGCGCCTTCCACCCAGGCGCGCCGGTACAACTGGGCCACCCCAGCCGCAACGAGGATCAGCGGCCACCAGGTGCCAAGGACATCGCCCAGGTTCAGGACATCCACCTGATCGAGCAGGAAGCCCAGGCCGAGGAGAATCAACAGCAGTCCGAGGACGTTCCGTCCCGTCATGAGCCTCATTCCATATCTCCAAGAACTGAACCTCCCCGGGTTTCCCGGAGGGTTCGTGACATGACTCCGGCCACCATGGCTGGAGCTTCCTGAATCCGATAGTACTCCTGTTCGTGTTCGACAGGTGGAAGTCCTGCCCCGGCAAAGGTCGTCCCGGCCGGGTAGCGGGCCGTGGTTCGTGCCAGTCGGGCCAGGGCGATGGCGCGGACGGCCGCCGAACGAACCATTTGGGGCCAGTTCTTGGGAAGTGGCATGGGAGGAAAGGTCTGTTTGGCCATGAAAGTCCTATTAAAGAAACTTGAGAAACTATCTGGCCAGCGGGAGATAATGATAGGGAACGGTTGGACTTACCTGATTCTGGGCCGCACTAAAGAATCGGTGGACCAGTGCACCTCTTCAAGAATCTTGAGAAACCATCCGGCCGGATGGGGAATAATGCCAGGTAACAGTTGGGGTTATATGAATTTGGGGAGGACTAGAGAATCGCTGGACCACTACACCGGGGGATACTTACTTGTTACCCAAGTAGCCGAGCCCTTGCAGGTGCTTACGCAGCGCTTCGTTCGGGCGTTCCGGAAGCCGCATTGCGCGGGGATACTTAGGGACGGATCGCTCGACTCTGTCCAGCGCGTGCAGCAATTCGGTGACGACATCAGGAAACGCGTCGGCGATGTCGTTGCGCTCAAGAGGATCTCGGACGATGTCGTAGAGTTCGACCTCCCCATCTCGGGTGCCGATGAGGCGGTGAGCTCCAGCAACGATGGAGCGCAAGTCGTCCTCCAGAGGATGTTGGCCTGACTTCCCTTCGAGGATGCCGAGCACTGGGCGTCGCTGTGCATCGCCGAGTAGATCCTGACCTTGGTCCTGATTCGAAGGTGGGAGCCGCAGGAGACCTCGCAACGTGGGAAGGATGTCCAGCGTGCTCACGTGCTCTTCCACGCGGCCACGGGGGGCGCCGTCCTGGGGTAGGTACAGGAGGAAGGGCACTCGCACGGTCTCTGCGTACAGGTTCTGCCCGTGGGTAAGGTCGCCGTGCTCATAAAACTCCTCGCCGTGATCGGAGTAAAAGACCACCACAGCGTCGTCGAGACCGAGCATCTCGAAGACTTCGCGAATCCGCGAGTCGACAAAGCCAATCTCACTGTCGTAGGCTGCCTTGATCCAAGCCAGCAGACGATGAATCTCGTCCGGTGACAGATCTTCAGCGTTCCTTCCTTCGAATTCCTCTGGCCCTGGCTCGAGCCGGGTCATGATCCATCCTAGGTCTTCCGAGATATCGGGTCCCACAGAGATCTCTTCGGGCCATCCCGCGGCCGAGGTTGAACTCTCCAGGTCAAACCACGGCTCACGCGCGTGGAACGGATCGTGGGGATCGAAGTAGTGCAGGTAAAGGAAGAAGGGCCCGTTGTTGAGCATCTCCTCCTGGAATGTCCGGACGAGGGCATTCACGCGGTCGGCGTCTTTGTCCTCCAGGCGGAAGAACCGGTCAAAGCCGCGCTCAAATCCAATCTCGGGACCGACGAGCACGTTCGAAACGATGCCGTAGGTTCGGTAGCCCGCTGCTCCCATGACTTCCGCCAGGGTCTCTAGCTCTTCGGGGATGTAGTTGACGGGCACGGCCTTGTCACCGGGCCCAAGCTCGAGTCCATCGAGGTTGTTGACTCCGTGCTGGAAAGGATGGACGGAAGTGACGGCGGACACAGTCGCTGGGAGTGTCCATGACGAGGGAGACCAGGCGCTCTCGAAGACCAGGCTGCGCCGCGCGAGGTCCGTGAGGAACGGCGCCGTGTTGTGCGGGCTGCCATAGAAAGGCAGACGGTCGGCGCGCAACGTATCCACGACGATCATCACCACGTTGGGGCGAGGCGGTGGTTCGTGATCGGCGCAGCCACAGACTGCGAGCAACGCGAAGACTGTGCCGATTCTCTTGACGATTCGGTCGTGGGCGATTCTCTGGCCGGGCTGGAGGGGCACGGTATCCTCATATATAGGTAGGCCGTTGTCGACCTCGGCCGAGACTAACATTTTCTCTCTGCAGAGAGTAGTTTTGGCAACCGTCCCCTCTGGGGAGCCAACCTTCGAGAATCGGGAAGAGAACAGTGACCTGGTTGCGGCCAGAGATCTGCAGAGCCTGTCCTGGGAGCCGCGCAGCGGGGTGGTGGCCTAACATCTCTACAGGGGGGGGCCTGTCATCTGCTCTCCGGAGGGCACTCCACACAGGACCTGCTGTCTGTACCCGAGGCGCGGCAGTGGTGCGACCTGCCCTGAACGACCGGTTTCTCCATTAGTTGGGAATCTTGCCATAGGGGGCGCGCCATCGCCCAGTCCGAAGGTCCGGTGCTATCGGGCGGTTCCGCCTCATTCATACCGGAACGATCGACCCGTTCTCTGTCCTCTGGAAGGACATTGCTCAAAATAATACTGAAATCCGTGAGGGTGATCTCCCCGACGCTGTCACCAGGTTGAAGTCACGGAGGTTCCCATGGGCAGATCGAGCAAAATAGCGGGTTTTCTTGGTATAGCGTTGCTGGTGGTTGCGGCGGCGACCGCCTCGCCGGCAGAGGGGCTGGGCGCACCAGTGGCGGGTTCGTGGATGGATCCGCGCACAGAAGTGGGGCGTAGCGAGTACCGCTTTGCGATCCGGGACGGCGAACTGCAGGCGCCGAACCGGGCGCACGGCCTTCGGTCCTGGGTGACCATGAACGGGATCACGGTGGAGCCGAGAGAGCCGGGTGGTGCGGGATCCGACCAACGCCTCGTCCTCTCTCTCGTTGAAATGGCGCGCGGCGCGGACACCTTCGTGGTTGGCCCGGGTGTCGTCACGCACGACGGGGCTCGTGCCGAGATTCTCCGCGAGGGTGTCACCGAATGGTTTGTCAATGATACCGCCGGGTTGGAGCATGGCCTCGAGATTCTCTTTTCGCCTGTTGAGGGTGAACTGCTGTACTGGTCCACCGAAAGTGAATGCCGAAATATGGGGCATTTCAACCATCGGCTGATCAGTAAGAGAGGTCGCGAGAGCCTCGACTCGGAAGCCAGTCGCGTAGATCAAGACGACACCCGCTTGAATTTGGCAGAGGGTCTGCCCTCGGGACGCACCTCCGCTCCGTGTGACACTGCAACCAAGGCCAGCAGCCTTGAGCTACGCGGCTTTCTTCAGATCAATAATGGGCAGATGGTGGCGCCCGGCCAGGTGCGTCACGTCCAACTCGATCCGCTGGCCACACCGCCCACGCACCCTTGCCGGAGGCCCAGCGCATGGCGAACCCCGTGGCCATCCCCGTCTCGGTTCGAACCGTGGTGCTCGCGATCTAGGCCTTCGCTCAGAGTAAATCTCATCGGGAGTAGCCGCCTGCAGGGTACTTCTGAACAGCTCCGAATCGCTGGTGAATGCCTCGTCGCCGGCACCAGGCACGGAACCCCTCGTCCGTGAATTGCGTGCCCTGGTCGGTGATGAGATGGGATGGTGCGCAGCCCGCTTGTCGAATCGCCATGCCAAGCATCTGGCGGACGGCGACGCTGCTCGGGTTCTGGGTGAATACGGCGACACCCATGATGCGCCGCGAGAAGTGATCGACGATGACGCCGACCCACCAGCAGAATGGCCAGCGTTGGGGCAGTGCCCACGGGACCCAAGGCACCCAGAATCCGCCAGCCGTCGGGACGGTCGTCAGATCGACATTCCATATCTGGTTGGGGCGAGTCGAACGGATTGCGCGATGGCTCATCGTCTGTTCAGTGGGCCTGGGTCGGGGGCGTTCCATCAGCATCCTGGCCACGGTAGTCGAGCCCAGGTGCAGCCCAGACCGCGCCAGGAAGTTGGCGACGCGGACCTTGCCCATGGTCGGGCACAGGATCTTCAGTTTCTTCACGATGTACGCCACGTACTCCGGAAACCGGTTCACTGGCACCTGCATCTGGACCAGGTCCGCTTGTCCCTCCTCATCCAGCCGCCCTGTCCAGGCGGCAACTGTGGCCGGCGTGATCTGCATGCGCTCGGCGGTCTGGCCCTGAGACCAGCCCCGGGCTGCCCGCAGCTCTAGGATGGCCAGGCGCTCGATAGGCACATAGTGGGGCCGCCGCTGGGCATGGATACTTTCCATCCGGGCATCCTTGATGCGCATCTCCTCCTTATTAAGGAGGATCTCCTCTGTGAGCCGGGCAATCCGTCCAGGGCCAGGATATCGGCGGAATTGGCCCGACCGCGGGCCGTGGTCAGGGCCAGTCTGGCCAGAGCGATGGAGTGGATTGCTGCCGAACGGACCTTCTGGGGCCAGTTCTTGGGAAGTGGCAGGGGAGGAACGGTCTGTTTGGCCATGAAAGTCCTCTCAAAGAATATGGAGGAACTATCCGGCCCGTTCGGGCATAATGCTATGAACGTCTTGGACTTACCTGATACTGGGGTGTACTGAAGAATCGGTGGACCAGTACACCTCTACAAGAATCTTGAGGAACTATCCGGCCAAGTGGAGGATAATGCCAGGGAACAGTTGGACTTACCTGATATTGGGACGTACTGAAGAATCGGTGGACCAGTACAGCGGATGATGGTTTTTGCAGGGACAACTACCCCAAGGTTTCACGGACATGCACCGATGGTGTCGCCATGGGCGAGGTGGCCAGACAGAGCCGAGGAGTCCACGAAGATGGTCCGGGCATCATCCGAGTTGCTGGGAAGCAGGTGACAAACGGAACGCTGGCGAGAGTCGAATATGTAGGCCGCGCTGGGTTCCCTCTCGGTAGTACGGTAGCGAATCACTCCCGCGATGGCTGTGTCGTTCGAGACCCCCACAGAGATGCCGAATATATCCTCTCGCTTAAGACCGCTCGGCGTAAGTTTCACCCGTTGGAACCAACTGTTTCCGTTGCGTACAAAGACGTAGGCCGAGCCGGCATCCTTGCTGCCCGAATGGTCATCCAAATCAGCCCCCACGACGGCAATGTCCCCCGAGATCGCCACGGAGGTCCCAAAATAGTTAAAGGA
>SMVA01171020.1_pt1 | contig 10397 bp, 9 predicted proteins | sample 2456451 | NCBI WGS metagenome assembly SMVA01 (sample SAMN11095933, study PRJNA526329) | marine sediment metagenome | biome: Marine sediment; feature: Surficial sediment; material: Deep marine sediment; isolation source: Hadal surficial sediment | place: Pacific Ocean | collected 2014-05 | depth 0-1...
GATATTTCAATTTCCAACATCCAGACCCATCCTGTTAAGGCGCCAAACCAAACAGAACTCTCCCCAGAAAGTCCTGACCAGCGATAGAGTTTTGAAGTTAGATCACTAACAAAATATGCATCGGTAAAATGTCCAAGCTTATCCATTCTTTGATAGTTATGAACATCTATCCACCAATTAATAGAATGTAATCCGGTTACATCATTCTGATCCCAGACACCACGCTGGTACTGATATATTGCAAGGTTGATAGTTAACATCGTTCCAAGTAATGGGAACAGGCGTGAATAGTTTATTTCAGATTGTTCTCTCCAATATGTTCCGTCTATCATCTGATATTGATATACATCTTCCGGATTATTCTCAGTTACTATATCTTGATTAAGAGAAACAGGTGTATAAGTTTTTCTTTCCTCGGTAAATTGTTCAACTGTTAAATTATTATTTTTGAATGCTAGTGAATATAGTGGTGCCTTGCTATTATTTTCCTTTTTTGGTTTTGATGCATCGTCTGTTATTGTGTTATCAATATTTGTTCGGTAATGATGAGCGGTAGTATCAGCAGGTATAGTGTTAAGTAATGCAATATTCTGAGCTTTACTAACGGAGACAGATAGTACTAAAGTTATAATTAATATACAGTTACGATAAAAAATCATAAATTCTCTCTCACGAAAAATAGAATAAATTCTTTCTGCATCCTATAAATTTGCTTTAACTTGTATTAATTGGATAATTCAACAATTGCTGTACCAAATGTTTCATTTCATTATTCGAAAACTTACCGTAATTTGACAGTGTCAATTGTTAATTTATTGCAATTTTAGAAGATAATGGAGAAGAATTAAATGAAGGTAATTTCCCTACTGATATTAATGTTAATTTTACACGGTAATTCTTTCCCTCAGGACCATTCGGAAATGATCGAAGGACCATTCGGAAATGATCGAAGGACCATTCGAAACACCCCAGGAAGTTACAGAAACCTGCCTGATGTGCCATGAAGAAGCTGGTGAGCAAATAATGAAAACACGCCATTGGAATTGGTTAGGTCATAACCCTGATAGTACAAATTTGGTAAGCAGAGGAAAGCAAAATTTAATAAACAATTTTTGTATTGCAGTTCCTTCAAACTGGCCAAGGTGTACAAGCTGCCATATTAGTTATGGTTGGAAAGATGAGAACTTTGATTTTACTGCACAAGAAAATATTGATTGTCTTGTTTGTCATGATCAAACAGGAACATATTTTAAAACACCAACGGGTGCAGGATATCCGGAATCTATGGTTGATCTTTTATTGGTTGCTCAGAGTGTTGGACCAAGCACAAGAATAAATTGCGGCTACTGCCATTTTGATGGCGGCGGAGGAACAGGTGTTAAACATGGCGATATGGATAATAGTCTTTATAATCCTACAGAAGAAATTGATTTCCACATGGGCGGATTGGATTTTCAATGTACTGACTGCCACACCACTTCTGAACATCAGATAGCAGGAGGAAGTCATGGTTCTATGGCTGAAAGTGGAGAATTGATTTCGTGTGAAAATTGTCATGATGCCGATCCGCATGAAAAAGAGTTACTTAATAAGCATTACAACTCGGTTTCCTGCGAGACCTGTCACATTCCTACCTATGCACGAAAAGAACCAACAATAGTTTGGTGGGATTGGTCTAAAGCAGGAGAAGACAGGGAGGTTTTAAAAGACGAGTATGGAAAAGAAACTTACCACAAGAAAAAAGGCGAGTTCAGGTGGGCAATGAATGTTGTGCCTGAATATTATTGGTATAATGGTAGTGCAAAATATTATGAAATTGGAGAAACAATTGATCCTTCAAATCCTGTGCGTTTAAATGAATTAAACGGTGATATAAAAGATGTTGAATCAAAAATTTATCCATTTAAAGTTATGAGAGGAAAACAACCTTATGACAGCCAAAACAAATATATCAATGTTCCTAAATTATATGGAGAAAATGGTTATTGGAAAACATTTGATTGGGTAAAAGCATCGGAAGAAGGAATGAAACAAATAAACCTTGAATTTTCCGGTAATGTTAGCTTTTTAGAAACTGAAATGTACTGGCCTATAAATCACATGGTTATGAGCTCTGACAATGCTTTGAAATGTACATCCTGTCACGGCAAGGGCGGTAAAAATATACTCGATTGGAAAGCATTGGGCTATTCCGGTGATCCGATAAAGAAAGGAACAAGGGAGAAGAACGGATTAATTAAGTAATAAATTTTTAGTTTGATAATTATTTTTTTTAATTAATACAGAGGGAGAAATATGAAATCCTTTTATAGATTAATTTCATTTTACTTTGTAACAGTATTGTTTGTGGTTTCAACTTTTGCGCAATATCAGAATATCCGGATCGATGGACCGCAAAGCAATTCACCGGAAGAAGTAACAATTGCAATCAATCCTGCAAACCCGGATGTCCTTGCCGGAGGTGCTAATATCGATCACTTTTATTATTCAGTTGACGGAGGTCTTAGTTGGGGAGAAAAGCATCTGAGTTCAACTCTTGGGGTGTGGGGAGATCCATGTGTACTATTTGATAGCCTTGGAAATTTATATTATGCACATTTATCTAATCCCGTTACAGGGTACTGGATTGATAGAATTGTTGTGCAAAAATCTATAGATAATGGAATTACCTGGAATGATGGTGCAGGAGTTGGATTTGTAAATCCAAAAAATCAGGATAAAGAATGGTTAGCTGTTGATCTCTCACAATCTCAGTATAAAGGAAATATATACATGACATGGACCGAGTTTGATGATTACGGCAGTTCGAATCCTAATGATAGTTCACGGATCAGATTTTCAAAATCTACAGACCAGGGAGAAACATGGAGTGATGCTATTACAATAAGCGATAGAAGCGGTAATTGTATTGACAGTGATAACACAACAGAGGGAGCGGTTCCGGCGGTTGGACCTAACGGGGAAATTTATGTTAGCTGGACGGGCCCTGAAGGTTTAGTGCTGGATAAATCAACTGATGGTGGAGATACCTGGGGTACGGATATTTTTATTTCCGATGTTCCGGGAGGATGGGATTTCGATGTCCCTGGAATATGGCGATGTAATGGCTTGCCAATAACTATGTGCGATATTAGTAATTCGCCATATAGGGGATACATCTATTCCTGTTGGGGAGATCAAAGAAACGGTACAACTAATACAGATGTATTTTTTAGTCGTTCCACCAATGGCGGAGAAACATGGTCTCCGGCTCTAAAAGTTAATGATGATAATACAAATCGTCACCAGTTTTTTCCATGGATGACTATAGACCAAACAACAGGAATTATTTGGGGCGTGTTTTATGACAGAAGAAATACTACCGGTTCCGCGACAGATGTTTATGTGGTTAAGTCTATTGATGGAGGTGAATCGTTTGAAAACTTTAAAGTAAGTGAATCTTCCTTCACCCCCACTAGCAACGTTTTCTTCGGTGATTATTCAAACATTGCTGCCTGGGATAAAAAAATATATCCGATCTGGTCGAGATTACAAAGCGGACAATTATCTATATGGACTGCAATAATTGAAGATACCGTAACAGTTCCGGTCGAATTCACCCAATTTTCAGCCTCAGTTTATTCTGGTAATGTTATGCTGGAATGGGAGACATCAACGGAAACAAATAATTTAGGATTTGAAATTGAAAGGGTTTCGTCTTTGACTACGCCCCTTTTTAATGAATGGATACGGATTGGATTTAGAGAAGGACACGGAACAACTACAGAGCAACATAATTATTCTTTTACAGATGAAGAATTACTATCGGGAGTTTATCAATATCGTTTGAAACAAATTGATTATGATGGTTCATTTAAATATTTAGGAATTGTTGAATTAAATTTAATTGCTCTAAATGATTTTAGACTGGAACAAAATTATCCAAACCCGTTCAATCCATCTACCACTATCAGTTATCAATTGCCAGAAGCTGAATTTGTAACTGTTAAGATTTTTGACACAATTGGTAATGAAGTTAAAACAATTGTAAAGGAAAATAAACCTGCTGGTGTTCATGAAGTAAATTTTGATGCATCTCAGTTAAGCAGCGGTATATACTTGTATAGAATTGATGCAGGAACGTTTCATCAAAGTAAAAAGATGCTTTTGGTAAAATAATTTTTTAGTAGAAGATTTTTAAATTATTTTTAATAAAAATGTGATTATTTATATAAAAAGTATTGTTTTTATTTTACAGATTTATTAATATTACAATGGCTCTTCTGAAGGTTATCCCCCAAACCTTTAGAATATAAGAGTCGAGTCCGGCAGGCGCCCGCTTGCTGGACTTTTTTTATTTTAAATCTTCTTTGATCAATATTATTTTACTGTAGTGCGTTTAATAATGGCAATGGTAAGGTCATCATGGGTTTTTGCTTTCCCGATGAAGGCACTGATTTCTGCTAGGATTTTTTCTCCTAAATTTTCCGATGATAGGTTTGAAACTTCAGATAACAATTGTTCCAGTCTCTTCTCACTATAAAAGTTTCCCATTTCATTTCTTGCTTCTGTTAAACCATCGGAATAAATTATAAGAGTTTCCTGTGGATGTAAGTTTATTGTTTCTTCGTTATATATTGCATCATGTATTAAACCAAGTGCAGGTGATTTGATTTTTAGTTTTTCCATATTTTTGTTATGGAGCAATATTGGCAGCAAGTGCCCGGCATTTAAAATTTTTATTTTCCCCGTTTGTGTATTAAGTTCAAGATAAATTAAAGATGCAAAAAATCTTGGTAAACTATCACGGCAAAATATTCTATTTATTTTTCCTCCAAGCTCCGTTAAGGAATTATAATCGGGAACTATTGCCCGGATTGTTGACTGAAGCTTCGCCATTAATAAAGCAGCACTTAATCCTTTACCAGCAACATCACCTACTGATATACAAACCCTATCTTCAGATAGTCGTAAGAAATCCAGCAGATCGCCGCCAACATCATTTGCAGGTTTTGTATAGAGCCAGATGTCCCAACCAGCTACATCAGGAATAGCTTCCGGCATAAGAGCTTTTTGTACAGCTCTGCCTTCTGCCAATTCAGTTTTTGCAAGCAGTTTATCCTTCAATTCAAGCGCAAGAATAAAAAGAAGAATTAACCCTCCTATTATTGCAGTGCCAACAAGATTAATACTAACATTATCAGAGCTTACATTATTATCCCCGGCAGCCAAAATAAGTACGATTGCGATTAAAAGGAGTATTCTTCTAAATGGAGTTAGCTTAAAGAACAGTGCTTTTAGCAGCCACCAGGGAATGATGAAAAACCTTTTAAACTTTCCCATTGTCTCAAGTTTTTTCTTCCGCTCTTCAGTTAAGTAATATTCTTTTAAACTTCTATACTCCGTCCCTAATTCATCTTTCATTTTTATTTGATGTATATCATCCCGGAGGGTTTTCCCGATGCGGGGTTCATTATTTTTAGAAGGATTATTGTCGTTCATTTTTCCAATTAATAGAGGGAATAGTAAAATAGTTTCATAACAACACAAAATAATAGTTTTTTTAACCGAATAAATAGTAACTATTCAAAAAGTATAATACAAGGATGAGTGGTAAAAATTTATGCTCTCAGCAGATTTATAGCAACCTGAATTGTGATAAGTGATGAGTAAAATGCTTTTTATGAAAGAGAGTCCATTCTTCTTTATCTAATTCACCAAAAGTAACATTAACAGGTTTTGCACCGGGATTATTTTTAAAATATAATTCATAATCATTCATCTCATTTTTTAATTTGCCTATTGCCTCTTCAAGTGATGAATTTTCCAGCGGACGAAGGTCTTTACCTATAACAGGGTTTACAAAGAGTTTGGGCATTGGTCTGCTGCTCATTAAAAACCTTTTTAACGTAGGAATTTTTTCTGGCGGATTAATACATTCCAGTTTTAATTTACCGTCACTCATTCGTACTGCAAGAATTAAATGCTCAACCATGTGCTGCGGTGTCATTTTGCCCCAGAGAGGTTTTTGTTGTGGATCAAGTTTGTTCAATAGCGTTAAATAATTATTTGTCGATATATCCATTAGATTAATTCCTCATAATATTTTGAAACCATTCCCAAAAATATTTTTGCGGTATTTTTATTTTGCAATATTCCGATTACTTTCTTAAAACATAATACTTTAAAATACTTAAAACTTTTAATCATTTAACTCCTAACCCCAATATTTACTTTAATTAAAATTTCGATCTTTGAACTAATAATCGAATTATTATCATTCTGTGATTTTGAAATAGTCTATATTTCACTCACAAATTTTTAGATTAAATAAATTATTAAGGAATTATTCAAAAGTATTATTAAAAATAAATGCTGCTAAAACAAAAATTAGAATATCATTACAAAGCATTCGATAAAACAAAACTTGAACCCGATCCACTGCAGTTCCCTCATAAATTTATAGATGAAAAAGATATTGAAGTGATGGCTTTTATTGCCTCGGTGTTTGCATACGGAAATGTTAAGCAGATTATTAATACCTTAAATAGAGTTGTCGTTCTGATGAACAACAAACCTTACGAGTTTATTATAAATTATAATAGCAAAACAAGTTCAGAATCATTAAAAGGATTAAAGCACAGATTTTATACTGAAAAGGATATTGCTGGATTATTTCAGGTTATGAATCTTGCTTACAACGAATTTGCGTCTCTTAAAAATTTATTCTTATCTGGTTTCAATGTTCATGATGCAAGCATAAAAAACGGCATATCAAAATTTTCATATTATTTCAGTCATTTATATAGAAATAGATTTGGTAAAGAGAGCAGGGGAGTAAAGTTTATGTTTCCAATGCCAGAAAAGGGAAGCGCCTGTAAAAGAATGAATTTATTTTTAAGATGGATGGTGCGGAAAGATGAGCTTGACTTTGGATTGTGGAATGAAATACCGGCAAGTAAACTAATAATTCCGGTTGATACACATGTTGCATCAATATGCACAGAGCTAAAACTAACAACAAGAAAAAACGTAAGCTGGAAGATGGCAGAAGAGATAACGGAAAACTTAAAAAAGTTTGATCCCGATGATCCTGTAAAATATGATTTTGCAATTTGTCATATCGGAATGAGGAAATTGAAATTTTAACTCGTGTAACAGATAATAAAAGAACAGCAATTTTCAGCATTCTGTTGATGCACCACAGAAATAAATATTAAAAGAATATTATTTACATCAGCCACGATTATATTACAATAAATTTAAAATATGTTTTTTCCCGGTTACGGCTCTAAAGTCTCAATAATTATTAGAATTGATTTATTTCATCCCTAACTTCTGTTTTTTCTTTAAGAGAGTGATTGCCTCTTCAGCTCTTTTCTCCCGGGTTTCCACTTTTTTGGCGCTGGCAATCCAGCCAATATATTGTTTCTTATCAGAAGTGGATAACTCTTTAAAAAATTCCCTTGCTTTTTTATTAACAGATAATAACTGTGTGAGTTCTGAAGGCATTTCAAATTCTTTTACCGCTTCTGCAGTTTTATACCATTCACCATTCTTTTTAGCAGCTTTAACTTTTTCCAAGCCATGTTTCGTCATTTTCCCCTGTTTTATCATTTTTATAACCCGCTTTTTATTATGCTCTGACCAGATGCTTTTAAGATTTCGCGGGGTGAATTTTTGGCAGTACTTTTCATCATCAATCCTTTTAACAGTGCTGTCAATCCAGCCAAAACACAATGCTTCTTCTACAGCATCATCGTATGGAATTCGTGGTTTGCCGGTGTGTTTTTTATAATAGATAAGCCAGACTTCTCTAATGATACTATGGTGTTCCTTCAACCATTTACGCCATTCTTTTCTGTTTGAGATGTAAAGTTTTAAAGGCATAAAGTAATTGTTTTTTAAGATCTATTAATAAGATAAAAATTCTCCTCAGCAATCTTTAAGCTTTCCGGTTTTCCAACATCCATCCAAAAAGAATTGTTATCATTGTGCGCAATGATCTTATTGTCTCTCATAATTTCTAAATATAAATCAATCATCGAAAACACATTATCATCCGGCATTAACGAAAATATTTTAGGATTAATTATATGAACTCCGCTGAAGGCAAATTCGTTTAACAAATCGATGTTGCAGGAACTAATTAGTTCTCCTGTTTTCGTGTTCTTCCAACCGCACAAAATATTTTCTGAATTGAACAATAAATATCTACTCGATTTTCTTTTCCTAACTACTAAGGTTACAATGGAGTTTGATTTTATATCAACTTGATACAGAGTTAGAAGATTTAAATTTGAAATAATATCAACATTATAAAGCAAGAATGATTTGCCATCATTAAAGAACCAGGAAGCTTTTTTTAATCCTCCTCCTGTATCAAGCAGTTTATCACGTTCATCAGAAATTGTAATATCTGTACCAAAATTATTTTGCCCAATGAAATCAATTACCTGATCAGCAAAATGATGAACATTAATTATTATTTTATCGAACCCGTTTCTAACGAGGTTGTTAATGGCAATTTCAAGTAATGTTTTATCACGTATTTTTACCAGTGCTTTGGGCAGGTTATCGGTAAGCGGCTGCAAACGAGTTCCCAATCCCGCTGCAAGAATCATTGCTCTCATTTGAGCATGTCCTTTTTTTCTAATTCAGTGTGTTGTAAAATTACATTACCATCAAAAAATTTGTTTAAATATTCAGCTAATCTTTCAGCACAAAACACGGAACGATGCTGACCTCCTGTACATCCGAAATTTATCATCAGATGTGAGAATCCTCTTTGTGTATAATTATTAATTGCACGTTCAATTATTGAAGTTATATCGGTTAAAAATTCCTGCGCATCACTTTGTTTGTTTAGAAACTCAATTACTGCTTCATCTTTTCCGGTTAACATTTTAAACTCATCGTACCTGCCGGGGTTATGCAAACTTCTGCAATCGAAAACAAATCCACCGCCGTTTCCTGATAGATCAACAGGGATGCTGGATTTATAAGAAAAACTATTAATCGAAACTGTAAGCTTTTCTGAATCTTCAATTGTTTCAAATTTTCTTAATGACCTGTTTTTTAAGATATGATTCAATGCAGACTTTAATTCACTCAATCCGTGTGGCAGGAGATTATTTGAAAGCAGATATTCAATATTATTTATTGCATAAGGAATGCTTTTAAGAAAATGAGCTTTCTTTTCGTGAATTCCTCTGAAACCGTAAGCGCCCAGTGCCTGCAATATTCTAATAAGAACATAACCATAGTAAAATTTTTTAAATTCTTCTCTATCAACTTTTAGTTTTTTATTAAGCGTTAAAAGATAATGCTCTAACAGCTCATCTCTAACTTGCTGCGGAATATCAGCTTTAGCATCATAAAGAAAAGATGCAACATCATAATGCAGCGCACCTTTTCTGCCTCCCTGGTAATCAATAAAATAAAGCTCATCATTTTTAAGCATAATATTTCGCGATTGAAAATCTCTGTACATAAAAAAATCAACATCGGTTGATAGAAGAAAATCAATCAGCGTTGTAAAATCATCTTCAAGTTTTTGTTCATCAAAAGGAGTTTGAGTTAGCTTTAGAAAGTAATACTTAAAGTAATGCAGATCCCATAGCATAGATTGTTTATCGAAACTGCTGCGCGGGTAGCAAACGGAAAGATCTAACTCTTCAAAAGCATCTATCTGAAACCTAATCAGTTCTGTTAGTGCGGTTTTATAATGTTCTTTAATTTTATTCGGAAACTCTTCACCTGTTCTGTTTTTTGTTATAAATGAAAAAAGAGTTTCATCACCGAGGTCTTCAACCAGGTAAACGTTTTTTTCAATATCACTTTCGTATAAATGAGGTACTTTCAAATTGTGTTTTAGAAAATGTTTTGTAAATGTGATAAATGCATGATTCTCATTCTTATCAGGATTGTAAACACCAATTGCCTTATGATTAGCACTTATCATCCTAAAGTATTGGCGGTATGAACCAGATTTCGGAAGGGGAGTAGTTGACACAAGATTTTCTCCCGACCATTGTTCAAATAAATATTCTAATTGTTCGGTCATATGGTTATAAAATTTTTATTATTCAAGCAAGTCTTCTTTTAAAATTGAGTACATCAATTGATCCTTAAAACGGTTATCCTTATAAACAGCATTACGTAATCTTCCTTCAAGTTTGAACCCCGATTTTTCTAAAACACGCATTGATGCTCTATTACCCTGAAATACTCCTGCAAATATTCTATTTAATTCGAATTGTTCAAAAGCATATTTGCTTAATGCTACAAGAGTGAGTGAAGCTATTCCCTTTCCCCAAAATGGTTCAGCAATCCAATAACCTATTTCGGCAGAAAACCTGTAAACATCGGGCTGAAGCATTAATCCTATTCCGCCTATCAATTCATCGCTGTTAGCA
>SMVA01055286.1_pt1 | contig 10395 bp, 8 predicted proteins | sample 2456451 | NCBI WGS metagenome assembly SMVA01 (sample SAMN11095933, study PRJNA526329) | marine sediment metagenome | biome: Marine sediment; feature: Surficial sediment; material: Deep marine sediment; isolation source: Hadal surficial sediment | place: Pacific Ocean | collected 2014-05 | depth 0-1...
CAGGCCGAGCGGATGGAGCTCCAATTGGCCGGGCTCCTCGAGGTATGGACCGACTCCGTAGCCGTAGCCCTCGCCGCGGAGATGGCACTCACGGACTGGACCACCACCGACAGCCAGGGGCGGAGGTGGGGCTTCTCGCCCGGACAGATCCATTTGGGTGGCATCACACTTCCGTTGCCGTTCTACTTCGGCGGGAACGCCTATCAACGCGATGTGTGGGATCGGCGCGCGTGGGAGGACATGGACATTCTCAACGGCGCCAATGCCCAGGCCGTGAGGTCGAGCTGGAGCGAACGCGCCGAAGCCATTCGGCGCCGGCAGGATCGCAATCGCAGCAGGAACGACGCAGTGGCCGACTCGACCGGGAGTTCGGGGGGCTAGCATTCTCTTGGCTCAGACTCCCGAGATGCCTAAGCTGGTTTCCCAACCGTGTTTCCCCGAAAAATGACAGGAGCGACCGTGGCCGACGCTTCGCCCGACGGTTTGCCCAACGGTCCCAGCGACCTTCCCGCCGATCTTCCCGACGACCTTCCCGCCGATCTTCCACCGCGCTTAGATCCCAAGACCATCGAAGAGCCCCTCTACCGTTCCTGGAATGAGGCTGGGTACTTCCACGTCGAGCCGGAGTCCGTGTCGTCCGGTGGCAAGGATCCGTACGTCATCGTGATTCCGCCGCCCAACGTGACCGACATACTCCACATGGGTCACGGGCTCAACAATACGATCCAGGACGTGCTGGTCCGGTGGCGGCGTATGCAGGGCCGAGCCTCCCTCTGGGTCCCGGGGACCGACCACGCCGGGATCGCGACTCAGAACGTCGTCGAAAGGAAGTTGGCGGAGGAGGGGGTGTCTCGGTTCGATCTGGGCCGGGAAGCCTTCGTCGAGCGGATTTGGGAGCACGTGAACGGAAAAGGAAACCGGATTCTGGAGCAGCTCAAGGTGATCGGGTCGAGCTGCGACTTCGAGCGTACACGCTTCACGTTGGACGAAGGGCTCAGCCGGGCCGTCCGCGAGGTGTTCGTGCGCCTCTACGAGAAGGATCTGATCTATCGGGGGGAGTACATCATCAACTGGTGCCCCCGTTGCTTGACGGCGTTGTCCAATGAAGAGGCCGAAAGCGAGGAGGTCGAGGGTCGGCTCTATCACCTGCGGTATCCGTTCACTTCGGAGGTGGGGGAGAAGGCTGCGCAAGCCGCGGCAGTAGCTCAGGCGGCGGAAGCCACCTCAGTGGCTCAGGCGGCAGCACCCGACCCGGCGGTGGAGGCCATCGGCAGACTGCCAGACGGGCGGTGGTACCTCACCGTCTCGACAACTCGGCCGGAGACCATGCTCGGGGACACCGGAGTTGCGGTGAACCCCAAGGACGAGCGGTACGCCGGTCTGGTCGGGGCGGAGGTCGAGCTGCCCCTTACCGGCCGGACCGTTGCGATCGTCGCGGATGAGCTGGTGGATCCATCCTTCGGCTCGGGGTTCGTGAAGGTCACCCCAGCACACGACGGGAACGACTTCGAGATTGCCCAGAGAAATGGCCTGCCGATCCTGAACGTGATGACCGACGAAGCGACCATGAATGAGAACGCGCCCGAGTCGTTCCGTGGGCTCGATCGGTTCGAGGCACGGAGCAAGGTCGTCGCCGAATTCGAGGCGCTCGGTCTCTACGGTGGGGAAGAGGTCCACCAACACTCGGTGCCCCATTGTTATCGGTGCCACACCATCGTGGAGCCGCGCTTGAGCTTGCAGTGGTTTGTGCGCATGAAACCTCTCGCCGAGCCTGCGCTGGAGGCTTCGCGGGACGGGACCATCTCGTTCACGCCGCCGCACTGGAAGAAGGTCTACGAGAGGTGGATGGAGAACATCCGGGATTGGTGTATCTCCCGGCAGCTCTGGTGGGGCCACCGAATTCCCGTGTGGTACTGCACCTCATGCGAAGCCACGATCGTGGCACGGGACGATCCCGACCGTTGCACGTCGTGTGGCGGCACGGAGCTCGAGCAGGACCCGGATGTGCTCGACACCTGGTTCTCCTCGTGGTTGTGGCCTTTTTCCGTGTTCGGGTGGCCGGAAGAAACCGACGACCTCGATGCCTTCTATCCGACGCATGACATGGTGACCGCCCCGGACATTCTGTTCTTTTGGGTGGCTCGCATGATCATGGCCGGATACGAGTTCATGGGAGAGGCGCCGTTCACGCAGGTCCTTCTGCACGGGACGGTTCGGGACAAGCTGGGGGACCGGATGTCGAAGTCCCGCGGCAACGGCATCGATCCGATCGAAGTCGTCGACCTTTTCGGTGCGGACGCCCTACGCTTTACGCTCCTTTCGTCGGCCGCGGTCGGGACGGACATCCAACTCGATCAAGATGACCTGGAAGGGTCTTTCTCGCAGGGACGTAACTTCGCCAACAAACTTTGGAACGCCGGCCGGTTCGCCCTGATGACGTTGGGCGACGATCCGGTCCCCACGGTGGCTGATGTGAGTGGTGCACTCGAGCTCGAGGACCGTTGGATTCTGTCGCGCTTGCAACGGACGACGGAGAGTGTGACGGAGGGGCTGGGGCGCTTCCGCCTCCACGAGGTTGCGGACCGGCTCTATCACTTCGTGTGGGGGGATTTCGCCGACTGGTATTTGGAGCTGATCAAACCCCGCATGCAGGGGAAATCCGGGGACGACAGCCTCCAGGCGGCCCGAGCCACATTGGTGGCGGTGCTCGACGGAATCCTACGGCTGCTACATCCCCTCACTCCTTTTGTCACTTCGGCCCTCTGGGAGCGGCTGCCTTGGCCCGCCGGAGTGGACCGTCCGGACGCCTTGATCATCGCGCCCTGGCCGGAGTTGGACGCGGGTCTCGTCGACGAGGAGTCCGAGCGACGTCTGGGTGAGCTTCAAGAGCTCGTGACCCAGGTGCGCAGCCTCCGGAAGGAGTACTCCGTCCCCGAGGGAAGCGGGATCACGCTGCGGCTGAGTGGCGTCGAGGGCGTCTTCAAGACCATGGTCGAGGAGCAGGGGACCACCCTTCGACGGTTGGCCAAGGTCGACATCTGTGAGTTGAGCGAGGACGCTGATACACACGAAGGTGATGGCACCGGTGCGGTCGGCGCTCACGCGGTCCTCAAGAACGGCGTGGAGGTGTTCATTCCGCTCGAGGGTGTGATCGACGTCGCACGGGAACGCGAGCGGCTACAGGAAGAGGTCGATCGGCTGGACGGCCAGGTCGTAGGCACGCGTGCGAGGTTGTCGAATGAAGGATTCCTGAAGGGCGCTCCTCCGGACATCGTGGACCGGGAGCGCGACAAGCTGAGCAGCTTCGAGGAGCAGTTGAACAAGTTGCGAGGGAAGCTCTCGTCCCTTGCTGCGGACTAGAAAGCAGTTGAAACCTTCCAGCCGGGGGCGAGACTCCGGGTGATGAGTGGAACAAGAACCTGGTCGACGCGGGCTACCCGGAATGTCTTGGGGATGATGGGACTTTGCTCGATTTGGGCCTGCGCCAATCAGGGTGGCCCCCCCGGGGGTCCACGGGATCTCACAGGCCCACAAGTGGTGGAGACGTTTCCCGATACCTTCGCCGTTCTTGTGGGTTTCGACGACGAGATCCGGATCGACTTCAACGAGCGGATCAGTGAGCGGGGGGTACAGGGCACGCTGGACGGGGCGGTGACCATTTCTCCTCAGTCCGGGGAGGTCAGGGTTCGCCATGCCAACCGGGGGCTACGTGTGACCATGGAAGGGGGGTTCCAGCCCGACCAGGTCTACCGCGTGACTGTGCAGCCCGTCGTGCAAGACCTCTTTCGCAACGTGATGGCCAGCGCATTCGAGTTCATTTTCTCGACCGGTGCAGAGATGACGCCCACCGTGCTCGCGGGCACCATCGTCGACCGGATCACCGAGGAGCCTGTTGAAGGCGCACGCGTGACGGCTCGCGTCGAAGGCTCCCCGGGGGTGCAGGGATCCGACGACCCATTGGTCGCCACCCACTTCGCCATCGCCGATTCGAGGGGCGTTTACGCATTCCGGTACGTCCCGCCCGGCCGGTATGACATGACCGCCTTTGTTGACCAGAATCGCGACGGGGAGCATAACGGCCTCGAGGCGATCGGGGTCGGTCGAGCGGAGTTGAATCCGGCCGATACCATACTCCTGGACTTCATGCTGCTCGTCCCGGACACGACGCCCGCGATGATTCAGCTGGTGGATGTCTTGGACTCTCTCACGCTGGCCGTTGAATTCGATGATTTCCTCGACACGACCTTGGAGCTCGGCGGAGTGTCGGCGTTCTTGGGACCCGATTCACTCGGTCCGCCCGAAGTGATCGCGATCATACACCAGCGAGAGTACATCGCGCGGTTGGAGGTGATTCAGGATTCCGTGTACGTCGCCGATTCGATCCAATTCGAGGAAGAACAGGAGCAGATCGAGTTGCTGCGGAGCGCCGGCGACTCCATTGCGGCGGACGAGCTCCAATCTGAGTCGAGGGCTCCACGGCGCCCGGCCGAGGCTACAGAAAGGGATTTGCGGGCACGTGATCTCCCCAAGCGGCTGCTCTACCTTCTACTGGCGGACACGCTCGCCACGGATCAGCCGTACGAGTTGTCGGTTGCGGGTGTGACCAACATCAATGGCGTCCCCGGAGGAGGGGGCGTGGCCGAAGTGCTGCGTGAGGCGTCACAACGTGAGTGACGCTCGCCGCCTGATTCCGTCCTTGGAGCGACTTCTCGAGTCCGACGCGTTCGTCGGCGTTCTCGAGGCCCACCCGAGAGCGCTGGTGGTCCAGCACCTTCGGACGGAGCTCGACCGGGTTCGCCGGGAGATCGGCGACGGGAAGGGATCGGCGGTCGATCCTGGAGCTCTTCCGAGGGGTGTGGAAGACCCGCAGCTGTATGCCGCCGGAGTGGAGGAGCGGCTCCGCGTATCCGCCACGCCCTCACTCCGAGCGGTCATCAACGGGACCGGCGTGATTCTGCACACCAACCTCGGCCGTGCCCCTCTAGCGGAGTCGGCACTCGACGCGATGGCCAGTGTTGCGCGCGGGTACGCGAACCTCGAGTACGACCTGGAGGTGGGGGCCCGGGGCTCCAGGTACGACCACTGCACGGCCCTCCTCCGTGAATTGACGGGGGCGGGGGGAGCGCTGGTGAGCAACAACGGTGCCGCCGCTCTCGTGCTCGCCCTCCGTACGATGGCGTTCGGGCGTGCCGTGCTCGTGTCGCGAGGAGAGCTGGTCGAGATCGGCGGGGGTTTTCGTATTCCGGAGATCCTCGAGACTGCAGGGGTGGTGCTCGTGGAGGTGGGGAGCACCAACCGGACTCGCCCCGAGGACTATCGAGCCGGAGCCGCGAAGAGTGACCCCGCCATGATCCTCAAGGTACACCGGTCCAATTTCCGCATTACGGGTTTCACGGAAGAGGCTTCGCTCGGGGAGCTCGTGGGCCTTGGAGCGGAGCTGGGAGTGCCGGTCGTTTACGATCTGGGCTCGGGCCTCTTGGTCGATCCAGAGAGCTTGGGCCTTCCGCACGAGCCTGGACCTGCGGAGAGCTTGGCCACCGGCGCGGACATCGTGGTGTTTTCAGGCGACAAGCTCTTGGGCGGCCCCCAAGCTGGGATTCTCCTGGGTAAGCCCGAATGGGTCGACAAGATGCGCAAGGACCCCTGGTGCCGAGCCGTACGAGTGGACAAGACGGCCTTGGCCGGCCTCGAGGCGACGCTTCAGCTGTACCGCGACCCTGAGACGGCCCTGAGAGAGATTCCGGTGCTGGCCATGCTTTCGGCCGGCCTCGAGGAGTTGAGGGAGCGAGCCGAAATCTTGGCCGCGCAACTGGCTGACGCGGGTGTGCCAGGAGAAGTCGTCGAGATGTCCTCGGTGGTTGGAGGAGGTACCTACCCCGGCGTGGAGCTCGAAAGTCATGGGGTTCGTGTGGAGTCGGCCGAAGGCGGCGCCGACCGCTTGGCGGATCGGTTACGAGGCGCTTCCGTACCCCTCGTGGGCCGTGTGGAAGATGGATCGTTCTGGGTGGACCTCCGCACGGTGCTTCCGTGGCAGGATGTCATGGTCCTCGACCTGCTCTCCCGCCACGTCAAACCCGATGAAGCGGGGGTGTCCTGAGATGATCCAACCCGAGGAACGCAGGTGACTCAGGTGCCACCAAGGGCGGTTTTTCTCGACCGGGACGGGACTTTGATCGAGGAACGGGTCTATCTGTCCGACCCGGAACAAGTGGTTCTTCTGCCCGGAGTTGCCTCCGCCCTCTCGGATCTCCGAGAAGCTGGATTCAAGCTCGTCGTCGTGACCAACCAATCCGGCATCGCTCAGGGCCTCTACAGTGAGACCGAGTTTCGCACGGTCTCGAACCGGCTCGACGACCTCCTGGCCGAGGCCGGCTCACCCGTGGATGCGACGATGTATTGTCCCCACCATCCGGACTTTGGCCCCGCATGTGACTGCCGAAAACCGGCCACCGGCATGTATCACCAGGCCGCATCGGAACTCGGGCTCGACCTCGCCCATTCCTACTATGTAGGAGACAAGGCCCTCGACGTGACCCCAGCCCTCGAACTGGGGGGTGTCGGCGTGCTCGTGCGGACCGGCTATGGTGCCGATGAATCCGCCCGCGTTCCGATGGATACGGTTGTCGTGCAGGACTTGGAGGAGGCCGCCCGCCTCATCTTGAGCCGGAATGGAGTGTGGCGTTGACCCCCCCGGAGGCCTCCGGTAACTTTTAGAAGTCCCAAGGGCTCCAGGAGCCCGCGTGATGGAGAGGAGTGACATGGAAAGCACCGAAACGATCTTGACCCTGACGCCCAATGCGGTGGAAAAGGTCGAAAGTTTTATAAAAGAGCACGGGACTGCCAAGAGCGCTGGCCTCCGGGTTGCCGTTCTGCCCGGCGGGTGTTCCGGATTCCAGTACGGGCTCAACGTCGAGGACGAACCGGACGACGACGACGAGATTCTCGAACTGTCCGGTGTCCGGATCTTTGTCGATCCGTTCAGCGTCCAGTATCTGGAGGGCGTGCAAATCGATTACACGACGAGCATGATGGGATCCGGTTTCACATTCACAAACCCGAATGCGACGGGGGGATGTGGGTGCGGCAGTTCCTTTACGGCCTGAACCACACATACAACTCTGCTACGAAAAGCTCGTGGGTGAAATTCCCACGAGCTTTTTGTTTTGAGAAAAAATAGGTTTTTAGGGAAGTGGAAGAATCCGGGATGGAAGTACGATGTTACACGGGCGGGAATTTCGCCCAAAACGGGTACGTCGCGTGGTGTGAAGCCACCGGGCAGTGTGTGATCGTGGATCCGGGCGCCGCGGCGCTCGACATGGTTGCGGCCATCAAGGCGGGGGCCGGCGAGCTCACGGCGATCCTGCTCACCCACGCCCACCTCGACCACATCGAGGGTCTGGGCGTGATTCGCGAGTACAGCGACGCACCCACCTATCTACATCCAGCCGATCGGGAGATGTTCGACAACCTTCCCGCACAGGCCGCCATGTTTGGGCTGAGCAGCCCCCAGCTGGACCCACCTGAGCAAGAGCTCGAAGATGGTGAGAGCTTCCGCTTTGGGGAGTCGGTGTTCAAGGTCGTTCACACACCGGGACATTCGCTCGGGCACGTGATCCTGCACGCCGAAAATGATGGCCTGGCGTTCGTGGGGGACCTGGTTTTTGCGGGTTCGGTGGGACGGACCGACCTTCCAGGAGGGGATTACCAAGCGTTGTTCCGGAGTATTCGGAAACACGTCCTGACCATGCCGGGCGGGACGCGACTTTTTACCGGACACGGACCGGAGACCACCGTGGAGCACGAGCGCACCACCAACCCCTTCCTGGTCGCGAACTACGGAGGGGAACTGGCGTGATACGTCCGGTTCCCGTCGCCGTTTTTGCGTCTGGCAGCGGAACCAACCTCCAGTCGCTTCTGGACCACGAAACCCCGGACGGGCTGTATCACGTCGTCGTCGTCGTCTCGGATCGGGAGGGCGCCGGGGCGTTGGGGCGAGCGGAGGCCGCGGGCCGCCTGACGCGGGTCATCGAAGTCGGAGGACGCCCTCCTGAAGAGGTGGCTTCGGAGATCCTCGCGCTGCTCGACAGTCTCGACGTACGAGCCATTTTCCTCGCGGGGTACCTACGACTCGTCCCGTCGGCGGTCGTATCTGCCTACCGACGTCGTATCCTGAATATCCATCCAGCGTTGCTGCCCGCCTTCGGGGGTAAAGGAATGTTCGGCGAGCGTGTGCACGAGGCCGTGCTCGCGTCGGATGCCGAGGAGTCGGGTGCCACCGTGCACTACGTGGACGAGGAGTACGATACGGGGGCCATCGTGGGCCAGTGGCCCGTTCGGGTACTTCCGGGGGACGACGCCCGTGCCTTGGCGGCCCGTGTCCTGAGTGTCGAGCACCTGTTGTATCCCGCCGTCGCGGACCACGTCTGCAGGGCGTGGGCGGAGGGCCGCGTTCCGGACCCCTTTGCGCTCTCGCCGGTGGAGCCGGGCTCTGATATGAAGCGGAAAGCACCATGGCCGAAGTAGGAAAGTCGAATCCAAGAGGAGATGAACTACCTATGAAGCGACGAGCGCTTCTCAGTGTGTCGGACAAGTCGGGCATCGAGGACTTCGCGAAAGCCCTGGTGGATGCGGGTTGGGAAATCCTGTCGACAGGGGGCACGGCCAGCGCAATCCGTGAGGCGGGCGTCGAGGTGACGGATGTAGCGGAGGTCACTGGGCATCCTGAGATGATGGACGGGAGGGTCAAGACGCTCCACCCCGCCATTCACGCCGGTCTCCTCGCGCGGCGTGCCCAATCCGACGATATGGCCGCCCTTTCAGAGCACGGGTACGCTCCGATCGATCTGGTGGCAGTGAACCTGTATCCCTTCCGGGAGACGGTGGCTCGGGGCGACGTCGCGGTCGATGAAGCCATGGGCAAGGTGGACATCGGGGGACCCACGATGATTCGGGCCGCCGCCAAGAGCCATGTGGACGTTTGGGTGATCGTAGATCCTGCCGATTACGACCGTGTGCTGGAGCGAATCACCGTGGGTAGCGACGGGTCGGCTGAAGCCCACCTGCGACGCGAGTTGGCCGCCAAGGTGTTTGGCCACATCGGTGAGTACGACGGCGCCATCGCCACGTATTTGGAGGAACAGAGCGCTCCTGATGCGTCAGGAGAAGCCGCTGATGCGTCCGAAGAACCCGCCGGTGCGTCAGAAGAACCCACGGATGCGTCCGAAGAAGGCGAGGGCCCGGCCGCGACCCTTACCCTGAACCTGGAGCTCGTTCAGGGACTTCGTTACGGCGAGAACCCCGGCCAGAACGCGGCCTTTTACCGATGGCCCGGTCGAAAGAATGGTCTCGCAGAACTTGAACAACTACATGGTAAAGAGTTGTCGTACAATAACTTGCTGGATGTGGACGGGGCTCTCCTGTCGCTGGCGCCTTTTGCTTATTCGCCCAAGGCGGCGGTCTGCATCGTAAAACACACTACGCCCTGCGGACTGGCCGTTGGGGACTCGGTGGTCACCGCCTACGAGCGGGCGCTGGCGACGGACCCCATGAGCGCGTTCGGTTGCGTGATCTCGGTGAATCGCCGGATCGACGAGGCCGCGGCCGAAGCGATGTCGAGCCTGTTCATCGAATGTGTTTTGGCGCCTGGTTTCGACGAAGCGGCCTTGGAGATCCTGACCCGTAAGAAGAACGTGCGACTGCTGGTGTACGGCGGAATCGACGCACCTGTGGCCGGAGAGCCCGAAGGAGGATCCTGGGCCGACGCCACGGACGAAGTGCGCAGCGCCGCTCGTTTCCTTGCCGAGCACGGTCGGCGGCCCGAGCCGAGAGCCGTCCGTGGCGTGTACGGCGGGATGCTGGTGCAGAGCCCGCCGTCGCTGCCCTTTTACGGATTGGAGGGCGGGGCCTGGAGGCCCTGTACGTCCCGAGTGCCGACCGAAGAGGAGTGGGACGACCTCCGATTCGCCTGGGCGGCCGTGTCCGGAGTGAAGTCCAACGCGATCCTCTTCGCCCGGGGCGGCGCGACGCTCGGGATCGGCGCTGGACAGATGAGCCGGGTCGATGCGTTACACGTCGCCGTGCGCAAGGCGGCGGACGCCGGTCTCGACCTCAAAGGCGCCGTCCTGGCCTCGGATGCGTTCTTTCCGTTCCAGGACGGCATAGACGCCGCCGCCGAGGCAGGTGCTCGGGCAATCGTTCAGCCCGGCGGCTCGGTGCGCGACGTGGAAGTCATCGAGGCCGCCAACCAACACGGCATGGCCATGGTCCTCACCGGTCAGCGACTGTTCCGACACTGATCGAAGGCCTCATTGATCGGAGGCCCCACTGATCGGACTGCATCTCGCTTGCAGCCCTGGTGTCCGTTGGGCTATTTTGCGGCGAGCACTCAGCTAGCTC